>ENA-OROD01002173-OROD01002173.1-human-gut-metagenome-genome-assembly--contig:-NODE-2173-length-14513-cov-4.158736_pt1 | contig 14513 bp, 14 predicted proteins | sample MGYA00242123_ERZ509038 | MGnify/ENA primary metagenome ERZ509038 (study PRJEB26280, sample SAMEA2338719) | human gut metagenome | biome: human gut; feature: human-associated habitat; material: faeces... | reverse complement strand
GCATCGTGTCGTAGCCGTTCGGCAGACGGCGGATGAAGGAATCCGCATTCGCAATTTTGGCCGCACGTTCAATTTCTTCCTGCGTGGCATCGAGTTTTCCAAAACGGATGTTTTCTGCTACGGTTCCCGTGAACAGATGGGTATCCTGCAGAACGATACCGAGGGAGTGGCGCAGAGCGTCTTTTTCGATATCTTTTACGTCAATGCCGTCGTAGACAACCGCGCCGCCCTGGACGTCGTAGAAACGGTTGATCAGGTTCGTGATCGTCGTTTTTCCGGCTCCTGTGGAACCGACAAAAGCAATTTTCTGGCCTGGTTTGGCATACAGGCTGATGTTCTTTAAGATCAGACGGTCTGCCGTGTAGCCGAAATCCACGTTTTCAAAACGCACATCGCCCTTTAATTCCGTCATCGTTCCGTCCGGGCGCTTCCATGCCCAGCGGCCTGTTGTCTCTTCGCAGACGGCAAGTGCGCCGTTCTCTTCTTTTACGTTGACCAGTTCCACTTTTCCCTCATCGATTTCCGGCTCCAGGCTCATCACGTCGAAGACACGCTCCGCACCGGCGAGCGCTGAGAGAAGGAAGTTGCTCTGCTGGGTGAACTGGTTGATCGGAAGCGCCGCCTGGCGGACAAAGACAAGGTAGCTTGCCAGGCTTCCGATATCGGCTTTTCCGTGCAGGGCGAGAAGGCCGCCGAGCACTGCCACAATCGCATAATTGACATACGAAATGCTGACAACGACAGGAACCATCGTCGCCGCATACCCCTGCGCGCCGGTTCCCGCTTTCCGGAGCTCCTCATTCTTTTTGCAGAATTCCGTAAAGCTCTCTTCTTCGTGGTGGAACACCTTGACGACTTTCTGTCCGGTGATCAGCTCCTCAATATAGCCGTTCAGTTCTCCGAGGCTGTTCTGCTGCTTCGTATAATAACCCTTGCTGCGCTTTCCGCTGAACTTGATATACCAGAACATGATACCGTAGCACACCGTTACAATCAGTGAGAGCCGCCAGTTCAGGATATACAGCAAGGTCAGTGTTCCCACAATCTGGATGAAGCTCTGGATAACCATCGCAAAACTGTTGTTCAGAGCATCTGCCATCGTGTCGATATCGTTCGTGAAAAGACTCATGATATCGCCGTGGCGTCTGCTGTCGAAGAACTGCAGCGGCAGTGTCTGGACGTGTTCGAACAGATCGCGGCGGATATCAAAGACAACCTGCTGTGCTGCTTTTACCATGGTCTGCGTGTAGCCGTATGCTGCGAGTGCGCCGCACCCGAAAATGAGTGCCGTAATCAGCACGCCGCGCAGCAGTGTGTGCACATCTCCGTCCGCCAGTCCGTTGACAACCGGGCGGATCATATACGTTCCAAGGAGGTTGGCTCCCGCGCTGATTGTTACCAGTACCGCTACGACTGCGAGCATTTTTTTGTGCCGTCCCAGATAAGACAGGAAGACGCGCAGCGTGTGTTTCAGGTTCTTTGGTTTCTTTCCGCTATAAGCTCTCGCTGCCATTTTCGTCTCCTCCCTTCATCTGTGAGGCGTAAATTTCCTGATAAATCGGGTCATCCGCCAGCAGTTCAGCGTGCGTGCCGATCCGGTGTACTTTTCCGTCATCAAGAATGATGATCTGATCCGTATTCATGACGGATGTTACTCTCTGCGCAATGATAATTTTTGTGACATTCTTCCGCGCCGCCAGTGCCTCGCGGATCTTTTTCTCCGTTGCCGTGTCGACCGCACTTGTCGAATCATCGAAGATCAGGATTTTTGCCTTTCCGATCAGCGCACGCGCGATGCAGAGACGCTGCTTCTGGCCTCCGGAGAGGTTGCTTGCGCCCTGCTCGAGCACGGGGTCGAGGCCGTCCGGCATGCGGTTCAAAAATTCATCCGCACACGCCGCGCGGCATGCTTCCCAGATCTCCTCATCGGATGCATCCACATTGCCCCATTTCAGGTTTTCACGCACGGTTCCGGAGAACAGCACGTTTTTCTGCAGAATGATATTGACTGCATCGCGGAGAGCGGCAAGATCGTACGCGCGCACATCCTTTCCGCCGACGCGGACGGTGCCGCGGCTGGTATCATACAGACGCGGAATGAGCTGCACCAGCGTCGTTTTCGAAGAACCTGTTCCTCCGAGGATTCCTACCGTCTGACCAGCTTTGATCTTCAGCGTAACATCGGAGAGTGCGTACTCTTTTGCTTCTTCTTTGTATTTAAACGATACGTTGTCAAACTCCACGCTGCCCTCTGTCACTTCTGTTACACCATTTTCCGGCGAGGTGAGCACGATTTTCTCATCGAGCACCTCGACAATCCGGTGTGCGCTCGCCATGGAACGGGTCAGAAGCAGGAAGACGTTTGCAATCATCATCATCGAGTTCATGACCTGCATGACGTAGCTTAGAAATCCGGTCAGGTTTCCAACGGCAAGCTGTTTTTTCAGAATCATATTTCCGCCGAACCACAGAATCAGCACGATCGCGGTATACATGACGCTCTGAAATGCCGGCAGATTCAGCACGGCGTAGTGGAACGTCTGCTCGCTCGCTGCGGTCAGGTCGGTGTTGACCTCGTTGAATTTGTCTTCCTCGTACTCATCCCGCACGAAAGCTTTGACGGCACGGATCGCGGTCAGCCCCTCCTGGACAACGTTGTTCAGGCGGTCCACCATGGACTGCAGTTTTGTGTACATCGGGGCAACTCTCCGCACAATCAGGGAGAGAATAAAGCCAAGAAGCGGGGTACATACAAGGAATACAAATGCCAGCCGCGGATTCATATAGAATGAAAGGCCGATTCCCATAATCAGAAGCGACGGTCCGCGCGTGATCGGGCGGAAGCCGGCGCTTACCATATTCTGGATGACGGTAACATCCGTCGTCATACGGGTGATCAGGGATGATACCGCAAAGTGGTCGAGGTTGGAAAATGCATACTGCTGCATTTTCTCATACTCCGCCTTCCGGATCTCAGCTCCCCAGCCGTACGTCGCCCGCGCCGCAAAGTGCGCGTATAAAATTCCGGTCACAAGCGCACAGAGCGCGCAGACTCCCATCTGGATTCCCTTGCGGTAAATGTAAGGGATATCGCCGTTCGCAACGCCGATGTCAATCAGATTGGAAATCAGAATCGGAATAAAAAGTTCAAAACACGTTTCTACCAATACCAGCACTGCTCCGAAAATCATATCCCGCTTGTAGGGACCTGCATACGAGAGCAGACGCTTCATATCATTCATCTTCTGTCATGTCCTGCCACTCAAAATGTGATTAAATATACTTATCACATCGAGATAATGTAAGTTCTCACGAATCTTACTTACTGCTTCCTTGTGTATACTTTTGATTGACCGAAATCATATCTACTCGTAGATCCATGTACACTCCACAGTCGTTAATTCCCGAAATAGCCTTCGGTACATACTTACATTTGCTTCCTTATGCAATCTTGTAAGTTTTTACGTCCCTCAGATTCAGTGCCGCATTGAAATCCCTGTCTTCGACATAGCCACAATGACATCGAAATATTCTATCTGAAAGTTTTAAATCTTTCTTGATCATTCCACAACAATGGCAGATTTTTGATGATGGATACCATCTGTCTGCAACCCGAAGCTCAATACCATTTTCCCTGCTTTTCGCCTTAAGCTTTATTCTGAATTCGTAAAACTTCTGCGAAGCAACTGCTCTTGAAAGATGTTTGTTCTTCATCATTCCCGATACGTTTAAGTCTTCAATCGTTATATAAGATGGTTTGGTTTTTACGATCTCTGCGATTGTCTTATTGATGTAATCCGTACGGATATTGTCTATTTTATGATGAAGTTTTTGTACCTTAAGTTTTTGTTTTTGTATATTCGCTCTTTGAGTGGACTCTCCTTTCTTTAGATTTTCATACTTTCGGGAGAGACATCTCTGTTCCCGAACGAGTCGTTTTTCTAATTTCTTTAATCTTGCTGATTTGTTGATATTCTTATATGTCTTACCATTTGAAACAATGGCAAAATCCTTTAACCCCAGGTCGATGCCGATTCCTTCGTTAGAAAGATCAGCAGTTTTATTATCAGGAATTTCTATAAGAGCCGAAACATAATATCTGCCCGCTTTCATGGAAACATGGCCGCTTTTTATGATATATCCTTCTTTCGTCGTAGGAATGTATCCTTTTTCTTTGATACGAACCCATCCAAGTGATGGAATGTTAACTCGGTGTCTCTCGCAGCGACAATCTTTCGGATTATTCTTTACGAAATACATCTTCACATCTGATCTGCCTTTCTTTTTGAACTTCGGAAAAGCACTTTCATGATTAAAGAATTTTTTAAATGCAGTCTGTCCATGATTTACTGCCTGGGTCACCGCTTTTGAGTATGCTTCCTTAATCCATAAATATTCTGGATGTTGTGGAAGGTATTCATGATTCAGCCAGACTCTGAATTTACTGCTGCTCATGAATTTTTCGCCATTTTGATAAAGTTCTTTGTTATGGGCCAGATAGAAATTATAAATAAATCTACAAGTTCCTATTGTTTTATGAATCCTGACTTTCTGCTCTTCTGTCGGATGGATTTCCGTCCTGAAGCTCTTTAGCAATTTCCTCGTCCCTCTCTATTTGTTTTTTATACTTACGAAGTCCATACAGCCTGCAGGAGAACACATGAAGTATGGAAACAATATCCTGTACAAGTTCTTCCTGTGGTGATAATTCTTCGTTGTTTACCACCACGATCGTTGTGTTGCATTTCATACAGAATTTTTCAAACCAATCATAACCGAATCGGATAAATCTGTCTTTGTGGGTTATGATGATCGTTTTTACTTTCTGTTCCATTACTTCATCTAATAATTTATTCCACTTTTTGCGGTTGTAATTAAGACCACTTCCATACTCTTCGATACATTGGTCTACAATGATTCCCCTAGCATTACAAAACTGTCGTAAAAATGCGACCTGGTTTTGCAAATCGTCTTTTTGATTTTTTGTAGATACTCTGGCATAAATAACTGCCTGACGTTTATCATTTTCGATATTTATGCCTTTGAATTGAAGATATTGGTCATACGTATAATAACGCCTGTCAGTTGGAGTTCGATTTGCTTTTAAAATCCCTTCTCTGTCCCAACGCTGTAGCGTTTTAACAGATATCCCTAACAATTCAGCAAAATCCTTCGGCTTGTAGTTTGTGATATTTGATGTGTTCATAATATGATTCTCCTTTTGTATGTTTAAACACGTTATATCACATTTGACAATATATTTAGTTACTTATATTTTCCTCCTTTTGCTGTTTTTCGGAGTCCATTTTACCATACCCCGGCATGATTTTCAACGCGCCGAAATAATCCCTTTTACCCCAAAAATCCCCTTTTCCCAACAACTTTTCTGTCGTCAGAAAAAGAGGATCGTTTTTTCACTCACGGATAACCTGAAACGTTTTCCACTTACCCTGTTTGAATCTCCACCAGAAGATGATGCCGCGCACGGACCAGTCGAGGCACATCGCAAGAGCGATTCCCATAACGCCCATGTTCATCCAGATTGCAAAAATCACAGAGAAAATCAGGCGGACGCCGATGGTCGTGAAGAGGGAAATTCCCATTGTGAATTTTACATCTCCTGTCGCACGAAGGCCGCTTCCAAGCGGTCCGGCGTAGCAGAGTGCAATACCGTTGAAAATATTATGCAGCAGTACCAGCCAGAGTGTCAGCCGCTTCGTCTCCTCGGACACCGCATAGAAGGAAAGGACAAACGGTGTGACTGCAAAGACAAGCGCATTCCATGCCACTCCAATGATCAGTGTGATTTTTATCAGCTTGCGGAAATAATACTCCGCCTGATCAGTATCTCCCGCGCCCATGCACTGTCCGATGACGGTGATGAATACTGGGGAAAGTGCACTGCTTGTGAGTGCCGCCATGGACCATATACTCTGGGCAATGCCGTTTGCGGCAATCTGGTAGGTACCAAACAGTGCTACCACACTGGAAAGTGCTACTTTGACGAGCTGGAAAATACCGCTCTCGATACCGTTCGGAACTGCGATACTGAGGATCGTTTTCTGGAAGCTCAAGTCTACTTTAAAAATCCACTCTTTCAGATACTGCACCGGATTTCGCTTTGAGAAGCAGAGAACCGTGATAACAGCTGCGGAAAAGATACGCGCAATCAGCGACGGAACCGCAACGCCAGGCACACCTGCATGCAAAGCAAAGACGCCGATACAGTTTCCGACTACGTTGATCACATTCGATGCAATCGAAAGGTACATCGTCGTGCTGGTTTTTCCAAAACTGCGGTACAAAGCCGCTCCCGCATTGTAAATCGCCATTGCCGGATAGGAATATGCCGAGATACGCAGATACGTCACGCATGCCGCCATGACATCATCCTCAACCTTGCCGAACATCAAACGCATCAGCTGTTCGTTGGCAACCAGTACCACTACAGAAATAACAACCGACAGCAATACCGATGCCGTCAGAAGCTGGGAAGCTGCCGCTCCCGCCTGCTCCTTGTCCTTCTTTCCGATATACTGGCTGATGACCACCGCACCGCCGGATGCCAGCGCTGTGAACAGGTTGATAAAGATCATATTAAACGCATTGACCAGTGACACACCGGAAACCGCCGCCTCTCCGACAAATCCGATAACAAACACGTCCGCAATTCCGACCAGAGCCACCAGAAGCTGCTCTAGGAAAAGCGGAATAATCAGCTTTTTCAAATTCTTTAGGTTAGAATCAATGATGGGGTAAACGAAAAAGCAGTTTTGGCATTCCAGTGAACTGCCCCTTCGTTTACACCATTTTCGATTTGACCTAATTGAACAAAGTGAGCGTCCGGGTAGCCACTACCTATGGACTTTCAATCTTTTGTTCTTACCCATGATTATACAGGATTTTCAGTGCAGAATCTACAGAAATCAGGTGTTTCCAGATAAATAGGTACGACAATAAAACCTCAAACTTTGAGGCTTCAGAAAAAATATGAAAGAATAATCTTTTAACATCTTTGAGGTATTCGAAGTTGTGGTTTTCCAAGATGACCACCACAAGATTTACACACATAGACGTTTATGCCATAAAGCTGTTTTAATATTTCAGGCATCTCCTTATCCCGAAGTTTTGAGAGATACTTTTGACAACCAAGAAGATTTCGACATAGAATAAGTTTCTTTCGCTTGCTGCGGGAACAAAGAAGTCCGTAATGCCGAATCCTGACAAAACGTTTTGGCGGCACATGCATCAAAAAACGCCGTATGAATTCAACACCGGAAATGCTCAACTCTTTCCATTGTCCTTTGTTCCGGTAATCTTTTACAGAAAAAGTGACGGTTTCATCGTGTATGCATATGATGCGGTGATTGCTGATGGCAATCCTATGGGTGTACTTTCCAAGATAATCAATCACAGACTGTGCACCGTTAAAGGTTTTCTTGCAATAAGGAATCCATTCCGCAGCATAACAGGAATCAAGCAGCTCTTTGAATGTATAATGGTTACGATATTTTTCAGCAGTGCCATGAAATTCAAGCTGGTTCGTATTCCAGAGATTTTTTAACTCATCCATATATTTTCCACGGAAAACTTTGGAGATAGCCCATATGGGAAGAAAAAACTCAGTACCGTTGTCTTTCCATTCGTTTTTGGATGTCAGACCACCGCCAAGCAGTATTGTATGGATATGAGGATGAAAGTTCATCTCAGATCCCCATGTATGAAGGATGCAGATATATCCGACAGCAGCACCAAGGTGTGCAGGGTCAGCAGTCAGTTCACTGATTGTAGCAGAAGCAGCATGATATAGGGTGTCATATAACAGTTTCTGATTGCTGTAAATGATTGGATTCAGAATGTCAGGCACTGTAAATACCAAGTGAAAGTAGGGGGCATCAAGTACATCTTCTCTGCGGGCATCCATCCACATTTCCTTTGGAACAGCCTGACACATAGGACAACAACGGTTGCGGCAGGAATTGTAATGAATCTGAACAGCACCACAGTCTTCACATACACTGATATTTGTTCCATAGGCTCCTGTTTTGCAGTTCATGATGTTCCGGGCAACTTTCGCCTGTTCAGGAGAGGGAGAATACTTTTCAAGGTATGCCGGATAAAAACACTGAAAAATATCCTGAACGGTCGGCTTATTCATAATCAGCACCTTCTTTCCGGTCAAACGGACTTTGGATACCCATGAGTGATTTGTTGCTGATATGAAGATAAACTTCCGTAGACTTCGGATCACGATGTCCAAGCAGTGCCTGAATATGCTGACGTTCCACACCCTGCTCCATCAAATGTGTTGCGAAGCTATGACGGAGACAGTGAGGGGTTGCATTCATCGGAAGGTCGGCATCGGATACGGCACGGCGCATCACCTGCTCCAGTGTACTGACTGTCAGGTAATTACCGGTGAATTTATTAGGAAACAGGATTCCACGAGGCCGTCCTTTCTCAAACCAGTATTGTGTAAGGATATCCAGACAACGCTTGGAAAGGATTGTATAACGATCCATCCGGTTCTTAGTATCTCTGACATGTATCTGCATATTTGAGCGGGAAATATCATCATAATGCAGATGAATAACTTCAGAAACCCGCATCCCGGAAGAGTACATTGTTGCAAACATAGCTTTATATTTGATATCGTCAATAGCGTCTAACAGGCGGTCGATTTCATCAGAAGTTAATACAGTTGGAAGCTTGTGTTCCAGAATCATGCGTGGAACGGTGATATCATCCCAAAGGATATGCAGGACATTTCGGTAGAAAAAACGGATGGCAGAATTATAAAGGTTCAGAGTTGTGGCTTTCAGCCCTTCCTCTTTTTTTGCAAGCAAAAAAGTCCTGACATCCTGACAGGTAAGCTCTTCCGGATTCTTACCCTGATATTTCAGAAAGTAAGAGACATAGTTTTTATAGCAGTTGATGGAACGTTCTTTGAGGTTGCGGATTTTTCCAGCTTCCTCAAGCTGTTCTAAATATTTTTCATACATAATAAAATCCTCCATGTAAAATCAGTAGTATCAAAAACACTGCTTTACACGGAGGTGCATTGGGGTCATAAAACCGCTTGCCAACCAAGCGGAAGGGTGGTATTCTTTTCATAGGCAGTGGGAAGGTCGATCCTGTTTGATTGTTTCGTTGTGGTGACTTAACAATACTACTTTTAGGACTTGCTTTCCACTGCTTTTGTTATAGAAAACAGAAAATCGCTATGCCACAGCCTTGGCAGGCCATTGCGCAGCGATTTTGTTCAATCAGAATTTGTCTTGACCTTATAAATTTCCCCGCCTGATTTGCCCCGTTCATTGTCCAGATAGTGCATATAGCAGTGGTCACAGCCCTCACTGTATTTGCGGCAGCCATGCCAGGGATTCCAAATATCACTGCTCATACCGATTCCTTTCCAGTTCGCAAATCAGACTGTGAGGCATTCTTCGTGGCCCACGTACCGCACCAATCCCATAGGCTTTCAGCTTCTCAAACGGGAGAAAAGACGGGTTGTACTGATCCAGCTTTTTCAATCTTATCACATGGTTCATATGTACGTTGCCATCATCATAATGGTAAGGAATATTGACTTCTGTAGCTTCGCACCGATATAGAACAGCGGAAACCGTATCATGGATGCACAGCTCATAGAGAATCTGTGTTTTCCACTTTCCCTGAAGCATCAGAAGCAGCGGCGTGACCGGGCTGTTGCCCAGATCGGTGACGATTCCCTTCTTGACATCGCGCAGATATTCCTCATATGTCATGATATGATCCATCTTGATTCCTCCTGTTTATAGCCTTGGTCAGTAGTTTGATACTATGTACGAACTTTCTGCGTACTTGCTTTCGTTTTCGGATACCGTACAATATTTATACAATGAATCGTCAAGAGAGGAGGCAACAAGGTGACTTCTTTAACCATAGAACAAAAAAGAGTGGACATATACCCAAGCGCAAAGCCGGGCAGCCCAGTTATCTATCTCAACACCTTTTCCAATGCCGTTAACAGTGTGTATAAAAACCTGATGGCGCTCGGCTGCCCAGATTTCTGTCTGGTGGCGGTCAGTGAGCTGAAATGGGATCATGACATGACACCGTGGTATATGGGGCCGATCTCTAAACACGATACGCCCTGCACCGGGGGTGCGGATGATTACCTGAAACTGCTTCTGGATGAAATTATGCCGGAAGCGGAAGCGCTCCTTCCCGGTGCGCCCGCCTGGCGGGGCCTCGCCGGTTACTCGCTGGCCGGGCTGTTCGCCCTCTACGCTCTCTACCAAACGGATGTGTTTGCCCGCGCAGCGAGTATGTCAGGTTCCTTCTGGTTTGAGGGCATCATGGAATATGTGTGCTCCCATGAGATGAAGCGCAAACCTGACTGTCTGTATTTTTCTCTCGGAGACAAGGAGAGCTCCACCGATAATCCGATTTTGAACGTTGTGCAGCAGAATACGCAGGAGATAGAAACACTGTGCCACGGGAAAGGCATCGAAACCACCTTCGTACTGAACAGTGGCAGCCACTATCAGGCGTGCAACAAGCGCACAGCGGCTGGCATTCACTGGATATTAAATAGATAAACCGACAAGGAGATAAAACGATGGATACGATTTATTCGCTTTTTCAGAAAGTAGTTAAAGAACATGAAAATGCCCCGGCTATCATTGAAAACGACCGCACCATGACTTTTGGAGAGCTGTCCAACATGGTGGATATGATCACGTGCAGCTTTCCGCAGGAAGTACACAGCATCGGCATCGTCATGCGTCACCGAACCGAGATGATTGCCTCGATTCTGGCGGTACTCAAATGCGGCGGCCGATATGTCCCAGCCGAGCCGGATTTTCCCACCGGGCGCATCCATGACATGATGACCGAGGCACAGGTGGATTTTGTGCTGACGGAACACGCCTTTGCGCCCAAACTGAGCAGTTTCCCCATCCGCTATACAGATTGTGAGATCTGCGGCGTGGAGACGCCCTCCTGGAAGCGCAACGCCATCGAAGACCCGGAACGCCCCGCCTATGTGCTGTATACGTCAGGTACCACCGGGCGGCCCAAAGGTGTCTGTGTCACCAACCGCAATGTTTGCCATTATGTCCGTGCCTTTGCCAACGAGTTCCATCCCGGCCCCGGTGATGTCATGCTGCAATATTCCGTCTGTTCTTTTGACATCTTTGTGGAGGAAGTGTTCACCAGTCTGCTGAATGGTGCCGCTCTGGCCATCCCCGCTGACGAGGATAAGGCCGACATCCATGCGTTGATGGCTTTTGTGGAACGCCACCATGTGACTATGATCAGCGGCTTTCCGTATCTGCTGGCAGAAATGAACCACCTGTCTGTCATTCCGTCCTCTCTGCGGCTGCTTATCAGCGGCGGCGATGTGTTGCGGGGCGTTTATGTGGATCACCTGCTGAACAAAGCAGAGGTTTACAACACCTACGGCCCCTCCGAGACAACGGTCTGCGCCTCCTATTACCGTTGTAATAGTGGAACTGTGCTGGAGGACGGTACCTATCCCATCGGTCATCCCGTACTAGGTGCGCAAATCAGGATTCTGGATCAGTCTGGCAACGAGGTTGCCAAAGGGCAGACGGGTGAAATTTGCATTTATGGCGGCGGTGTATCTCTGGGCTACATTGGCGACCATGCCGAGGAAAACAGAGCTTTTGAGCGGCAGCCGGACGGTAGCACCATGTACCGCAGCGGCGATTTGGGCTATATCCTGCCGGATGGCAACATTGCATTCCTGCACCGCAAGGACGACCAGATCATGATTTACGGCAAGCGGGTGGAACTTGCCGAGGTGGAGTCCCGGCTCTATCGGTGCAAGGATGTGCAGCAGGCTATTGTCCGGGCTTTTACAGACGAGCATGGACTGTCCTATATGACCGCCTATGTGGTGCCTTCCGACAATAAGCTGAAAGTCTCGGAAGTAAAAAAAGAACTGTCTGAAAATCTGACTTCCTTTATGATCCCAGAGTTCTTTGTGAAGATGAAGCAGATTCCTTTGAATGTCAACGGTAAGCCGGATGTGTCGAAACTGCCGGTGGTAATGAAAGCGGGGGCATTATAATGGAGATTCAGATCCGGCAGGCCACGATCCAGGACCTGAATGTATTGATGCAATGGCGAATGGAAGTCTTGCATGAGGTATTCTCCATCCCCTCGGAGCGGTCTGTAACAGAGCTGGAATCGGAAAATCGCCGCTACTATCAAACAGAACTGCCGCAGGGCGGACATATTGCCTGCTTTGCCTACGTAGGGGAGGAAATCGTCGGCTGCGGCGGGATATGCCTCTATCATGAGATGCCCTCACCGGACAATCTAAACGGGAAATGTGCCTACCTGATGAACATTTATACCCGGCCGCAGTTTCGCGGACACGGCATAGGGAACAGAATCGTCAGGTGGCTTGTAGAGCAGGCTCGTCAGCGGCATATTTCAAAAATTTATCTTGAAACCTCAAACAAAGGCAGGCCGCTGTATCAAACAATCGGTTTTGCCGATATGAAGGATATGATGAAACTGTCCCGTGAAAAATAAGCAAAATCAAAGGAGCATACATACAATGGAGCCAATCATCTGAAACGTTGAAGTAAAAAGCGTCCTCACAAAATCCAATTTGCCTGTGAGTGATTATTCGGTCAATCCTTATGTGGGCTGTGGCCACGGCTGCAAATATTGCTACGCATCTTTTATGAAGCGTTTTACCAATCACCCGGAGCCCTGGGGAGAGTTCATAGACGTTAAATTTTGGCCGGAAATCAAACACCCGGAGCGGTATGCAGGGAAAGAACTGTTTCTCTGTTACGTGACCTTGACCTCATTAAAACATTCCCCAATGCGCGGGTATCCTGGTCGATCAAACACACTGGACGAAGATTTTCGCGCTGATATGGACAATGCAGTGAGCATTGAGCGGCGGCTGGCCGCTATGAAAGCATTCCATGATGCTGGTGTGCGCACCACCTGCTTTATCTCGCCGATTTTCCCCGGCCTCACCGACCTGCCCTCCATCATCCACCGGGCGAAGAATCAATGTAATTTGGTCTGGCTGGAAAACCTAAACTTGCGGGGCGGTTATAAGAAAACGATTTTTGACTATATAACGGAAAAACATCCAGACCTGCTGCCGCTGTACGATACCATTTACAATAAAAAAGAACGCAGCTACTGGTCAATGCTGGATGCGCAGATGCGGCAGTTTTGCCAAGAGGAAGGGCTACTGTATGTCCGGGATAATGATTCCATCAAACGCCCGTTCAACGATCCGCCTATCGTGGTCAATTATTTTTTCAACGAAGAGATTATCCCTCGGCCAAAATGCAGAAGAACAGGTAATCAAAACTATATAGTAACATGCAGAAAGCTAGAAGTTGTAGAGGTGAGGTTATGAAACGCGCAGAATTAGAATCAGACATATAACGCCGAGACAGATTATCCGTGGCTCAAATATCCGAATTATGAGGTGTTCCGGCATTGTAATAATCGGAAGTGGTTTGCTCTGATTATGGATGTACCAAAGAACAAGCTGGGGCTGCAAGGCGAAGAAATGCTGGAAGTGGTCGATTTCAAATGTGACCCAATTCTGATTGGCACACTACGAGAGGAACACGGCTTCTTCCCGGCGTATCACATGAGCAAGGATAGCTGGATTACTGTTGCACTGGATGTGCAGCGTATCAGATGACAAAATCAAAATGTTGCTTGATATGAGTTATGAAGCAACGATACCCAAAACATGCAAAAAGAGATACTGATAAATTCCAGTTTGTAGAACAGCTCCGCAACAAATAACGGCAGTTAGGAGAACCCCATGATTTTACACATAAACAGCAGTGAGTATGATTACCACACCTTGGTCAAGGTTGCAGAGATGGCAGGGCTTGCGGGCCTTGTCGGCTTTCATGAATCCGAGGACGGCTATATTGTCAGCTTTCCGGATACAGAAAACACGCAGGCGCTTATCAAGGATTACAAAGCGCGTCTGCGTGATTTAGAAAACAATATCTGACAGCACTAAACTGCCACTAATTCTAAGGCGGGCTTCGGCCCGCCTTTTCTTTATGCAAAATCATTTCTCTGCGGTTGCCTCACCCGGTTTGGTCGTGATGAGCTTATACACCGCCGTATCCTTGGGTTCCAGATTGGAGAACGGTATCATGCTGTTGCCCATCTTGATAATGCCGTGTCCCTCGCTGGCGTTGCGCAGAAATTCCAGCTGCGGCTTGGACAGCCCGTACAGGCGTTCCAAGGCTTCCAGACTTTTCGATTGCCGCAGCATAATGACAAACTCGCTGTTGGAAAGCAGCGCATACGCCACGGGGTTATCCAGATAGTCCTGAATATCCTGCGAGATGCCGGTGGCGTAGGCATTGTACTTTCGGAATCTTTTCCAAGAGGAATACAGGAAATTGGAACTCATTGGGTCCTTTAACAGCACATGAATCTCATCAAAGTAGATCCATGTTGCCGCCATGGCGTCCTTGCGGCGGTTGGTCACTTCC
>ENA-OROD01002170-OROD01002170.1-human-gut-metagenome-genome-assembly--contig:-NODE-2170-length-14523-cov-4.365082_pt1 | contig 14523 bp, 10 predicted proteins | sample MGYA00242123_ERZ509038 | MGnify/ENA primary metagenome ERZ509038 (study PRJEB26280, sample SAMEA2338719) | human gut metagenome | biome: human gut; feature: human-associated habitat; material: faeces... | reverse complement strand
CCAGAAGTGGACCTGGTTCGCCATCGGCTATCAGTGCGGCTTCGCCTATGTGATTGCACTCATGGTCAACCAGTTCGGCGCTCTGTTCACCGGCAACGGCAACGTCCTCGGCGTGATCGTCGGCGTCGTTCTGCTCGCCTTCATCGTCTACATGCTTGTCAAGCCCTATAAGGAGGCTACCAAGCTGACCGCAAAGATCAAGTAATATTCCGCAATCCATTTCAGGCAAGACCGCAGATCCTGCGGTCTTGCCTCCCCTCCGCAAACGAGCTTATCAAGGAGTGATCTTCATGTTTGCCTGGCTCGCAGAGAATCTTGGCACGATCGTGATCTCGGCAGTTCTGCTGGCGATCGTTGCCGCAATCGTGATCTATCTGATCCGGCAGAAAAAGCAGGGCAAGCACACCTGCGGATGCAGCGGCGGCTGCGCCGGTTGTTCCGGCGACTGTCACTGCGGGCGATAAACACTCCCAAAGAGAACAGGCGCGTGGGGCATCCCACGCGCCTGTTCTTCTCTTTGCTAACTTGTTTACAATTTGAATTCCTGCTCCGCAAAAGGATCAGATTTTGACGATCTTCCCGGTTTTCCACGCCTCCGTGGTGGCGTAGCCCACCCGTGTGGCATAGATGCCATCCTCCACGCCGGTATCCGGCTTCCGCCCCTCCCGGACGCAGCGGACAAATTCCTCCATTTCCGTGAGGTACGCCTCTGCAAACCGCTCCGGGAAGGATTCCACACATTCGGTTCGGGCGCCATTCACATCGTAGACCATAGCCCGGTTCTTCTCCGGCACAGCAGAAATGCGGATCGTGCCCTCCGTGCCTACGATCTCCGTTTCGATATGGTAGCCGTAGGGGGCGGTGCGGCCCACATGGACCATGCCCATAGCGCCGTTTTTGAATTTGTAGACGGCGACGCCGGTCTCATCGTCCCCGGCAGCCTTGAAGTCCGGATGCTTAAAGGTACAGCCCATGGCATAGACCTCCGCAGCCTCGCTCCCCAGGAACCAGCGCATCAGATCTATGTCGTGAATGGCAGAATCCAGAAAGATCCCGCCGGAGGTCCCGCTGTACCGGATGGCCCCCTCCACCACGGCTTCCGGGTCGATGCCGGTGGATTTCACCAGATACGGCGTACCGATGGCCCCCGCAGTGATTTTTTCCTTGGCATAGGCGTAGGACTTGTCATAGCGCCGCATAAAGCCCAGCATACACACCAATTCCGGGTGCCGGGCCACGGCCGTCTCCGCCTGAAGGCATTGTTCCATCGTAACGCCCAGAGGCTTTTCGGAAAACACGTGCTTCCCCGCGTCCAGCGCCGCCTCGATCTGCCAGCAGTGCTCCCCGGAGGGGGACACGATGGCCACCGCGTCCAGTTCCGGATCAGCGACCATCTCCCTGAAATCGCCGTACACCTTTTCAAGTCCCAATTCCTGACGGGCATACGCCTGACTGTCCGCGCCGGGCACGCAGGCCGCCGTCAGGACCGCGCCGGGAATCTTGTGTGCAAGGTTGGCAGCATGGACCCGGCCCAGCCGCCCCAGACCGGCAATGCCAACACGCAGTTCCTTCATAAGCAGTCTCCTTCCATTCAACTTGATCGGTTCAAAATAAAATTACGCCGCCGCTTTCGCGGCGGCGTAATTCAACTCAACAGTGCGTCCGGGGGACGGTTTACTGTGCAGCCATCTTACGGGCCTTGGCCTCCATCTTATTACGGAAGACGTCGATGGTAACAGCCAGGATGATAACAGAGCCGATGACGATGTACTGAACATCGTTCTTAGCGCCGGCCAGGTTCAGGCCGTTGCGGATAACAGCCATCAGCAGAGCGCCGATCAGGGTGCCCCAGATGGTGCCCTTGCCGCCGGTGAAGGAAGCGCCGCCCACGATGCAGGCTGCGATAGCGTCGTTATCATAGGTGGAACCGGCGTTGCCGTTAGCGGAAGCCAGACGGCCAACAGACACGATACCAGCCATACCGGCCATGAAGCCGGACAGGGTGTAAACGAAGGTCAGCACGTTCTTGGAGGGGATACCGGACAGACGGGCTGCCTCGGGGTTGCCGCCCACGCAGTAGATCTGGCGGCCCAGAGCGGTCTTGCGCAGGAAGATATCAAAGATGATGAACACAATGATGACCAGAACGAAGCTGAAGGGGATGCCGGGGAACTTCACCTTGGTGGTGCCCTCATAATAGGTGGTAAACAGAGAGCCGCCGCCGATCCACATGAGGCCGTCAATGCCGGTGTTGGTGAAGGCGATGGACTTGGAGCCGGTAATGACCAGTGCCAGGCCCCACAGCACGTTCTTCATGCCCATGGTGGACACGAAGGGATGGGGCAGATCCAGACGGGTCAGCAGCGTACCGTTGATGAAGCCGGCCAGGGTGCTGACGGCCAGGCCGCAGAGCACCAGCAGGAAGGGGTTCGTGATGCCGGACTGGACCATAACGCCGATGGTGCAGGTGCACAACACGCAGTTGGAACCAACGGACAGGTCGATACCGGCGGTAATCAGGGCGCACAGCATACCGGAAGCGATCAGGCAGTTGATGGATGCCTGCTTCAGGATATTCATGAAGTTACCGACCTTCATGAACTTGTCCGGCATGGTGATGCAGAAAATCAAAACCAGGATGGCAAGGGCCATCAGTGTACCGAGCTTTTGCAGAAGCTCTTTCATTTTCGTGTTTTTCATATCAGTCTAACTCTCCTCCCCAGGCCGCTTTCATGATGTCTTCGGAATTGAAGTGCGGCGTGTCCCGGTCAATATCAGCCATCACTCGGCCGCCGCGCATAACTACCACATGGTCGCTCATAGCCAGGATCTCCGGCAGCTCGGAGGAGACCATGATGACGCACTTGCCGGCCTTCACCAGATCGTTCATGACCCGGTAAACCTCGATCTTGGCGCCCACGTCGATACCACGGGTGGGCTCATCGAAAATAAAGATGTCGGCGTCGGTATTGACCCACTTACCGATAACCACCTTCTGCTGGTTGCCGCCGGACAGCTGGCCGACGACCTCATTCAGGGAGGGGGTCTTGATCTTCAGGGCGCTGACATTGTCATTGCCCGCCTGCTCAATGCGGTCCTTGTCCAAGAAGGGACCGTTGGAGAAGCCCTTCATATTGGCCAGGACCAGATTGGTCCGCACATCCAGATTGAGCACCAGACCCTGACCCTTACGGTCCTCTGTCAGGAAAGCGATCTTTCTCTTGATAGCATCCTTCGGCGTTCTGATATGTACCTTCTCGCCCTTGACGTAGATCTCGCCGCTGTCCAGCTTGTCAGCGCCGAACACCGCCCGCATGGTCTCCGTGCGGCCTGCGCCGACGAGGCCCGCAAAGCCGGTGATCTGGCCCGCATGGGCCTTAAAGCTGACATCGTGCAGGACGCCGGCCTCGTTGAGGCCCTTGGCCTCCAGCCACACCTCGCCCTTGGTGCCGAATTCCTTGGGATACAGGTTATCCAGAGTACGGCCCACCATGGCGTTGATGAGGGAGTCCTCCGTGAGGTTCACGGTATCCTCGGTGATGATGTGTTCGCCGTCACGCATGACGGTCACACGGTCGCAGAGCTCAAAGAGCTCTTCCAGTTTATGTGACACGAACAGGATGGCCACGCCCTTGGCCTTCAGGCCCCGGACGGTCTCCATCAACTGCTCGATCTCTTCCTTACCCAAAGAAGAAGTGGGCTCATCCATAATAATGAGCTTGGCATCCAGGGACACAGCCTTGGCGATCTCCACCATCTGCTGCTGACCCACGCCCAGCTTACCGCACTCCAGGTGGACGTTGATCTCCGGATGTCCCAGTGTTTTCAGCGCTTCTTCCGCCTCGGCGTGCATCCGGGGATAATCCAGCAGCAATCCCTTCTTAACGGCACGCCCCATAAAAACGTTATCCGTGACAGGCAGCTGCTTGACGATGTTCAGCTCCTGATACACACAGGCGATGCCTGCCTCGCGGGACTGAACAGGGTTTTTGAAAACGACCTTCTGGCCGTCCACAAAGATTTCCCCTTCTTCCGGAGTGTGAACGCCGGTGAGCACCTTGATCAAGGTGGATTTACCTGCGCCGTTTTCTCCGATCAGACCGTGGATCTCACCGGGTCTGATGCCGATAGACATGTCTTTTAACGCGACAACACCAGGAAAACGTTTGGTAATATGTTTCAGTTCGACGACATACTCGCTCATGGAATTACCTCGTTTCTGTTTTTCCTGATTTCCGAACCGCTCCCGCCGCAGCGGAAGCGCTCTCTCGATCCCGATTCCCGGGGTCATTTTCGTTGAAATGTGCTTGCTGTTTAATCGTTTTCTTCTGTGCGTATTGTAACCGGGATCAGACAGAGAATGGTTCCTGCCAGATCCCGGCGTGCCGAAAATCCTCCGTTCCGCCGTGGGAACCCATCAGGTTTCCGCTTGCAGGCACGCGCATGATCGGCTTTTCGGAATACAGCGGCAGAAGACCTGCCGCTGTATTCCGGCTTTTTCGCTTTTCAGCTATGGATAGCAGTCAGGCTGAATTAGCCCTTCATGGCCTCCAGGTTGTCCAGGTAAGCCTGGCCGTTCTCAGCGGTAACGACCTGAACGGGAGCGTTGATGACTTCGTCAACGGACTCGCCCTTGACAGCCTTCACGGCAGCCTCGACCACCTGATAGCCCATCTCATAGGGCTGCTGAGCGACGGTAGCCTTCACCAGCTCGCCGTCCAGAATCAGCTTCACGGCGGAAGCGTTGCCGTCGAAACCAACGATGGTGATGTCAGACACGCCGGCGGACTTGCAGGCGTTCATAGCGCCGATAGCGGTATCGTCATTGTGGCAGAGCACGATGTCGATCTGATCGGGATAAGCGCTCAGCAGGTCTTCCATGGCCTTGGTAGCGCCGTCGGTCAGGTTGTTGCCGGACAGCTTGGCCAGAACTTCCACGCCAGCCTCGGTGCAGGCCTTCTCATAGCCTTCCATACGCATGTTGGAGGTGTTGTCGCCTTCCTGACCGTAGATGATAACGGCCTTGGCGTCGGTACCGGCCTGCTCGATGGCCCACTTGCCGCCCTCATAAGCAGCGTCCACGTTGGAGGTGCCCACGAAAGAGGTCTGGCCAGCGATGCCAACGTTGGTGTCAACAGCCAGCACGGGGATGCCAGCGTCGATGGCAGCCTGCAGAGCGCCCTGAGCGGCACCAGCATCGTTGGGAGCGCAGACGATGGCGTCGCAGCCAGCGCCGATCTGCTGCTCGATCATGGAAACCTGACCCTCGATATCGCTCTCAGCGCCGGGGCCAACCACGACCACGTCAACACCCAGATCATCACCGGCGGCCTTGCAGCCGGCCTCCACATAGCCCCAGTACTCAGAGGCCAGGGTCTTCAGGACAACAGCGACCTTGACATCGCCGGTAGTGGGGGTCTCGGTCTCGGCCTTGTTCTCGGTGTCGGCAGGGGCCTCGGTCTTCTTGCCGCCGCAGGCAGCCAGAGACAAAGTCATTACCAGTGCGAGAGACAGTGCAAACAACTTCTTCATTCTTCATTTGCTCCTTTTCATTTTTTTCAGGATGTTTCCGGCAAAAAGCCGAATTCCTGACAGTATTAATTTAGCACAAGCATAGCAGACTTTCAATCTTAAACTTTGCTCAAAGTGTAAAACTGTTATCGTGCACAGGGGAAATCGTTTTCGTTTGGCACTTTTCACAGTTCATTTCAGAGGTCAGCCGCCGCAGGCATTAACCGTACTTATGAATATACCATCACGATTTATGGCTGGTTTCAGGTTGCGGCGCATCGTATGTCTGCCGCGGACATTCTTTGGTCAGTTTGCGCACACAGTATGTCTTGCCGTTGGTTTTCTCCGTTTTTTTGTCCGCTTTGTCAATAGGCACATCCCCGCTTTACCACTTATAATCAGGAATAGAGTGTCATACTATAAATGAGATGCATACCTGGTCCGATGGATACTTCGGGCAGAAAGGGATCTGATATGAACATTTTCTCTCTCTTTACCCTGTGCGGAGGGCTGGCCTTCTTCTTATACGGCATGACGGTCATGTCCAAAAGTCTGGAAAAAATGGCCGGCGGCAAGCTGGAGCGGCTGCTCAAGCGCATGACTTCCAACCCCATCAAAAGTCTGCTGCTGGGCGCCGGCATCACCATCGCCATCCAGTCCTCCTCCGCTATGACGGTCATGCTGGTAGGTCTGGTGAACTCCGGTGTCATGGAGATCGGACAGACCATCGGCATCATCATGGGTTCCAATATCGGCACCACCCTGACAGCGTGGCTGCTGTCCCTCACCGGCATCGAAAGCGAGAACTTCTTTGTCAACTTCCTCAAGCCCAAGAATTTCTCCCCCCTGCTGGCTCTCATCGGTATTCTGCTCATTATGGGCTCCAAGCGGCAGCGTCGCCGGGACGTGGGCCGGGTGATGATGGGCTTCTCTATTTTAATGTACGGCATGGAGCTGATGAGCGGTGCGGTGTCTCCTCTGGCAGATATGCCGGGCTTTACCCACTTCATGACCGCCTTCACCAATCCCTTCCTGGGTGTGCTGGTAGGCGCCGCCTTCACCGGCATCATCCAGTCCTCCGCCGCCTCCGTTGGCATTTTGCAGGCACTGGCCATGACCGGCTCCGTCACCTACGGCATCGCTATCCCCATCATCATGGGCCAGAACATCGGCACCTGCGTTACGGCTCTGATCTCCTCTATCGGCGTCAGCCGCAATGCCAAGCGGGTGTCCGTCATCCACATCTCCTTCAACCTCATCGGCACCGCTCTGGGTCTGCTGGCCCTGTTTGGCGGTGAGATGTTCCTGAATCTGCCCTTCCTGACAGAGCCCATCGGCGCTGTTGGCATCGCATTCTGCCACACGATCTTCAACGTCTGCACCACCCTTGTGCTGCTGCCCTTCAGCCGGCAGCTGGAGCGCCTTGCCAACAAGGTAATCTCCACGGAGGACAAGCCCTCTGACTTTGCCTTCCTGGACCCCCGGCTGATGCGGACCCCCGGCGTGGCTGTCAGCGAATGCGCCGTCATGACCAACCGCATGGGCGCTCTGGCGCTGGAAAGCATGCAGCTGGCTCTGGCCCAGTTCATCCAGTATGACGGCAGCCGGGAGGAACAGATCCTGGCCAACGAGGACAAGCTGGACACCTACGAGGACCGTCTGGGCGGCTATCTGGTCCAGATCTCTCAGCACGGCACCTCCTCCGCCGATATGCGCACCGTCTCCCGCCTGCTTCACGCCATCGGAGACTTTGAGCGCATCGGCGACCATGCTCTGAACCTGCAGGAATCCGCCAAGGAGCTTCATGAAAAGCAGTTGACCTTCTCCCCCATTGCCCGGGAAGAGGTGGATGTGCTGACCTCCCTGCTGGAGGATTTGCTGAACAGCGCCCTGCGCAGCTTCCAGTCGGACGATCCCCAGATGGCCCGGCAGGTGGAACCTCTGGAGGAGACTATGGACCTTCTCACGGAGGAGATCCGCAGCCGTCACATCCGGCGGCTCCAAAGCGGCCAGTGCACCATCCAGCTCGGCTTCATCCTCAATGATCTGCTGAACAATGCCGAGCGTGTGGGCGATCATTGCTCCAACATCGCTGTCAGCGTCATTGAGGAGCAGGAAAAACAGGCCGCCTCCCACGCCTATCTCCACAGTCTGAAGAAGAATGACGAGTTCTCCTTCCAGCTTCAGCAGAACCTGAGCCGGTACGTCCTGCCTGCGGAAACCGCAGAGGACCAGCCTGCCGAATAAGAAACCTTGCCAGCGTTCCCTTACGGGAGCGCTGGCTTTTTGCGTTTCCGGCCGCATATTCGGTTGAAGATGGCCCGTTCTGTCCGGGAAATCGAAAAATCAGCAGTCTCAGCCGCCGAAACAGTCCCTTTCTGTATAAATATGTGCTTTACCTTCCGGTGTTTTTCTGCTATACTGTATGTTTGTTAATGTGGAACATTGTTTGTTCCGCCTGATTTGAGAATGGGGGTGTCCGAATGAAGTATCAGAAATGGCATATCGGTACGGCATCAGAACAGGACACTGCCCTTTTGAAGGAAGCCGGCTACCCCAGTCTGCTGGCCACGGTGCTGGCCGCCCGGGGCATCACCACCTCCGAGGCCGCTGCCGAGGCGCTGGAGCGGGAGACCTCTCTGACGATCTCCCCCATGCTCATGCGGGACATGGACAAGGCGGTGGCCCGGATTCAGAAGGCGCTGGCCAACGATGAGACCATCGCTGTTTTCGGCGATTACGATGTGGACGGCATCACCTCCACGGTGCTGCTTCTGGACTATCTGAAAAACTGCGGTGCCAAGTGCCTGCGCTATATCCCCCGGCGGATCGAGGACGGCTACGGCCTTTCCAAAGACGCCATCCAGGGCCTGCGGGACAAGGGCGTCACCCTGATGATCACCGTGGACTGCGGGATCACCGGCAACGAGGAGATCGACTTTGCCGCATCCATCGGCATGGACGTGGTGGTGACGGATCACCATGAATGTAAGGAAAACCTCCCCAGGGCCGTAGCGGTAGTGGACCCCCACCGTCCGGATGACACCTATCCCTTCAAATATCTGGCTGGCGTGGGCGTGGCGCTGAAGCTGGTGCTGGCTCTGGGCGGACCGGACCGGGAAAACGCCCTGTTCGCCCGGTACTGCACTCTGGCCGCCATCGGCACCATTGCCGACGTCATGCGGATGGAGGGAGAAAACCGCACCATTGTCTCCTGCGGCCTTGCCGCCCTGAACCACACGGATTTTGTGGGCATCCATGCCCTTTTGAAAGAGGCGGGGCTGCTGGGCAAGCCCATCACCTCCATCCAGATCGGCTTCGTTCTCTCCCCCCGGATCAACGCCGCCGGGCGCATGGGGGCTGCGGATCTGGCCGCGGACCTTTTGCAGGAGACCGATCCCGCCAAAGCGGAGGAGCTGGCCAAGCAGCTATGCGACCTGAACCGGGAGCGGCAGGCGGTGGAGCAGTCCATCTGCGCCGATGCCATCGCCCAGATCGAGCGGCTGCGGCCGGAGGAACGGAACGCGCTGGTGCTTTCCAGCGAGGAATGGCATCAGGGCGTGGTGGGCATCGTAGCCTCCCGTCTCAGTGAAAAATACGCCGCCCCCAGCTTCATGATCCATCTGAAGGACGGCTCCGGCAAGGGCTCCTGCCGCTCCTACGGCGGGTTCAACCTGTTTTCCGCGCTGGAATCCTGCTCTGACCTGCTGGACGGCTTCGGCGGTCACGAGTTGGCAGCCGGCTTTACCATCCCGGAGGAAAACATTGATACCTTCCGCCAGCGGATGAACCGCTTCGTAAAGGCCGCCTCCGGCGGTGAGCGGGCGGTGAGCTGTCTGGAGGTAGACGCCGCCATTTCCAACCCGGCGGATATGACGCTGGAGCAGGTGGACCATCTGGCCCAGTTGGAGCCTTACGGCTCCGGGAATCCCCGCCCGGTGTTCGCCCTGCTGGGCGCCACGGTGGACAGCGTTCAGGCCGTGGGCCAGGGCAAGCACCTGAAACTGCGGCTCAGCAAGGGTCCCAGCCGGTTTGACGCCATTTTCTTCTCCATGCCGGAGGCCGCCGCTCAGTTGGAGCCCGGCTGCCGGGTGGATGCAGCCTTCTATTTGCAGGCCAACACCTTCCGGGGCACCACCACTCTGCAATTGCAGCTGGTGGACCTGCGTCCCTCTTTGACTCCCAGCCGCCACGAGGCGGAATCCATGGACCTGCTGCACCGCCTGACGGGGGAGCAGCCCCTCACAGCCCAGGAGACCGCCCGGCTCATGATCTCCCGGGACCAGTTTGCCGCCTTCTGGCGGATTCTGGACCGGCACCTGAAGCAGGGCAAGCTGGAAACAGATCTGCTGCCCTATCTCCGTTCTCTGGCGGCGCAGGTAGGCGGCTGCGACAGTTTTCTCCGGGCTGCGCTGGCCCTGACGGTCTTTCAGGAGCGGGGACTCATCTCCCTGTCCCGGCAGGAGGACCGGGTTACGCTATGTCTCAATCCCATTCAGGGAAAGGTGGATCTTTACGCCTCTCCCTGCCTGCGCCGCCTCCGGGGCGGTGCGGAGGTTAAACGAGGTGATTCGCAGTGACGATTGACGAACAGTTTGAGAAATTGGAGAACACCGTCCGGGAATACAATCCCGGCGCGGATTTCAAGCGCATCCGGGAATCCTATGAATTCGCCAAGCAGCATCACGGCGAGCAGCGCCGCAAAAGCGGTGAGCTTTATATCACCCACCCCTTAGCCGTGGCGCAGATCGTGGCGGAGGAACTGCACCTGGACTCCGAGTCCATCGAGGCGGCCCTGCTTCACGATGTCATTGAGGATACGGACGCCACGTATGATGACGTGGCCAAGCTCACCTCCCCCACGGTGGCGGATCTGGTGGAGGGCGTCAGCAAGCTGACCCGGATCCAGTACGCCACCAAGGAAGACGAGCAAATGGAGAACCTCCGGAAAATGCTCATCGCCATGAGTAAGGACATCCGGGTCATCCTCATCAAGATCTCCGACCGGCTCCACAATATGCGGACCATGGAGTATCAGACTCCCGCCAAGCAGAAGCAGAAATCTCTGGAGACCATGGAGATCTACGCCCCCATCGCACACCGGCTGGGTATGCAGCGGATGAAGTGGGAGCTGGAGGATCTCTCCTTAAAATATCTGGACCCCATCGGCTACGATGAGATCGTCTCCAAGCTGGACGCCAAGCGCCCGGAGTATGACGCTCTCATGAGCCGCACCCAGGCTCAGATCGATCAGCGGCTCAATGAAATGGGCATCAAGCACATTGTCTACGGCCGCATGAAGCACCCTTATTCCATCTACCGGAAAATGTTCAGCCAGAACAAATCTCTGGATGAGATTTTCGACCTCTTTGCGTTCCGGGTGGTGGTGGACACCGTCAGCGACTGCTACAACGTGCTGGGCGTGATCCACGACCTCTACAAGCCCATTCTGGGACGCTTCAAGGACTATATCGGCACCCCCAAGCCCAACGGCTACCAGAGCCTTCACACCACCGTCATGGGCAACGAGGGCATCCCCTTTGAGGTGCAGATCCGCACCACGGAGATGCACGAGATCGCCGAGTACGGCGTGGCCGCCCACTGGAAGTATAAGCAGAACGGTCAGGGCGCCGGCACCGAGGGCAAGTATGAGTGGGTACGCCGTCTGCTGGAAAATCAGGAGGGCGCCGATGCTGAGGAGTTTATCCACTCCCTGAAGGTGGATATGTTCTCCGACGAGGTGTTCGTGTTCACCCCCAACGGCGACGTGCAGAACCTCCCCGCCGGAGCCACCCCCATCGACTTCGCCTACGCCATCCATTCCGCCGTGGGCAACCGCATGATCGGCGCCAAGGTGAATAACCGCATCGTCACGCTGGACCATGTGCTGAAAAACGGTGACATCGTGGAGATTTTGACCTCCAAAAACGCCAAGGGCCCCAGCCGGGACTGGATGAAGATTGCCAAGAGCAACGAGGCCCGCTCCAAGATCCGCCAGTGGTTCAAAAAGGAAAAGCGGGACGAGAACATCGCCAACGGCCGCTCCGCCTTCGACGCGGAGCTGCGTCACTGCGGCATCGCCATGAAAGACGTACTGGACCCGGAATTCCTGCCGGTGCTGCTGAAAAAGGTAGCTTATCCCACGCTGGACGATCTCTACGCTGCCATCGGCTATGGCGGCTTCACCGCTCAGAAGGCGGTGAGCCGGATCCAGGGCGAGCTGCAGCGCCGCCAGCAGCAGCGGCAGCAGGAGCAGATGCTGGCAGAGGCTGTGGCGGAGCCCAAGGAGGACCCCAAGCCTGCGGACACTCCCAAGCAGCCCAAGGCCGTCAAGAGCGAGCAGGGCATTATCGTGGAAGGTCTGGACAACTGTTTGGTGAAGTTCTCCAAATGCTGCACCCCCGTCCCCGGAGACGACATCGTGGGCTTCATCACCCGTGGCTACGGCGTGTCCGTCCACCGGGCGGACTGTCCCAACGCCTCGGAGGAAAAGCGGAAGGAGCAGCCCGACCGCTGGATCCATGTCTCCTGGGGCACCGATACCAATGACAGCTATCCCACCACCATCGAGGCGGTCTGCAAGGACCGGCTGAACCTGCTGCTGGACATCTCCTCCGCCCTCTCCACCACCAAAACCTTTGTGCTGGGTCTGAACACCCGCAGCACGGAGGACGGCTTCGCCATCATCCGCATCGAGATCCAGATCAAGGATGGCGCGCAGTTGTCCACCCTCATGAACAAGCTCCATCAGATCTCCGGCGTTCTGCAGGTCAACCGGCCTGTGGGCTGATCTTTCGCGGCATTGGAAACGGGTTTTCTCCGCTGCCGCAAAGAACCGCTCTTGATAAAATGCAAAACACACGGATCTGCCCGATTTGCGGGCAAGGCCCATTACGAAGCATACCCTTTCGGGTATTAAATAAGGAGTTGCTACCATGCGTGCTGTTGTTACACGAGTCAAAAACGCCTCTGTTGTCATCAATGAACAGGTCAACGGTCAGATAGGCACCGGTTTTCTGGTGCTGCTGGGCGTAGGCCCCAACGATACGGAGGTCACCGCCGACAAGCTGGCGGACAAGATCTGCAATCTGCGGGTCTTTGAGGATGAAAACGAAAAGATGAACCTGAATCTGGAGCAGGTGGGCGGCAGCCTGCTGGTGGTGTCCCAGTTCACCCTGTACGCCGATACCTCCTCCCGCCGCCCCGGCTTCTCCGGCGCGGCCAAGCCCGATCTGGCCATCCCCCTCTATGAGCGGTTCATGGCCCACTGCCGGGAGCGGGGCTTCGACGTGCAGCACGGCGAATTCGGCGCCGATATGCAGGTCTATTCCCAGAACGACGGTCCGGTCACCATCCTGTTCGACACGGAAGAGTAAACTGATTTCAACGAGGTGTGTCTTATGAAGATCCAAGCCTTGCAGGTGGGGTCCATCGGTACCAACTGCTACATTCTCTGCGATGAAGCGGCTAAGGTCTGTGCCGTGATCGATCCCGGTGCGGAGCCGGAGCTGATCCTCTCCGCCGCCGAAAAGCTGGACTGCACCGTGGATAAGATCCTGCTGACCCACGGCCACTATGACCACACCGGTGCGGTGGCGGCTTTGATGGAGACGCTGCCGCCGACGGCGGTCTATATCCATCAGGCGGATTTTGACAGTCCGCAGACCCAGCTGTTCCCTCTGAAAAGCGAACTGGCCCGGATCCCCTTCGGCGGCATGAATTTCTACGGCGAGGGAGACCGCATCACGGTGGGCACGCTGGAGCTTCAGGTGCTTCACACCCCCGGCCACTCCGAGGGCAGCGTCACGCTGCTGTGCGGAGATACCCTGTTCTGCGGGGACACCCTGTTTGCCGGTTCCTGCGGCCGGACAGACTTTCCCGGTGGCAGCATGAAGCAGATGATGGCCTCTCTGGCCCGGCTGGCCGCCCTTCCCGGGGACTACCGGGTCCTGCCGGGACACATGGAGCCCAGCACTCTGGACCGGGAGCGGCGCTTCAACCCCTATATGCAGATGGCACTGCGGGAGCAAGGCTGATATGAAGCTGGAATTTTTAGGTCATGACGAGCGCTATATCGTCGAACAGAGCCTGATGACCCTCTTCCCCTTGGAAAAACCGACCTATGACGCGGTACAGCCGGAAGATGAGGCGTGGTGCCGCCTTGCCGCCGGGGAAGCCAGCGTACTCGTCGCCACGGTCGATGCACTGATGCAGCGCACGCTGCCGCCCGCGCTCCTGCGCGGCGCGGTGACGGAGATCAAGATCGGCGCGCGCTTCGACCTTGCCGCGCTTTCCAGAAAGCTTGTCGAGATCGGCTACGTCCGCGCCGAAACGGTCGAGGGCGTGGGCCAGTTCGCCCTGCGCGGCGGGATCCTGGATATCTACTCGCCGCTCAGCGCGCCCGTGCGCGTCGAATTCTTCGACGACGAGGTGGACGCGATGGGCGAATTCGACCTTGCGACCCAGCGCCGCACACAGAACGTCAAATCGCTCACCGTCCTGCCCGCGGCCGAGGTGCTGCCCGCGCTTACAGGCGGCGGGCGCGAAAAAATGCTCGAGCGCCTTTCCCGCGCCGCGCAGAAAATTGAGAAAAAGGCCGCGGACAGCCCCATCGTAAAGACGCTGCGCGGCGACATAGAGCGTCTTTCCAATGACCTGCCGCTCGGCGGCATGGATCGCTATCTCGCCGCCTGCTACCCTGAGGAGATCTGCGCGCTCGACTATCTCGCGCCCGATACGCTCGCCGTCGTGAGCGACGGGATGCGCGTTTTGGAGCGCGGAAAGAATTACCACTGGGAGCTTTCCGAGGATGTTAAGCCCCTCATCGAAGAGGGCGTTCTCTGCGGAGAGTTTGCTTCTCTTGCGCTCACGCAGGAGTCGCTCAGCCGCCGCCTCGCGGACTTCCCCGTGCTGCTGCTCGACGCGCTGCCGACCTCGCGCAATCTGCTCGCGCCGCGCGTGCTGCTCAGCATGAACGCGCGCTCGCTGCCGTCCTACGGCGGCAGTCTCGAG
>ENA-OROD01002160-OROD01002160.1-human-gut-metagenome-genome-assembly--contig:-NODE-2160-length-14573-cov-30.099532_pt1 | contig 14573 bp, 17 predicted proteins | sample MGYA00242123_ERZ509038 | MGnify/ENA primary metagenome ERZ509038 (study PRJEB26280, sample SAMEA2338719) | human gut metagenome | biome: human gut; feature: human-associated habitat; material: faeces... | reverse complement strand
CCTGCATCAGGATGCGGTACTTGGTCTCCTTCAGACCGCCGATCCAACCGGAGTGGGTGCGATAGTACTTCTGCTCCAGCTTGTTGCCGGTCAGAACCGCCTTGCCGGCGTTGATAACGATGACGTTATCGCCGCAGTCAGCGTGGGGGGTATAGGTGACTTTGCCCTTGCCGCGCAGCAGGTCGGCCACGACGACGGCGGTCTTGCCCAGAGGCTTGCCGGCGGCGTCAACGACGTACCACTTGCGCTCGATGTTGGCCTTGTTTGCCATAAAAGTGGACATGGTGTTTTCCTCCAAATTTATTATAATGTATTTTGCTTTACTTTTTCGTGTTCCCTTGCTAAAATCGTAAGGAAACGCGCCAAACGCGCAAGGATATTTATAGCATAACCGCGTCAGGATGTCAACAGCATTTTGATTTACGATAAAAACATCTTGCGTTTTCTCCCATTTTCTCGCGATATCTCTTGTTTTCGGAGTTTGCAATTTCACTTTTGGAGGTGTACGCCATGCAGCATATTCTGGGGCTTGTCCGCCGGTGCGTGGAGGACTATCATATGATCGAGCCCGGAGACCGGATCGCCGTAGGCGTCAGCGGCGGAAAGGACAGCCTGCTGACGCTGGTATCGCTGGCCCGGCTGCAAAAATTCTACCCCACTCCATTCACGGTGGAGGCCATCACCATGGAGATGGGCATGCCGGGGATGGACTTCTCCGGCGTGGCGGCGCTATGCGAAAGGCTGGAGGTGCCCTACACCCGGATACAGGTGCCGGTGTACCAGATCATCTTTGAGGAGCGGAAGGAGAAGAACCCCTGCTCCCTGTGCGCCAAGCTGCGCCGCGGCAGCCTGAACACCGCCCTGACGGAGAAGGGCATCCGCAAGATCGCGCTGGGCCACCACTATGACGACGCGGTGGAGACGCTGCTGATGAACCTGCTGTTCGAGGGCCGCATCGGCTGCTTCCAGCCGGTGACGTTCCTTGACCGCACCGGCGTGACCCAGATCCGCCCGCTGCTGTACTGCCACGAGGACGACATCCGCCGCGTGGCGCTGCGGGAGAATCTGCCCATCGTCCACAATCCCTGCCCCATGGACGGCCACAGCCGCCGTCAGGAGGTGAAGGAGCTGATCGCCTCGCTGGAGGAGCGGTATCCCGACCTGAAGCAAAAGCTGTTCGGCAGTCTGCAAAGGTATCCCCTGTACGGGTGGGATCTGACGAAGGACGAACGATGAAAAACGGCAGGGCGTGAACCCTGCCGTGAGAATGGCGTATGTGGTTTTCTACAGATTTTTGTAGGGGCGGACGACTCTGTCCGCCCTACCGATGGCAGGCTGTGTTCCGCTGGGCCGACAGAGTCGTCGGCCCCTACACAATATAGCGCTTGTGCTTTTATGTACCCAGCACCCACTTCACCAGCAGGAGCAGGCAGAACCCCGGCACGCCCAGTATGGCGATGACCAGCGCGTTGAACAGGCTCAGTCCCAGACTCAGCCCCGTATAGGCGGTGGTGAGGTTCAGCACCCACACCGCGCCGAACCCCAACGCCGTATTCACCGCCAGCCGCAGCGCCAGCTTCAGCGGTGTTTTGAACAGCCGCCAGATGGCCACCAGCAGGAACAGCAGCACCAGTCCCAACGATACCTTTTCTACGACCGACATGCGCTCCCTCCCTTCATTGCGGACGCCGCCACGCCGGCCTCACGGGGCAGCGGGACTGCCGCGCCGCGGCCCACAGGCATGCCGGAGCGCTCCTTGACGCACCGCAGAAAATAATCGTATTTCGCCTTCAGGGCGTTGATCTCGAAAATGCTGGCCTCTATCAGCTCCGGCTCGCAGGCGTAGTTGAACCGGTCATAGGCCTCCTTCAGCTGCCGGTTGATCTGATCCAGCTCCTGCCGCAGCTCCTTGTCGGTGGGCCACAGGGTATCCTTCTGCTTTTTTGCCATGATATGTCCTCCTCGTCCGAGGCGGGGATACTTCCCCTGCCTTACATTGTACGAGTAGTTTGGACAAATATGCCGGGGTTTAACCCCATTGCGGAAATTTTTCCGAAAGGAGCGCCGCCATGACCCACGAGGAGTATATGAAGGAAGCGCTGGCGCTGGCCCGGGAGGCCGCCGCTCACGGCGAGGTGCCGGTGGGCTGCGTCATCGTCAGGGACGGCCGGATCATCGGCCGGGGCCGCAACCAGCGGGAGGAAAAGCAGGCCGTCAGCTCCCACGCGGAGATGGAGGCCATGGCCCAGGCCAACGCCGCCCTCGGCACCTGGCGGCTGGAGGACTGCGACCTGTATGTGACGCTGGAGCCCTGCCCCATGTGCGCCGGCGCCATCCTGAACGCGCGGGTGCGCCGGGTGTTCTACGGCGCCCGCGACCGAGCCATGGGGGCCTGCGGCGGCGTGCTGAATCTGTTCATGGAGGACTTTCCCCACCATCCCCAGCTGGTGGGCGGCATTCTGGCGGAGGACTGTCAGGCGGTGCTGTCGGAGTTTTTCAAAGGACTGCGGAAATAGAAAATTACGAAAAAAGCGCGAATTTTGGGAACATTTCGGGAAAATTTTCCGTCTTATAATATAGATGCCCCACTATTTTCAGGAGGTACATCCCATGAAAAAGCTGATCTGTTTCCTTTTCGCTTTCCTTTTTCTGCTGAGCGCGGCGGGCTGCGGCGGAAAGCCCATCGACACCACATGGATGGAGAACCCCGATACCACTGTAAGCGAAGTAGGCATCTCAGACACAGAGGCGCTTTATTCCGGTGCGCTGAATGCGGATAAAATGACCATCAGCAGCGTTCTCCATTTTCCCATCTATAAATTTGACACGCTGGAGGAATTGACACAGTTCAAGGATTCTCTGGACTATCCGGAAATGCTCTCCTTCGCATATGACGAAGTCCCGCCTTTCAATGAGGTGACGGCAAAATATGACGAGGCGTTCTTCTCCGAAAACACCCTGCTGCTGGTGTATGTGGTAGCCAGCACCGGATCATACCGCTTCGCGGTGGACACCATCACCGGCGACGGCACGGGCCTGTGCGTCCACATTGCGGAAACGACCCACGCGGAAGTCGTAACAGACGATATGGCAGGATGGTTCATCACCGTGGCCGTCCCTGACAGCGCGGCGGCAGCGTACACGGAATTTGATGCCGTTCTGGCCGAAGGCTCCGATTGCTGAAGCAAGACAATCCCCCAGTCTCGGCTGACGCCGAGCCAGCCCCCTTTACACAAGGGGGCCTTTTTGCCTCCTACAAGCAAAAATACTCCTAAAAAACCATAAAGCCGAAGGCGGAACGCCCTCGGCTTATTATGGCAGGAAGATTGATGAAAAAAGTTTTTGTCTCTTGCAAGTATTAAGATACCCGACGGTTGTTAAAAATCATCGTAAGGAAGTATTACAAAAGTATTAAATGTTTTCCTGATGGCTGTCATAATTCCGGATTCTTCCGTTTTCGCCGTGGTGTTCCCCTACACTGGAGGTCTGAGAAAGGGGAGTGTGACCATGAGACAGACCATTGGAGCGGGACTTTTGCTGTTGCTGCTGCTGTTCCTTCCGCCGTGGCTGCGGGCGGAGGAGACGGCCAACACCGGCGGCAGCACAGCCGCGCCGCTGCAAACGGAGCAGAGCGTTCCGAACGGTACAGGCTCCGACGCCGCTCATACGGTGCGGCTGTGGAACGGCAGCGCCGTGGAGACCATGACGGCGGCGGAGTATCTGCCGGGGGTGGTACGGGGCGAGATGCCCGCCGCCTTTGAGACCGAGGCCCTGAAGGCCCAGGCGGTGGCGGAGCGCACCTATCTCTACTACCGCATGGCGTCCGCACCCAAGGAGAACCACCCCGACGCCGACGTGTGTACCGATCCCGCCTGCTGCACGGCGTGGCTCAGCGAGGCAGACGCCAGAGCCAAATGGGGCGACAAATTCGACCAGTGCGAGGCCAAGATCCAACAGGCGGTGGCGGACACCGACGGACAGGTAGTGCTGTACGAGGGCGCGCCCATCATGGCGGTGTTCCATTCCTCCTCTGCCGGGGCCACCGCCGCCAGCGGCGACGTGTGGGCGGCGGAGCTGCCGTATCTTGTCAGCGTGAAAAGTCCGGAGGACGCCGACAGCGTGCCCAACTATTACAGCGTCAATACCTTCACCGCCGAGGAGTTCCACACCATCTTCTGCAAGGCTTACCCGGAAGCAAAGCTGTCCGGCGACACGGGCGGCTGGGTCAAGGACGTGCTGCTGACGGACACGGGACGGGTGGCCTCCGCTACGGTGGGCGGCGTGTCCGTCACCGGCAAGGAGCTGCGGAGCCTGTACGGCCTGCGCAGCACCGCCTTCACGGTGGAGGCGGCCGGTGACAGCGTGACCTTCCGGGTCACCGGCTACGGCCACGGCGTGGGCATGAGCCAGTACGGGGCCAACGCGCTGGCCAAGGAGGGAAAAACATGGCGGGAGATCCTGCAATGGTACTATACCGGCGTGACGATCGGACTGTACAACGGATAAAAAGTGTGCTATACTATGCTATTATTTCCTGCGCGAGTTTACAGAAAGTTCAGGAAACGTCCCACAACTTCGATATAATGGCAATATAGTATAGAAATACATTGGAGGCTATCATATATGGCACGCAACATCCTTGTGGTGGAGGACGACCACAATATCTCCGACCTCATTCGCATGTATCTGGAAAAAGAGGGCTTCGAGGTGCGTATCGCCTACGACGGCGGCAAGGCCGTGGAGGAATACGACGCCAAGGCCCCGGACATGGTGCTGCTGGACATCATGCTGCCGGTGATGGACGGCTGGGCCGTATGCGCCCATATCCGGGAAAAGGGCAAGACCCCCATCATCATGCTGACCGCCAAGGGCGACGTCACCGACCGCATCACCGGCCTTGAGATGGGCGCCGACGACTATCTGGTGAAGCCCTTCGAGATGAAGGAGCTGATGGCCCGCATCAACGCCGTGCTGCGCCGCAGCGAGATCCCCGACGACACCCGCAAGCGGCTGGTGTTCGACAAGCTGGTGATCGACCTGGACAGCTATGAGCTGCTGGTAGACGGCAAGAAGGTAGACACCCCGCCCAAAGAGCTGGAGCTGCTGTACCATCTGGCGGTGACCCCCAACCGGGTGTATACCCGCAATCAGCTGCTGGACGAGGTCTGGGGCTTCGACTATTTCGGCGACAGCCGCACCGTGGATGTGCACATCAAGCGTCTGCGGGAGAAGGTGGAAAACGTCTCCGACCAGTGGGCGCTGAAGACTGTGTGGGGCGTAGGCTATAAGTTTGAAGTGCAGCAGCCGTCATGATCGAACAGTTCAAGCGAAAATTCAATAGCCTGTACTGGCACCAGTTCGCGCTGACGGCCGGTATGGTGCTGCTGACCCTGCTGCTGCTGGGCGTCAGCTTCTTTACCCTTAGCTACGGCACCACCACGGCGGACAAGCGGGGCGAAATGCGCACCCGCGCCGAGCTGATCGCGCAGGTATCCGCCGATTACTTTACCGCCGCGGGCGACGACAGCGTTGACCAGAGCACCGCTCTGCGGAAGCTGGCGGACATGGCGTCGCGGATGACGGATGTGGACTTTCTCATCTGCTCGCCGCAGGGCAACGTGCTGCTGACCACCGACAACGATCTGGTGGGCCGCAGCATCACCATCCCGCAGGACATCGTGGACGATATTCTGAGCGAGAAGGCCCTCTATCAGGGCCGCAGCAACGTCAACGGCACATACAGCGCCAAGAAGTTCGCCGTGGCCGTCCCGGTCAAGGGAGACGAGAGCCAGCTGCTGGGCATCGTGCTGGCGGTGATGGACGAGTCGGAGATCATGCAGGTGTGGCGCTCCTTTATCGGCCTGTTCCTGATGACCTCTGCCATCATTCTGCTGATCGCCTTTCTGGCCAGCTCCGTCACCTCCATGCGGCAGATTCAGCCTATCACCGATATGGTGAAGGCCACCCGTGCCTATGCTGCCGGTGACTTCGACGTGCGCATCCCCGAACTGGACCGCAGCGACGAGATCGGCGAGCTGGCCCAGTCCTTCAACGCCATGGCGGATTCGCTGGCGGAGACGGAGCGGCAGCGCCGGGACTTCATCGCCAATGTGTCCCACGAGCTGAAGACTCCCATGACCACCATCGCCGGTTATACCGACGGTATTCTGGATGGCACCATCCCGCCGGAGCGTGAGAAGCACTATCTGCAAATCATTTCGGACGAGAGCCGCCGCCTGAGCCGTCTGGTGCGCCGGATGCTGGATATCTCCCAGATCCAGTCCAAGGAGATGAAGAAGGAGGACTTCGACATCTGCGAGGTCATGCGTATCGCTCTTTTGAGCATGGAGCAGAAGATCAACGACCGGGGACTGGACGTGGAGACCAATATCCCGGAGGATTCCATTATGGTGCAGGGCGACCGGGATCTCATCACGCAGGTGATCTATAACCTGCTGGAGAACGCCACCAAGTTCGCTTCGCCCCACTCCGCGCTGTTTCTGGGTCTGGCCACCAATGATGAAAAGGCCATCATCTCCGTCCGCAACCACGGCGCCACCATCGCGCCGGAGGAGATCCCCCTGCTGTTCGAGCGGTTCCACAAATCCGACAAGTCCCGCAGCGAGGATAAGGACGGCTACGGTCTGGGCCTGTATGTGGTCAAGACCATTCTGGCCCAGCACAAGGAGCACATCTCCGTCACCAGCGAGAACGGACTGACATCCTTTGATTTTACCCTGCAATTATCGGCGCCTCATAACGCGGAAAGGTAACCAGAGATATGGATGAATTGAGAGATAGAAACGAGCCTCAGGAGGTCGTGGATTGGTATATTCCCCAGCAGGGGAAGGAGGTGGTGGATTACTACATCCATCACCAGCCCCTGCCGGAAAGCGTTCGCCCCGCGGCGCCCCAGCCGCCCAAAAAGAAGAAGCATCTGGGCTTGTGGATCTTTCTGGGTATTATGGGCGTGCTGGCAGTGGTCGTGGTGCTGTTCGCCATCTTCAGCCAGCCGGAGGACGACGGCTACAACGCCGACGGCGATAACGACGCCAGCAGCATCGTGGATATTTTCGGCGACCACACCACCTCCATTCCCCGGTTCACGGACTACGATCCCACGCTGAAGCTTGCCGTCAGCTCGGATCACGGCCCGGAGCTGACGGCGCAGGAGGTCTATGCCAAGGTGAACCCCGCCACCGTGCTAGTGGTGGCCGAGCTGGGCGACAGCGCCTCGGTGGGCACCGGCGTCATCATGACCGCCGACGGCTATGTCATCACCAACGCCCATGTGATCTCCGGCGGCGAATCCTGCTGGGTGGTGCTTGCCAGCGGCGTGCAGTACGACGCGCTGCTGGTGGGCTATGACTCCGACGAGGATCTGGCGGTGCTGAAAATGGAGAACGCGCAGGATCTTCCGGTGGCCGAGTTCGGCAACAGCGATCTTGCGGTGGTGGGCGATCAGGTCTACGCCATCGGCAACCCGCTGGGCATCGAGCTGCGGGGCACGCTGACGGAGGGCATCATCTCCGCCATCAACCGGGACGTGGAGCTGGAGGGCCGCACCCTGAACGTGCTGCAGACCACCGCCGCCCTGAATAACGGCAACTCCGGCGGCCCGCTCATCAACCGCTACGGGCAGGTCATCGGCATCAATACCCTGAAAATGAGCGGCACCGGCGCGCCGGACGAGGCCACGGTGGAGGGTCTGGGCTTCGCTCTGCCCATCTCCAGCGCCAGCTTCGTCATCAACGACATCATTGCTAACGGCAAATTCCACGGCACACCTACGCTGGGCATCATGGTCTATACCGCCATACTGGAGGACGGCACCAGCATGGTGATGGTGGACAGCGTCACCGCGGGCTCGGCCTCTGACGAGGCCGGCATAGAGGCCGGAGACATTATTCTGGCGGTGGACGGACAGGATATCTCCGTCACCGCCGACCTGATGGCCATTCGCCGCCAGCACGCCATCGGCGATACCATCGTGCTGACGGTCCTGCGGGACGATCAGACGCTGGATATCCCCGTGGTGCTGCGCTCCAACAAGAAGTAAAAAACGAGTGAGCTGCATCTGCCAAAGCCCCGTAAGGATGTTTTTTGAAAGGGATACGGTGTAACCCCGTTTTCGGGGTTGCACCGTTTTCTCTATTAGGCTGTAAGCCTGTATTCCTGCGGGTTTGACTGTATTTTCTCCATCAGGCTTTTGATCTCGTCCTCTGTGGGAATGTCAATCAATCCGATGGCTGTGAAGTAGATGTCCACCTTCACAGAGCAGTGACCGCTTGACTTGTCGTTGTTGTGAACCTCAATCCTCCGTATCAGCGAGTTGACAAGCGTTGGCGTCAGTTCCTCAAATGCCGTGCTGCTTCGCAGGACTTTCAGCAGGGTTTTCAGGTCAAGGCTTGTCTGTTCTATACTGACAAGCCTTTTCTCGTCCTCATCGACCCTTTTGACAAGCTCCCTCTGCTCGTTTTCGTAATTGACCGACATTCTTGCATAGCGTTCGGCTGAGATGTTGCCGAGAACCTGATCCTCATAGATGCGCTCTATCAGCTTGTCAAGGTCTTGAATACGCCGCTTTCCGCTTTCAATAGAGGACTTGAGCCTGTTTGTTTCCGTCCGCTTGGATACGATGTCTTTCTGCGCCATCAGGTATAGAAACACCGGTTCATAGCATCTAACGAAGTCCGCCAAGCTGTTGATAGCTTCCAGCACGATCTTTTCCAGCACTACATTGCGGATATAGTGTATCTGACAGTTTCCTCTGCCACTTTTGTAGTTGGCGCAGCGGTAATGCTCCTGATTGGCGTTAAGGCTCTTGGCGGCGCAGAAATGGAGCTTTGAACCGCAGTCCGCACAGAACACCTTGCCGGAGAAAAGGCTTGTCCTGCCCGTTGCTGTCGGACGGATGCGGTTCTCACGAAGCTCCTGTACTCGTTTCCAGGTGTCCTCGTCGATGATGGCAGGCTGAGTGTTCGGGATGATCTGCCACTCGTCCTTTGGCTTGTACACGGTCTTGTGAACCTTGTAGCTGACCGTGGTGGTCATAAAGTTCACGGTGCAGCCCGTGTATTGCTGATTGGCAAGAATACCGGCGACTGTTTTCTGATCCCAAGCGTATGGGTGGGTATACTGCTTTCTTGTTTTTCTGCCAAGCGAAGCGTAATAGGCGGAAGGGATGAGAACCTTTTCCTGTTCAAGCTGCTTTGCAATCTGCAACGGACCTCGCCCGTCAAGGCAGAGTGCGTAGATTTTCCGCACAATATCCGCTGCCGGTTCGTCTACCAGCCAGTCCTCCTTATCCTGTGGGTTCTTGACATAGCCGAACGGGACGGAGGAACTGACCCGCTTGCCGTTTGCCGCCTTGTTCTTCCATACCGCACGGATTTTCTTGCTCGTTTGAGCAGCATACCACTCGTTAAAAATGTTGTTGAACGGCATCATCTCCGTGCCTGTTTCCTTGAGGGTATCTACATTTTCCTGAATGGCAATGAACCTGACGCCGAGGGTCGGGTATTTGATTTCAAGGTAGTTGCCCACATCAAGATAATTCCTGCCAAAACGACTGAGATCCTTTACGATGATGGTATCTACCAAGCCCTGTTCCACCAAGTTCTCCATTTGGATGAAACTCGGTCTGTCGAAGGTCGTCCCCGAAAATCCGTCATCCGTGAAAAACTGAGGGTTCGGAAAATTATTCCGCTGTGCGTATGCAAGTAAAATCTCCTTTTGATTCGATATGGAGTTACTGTCGCCTTCCCGCCCATCGTCTTGAGAAAGGCGGCAGTAGAGCGCCGTGATTTTGGTTTCGCTTTGCCCTTTGATATAGTTTGCTGTTGCCATTTTCATATCTCCTTTCCGACAACCGGGCATTGCAAAGGCACTATTATTTTACTGTGCCTTTGCATTTTCCGCAATTATGCGATTTTTCAGTAATTCCTCTGAGAGTATCAGGTCACGGAACTGCTGTAATACGCATCGGCTGCCTTCGGGATCAAAGTGGGTAGACACCTCGTATACCGTGCCGCCGATCTTCATCCTGAAATCGCTGTTGCCAAAGCCGGAGAAAAACTCGATGGCGGCATTTTCCTTTTTCGGAGTATTGTTCATCATCGCCCCTCCTTGCTTCTTTCAATCACAAGATAGTCATAGCCGTAGCTCTGACACTTATCGCATTTGTCCTTGGCTTTCGCAAAGGGATCAAGCCGCTTTACGATGTAGTTCGGGCTGTTCTTGTAGCCCTCCAAGCATTTCACGCACAGGCAGCGCATATCGGCAGGCTTGCGATAGGGCTTATCCACCCAAAGCCCCAGTGCCTTTTTGACACCGATATTGATTTTCTTCATGCAATGCTCGTCGTCAATCCTGCCGATGTACTCCAAGAGGTCGGCTTGGTTGACCGTTCGGAGCTGCTCCAGCATCACCATTGACGGCTCTTTCAGCCCGAAGCGGTCGCCCAAAATGATGTGGGACGGGAGATACCGCTTCTTGATTACCGTGGTCATTGCCGCGATTACCGTAGTACAGCTTGCCTTATTTCCCTCGTCGCACTGAACAACCAAGGCGGGACGCAGCCCGTTCTGAATGGAGCCTTCGTTTGTGCCGAAGTCGTAGAGATAGATTTCGCCACGCTTGACCTTGCTGATATTTTTGTTTTCCATAATGTAAAACCTCTCATTTCTTTATTTTGAAAGGTGTTTTCCGACCGTTCCGAAACAACCCCCTTCACTTACTCTGAATTAGGAGTCCAAATTTGAGGGTGTTTTCAAAAACTTTTTCATCTTTTTTATCGCAGCTATGTAAGCCTCCTGCACGGTCTTGATGGATTTCCCTTCGTCCTTGGCTATCCGTGTGAAGGTTTTACCTCCGAAAAGGTGCTGTCTTACATATTTCTTCTGCGTGGGCGTAAGACGGGCAAACGCCGCCCAAACTATGCGGCTGTCTTTCTCTTCCTCAAACAGTTCCCCGGTAAAGTCGGGAACACAGATTCCGGCGTTATACAGCTCCGTTGTACCGTCCTCAAATCCATAGCTGTCATCCCGCTGCATCCGCTTGAAGAACTTGTCCTCATTGCGCTTAAACTCTGCAAAGACCTCGCCCGCAGCCTTGCTGAGCAGCAGGAAAGGAATATACGGCTTCACGACATGAGCGTGTTTTTCGACAATCTGCTCATAACTCAAGTCGGAAATAATGGCATACTTCTCTGTACCCGTGTAGCCGGGGTATTCGTATTTCAGCCTGATCACCTTGCAGTCAGCCTTAAATGCTTCTGTCAGGGCGTCAAGGTTTAATGTGTTGTCAGTCATTTTCGTAATCTCCTTTGAATTTTGAATTTTTGGTTGAACTCAAAATTCGGAGATCACGGATATTCAGCTATGTAACAAAGCCAGTTGTATAACATAAAAGGAGCTTCCTTTCAGAGATTTCTCTGCCGGAAGCTCCTGCTCGGTTGTCCTTGCCGAAAAAAGAAGCCACCGGCAAGACAGAATTAGCCTGTGGCTATCTGTCTTGTCGGCGGCCTCTCATGTCTGCTGTCAGCAAGTCTGGCTTAACACACCGAAGTATTCAAAGCGTGTGACCTGATAAGGATTTAGTGCGGCTCTGTTTCAGCCCGACCTTACCGTCGTTACGCCGTATTCAGTTTTGTATCGCTCCTACATCAGAGCCTCTTGCCCCTGTGCGGCGAACAGCTCAATCGTGTCGTGCCGCCTGCCTTTCGGTACCCGGACAAACTTTACGGTGCATTTTCTGCACTCATAGCGGATCTTCTCATCTTCGCTTTTGTGTCCGTGGTTTATTGCTCCGCAGTTCGGGCAGAACATCGGGTAGGTTTTCCATCCTTTTTTCAATCCTCAGTCACCTCGTTCTTTCTGTATAATATTCGCAATCTTGCGAATATTAAGGGTAAAAAAATCCCGCAGGATTTTCATATCAGGGCAAACTCCTTCAGGCGTATCTCCATTGCCTGTTTGGACACCTCAAAGATTTCCGCCATTTTGCAGACATACTCGCTCTTTGACCGGCACACGGGTCGGAGTGCGTAAAAGCAGCGTTTGACCTGTCCGTTTGGCATCAGGATGGCTTTGGCAAGGTAATTTGCCTGCCATTCCGTGGCGTCCTCATCGGCATCGTGGTTATACAAAGCGGCGGCAACGCCTGTTCCGCTGAAGATGCGTTTATGAATGATGTGATGTGCCAGCTCGTGCGCCAGCGTAAAGCGCAGTCTGCCGTAGCAGCGTTCATCTTCAAGAAGCGACGCTTCGATCAGCATGGTGCCGCCCTCTACGCGCATCAGGGCGTAGTCGCCTCTGTCACGGTCATAGTAGGTGGTGATGCCGCTATCGTAAATCATTCTGCCAAGTTCACGGGCATCATTGGTTAGATATTGGTATTCGATTCTTAATCTGAAAGTCTTTTCGATGATTGTTTCAATCGGCACTGCACGGGGGCTGCCGTTCAGGTACATTGGATCATATTCATTTAATGTACGGCGGGCAATCGTTTCAAGCGCCTGCGGTCGATAGAATACTGTTGCCACTGCTGCGTCCTTTCTGTCCGAAAGATTAGTCGGACTCTTTTGTAATGCGGCGGATAAAATCTTCCCATTGCTTATCCGTTACATTATGCTTTTTGGCTGTTCTGAGCGCAGCACGAACGATGTCCTTTTCCATGATGTATTCGGGCAGGTCTGCGCTCACCGTATGCCGCGATCTTGCGGCAAGGTCGTACATTTCTTCCGTTTCCGCTTCCGAAAGCAGAAGCAGGGAGGGCAGCTTTTCCAGAATTTCATCGGGAACGGGTCTGCGGTTCTTTTCAATGTCACAGATATACACGGCGGAGTAGTCCAGTTTAATGGCAAGCTGCCGTGCGGACATTTCCCGTTCCATACGCTTTGCGATCAGAAAGTCCCCGAAGGTCTTTTCCCTGTTCATATGGCAGCTCCTTTCGCGGTTCGCTCTTTTGCGAATACCGTAAGTATATTATATACGAACACTTGTTTGCAGTCAATGCTTCTGGAATAAGTGAAAATGAGTTGGGCGTTTTTGCACCCAACTCATTTTTTGTACCATTCGATATTTCTTTATTTCAAGGCGTTTTCAAGCATTTCACGGTATCTTGAAACGACCGAATCGGGACTTGCGATTCTTATATCTCCATTGAACTGAAACACCCACGCAAAGAAGGTCTGACTTACGGACACCTCCGCAACCGCCTTGAAATGACTGTCATCCATTGGCGAGGTTTCAACCTCATCCCCAAACTTGTCAATGATATAGTTCATCAGCTCGTTCTTGCAGCGCAGCGTAACTTTCTCTTTTTTGCCGTCGTACATATCAAATACCTGACGGGTAAAGTCCGGCAGATTAAAGTCCTGTGGCTGCGGCACTGCATCAGAACAAAGAATACTGATGGATTTCATCCTGTCCACTCGAAATGTTGTAATGCGCTGATGTTTCTCGCTAAAACCAACCGCATAATAATGATCTTCATTCCACACAAGGTAGTAAGGGGAGAAATGATAGCGCTTACCGTCGTTATTAGGAACTTCCTCACGATATTGGTTATAGTGAAAATACAGAAATGAGATTTGTTTGCCCTGATTGATTGCCGTATTGATATTGTCTACCAAATAGTAAATCTGCTCATTCATAGGTTTGACACGCTCGGAAATATAGATATTCCTTTTCAGTTCTTCCGACTGATACACGCTTGTCATCTGCGACAGCTTATCTGCAAGCTCCGAGCTTTTCATTGCTGTAATGAACTTTGAGGACTCTACCGCATCAATCAGCAGCTTCACTTCCGGCAGGGTAAATAAATGACTACTCAGGGAATAGCGGTTCTCACGGCTTCTTTCTTCTTCAATATCAATGCCAATATCACAGAGCTTCGCAATATCGCCCGGTATTGTTTTTCTGTCGCAGGAAATGCCGTTGCCCTTCAGAAAAGCGAGGATGTCCGCCGTTGTTGCATAATGCTCGGCATCCGTGTTTTGCCAAAGGTATTTCAATATGTATAACAGTCTGCTCTTGGATTCTGCCATAGCGTCACTCCTGTTGTTTTTTGCGGAAGCCCTTATTTCTTTGAGCTTCTTTTCAGCTCGTATGTCCCGCCGACCGTGCCCTCGCCACCGATCAAGGTAAGGGTATTTCCGTCAACGGTAAATTCATATTCGGAATCCCGCACCGACTCGTTGGCGAAATCGATCATGAGCTTGTTGCCGTCGATGGTATAGGTGAAATCGTAGGATATGGAGTGCAGCTCCATTGCGCCGCTTCCGCTGCCGTCAAAGGAATAGGTGGTCGTTCCGTCGAACTCCCATGTGCCTGCAAGTGCGTCCGTGCCGCCGGAGCAGCCTTTTGCCAGCAGTATAATGCCAACGATGATTACCGCCAGTGCGGCGATCGCACCGCAAAGCACCATACGGCGCTGCGTCTGTTTTTTCTTCCTTTTTCTGATTCTCTCTACCGTTCGATCTGACTCGTTCGGGAATCGTCCCGGCGGTTGCTGCCTGACGGGGCGGTTCGATTGATAATCCTGCATCATGTGGTTCTTCTCCAGTCCAA
>ENA-OROD01002144-OROD01002144.1-human-gut-metagenome-genome-assembly--contig:-NODE-2144-length-14611-cov-2.801182_pt1 | contig 14611 bp, 9 predicted proteins | sample MGYA00242123_ERZ509038 | MGnify/ENA primary metagenome ERZ509038 (study PRJEB26280, sample SAMEA2338719) | human gut metagenome | biome: human gut; feature: human-associated habitat; material: faeces... | reverse complement strand
GGAACTCGGCGTTGACGAAGTATTCATCGACAAGGCCAGCGGCAAGAACGCCGACCGCCCGGAACTGACTCGCATGATGAACTACGTCCGGCGCGGTGATACCGTGATTGTCGAGTCGATCAGTCGTTTCGCAAGAAATACGCGCGACCTGCTCGACCCTGTGGAGCGGCTGACCGAAAAGCAGGTGGAATTTGTAAGCCGCAAGGATGCCATCGACACGACCACGCCAACCGGCAAGTTCATGCTCACCGTATTCGCGGCTATTGCAGAACTGGAGCGCGAGTACATCTTGCAGCGTCAGCGCGAAGGCATCGCAATTGCTAAAGCAGAGGGCAAGTACACCGGCCGTAAACCAATACCTCTGCCGGACAACTTCGAGCGGGTGGTCGCTCGCTGGCGTGCAGGAGAAATCACTGCCACGGAGGCCATGCGGCAGACTGGAATGAAACCTAATACTTTCTATCGTAGGTGTTCTAAAGCTTCTCCTACTCCTAAATGTACGAAATCCATATGATGTATTCCGTACAACAGGAATACCGGAAAACACAAATACTCGATAAAATCTCTTAACCGTTTCGTCAAACAAGATAAAAACAGCTAGGTCTCCCATGGTTGAGAAACCCAGCGTAGCGGTACAACATGGTAACCAGCTGCTCGTGGGTAATGTTGACAGTCGGGTTGATGCCGTCAGACACGCCGTTCGCCTTCGCCCAATCCATGCCAGTGTCCGATACCACGGCGTGCTATTCGCGGTGTCCTCGCCTGCGTAGCGTGCGAGAACGGTCATCAGCATGCCTCGGGTAGTTGACGTGCTCGGCGCGAACTTGTTATCGTTGTCAGCGTTGCAGGTGCATAAAGCAGAACTGCCCGGTCATTGGTATGACCGGGCAGTGTCTTTGAGGGGATGAAAAGGTGAAAGATGTATTTTAGATCAGTTCACAGAAGCCTTGCTGCGCTTGCGCTCCTCCAACTCCTTCTGAATCTGCGGGAACTGCTTGTCCAGCTTGAACAGCCATGCCAGAACAATGAGGATCAGATAAATCGCGATCGGCGCAACGATGAAGATAATACGGATGCAGCTTACAGCGCTTGCGGTCTGCACTTCTGCCATGCCGTTGTAGCCGCACATTGTGAGCAGGCCACCGAATGCCGCAGTGCCCAGACCGCTGCCAATCTTCTGACCAACGCCGTTTGCCGTAACATTGATCGCCTGCGTGCGTACGCCGGTTTTCCACTCGCCGTACTCGACCGTATCAGCGAGCATGCCGTAGATAACGCTGCTAAATACGCCGAAGCCGATACCGCGCAGACCCATCGAAATGATGAACGGGACGCCGGATGCATAAACGAGCGAGATCAGCGAGCCAAGCAGCATGGATACGCCGCTCAGAATAGCGAGCGTGCGCTTGGAAGCGCCCTTGTCCAACGCGATCGGGACAAGAAGCATCACAACGAGTGCGGGAAAATGATGGTACATGATAATGTTGCCAACAAGCTTAGCGTCATTCAGAATATACTTGGCATAGTATACGCCGACCGTCAGTGTGGTCACCTGGTGCAGAACGCAGCAGAACTGCATTGCAAGAACAGAGAACCAGTACTTGTTGTGCATCAGCGCTTTCAGGCCGACAAGAAGAGGAACATCTTCGCCGTTCTCGCCGCCGCTGGTTACGGTCTCGCGAGTGGTCATGTAAACGATAGCAAAGACGATCGCGGCGATGGTGCCGAGAATGGCCGCCAGCTTGATCCATGCGCGCTGACCGCCGCCCAACGCGTCAATAATGTTCATGAACTTCAGTGAAAGAACGGTCTGCGTTGCTGCTGCAATGAAAAGACGCACTGCATAACAGGAGGAGCGACTATTGCGGTCGTTAGTCATGTAAGTCGGCAGAGCGCTCATTGCGGCGTTTGCCATGGTGTAGACAACGCTCTGAATGACGTTATAGGAAACGAAAATGTAGATCAGCTTGCCCCACTCGCCACAGTCCGGGACTGTGAACATAGCGATATAGGAGATGCCGAGGGGAATGGCGATGCGCAGAATCCACGGACGGGCAGAGCCGCTCTTTGCGTGGGTATGCTCGACGATATTTCCGGCGATGATATCACTGAAACCGTCGAAAATACGGCTGATCAGAATGATCGTACCGACGGCGGCGGCGTTGACGCCGATGACATCGGTGTAGAAAAATACAAGAAACGAGCAGAAGATGGTATACATCGGGTTGCAGGCGATTTCGGTAATGCCGTAAGAAACCTTTTCACCGAATGAAACCACACGATTGCTGTCGGTGCTTACGCTTTTCATGTTAGCTGTCCTCCTTATCATGATAAACAATACTGCTGTCTACGCGCGAAAAACGGGAGAAAAACTCGTCCCAGATGCGGCGGGACATCTCTATCGTGGTCGCATGCGGCATATCCCGTACACGGGTGAAGCCGACGAGCGGCATGTCGTCTTTTCGATAAATCAGATCATCCCAGCGCATTTCATAGGTGTGCCAGCCGACTGTCCAGTCCTGCACGTGAGCCGGCTCGATATGGTTCAGCCTGCGCCATGCTTCGAGGGAATAGGCTGTGCGGTTGCCGTCTGCCGGACGGTCCGGAACGAGAAAGGCTTCCTCGCTGCCGCCGAACATCCAGACGGGGAGCAAGGTGTCTTTTCGTGCTGCGACCTCGGGCAGGGACAGAGGCTCCTGTTCCAGATCGCTGAACAGAATGCCCGAGCAAGGCGCAATAGCCGCAAAATATTCCGGCATAGCCAGGCCGAGCATCTGCACCATAAGAGAACCGAGAGAATGTCCAGTGACAAAAATGCGGCTGCGGTCGATCGGATAATCGTCTGCGGTTCGCTCGATCAGATACCGGAAAAACGGGTATTCCTCAGGCTGCGTGTCCTTGTGGAAGATGTTCCAGGCAGGCAGGGGCAGGTTATCACTGCTGCAGTAGGCATTTTCTACACACATCTGACCATAGCCTGCGGTCGGGTAAACAACCACAAAGCCGTTTTCGTCAGCGATACGGTTCCAGCCGGAGTTTTCCATGTAAATGGCGCCGTTGCAGGTATAGCCATGGCAGGCAAAGACCAGCGGAACCGGGACTTCGGGATGCTGACGGACTGCCTCCGGCACATATACATACCATTCGCGCAGCCAGCCATCTACCTTTTCCATGTGATATTCCACATGACGGTTGCAAAGCGGATCGTCATACATGCGCAGATTTCCGCCGGGGTCACCCATCCAGCGGCGGTGACGGCTGAGAAAACCGTTCCAGATGCGGTGCAGCATGGCGTCTCCGGCCGCTTCCGAACAGCCGGAAAGTGTACTCGACCAGACTTCATATGCTGCAATATCGTTGTTTTGTGGATGCTCCAGCGGTGTAAGACGCCGATAGTCAATCGTGTCTTGTGTCAGCTGTGTACTGTAATCTGAACGGATGCTGTACTTCCAGTACTGCACAGCTGTCTTGTCCTGTGTTCGATCTGCGATTACCCATGCCGGGAGCGGAATATCGCTTTTCAGAAAGCCGCAGCGATGTTCGGTATCTTCGAAGCCATCCAGATTGAGACAGTCATCCGCAGCCGCCGCCTGCGTATAAGCCGGGGAAACCGCAGAGTCGATCGTACATACACCGGCATAGATCGCCGGGTTCCACATGGCAGCCATCTGCGCAATCGTTGCTCCTTCTCCGCAGCCATATAGGTACAGCCCGGACTCATGAATATTGAACCAGTGACGGTCGCTCAGCTCACGGAAAACCGCTTCGACATAGGCAACGTCTCCACTGGTGCAGCCATATGGCTCGTCTGTGTGCCATTCGCCTGCGAGCGGTTCGAGAAAGAACAGAACCGGCTTACTGCGTTCAGGTTCAGCTTCCGCAAGCCATTTCCAGTTCGTTTTCTCAAGCACATCATCTGCCGTCCAGCCGGACGGGGGCAGGATGAAAATGCCTGCCGCGGCTTCGCGGCAGCGGCGCGGAATATGCACGAGAAATCGGCGCTTTCTGCCCGCTGTTTCCACCCACCGCTCAAACGTACCCTGCTTTGCCACCTGAAGCGGATGTGCAGGATCGAATGAGAGATTTACATTCTGATACATGTTACCACCTTTTTTGTTTCAACTTCCAACTGTCTGCAAACATTGTTGATGGTTATTATTATAAGGATTTTAAAGGAGAACAAAATAAAGATTATGTCATAAAATACATAATTTCATTTCTATATTTGCAGAAAGTACGAAAAAACAAAAAGAATAGGATAGAAAATGACGATTTATAAAACAGAATATAAATAAAATATCTGCAACAGAATAGTTTCTGAAGAAACACATCCCGTTGCAGATGTCAATTCGAGATAGGACAGCGGCCTATCCGTTATTCAGTTCGATAATAAATAACTGCACTTCATGAGGCTGTAATCTGCTCTGCAGGACAAATTCACCCTTCTCATCCGGGCAAAGCAGAGTGGAACGATAGCCGGGTTCGGACGCGCGGTGCAGCTGCTCCACATCTGCGACAGAAAGATCGTTCGGTGCGCCCCAGCGCAGCCACTGATCAAACGAGGAGCCATGTTCTCTGTCGATGATAAACTGCTGCATGCGGTGAGGCTGCGGTACAAGGCTGTTCAGCTGCATACGGACATCCATTACGTTGCTGGTCCGGAATACGCGGTATGCCTCTTCCGGATATTCCAGCTTTCGATAGCGATGACGGTACAGACTGTCATAGTCGCAATAGTGAAACAGCAAAATTTGCAGCTGCCTTGCACTTCGGGTCACGAGATACCAGTCGCCACTGTATAAGACCTGATCGCCTGTACTGTGCAGCAAGTTCAGAGCCTGCCATCCTGCCTTTGGGATTCCATTGAAGGTGAACAGCCCGTATCCACCGTGGAAAAGGCGGTTGAAGGGACCGCGTTCCTCGATGAAATCCGTCAGAAGCCAGTATCCGAATGCTTCCACAGAGTCGTAATTCTCTGCGATGCTGTGGCACAGCCATGCGGCCTTGTAGCAGGTATCACCGGACAGGTCGCGCTGCCATATGGTCGAGTTGCATTCCTCCAGCCAGATAGGAGTGTGTTCACGGTCGACAGCGCGCATCAGCTGACACAGCCGAGTGCACAGGTTGCGCGTGAAGTGACGGTCGCCGCTCAGCGTTGTCGGCAAGAAATCCTGTGAAATGGAAGTGTTCATGAATTCTATGTCATCTTCCACATTCTGATGCGGATAATCCTGCGTTGTGATAAAATCCGGAAAGCAGCCGTGGTCTTCGGCAAAGCGAAAGAAATCCGGCAGAATATCCGCCGCCCAGACGATGCTTGCAAAACCGCCGGGACCGCCGAACTGAAGAAGGGGATCGACCGATTTCACCGCCTGCCAGGTTGACTGATAATGTGTGTAGAATTCGTCGAAGGTTACTTCGGTGAACACCGGCACATGGATGCCCATCGTTGTGAATTTCCATGTCCGCACGGTATCAAGGCCGTAGCGCGTGATCCAGTGCTGAATACTGCCGGAGACGAGCTGCTGCCATTTCTCCTGCTGCGCCGCAACGGAATAGTTGCTGCTGCGGCTGAGAACAAAAATATCGTATTTTTTTAAGACTGACGGCATAAGGCCAAGCTCGATATACAGTTTGAAGCCCTGCGAAATCAGAAAGTCGGTCAGCAGATCGGCATACAGAAAATTGAGTACCGGCTGTCCTTCGCTGTTTTCCTGATAAATCTGTATGTTGTCATCGAAAATACCGTGAAAACGAATATACTCAAAGCCAATCTCCTGCTGCGCGCGCATGATCTGCTGCTGTACCGAAGCGAGCAGTCCCTCGCGGGCGTATCCGAAATTTAAGAGCTTCTGCCAGATTGGGCGTATGGGTCTGCCCTCAGCGGACGTGTTGATCTGGAGGGGATACAGCGTTTTCTCTGTGGCAGAGATGCGGTCATCGTCCAGCGGAAGATACTTGAACAGTGCGGCAAAATCACCGGCTTCGGTTTGCATGTTGGGGAGCAGGACATCCGGCTGCTGATTTTTACGCTGCTCTTCCAGATCCTTTGCATACTGCTTCGGCGTAACGCCAAACTGCTGCTTGAACTTGCGGATAAAAGCAGACGAGTTAGGAAAGCCTGCCTGCAGAGCCACATCCGTGACGGAACAGTGGTTCTCGCGAAGCATCGCAAGCGCGTGGTGAATACGAATGCTGCCGATATAGTCGGTGATCGTCATATGGATATGTCTACTGAAAAATCGGGACAGGTAATTCGGACTGACATGGACCTGCTCCGCCAGCTCGGGCACGGAAATATCCTCGTTCCAACGGCTGTGGATAAGCTTCAATACCTGCGTGATACGATCCATCGAGGTGCTGGGCAGATGTTCTCCGGCGTCGCTTTTTTCAGCGTGGAAATTCTGCTCCAGAAACTGAAAAAACTGCATGACAGCAGCGTTCAATACCTGCTTTGGCGCTCGGTTGAAGTACAGCGAGACGATCTTGGCAAACAGACGGCGCAGCTCATCGCAGATTGTCTGCGGTGAGGCCTGCGCATCGACCGCCAGACAATCCCATGCGCTGTCCGTAAAGCCGGACAGCCGAATATAATCCTGCGGAATGTACACCATCAGTGCCTTACTATCTGCAAAGCAGGAAATTTGACACAGTTCGAGCGGATGGACGAGACAAAAGCCAGCCGGTGACAGCATGTGCGTCTGACCGTGCAGAAGGGCGCTGACCGTTCCGCGCATGACGAAAACGAAGCGCACGCCGCTACTCCACAGCAGATACGGCTGATCTTCGTGCAGTATGCTGAGTGTTATCTCATGGTTGTCATTAAAGTCCAGCGTCACGTCATTCACATCCTCTTATCATCTGGTATGTTAAGAGTATTATAGCCTTATTTGCACTGAAAGACAATATATCTCACAGGCGCTTTCCGTTAAGCAGTGAAAACAGCACAGCCGAAGCTGTGCTGTTTGTCTGTATAGGCTTTACTTACCCATCTCGCAGAAGCGCATAAGAATTGCAGCAACCTCAGCGCGGGTTGCGTTATTCTTCGGGTTGAGCTTGCCATTGGAGCCGTTTACGATGCCATTCTCGACAGCCCCCACTGCATCGCGCTGACAGCATAGCTGCTGACGGTGCTTGCGTCCGTGAAGCTGTCCAACGAACCGTTTGCGGCCGGAGAACCAGCGTAGCGATACAGCATGGTGACAAGCTGCTCGCGGGTAAGTTGATGGTCGGGTTGGTGCCGTCGGAAACGACATTCGCCTTGGCCCAATCCATGCCAGCCTGGTACCACGGAATGCTGTTCGTGGTGTCCTGACCAGCATAACGCGCCAGTACAGTCATCAGCATACCACGAGTGGTCGAGCTACTCGGCGAGAACTTGTTATCGCCGGTGCCACTCATCAGGTCCTTATCGGTGACGTACTGAATTGCGTCGTTGTACCATGCGGAAGACGCAACGTCAACGTAGCCGGTAGTGGACGGCTTCTCATCAGCAACCTTGGTGAAAGTTGGGGGAACCGTTACCTTGCCGTCCGGCATGGTGAAGGTGTACTTGCCGTTGCCCTTGCTGTCGGTTACGGTCAGCTTGCCGAGTTCGTAACCAGCGTCCGGAGTTACCGTGATGGCTACCGTGTCACCCTTCTTCGCGGTAGACTTATCCGCCGAGACCGAACCATTATCCGACTTACCGGATGTAGAAACCGCATTCGCAGACGAGCTACCCGCGGACGAACCGCCGCCAGAGGACGAACGTGCGGAGACCGTCAACAAAATTGCCAACCTCATCGGTCCAGTAACCTCTGGAGTTGATCTTGAACTCATCTGCATGTCCGCCCTTAAAGTTGATACTTCCGATGCAGGAACTTGCATTGTCGCCAACGAAGCCGAACGAGCCATTTCCCACCGTCAGTGAACCGCTTTCAACGACAAGTTTCTCGAGACGGCCGTCAGTGCCACTGTCCTTGACGGTCAAATTGCCTTTATCGCCGTCTGCCTTGCCTACCGTGACCGTTACCGAGTCCTCGCTAACGCTGCTCATATCGCACCCGTTTAGGTCAAGGATATACGGTCCGCCAGTGACATAGATGGTGTGACCGTTCGTGACATCTTTCATCAGCGTGACGGTACCGTCTTGGTTTTCGTCAGTGAAGGCGTCATCAATGGCCTTATAATAGCGTGTTTGGCCATCGGCCGCGACCTTGACAACAGCATCTTCTTCGGTCACTTCACCGTCCCCAGACGCTGCATCACCTGCTTCAAAGCCAAAAGACGCATGATCACTGGATTCGGTGTCCTATTCTTCAACGTTATTGTCGATGTCTCCATCTCCCTCGGTATCATTACCGATAGAGGTTTCAATTCTTTCGCCGTCTAACGTGTCCGGCTCCTCTGCCAGCGCCGATGTCGGCAGCAGGGTCAGACAGAACGCCAGCACAAGAAACAGACTTGTAATGCGTTTCCTCATGTGTTTCCTTCTTTACATAATGGTCAGATTTTTCCACACCTGCCTGACCATAGCGGGCAAAGCCCACAGTTTTGTAGAAAGGTATCATACCGTGGGTACCACGGTATGAGGGGTGCACCCCTCGCCATAAGCCTTTCGATATTTTTCTGCATAAACTACCAAGATAAGTATAACAACCTTTTCGGTATGTGTAAATCATCCCAAAGTATGAGAGTGCCAGTTTCTTGCAGTCGTTTACGCACCCTTTCAAGCTACATATAGCAATTCAAAGGGGCACCTATACTTAGCCGGAAAAGTGTATGCAGGCGGACTAAAAAGTACTCGATACGCATACGACTTCTCCCGCAACTGATTGTGAGAAAGGCACTCACCAGACTATCAAACCTCATAAAACAGCAGTAAGGGCATGCGTGTGCATGCCCTTTGTTTGTTCTCTTCTATCCTATTCGGAGTGACACAGAAATTCACTTCATTAATTGTATTGCTGTTTTATTACGCTATTTATTCTTTACTTTTGGAAGCATGAACTGCAAAACAGCCATATCCCACAATTTCGTTCGCGCCTTATCAAGAATACAATCCTGCCAGACATTTTCAAGTATCAATGTCTTTAACTCTCCACTGTATTTCCTCATCCGTCGTTCTCGAATACCCTCATCTCGAGCAGCTTGTATCGGGAAAAATCCATCCCATATGCATATATCGTTGGGAATTTCCCAGTCTTTGAAATACCTTATCCTATATTGGACGAATTTTATTCTTTCCTCTCTGGTTGTTTCCGGATTGATCCACAACTTCTGATATTCGTCTACACGTGTTTTTTTCATTTCTTTCGCAATCAAATCCTTATATTGATCTGAGTATAGGGATTTATACTTTGATACTGTCTCTGCTTCTACAAAGAACACATTATCATATGCCAAATTACACGTGCTTTCCGGCAACGAGGTATACAACAGATCAGATAAGTACATTCCTAATTCAAGCGGTGGGAAAACGCGTATATATTCTCTTAATTTAGGTTGCTTCTTCATAGCTGACACCAATGTTTCCCAACATTTACGACTAGAACATATCTTATCTTTCATCCATCCGTTCCAGATCATATGCAGCGCATCCATGCAAGGTATTTCAGGCAAAATTGCTTCAAATAGATGGTAGATTTCTCCTGTTAGATATATTTCCTCTATCAGTCTATTGGCCTTATCACTCGCTTTTGACCGTTTGGCTTTATCGACGATTGTATACATGACAAACAGAGCTTTTTCTTCGCTCATGATCAGTTCCTCTGCACATTTATCGATATTGCGAATCGTCCATTGAGGATATATACTATTAAATTTTTCAAGAATTATTTTTGCACTTTCTTGACTAATCGACGCAACTTTTTTCTGTTCATCCGATAGCTCATACCACTCTATCGCCTTCTTACGCAACCTATCGAATTCGCTCGCTTGCTCATTAATCTCATCGAAAATCCTGCAATGCGCTTCAGATATTTCCGTTCGAAAATGCTTACCACCTGTCTTTATCCAAAAATACCAATCCCAACTTGCAAGGAAATCATTGTTAATTGCTTTCTGAAGCCATTCGCTCTCCGCTTTAGTTAGTCCCTCTGTTGGAGGCGTTAGTTTTTTTAATTGCTCCCTTGTTAATTTCCTCTCCTTAGCAATTCTTGTATATTGCTCAAAACACTTCCGTATATTAGATGACATTTCCGAATGTTGTTTCACAAATACGGCCTCTGCATACTGTAGCGGAGAGTCATAATCTGTTGCACTTTTTCGATAGAACCTTCCATTCGTTACTCTGTCTTCAAAAGAAGCATTCATATCTATTAATGTATCAAATTCCTGCGTAAAAATAAGTCCCCTGTCCAGCAAAACCATGCGCAGCTCATCCTCGCCAAATCAAGTCCTCTGCAGAATAAATCCAGCTTTGGAGAACAACTCCTTCGATATACTCCAGTCCGTGCCGCCAGGTGCGCACTTTACCGCAAATGTCTGCCGCCATCTTTCTACCTCCAAGGCATCCGCTTGTGAGCCTTTCAAAGGCAAACCCGACTTGACAGTTCGTGCCAATAGTCTGGCTCCGTCCGGTTCCTGTTTTGCCTTCCCTTTTTGATTTTGCATAGCTTTTTCCATGACATCAATCTTCCTATTCCTTCATTTTTGGGAACCATTTATTCATATCAGTGTGTAAAATCCAGAAAGTTCAACCAATCCGACAACTTATTATCCACAAAACGCAACTTTCTCATCGTCATTCACATCTGTAGTCGAACACGGTTCGGTCTGCTATATTTCTATCATCAGCCGAACACAATCGCAATGTGAAAGGAGTTTTATTATGAAAAGAACCGCAAAATCAATATCCCCCGCAAATTTCCTCGCAAAATCCGTCGTCGCCGGACAGACCAACACGGTTGTTCACCTCGGGAGTATTGACTTGGCCAAGCACTCTATGCGCCAGCTGATTCAGCGTCTCACCGTCGATGAGCATCTGCAGTGGGCAGACGAATGCACAACCGTTCCGTACGGCATTCCGATGTCCCTCGCAGAGCGCAAGTTCACGCTGCCGGACATCGAGCTGGCAGACGATGAGCTGGAGGCCTACAGGTACATCGCGGACCGTATCTCGCCGAAGCCGAAGGAGATCACTTCCACGGTGAACCATCCGGCCAAGACGGCGATTAAAAATAACGGTTGCGACTGGATGAATAAGCCCCTCGATCTGGGCGGCTTCAGTGACATGCTGAAGGCGAACTCCGAGTGGCTCTATCCGATCCTTATCGCTGCGCTCGATACGCAGCTCCGCAGCTTTGACGGCTGTGACGACATTCCCGTCTTCTGCTACAATTTTACACTCAAAAAGGTAAGCCTGCAAGCAGATTCCAATTTCATCCGTGTGCTGACGGCAATGAATTTCACCGTGCAGGACGGCTCGTGCAGTGTTGCTCCTCGTGAAATCATTATCCAAGACAGCGGAGATCTCAAAAACTGGAGTGGCTGTCATGACCGTCTTATTATACTTCGCACTGTAAAGGGCAGCGGTCTCACACCAATCTTTGATAAGCTCGATACATATGACCGCTCCCGTGCGTACAAGGGTGTTCTTCCTCCCCGGCTTTCGACGGTTCCGATCATCCGCAGTAAGACGTTCTTCAATCGTCCCGATACGTTGGACTGCGAGCTGCCGGATGTCATCCCTTCGCTGACCACCGCCCAGCTGAGCGGGCTCCGTACTGCGTTCTCGCGTGCGCTGACCAGAAAAAATGCCACTGACGCAAGCACACGCTGGCACGAGCGTATGTGCAGTCCATACAGTTTTCTTCGCAATCCGTTCGAAGAATGGCGCAACGCCCTTCTCGATGTTTTCCTTGATTCCATATTTCCGAATCAAAGTCAAGCCAAGGAAGCTGCGGAAACCGACTTTCAAACCGCACAAAAACGGCAGAAAGAAGCAGAAGAGGAACGCCAGAAAATTCTCCAGAATGCGCTTGATCTGGTAACCGATCAGAGCCGTTACGAGGATGAGATCATCGACACGCCTACAACACCCGATGAAGGCAGGAAGCTGCTGAACATCGAGCAAAGTGCTGTTGCTTTCCGATATGTTCGTAAACACAAAAACGGTGACGTCAACCACTACATTGTTTTCACAGATTTCTCTCTTCTCCGCTTGCTGAAACGCGTTGATCTGACCGAAGAATTGTATGGTCCGTTTAAGGAACGCGCACTCAAGACAGGAGTTATGGTCATGAAATCTGCCTGTGCAAGACTTCACAGCCAGTCACTCAGCGGCCACTACTGGATCCGCTACGCAGATGATCCATCTGACCTCAGCCATGCTTCTCTGATGCAGGAGATGAGCAAGGCGGTAAAGACCGTCAGCGACAACAATTAAACGAAATAGGACCAAACAGGGCCGTCGGATTGCTCATGTATATCTGGCGGTTTTGTCTGTTAAAATACACTGTTTTTTCTTCTTCCTTTGCTAAATATCTGGGGTATCTGGGGTTTTCACCCAGATACCCCAGATTTTTATTATAGTCCTTATTCTTTTTCCTTCGCAGAAGTGGATTTTGCTTCCGCTAGAAAGGCTTCCTTTTGCTTCGCCGCTATCTGTCTCTTAATCCGTTGTACGTCCGCGTCGATGTCCTTTATTTCTTTCTCCAGCTCGATTTGGCATTGCCGTATCGCACAATGGCGCAACAGCGCAACAGCGTAGTGTCCGATGACATCAAAGGATCGCGCAAGCAGGAATTGGTAGATCGCCACCCACGCACCTGGCATGTGCTCCGCATAATACCACAGCAGTTCATACCGTTTCTCCTTCTCTGGATAGTATTTTTGAGCGCGTTCTTCCATGCACTCTTTGCTGTCCGGTGCATGGGTAATGTGCTCTTTTACAAAGTCATATGCCACCTGTACGGTCAATGGGCCTTCCAGCGCTTTCTGCAGTTGTCTCGGCATATCTTCAGCACGTGTTATAACATCGTCTACCTCGCCCATCTGTCCGTAAAGTACTTCCATCTTCCAATATTGCATTTCCATCGTTTTATTGAATCGGATTATGAAATCATTCGCTATGCCATTATGAACCCGTCCTGACATTGCATCCAGCAGCGTATCATCCACAACATTGTAAATTATCCTGACTGTCTCGAAATACCGTTCAAAAATACGATCTGCTTCTTTCTTACTGTTTGGCTTTGCATCTACTCCAAAGAAGTCATAGACCGTCCTCTGCTTTTTCACTCTATTACCAGCTATCAACTTGCTGTAAAGAATATCATGCCAGTATCGAACCCTCTTTGTGGAGGTGTCATACCAGATCTTTGCTGACAGCATCTGACGAACGAAATCAATGACCTCTGCCAGCTCCATTCCGTGCTCTCCGAAAGAGGCTTCGATCACTTCGCGCGTATACTTTTTAGGCCACTCGATATAGGCACTTATCTTATTACGCAGAAGTTGACCGTCATCCATCCCTAAGTTATAGGACTCAATCAAATCCTGGGCCAAATTCACGGTTCGGCAACGCGGCACAACAAATTCTTCCTTCATAGCTTCGAGGAACCCTGTCGGCGAATCGGCAATACGGGACAGTGGTATAGAAACAGTCCGCAGATGCATTGCTAGAAATTCTGCTATGTCCGCACAGAGCAATTTGCTCTTTTTGTGCAAAATCTTGTATTTATTGATCGACTCATCCCATTCCGGCAGCTCCAGATGCGGATTGACGAGCTTGCTTTTAGCCGGACTTTTCCGATATACGTTAAGTTGAATGATGTCACTGCTGAGCACCGCCGGTAAAATCGGATAAACGGCGTAGTCTGACAGCGCCAGATCTGCCAAACGGCATTTGCCTATTTTCTTTGGAATTTTGAAGATCTTAGAAACGCCTTTCCTGAAAAACTGCGTGTAGTTATTCAGAACGTCTTTCAGTCTGTTCTCAAACTCAGTTTTTTCGTCAGGACATATTGTTATATTCTGTTGGGTTCGTTTCAGGTTAAACTTCTGCCGTTTATAGAGATATCGCCGCAGCCAAAGCGTTTCATCTTCATAGTACATTAGACTGTCCAGCCACTTCAGCTCTCGTTTCTCCGTCTTCCCCTCTTTGTCAGAGTCGCGCACACACAGCAACAGAACAAGGGCAACCTGTAGCTGTCCCAGTTCTTCGTCTGAAATTTTTTTGTTCCGTGTTTCCTCCATAATCTTAAGCAATGTCAAAATCGCGTCTTTATATGAGGAAAATCTGTATTTTTTAACATACTCCTTTGCGTGATTTATGATTTGTTTTTTCCATATATCCACATCATTTTCGTCGATTTTTCGAACGATTTCAAGTATATTGATATCTTCCATATATCTACTTCCCCCCAGTTAAAGCAACCTTATATTTGCAATATCCAGATTATATGTCAAATTTATCGCAAAAGTGCTTTGTTAATCCGCAGTATCTACAGATGACAGCCGTCTAAAATCATGATAATCTATCATTGTTGAAAAAGCAATACTTACTTTATAAAGTAATTTCATTACTTTTTCGCACGCAAACCGGTTTACCGACGTTGGGGACGCCCAATGTCAAAAATCCAAATTACGAAGGAGGCACGGCTCATGGAGATCCGTCGTCCGGAGC
>ENA-OROD01002137-OROD01002137.1-human-gut-metagenome-genome-assembly--contig:-NODE-2137-length-14666-cov-3.289508_pt1 | contig 14666 bp, 15 predicted proteins | sample MGYA00242123_ERZ509038 | MGnify/ENA primary metagenome ERZ509038 (study PRJEB26280, sample SAMEA2338719) | human gut metagenome | biome: human gut; feature: human-associated habitat; material: faeces... | reverse complement strand
TATCTCCGTATTAAATGCGTATTACGGAAATAATGCGTATTGCGTGCGTATTAAATGTTTAGCTTGATTATTTGACCAAGCTAAAACCAAGACCCACCTCACACCAAAAAGCCAAAGGCAACGACACTTTTAAAAAATGGGTCATTGCCTTTGGCTTATTCAGGTCTATCTGTGTATCAGAGGGGGAAAAGATAGCGATGACACAGGAAGTAGCCTTGGATTCTATTCGCTTATCCTTTTCAGAACCCCAATAATTAAATCCATCGTTACTTGAACACTGTGAAGATCACAGCGTTCCTTTGGCGTGTGAACATCAAAGAGGGAGGGGCCAATGGCGATCATGTCAAGGTGAGGGTTCTTTTCAAAAAAGGCGCCACATTCAAGCGCCCCATGGACCGGCTCAACAACCATGTCATCACCTGTCAATTCTTTGTAGACCTGACAGGTGATCGGGGTCAGCTTGCTTTTGGGATTTACCGCCCACGCAGGAGAGTGCTCACCTTGTTCAAATGCAAACCCGAAAGCTGCGGCGATTGCTCGGCTTATGGCCAGAAGTTCCTTTGCCCGGTATACAACGCAACTCCGGGGCATGGCCGCCAGGCGGATTTCTCCGTCTGTTATTTCTAACAGTCCAAGATTTTGAGAGCTTTCAGTGAGTTTTTTGAAATAGGGACTCATTGTATGAATACCATTAGGAAGCGTCAGGAGCAGATCAAATAGAGCATTGGCATCCGCAGCCGGAACGACACGGGAGACTTTCTCCTCAAGAAGCGCCCAACGGAAAACCATATTCTGCTCGATTTCACCAAACCCGGCGTTGAGCTCAGCGGAATAGTTTTTCAAAACCTTGTAAGCCCGGTCGAGATCTTCGGGGAAAACAAGGATTTTTGCTTCCGCAGAAGCGGGAATTGCATTTCTGGCCTGACCGCCGCAGAAGGATGCCAGTTGATAATCAATATGCGCAAGGTTCAATTCCTGCAGCAGTCTGCTGATGCAGACCAGTGCATTTGCACGCCCTTTATGAATGTCAACACCGGAATGGCCGCCCAGCAACCCGGCGATTTCAATTTTCAATACCGGCCACTCGGCATTTGCTGTGCAGCTCTTATACTTGCGGGTAAATGCCATAAAGTCACCGCCGGCGCTGGAATTGCAAAGAGAACCAAGCCACTCCCAATCCAAATTGATGAGATACTCTGCGTCGAGATACTTGGGATCAATTGCGCCGGAGGACATGCCATCCTCTTCGTTAACGGTAAACAAGGCTTTCGATGGGCCATGAACGATAGATTTGTCCGCAAGCAGTACCAGCGCTATTGCGATGCCGATCCCATCGTCGGCACCAAGGCTGGTGCTTTCCGCGGAAATAAACCGTCCGTCATTAATGACCTTGATTGCATCCTTCATAGGCTCGAAAGCTACGCCCTCTGCGGCCACGCAGACCATGTCCATGTGTGCCTACAGGATCACACGGGGTGCCTTTTCATATCCGGGAGCAGCGGCTTTTTCGATGATCACCTTGCCTATTTCATCTACAACATAGCATAAATTGTGGTCTTTTGCCCATTTGCACAGATATTCGGCAATTTGTTCTTCGTGGTGAGAAGGCCTGGGGATCGCAGCGATCCCCATAAACTCGTTAAGATTTTTTCAGCATCGTGTCAAAATTCATCTCCTATCATATTTGCTTCGAAGCGCGGCGTCCGCGTCTTTAAAAGGGGAAGGCACAAATTGTGCCCTCCCCCTTTTAAAAGCAGGTGTCAGATTACTCGTACTTAACGATCTGCTGGTCAGGCTTGCCCAGAATCTTGAAGTAACGGGTCCAGATCTTCTGCAGATAGTCCAAATCGCTTCTCCACCATTTTTCATCGACCTTCATAACGCCCACAGCGACATTCTTGACCAGAATTTCGCCGTTCTTTCCAACGATATCGGCATTGGAAAGAGGGGCACAGGTGTCCGTATTGATATAGCAGGTGATGTCAGGCGCGGTCATGCGCGTCTTGGTGACACCATCGGGAGAAGTTTCTTCGAGAATAAGATTTTCGTTCAGGAAGTGGGTCGTCCACTTTGTTCCGTCGGCGCCGGTGATCTCGACAAAGCCCTTGTCGAAGCCGGATGCTTGCTCGTTATGTACGTTGGTAACAACGCCACGACCAATTTCCTTGCACTCCAAGCCGGCGGCGGCAAGCTTATGCTTGTTCGCTGGTTTAAAGAATACGAAGCAAGCGCAGCAATAAGTCCTTTGTGATAGGCAGAAAGAACTGGCTGTGCCAATACACCCGGAGGCGCACAGGCCAACAGCATGATCTAAAGCCTGATTGAAACGGTGAAATAGAACGCCCTTGACCGGTGAGGAGCAGCAATGTGTGCAAAATGCTGGCGGCCACTGCGAATCAAGTATTCTGTTACTTGGGATATGCCGTCAGCGTCATTGATAACCACCGCATCCAGTTTTGGGCTGATAGCTGTCTCGACGCATATGATATGCATGGGATCATCTCCAAAATTGACAGCATGCAAAAAGTCCAGATATTCCGCCGTTTCTGGCTTATCCACATCGGCGCAGGAGTCAAGAAACACGCCGTCGAATCCCTGACTGCGCAGCAGATTGATGATACGGCGCTCACGCCCCACATCACCCTTGGTACCGAACACGCTGACAGTATATCCAGCACTGTCAGCCGCACTCTGCATGCTTTTCAGCACATCTGGAAAAAAATACTGGTAATGGACGGCACCAAAAACGCAATCTGCTGAGAGCGGCCAGTTTTCAGTTGGCGGCCGATGGGGTTAGCCTCGTACTCCAGCTGGCACACCGCATCCATCACGCGCTTTTTCAGCTGCGGACTGACGGGCTTCTTTCCGCTGAGGGCGTTGGACACTGTAGAGATAGAAACTCCCGCACACTGGGCCACGTCTTTGATTCCCACAGGCTTGGGGAATGCCTTTTGAGTCATCGCTAACAATCCTTATCGAACTTAGTAATTGTTTTTCCTATTTTCCAATATATAATTTATTATAGTCGTCTCGTTGGGAAAAATCAACAGTGTCCAAATCAACTCACAGATTTTTTGTCACTCTTTCTAAAAGTCAATCCTTGCGCTTGCGGGCATCCAGGAACACAGCCACGATAATGACCACGCCTTTAACGATGCTCTGCATATTAGAGTCGATCTGCAGCATCGTCATTCCGTTCACCAGAATACCCAAAATCAGGGCGCCAAAGACGGTGTTGATAACCTTGCCGGTTCCACCGGAAAAGCTAGCACCGCCCAGGATTACGCAGGTGATGGCGTCCATTTCGTAAGCGTTACCAACCGAAGGGTTACCAGAAAGTATACGGGACGTCAGCACCACGGCGGCCACGCCGGTGCAAGCGCCGGCGATGACATAGCCAATACTGGTACACAGCGGCACATTGATGCCAGATACTTTAGCGGCCACAGAGTTACTACCGATAGCGTAAATAGAGGTGCCGTAACGGGTGCGCTCCAGCACGATGTAAATGATGATCGCCATGACAATGAATATCCACGCCGCTACAGGAATTCCCAGGAAGGATGCGCGCCCCATCTGCTCAAAGGATTCGTAGAAGCCGTTGATATTCTTGCTGTTGGTGGTCAGCAGCGCCGCGCCGCGGGCAATGGACATCATGCCCAGGGTAGCGATGAAGGGCGGCACATTGTCGTAGGCAATGAAGAAGCCGTTGATTGCGCCGGTCAGCGCACCGATGCCGATGGAGATCAGAAATACCACGGGGATATGTACTCAGTGAGCACAACGATAATCCACTGGTTTTCAAAACCTTTGACAAGGCGGTGCAAGCCAATCCGAATGCACATCCCCTGTTCCACAGTGACAGAGGCTTTCAGTACACCAATCGGGTGTTTCACCAAAAGCTTGTTCATGCCGGAATGACACAGAGTATTTCCCGTGTGGCACATTGCATTGATAACGGCCCGATGGAGGGCTTCTGGGGCATCCTGAAGCGGGAACGCTATTACGGCAAGCGATTCACCAGTAAACACGACATCGCTCAGATGATTCATCGCTATATTCGCTATTACAACACGCAGCGCGTTCAACGCAATCTTGGTATCCTGACACCGATGGAAAAGCACGCGCTTTGCCTCGCCGCATAAAAAGCGGTCAGCAGCGACTGGCTGCTGACCGGGAAAATTTTATATTTTTTTCACTGTTCTCTTGACGGGGTGCGGTTCACGTGATGCTCCGGGGTCTCTTTTTGTCGTTTTACCAATCCAGTTCCCACTCCGACGCGGCATTGGCGTCGGTAGACTGACGAATCACAAGGGTGCCGTCCAGTTGAATCTGTATGCGAGACGTTTTATCACCGGCCACGCGGCGCTGGAACAGCTCGAAAGCCAGTGTGCCCATTTCCTGCTTCGGTACGCTGACAGTGCTCAATGCCGGAGTAATCAGTGACGCGGGCGTATTGCCATTGAAGCCAATCACCGCCACGTCCGCTGGGATCGTAATGCCATGCTCCTTCAAGCTTCGGATGGCACCGATGGCCATCTGGTCGTTGCCGGCCACTACCGCGTCAAAGTCCTGTTTTCTCTCTAGGATACGCTCCATGGCATCATAGCCGCTGCGGCAGGTAAAATCTCCCTCCTCAATCAGGGCATGGTCTGTGCTGATACTATGGATCGCCAGAGCCGCCAAAAAGCCGCGCTTACGGTTTTTCGCATGAATATACTGGTTGGGCGCTGCGATATAGGCGATCCTTTTCCTGCCCAGCTTGATCAAATGCTCGGTCGCCTTGAAGATACCGTCGGTATCATTAATGACCACCGCGTCCAGCTTATTGCTGATGGCCGTTTCCACGCAGATGATATGCATGGGGCTCTGGTCACTGTTGAGCCGCTCCAGGAACGCCAGATATTCTGCCGTTTCTGGCAGATCTACATCCGCACAAGAGTCCAGCAGGATCCCATCGAAGCCCTGGCCCCGCAGCAGGCTGATAATACGCCGCTCCTGCTCCAGCCGCCCACGGGTACCAAACACACTAATGGTATAGCCCACCGCGTCCGCCGCACGCTGCATGCTCTTGAGCACCTCAGGAAAGAAAGCGCTGGTAATGGATGGTACCAGAAACGCGATCTGCTGAGAACGGCCCGTTTTCAGCTGGCGGCCAATGGGGTTGGCCTGATAGCCCAGTGCGTTCACTGTGGCTAAGACCCGCGTTTTCAGGGCGGGGCTCACGCTTTTTTTCCCGTTGAGTACGTTGGATACCGTAGAGATCGACACGCCTGCATCGCGTGCTACATCCTTAATACCCACCGGCTTCTCAGTCGAACCGCTCAAGTTTCCAGCCTCTCTTTCTATGGACAAATATCACGATTCACGGGATATCTCCATGGTCTTCTTTTGGTGATTATAGCATGAAGCCGTCGAATATTCAAGCCCCGGCTGGGTCTTTTTACCAGCAATACGATCATTCAGCCGCCTGACGCAGCACGGCGGAGTCCTTCAGGAACACCGCCACGGGGTCGATATCCAGTTGGCGCAGGGGCGGTTTGTTGTAGTAGTTTTCGTTGATGATCCAGCCCTGGAAATTCTTTTCCTTGAGATAATCCATCACGGCATGGAAGCCGGAGGTCCCCTCGCCGAGGATGCTGGCGGACAGCGTGGTTTCGGTGCCGTCCTTCACATGGAGCACCGGAACCAGATAGGGGTACAGCTCCTTCAGCACCGCCAACTGATCCATGCCCTCGTTATAAAAGAAATTCTGGCTGTCATAGAACAGGCCGAAGTTGGGGTGGTTCACCTGCCTGACCATCTCGATCTGCCGTTGGGGCGGCAGCACATTCTCGGCGGCCATGGTGATACCCTTTTCCGCCGCCAGATCGCACGCCTCCCGCATGATGGCCACTGTCCGGTCAAAGTCCGCCTGGGTCTGAATCCGGCTGACGCCGAACATGGGCACCATGACCACCCGGGCATCCAACTGATCTGCCGCATGGATGGCAGCCTTCAGGCACCGAATGGACAGGTCATATTCCTCGGTACCCTTTTCCGGGGCCAGGGGAATGAAATCATAGCAGCTACAGCCGATATTGGAGATGGCGATGCCGTTCCGGGCCGCCGCGTCCCGGTACATATCGATCAGCGTCTGGCTCATCAGGGGAAAGCCCTCCGACTGGTAGCCCAGATCCAGGGACATGCCGTCCAGACCCGCCATTCTGATCAGCTCCGCCGCAAAGGTGCCGCCGCCCGGCAGACAGATATTGCAGCAGCCAAGCTTTACGTTCATGGGAATCCCTCCTCCTATATTGCGGAGTAGCGGCTCCGCAATATGGGAGCCGCTATTCCATGTACACATATACTTTTCCGCAGGATCAATACTCTTCCGGATAGATGACGACCTTCAGGGCCTTGCCGGCGCGCAGCAGCTCCAGACCCTTTTCGTACTCGCTCAGCGGGAAGGTGTGGGTCACGATCTCCTCAAGGGGCAGGATGCCGCTCTCGATGATGCGGGCCGTCTTCTCAAAGTAGTACTTGCCCAGGAAGCCGCCGTAGATGCGGGCCTCCTTGCGGACGATATCCGCAAGCTGGATCTGGGGACGGGCCGTCTCATCGTGGCCGAACATCACCACCTGGCCGCCGGGACGGATCACGTCGATGGCGTTCTGCAGCATGTGGCCCACGGCCTCGATGCTGTGATCCACGCCCAGGCCGTTGGTCTCCTCCAAGCACACCTTTACCAGGTCCTCCTTGGTGGGATCCACCACGCGGGTGGCGCCGCACTTCAGGGCCTTTTCACGGCGGTACTCATGGGGCTCGGAAACGATGACCTTCGTGGCACCGTTGGCCTTGGCCATGGCGGCGAACAGCAGGCCCATGGGGCCGGCACCCAGCACGCACACCGTATCACCGGCCTGGATCTTCAGCTTCTCGATGGCGTAGCCCACGCAGGAGAGGGGCTCGGCCAGGGCGGCCAACTGATAGGGGGTCTTGTTGTCGATCTTGTACACGGACTGGGCAGGCACGCAGGTGTAGCTGCACAGAGCGCCGTCGGCAAACAGACCGCGGGTCACGCCGTGCTCGGGCCAAGGAGTATCCTGCTGAGAGTACAGGGTAGTGCACTGACCGGGGCGGTCGCTGCGGCAGTTGTCGCAATGGCCGCAGGGGGGATGGGGATCCACGATCACCTTGTCGCCGGGCTTCAGGGACTTGACGGCAGAACCGACAGCCGCCACCTCGCCGCAGTACTCGTGGCCGAAGATAATGTCAGGCTTGGCAGGATGCTTGGGGGGATCCATCAGCACATGCAGATCCGTGCCGCAGATGCCAACGCCCAGCACCTTGATCTGAACGTCGTCGGGATTCTTGATCTGAGGAACCGGTCTGTCCTCATAGGCGTATACGCCGGGCTTCTTAAAAATAATAGATTTCACAGGATATTCCTCCGATACCGTAGAATTACGCCATCAAAGATGGTTCCGGTAAGTGACTTGTGTTACTTCTGGTTGGCCCACAGCTCGTCGCTGTCCACATTGTCCTTGTTGCCGACAACGGGAGGCAGAGAGCAATCCTCGCAGGCATCCAGCGCGATCTCGCCGTTCATGGCGGCAACGATCTTGTCAATGGCGGTCTTGGCCATCTCCACAGCAGGCTGTGCGCAGGTCACGTCCACATAACCGTTGCGGATCTGCTCCAGCACGCCGGGGGTGCCGTCAACAGCAGTGATGATGATGTGGTTGGGGTCGCCGGCAGGCGCCAGGCGGTTGATCTGATCCAAGGCGCTGACAACCGCGTCACCCATAACGCCGTCGGAGGCCAGGAAGATAGCGTTGATGTCGGGGTTGGCCTGGATGCCGTCCAGAGCGGCGTTATAAGCGGTGTCGGTCTCCCAGTAGGTGGGCAGAGAGGCAACGATGTTCAGGCCCAGCTCCTTGCAGGCGTCCTGGAAGCCATTGGAACGCTCCAGACCGGAGGTGGTGGCCAGGTCGCCCTGCAGCTCCAGAATCTTCAGATCGTCCTTGGTCAGGCCGGCAGCCTCGGCGGTGGCCAGCATCTCCTCGGCGCACTTATAGCCGAACTGATAGTTATCGGACTGGCACAGGGCCACATAGCTGCCCTCGTCCACGGTTCTGTCAACCAGCGCCACAGGGATACCGGCAGCGTTGATCTCCTTCACCGACTCAGACATGGCCGCAGCGTCCTGGGGGCACAGCATGATGCCGTCCACGCCCTGCTGGATCATGTCGCTGACAGTGGAAGCCTGCTTTGCCGCATCGTGAGCAGCATCATAGAAAACGGTGTCATAGCCCAGGCTCTGCGCATAGGTTTCCGCGGATTTGTAGACGGTGTAGATAAAATCATCCGCCACGGAGTGCATTAGGATCGCGATGGTCTTCTTCTCGCCATCCTGGCCTTGGTTATCGCTGGTACCGGGATCGCTCTGGCCGCCGCAGGCCACCAGAGACAGCGCCATGACCAGCGCCAGGATCAGGGATAATGCCTTTTTCATACGGTGTTCCTCCTAAAAAATACATCTTATTTTACAGCACAGGTACTGTGTTGCACACAAAGGTTACTTCTTGCCGCCGGAGATCTTGTGACGGGCGGAGTCCAGCATGACTGCCACGAAGATCACCAGGCCCTTGGCCACACCCTGCCAGTCGGCGCTGACGCTGAAGAGGTTCAGGGCGTTGTTGATGATACCGACGATCAGCGTACCGACTAGGGTGCCGATGATGCTGCCCTCGCCGCCGGTCATGCTGGTGCCGCCGATCACGACGGCCGCGATGACCATGAACTCCATGCCATCACCCATGGAAGCATAGAAGCTACCCAGGCGGGCCATGGTGACGAAGCCGGCGATACCGGCGATCAGACCCATCAGCACATAGACGCTGACGATGTTCTTCTTTACCGCGATACCGGACATACGGGCCGCCTGGATGTTGCCGCCGATGGCCATGACGCGGCGGCCGTAAACGGTACGGTGCATCAGGAAGTAGCCGATCACGAACATCAGAAGCGCCACCCAGACCATCAGGGAGAGGCCCAGGAAGGAGTTCTTGCCGATGAAGGTGAAGGACGCGCCCAGGTTACGGTAGGACACGCCTCCGGTCAGCACCAGGGCGAGGCCGCGTCCGATACACTGGGTGGCCAGCGTCACCAGGAAGGGCGGCATGTCGAAATAGGCGATAGCCACGCCGTTGATCAGGCCGAACAGGACGGAGACCAGCAGCAGGATCAGCAGGCCCACCGGCTCACTGAGGTGGTACATCTGAGTCGCCACCACATAGGCGCTGGCGCTGACCACCATGGTGGCGCCAACGGACACGTCGATGCCGCCGGTCATGATGACAAAGGACATACCGACACCCAGCAGCGCGTAGTTGGACACCTGGATCAGCACATTGGAAAAGTTGGTGGCTGTGAAAAATTTGGAGTTTGTGACACTCAGGATCAGGATCAGGAATACAAACAGCACATATATGCCGTACTTCGAGAGGATCTCCGCAGGAGAGAGCCTCAGCTTGCTCTTCGTTGTCAACTCAGCCATATTAACCTCCCATTGCCGCTTTCAGCAGATTTACATTCGTGATCTCGTTGCTGTCGCGGAAATCCGCCGACATTTTGCCTTCCTTCAAAACCACCACACGGTCAGAAAGACTGAGCACCTCCGGCAACTCAGAGGACACCATGATAACGCCCATGCCCTGCTCCAGCAGGCGGTCGATGATGGTATAGATCTCGCGCTTGGCGCCGATGTCGATGCCGCGGGTGGGCTCATCCAGCAGCAGAACCTTGGGATTGGTAATCATCCATCGGCCCAGAACCACCTTCTGCTGGTTGCCGCCGGAGAGGTTCTTGGCCAACTGGGCGGCGGACGGCGTCTTGATGTTCAGATCGGCAATGTGCTTCCGGCAGATCTCCCGCTCCTTGCGGGAGTCGATACCGAAGGCGCCGCGAATCTTATCAAGGCTGGCCGTTACGATATTGGAGCCAACGGAATGGATCAGCACCAGGCCCTCCTTGTGGCGGTCCTCTGTGACCATGGCGATCTTTTTGTTGATGGCGTCACGGGGTGCCTGGGGATGATACTTCTCACCCTTAAAGACAAACTCGCCACTGGAATAGGGATCCAGGCCGAAGATGCAGCGCAGCACCTCGGTACGGCCGGAGCCCAGCAGACCATACAGGCTTACCAGTTCGCCCCGGTGCACCTCAAAGGAGACGCCCTCCAGCTTGTCCGCCGTGGACAGGTTTCTGACCTCCAGCAGCAGCTTACCCTTGTGATGCTCGGCGTGGGCGTACTGCTCCGCCACATCGCGGCCCAGCATGTTGCGGATCACGTCGGTGCGGGAGATGTCATTGATGCCGGCCTTCAGGATCTTTTCACCGTCACGCATGATCATGACGCTGTCACAGATCTCATAGATCTCGTCCATACGGTGGGTGATAAAGACGATGGCCACGCCCTCCGCCTTCAGGCGGCGCACGATGTCAAACAGAATGGTGATCTCCTGCTTGGTCAGCGAGGAGGTGGGCTCATCCAGAATGAGGATCTTGGTGTCGTGGGCCAGCGTACGGCCGATCTCCACCAACTGCTGTTCACCGATCTTCAGCTCCGACACCTTCTGGCGCGGATGGCAATGCTCCAGGCCTACACGCTTCAGGATCTCCTTGGCGTCGCCGCTCATCCGGCGCCGGTCCAGCAAGCCCGCGCTGCTGGGCATGTTCTGCACATAGATATTGGTGGCAATATCCAGATTCCGGAACAGGGACAGCTCCTGATGGATAAAGGAAATACCGTAACGCTCCGCCGCCTTGGTATCTTTGATATGTACCGCTTCTCCGTTGATGCGGATCTCACCCTCTTCACAGGGATACACGCCGCCCAGGACGTTCATCAGCGTGGATTTGCCCGCGCCGTTTTCGCCCAGGATGCCGCAGACCTCGCCGGCCTCCAGGTCGAAATCCACACCCTTCAAGGCATGCACACCCGGAAACCGCTTGTGGATCCCACGCATGGAAAGCAGCGGTACCTTCTTTTCAGTCGTTGTATCAGTATGCACTGCAACCTCCTATTCTCACTTTGCCGCTCTTACTCAGGGGTGTACGACGACCTTCATGGCCTCGCCGCGGCGGAGCATCTCGATGCCCTCGGGCAGCTCCTCCAGGGTCAGGCGATGGGTCAGCAGCGGCAGAAGATCCAGCACCTGATTGGACATCATCTTCGCCACATAGGGGAATGTATAATGTGTGGCATAGCTGGATACGATGGTGACTTCCTTGCGGGTGATGTCGTACTGTTTCACCGTCTGACTCATTCTGTCGTTGATGCCGAACAGAAGAATGGTGCCCTCCACCGCCACATCGGCGATGGCCTTGTCGAACAGCATACCCACGGTGTCGATGACGATATCCGCGCCGGTCTGACCGGTCATCCCACGCACGATAGCACCGGCATCCTCGGTGGCCGAATTGATCACGCGATCCGCGCCGCTGCGCTCACGGGCAAAGTCGATGCGGAAGGGGGCCATCTCGGAGAGGAACACGAAGCTGGCGCCGGCAGCCTTGCACAGCTTGGCAAACAGCAGACCGATGGGGCCCGCGCCGTAGATCAGCACGCTCTGGCCCGGCATGAAGTGCAGCCGCTTGAAGCCGTTCATCGCGCAGGCAAGAGGCTCGGAGAACACGGCCAGATCCAGCGACACATCATCGGCGATGTGGTACAGCAGGCTGCGCTTGCAGACGAAATACTCGGCAAACACGCCGTCGCAATCCTCTCCCACAGAGCCCACATGCTGGCACATGTTGATCTGTCCCACCTTGCAGTAGTCACAATCCTGGCAGGGGATCATGGGGTTCACCAGAACACGGTCGCCCACCTTGAACTCATCGTTCTCCTCCCCCATCTCCACGATCTGCGCCACACACTCGTGGCCCAGGATCACGCCGGGGGTGGCGAAATGCTTCTGCGGTACGGCCGTGATGCCCAGGTCGCTTCCGCACACACTGGCCGCCAGGATCTTCAGCAGAACCTCATCCTGCTTCTGAATGACCGGAACGGGTTTCTCCACGCAGCGGGTCACGCCCTCCGACTCGAAGATCACAGCCTGCATCGTCTTCGGAATACTGCCCATTGTTGTCTCCTCCTCGCTGATAGAAATAAGACTTGTTTTGTTTACGCCGGTTTTACACTCTTTACACTCTCTAAATAATATGGCTGCCGCAAGCTCTGTGCGGCGGCACATGCAGATCGGGAAAACGTGTCCTTTGTAAAGAAAACGTTTTTCTTCTGTTTTCCCAATGATAAAACATTTTTCCTCACTGTGCAAGTATTTTGTGAAAAATAAAGCAAAAATGTCAAGTGGCACAATTTCTATCCTAAATTTTTGTTTGTTTTTCCGAATTGACGTCTCGCCATTCAGATGGTAAACTCATGCCAAAAGGAAAAACGTTTTTCGGCAAGACCATCTTCGCCGTACATCGCTTCCTTAATCCGGCATCCACGCCGTCTATCGAAAATCTATACTAAAACGGAGGGCATACGCACATGAAAGAAAAGTATTTGACGACAGATTACCCCAATATTTTCTTCGAGGACAATAAGGTGGGTCAGTTGAAAAAGCGCATCTGGGATGCCTCGGAGGAAGAGATCGACGCCATCCTGGAGGATTACGGCGTGCCCTCTGACAGTGAGCTGGGCAAGGCGGGCTGCTACATCCAGAACTCCCCCCGCAAGATGGTCATCGACAAGCGCCACAAGAACGACATCGTGCTGGTGCCCATCGGCTGCACCGAGAACCACGGCATCCACAACAACACCGGTCTTGATACCTTTATGTGCACCTCCATCTGCGAGGCGGTGCGCCGCAAGACCGCCAAGGCCGGTCACGAGGTGGCCCTGGCCTTCCCCCCCATCAACTACGGCGGCCACCCCTATCACCACCTGGGCATGCCCGGCACGGTGATGACCTCCGAGAACACGCTGGTGAACATGATCATCGACGTGATGGTGGGTCTGTGGGACGACGGCTTCCGCAAGATCATCCTGGTGAACAACCACGGCCAGGACTGGATGCTGGAGTCCGCCATTCAGGAATTCTTCAAGCGCTATCAGCTCCCCGCCTTCGCCACCGTGGTGGAGGGGCACCGGGCCGTGCGTGAGTTCTTCTATCCCCTGGGCGACGAGCGCCCCGACTTCGTCTCCACCCCCTTCATCCACGCCGACGAGTCCGAGACCTCTGTGGCGCTGCTGATGTTCAAGGACATGGTGGACATGAGCTGCTGTGTGGACGCCCAGCCCAAGTCCTTCGGCATGCTGGACGGCGGCTTCTATGACGGCTCCGTGGACTCCTTCCACCGTCCCAACAAGTGGTCCGAGGCCGAGGGTCACCGCGTCATCGAGCGCTTCGCCACCCCCGAGGGCGTGGTAGGTAGCCCCAGCAAGGCCGATCCCCGCAAGGCCAAGCGCGCCATCGCCGCCATCTGCGAGTACCTCAACGCCATGGTGGAGGACATCCTGGAGACCTACCCCGCCGGTCAGGTCCCCGATCCCCGCAAGTTCTCCCTGCGTCCCTTCGAGGAGATCGAGCCCTGCCTGCGCGAGCCCCTCAGCGAGGGCTGGAAGAGCGTACACGAGCTGCCCAAGCGCGGCATCTTCGGCAACAACAGCTGATCCACACATCGCGTCCTGTTACGGGCCGGCCAAACGGCCGGCCCGTTCCGGCGCCTGTGTATTTGAAAGGAGAGAGCATTTATGCCACGCAACATTCTGGCGCTGTCTGTGGTGGACAAGATCATCGGCGGCGCGCCCTACATGGTCCAGGGCGGCTTTGCTGACTGCATCTGGTACGCCAAGGCCCTGGGCTATGACGGCATCGAGCTGAACATTTCCGATCCGGACCGGCTGGATCTGCCCGCCATCCGGCAGGCGCTGGCCGAGACCGGCGTAAAGATCACCGCCTTCGGCACCGGGCGGGTGTATGTCAACGAGCACATCAGCCTGACGGACAAGGACGAGGCCGTACGGGCCCAGGCCTTCTCCCGACTGGTGACCTTCTCCCGCATCGCGGCGGAGTTTAACGCCAAGGTGATCATCGGCTGCATCCGGGGCAACATCGCCGCGCCGGAGGATACCCAGCGGGTGCTGGACACCCTGGCTCAGTCCCTGACGGAGCTGGAAAAGACCGTTCCCGGCGATGGCAACTGCTTCGTGATGGAGCCCATCAACCGCTATGAGAACAACTTCCTGTGCAGCGTGGCGGACACCGCCCGGTTCCTCCACGACGCGGGACTGAAGCGCACCAAGCTGCTGATGGACACCTTCCACATGAACATCGAGGACGGCGACCTGGTGGAGACCATCCGCGCCTACGGCAAGGATACCGCCTATGTCCACATCGCCGATTCCAACCGCAAGTACCCCGGACTGGGCCACACGGACTTCCCCGCCCTGCTGGACGCTTTCCGGGAGATCGGCTACGACGGCCCCTACTGCGCCGAATGCCACGCCAACGGCGACATGGACGAGGGCTGCACCGCGTGGCTGGCGGCCATGAAGCGGATGCTGGCGGAATGACGAGAGAGGTAGATACCATATGAAATACGAAAACGCGTACCGCGCGCTGGAGAGCCGGGGTTACCTCCCCGCCAGCGCTCCCCTGTGGACGGCGGCG
>ENA-OROD01002132-OROD01002132.1-human-gut-metagenome-genome-assembly--contig:-NODE-2132-length-14687-cov-2.679675_pt1 | contig 14687 bp, 14 predicted proteins | sample MGYA00242123_ERZ509038 | MGnify/ENA primary metagenome ERZ509038 (study PRJEB26280, sample SAMEA2338719) | human gut metagenome | biome: human gut; feature: human-associated habitat; material: faeces... | reverse complement strand
TATTTTTTATTAATATTTTTTTCAAAGCATCTTCTTTAACATCTACAATTAAAGTTCCATCTTTTGCAATAGATATTTTTCCAGACTCTTCTGATACGACTATTGCTATTGCATCATATTCTTTAGAAATTCCCACTGCAGCTCTGTGTCTTGTTCCTAATTCTTTTGAAATATCTGTGTTATTTGCAAGTGGTAATATACATGCTGCTGCTGCAATTCTGTTATTATTAATTACAACTGCACCATCATGTAACGGAGTCTTTGGGACAAATATATTTACCAATAATTGTGGAGATATTTCAGAATTCATTTCTATACCTGTTGATATAATATCACTCAAGCTTATGTCTCTTTGAATTACGATTAATGCTCCTGTTTTTGTTTTTGATATGCATGGAGAATATGTTGATGCCACCTTTACAAATGGTAAGGTAAATGTTATTGATCCTGTAATAAATCCTATATACATGTCCTTTTCAGAAATTAAAAATTTGGCTAATATTAAAGGTTCAGCTCATATTCAGGAAAGATACTTCAGAAAAGCATTTAATGAAGCTCGTAAGGTTATAAGCAGTGGTGGATCTAGCTCAAAAGACTTTTTAGAAATTATTTTTACAATTTTAGAAGACAAGTACAATGATGAAAACAGTAGTTCCAATGAAAAAACTAAAATCATGGATGTTATGAATAAGGTTGATGATTTAAGAGAAAAAATATATATAGCTTTAAAAAGTATTGGCATAAATCCTTTAGGAAGAACTATGTCTTTTAAAAAGGTTAAGAATAAAAGTGTTTTATCCTTAAATATAAGTGAAAGGAATAATAAAAGGAAATCAATTGTTTTTACTTTTGCGGTGAGTGATGGATTTTTCAAAATGAATATAAAATCTAATCAAAGTTTAAAAAATATAACTATAAATTTAGTGCCTTTAATTGAAGATGATGTCAGAAATTTCTTTATTGAAGTAGAAAATTTAAATAAAGAAAGTCTTGTGTTTTATGGGCCAATTAGAATGACTGTAAAAAAAGATGTGAAAAGAACAAGAAATATTCTACCTCTTTATAGAAAATAATTTTGCTATTTTAAAAAATTAATGTTAAAATGTTTATGGGTCCTTGTAGCTCAGTTGGATAGAGCATATGCCTCCGACGCATAGGGTCATGAGTTCGATTCTCATTAAGGACACCATAAAGTATTAAACTCCGTATTTACGGAGTTTTGTTTTGGCAAATACATTTACTTATACTTTGGGGTTTTTATCTTGAATAAAAATAAAAAAATAATTATAATAAAGTTAGAGGAGCTAAAAATGAAGTATTTTAAAAAAATCATATTCAAGCTAATAAGTCAGCCAATGAAACTATTAATAAAACGTATTCAAAAAACAAGAATGGAATAATCATAAAATAGCAACAAATACTTGCATAAAAAGAATACGTATGGTATTATTTATATAGCAACAAGTACACACTTACCAAAGTCGTTTTTCGTCTTGTTGCTTTTTTATAAATATTTAATATTAATTTTTTTAAAAAACTATGATATAATTTTAAAAGAAAAGGAATGATTATATGCTTGATTTATTAATACCTGATGTATATGCCCAAAGTATTTATACAATAAATTATAAAAAATTAAAAAAGAATGGAATAAAATGTTTGTTATTTGATTTAGACAATACTATAGCATCTTATAAAGCTAATATGCCAGATCAAAAGGTAAAAGAATTGTTTGCTAGACTTGAAGAAGACTTCAAAGTAATAATAATATCTAACAGTGGAAAAAATAGACTAAGACCATTTAAAGAAAAATTAAATGTTGATGTAGCCTTCAGTAGCAAAAAACCTTTAAAAGGAAAATATAAGAAAATATTAACTTTATATAAATTTAAAATTGACGAAATAGCATGCATTGGTGACCAATTATTTACAGATATTCTTGGTGCCAATAGAATGGGCTTTACTAGTATATTAGTTAATCGTATATCTAAAAATGAAATATTTCCGACTCGCATTAATCGTTTCCTTGAAAAAATAGTATTAAAGAAATTAGCAAAGAAAAACATATTAATAAGTGGTGAGTATTATGACTAAATGTGTTGGATGCGGTATAAAACTACAAGAAAAAGATAAAAATGAGTTAGGTTACACTCCAAATTTAAATAATGAATTATGTGAAAGGTGTTTTAAATTAAAAAATTATAATATCTTAACTAACAAAGGAATAAATATAGATAATGATAAACTAATAAATAGAATTAATGAATTAAATACATGTGTTTTATTTCTAGTGGATTTTATAAATTTGGATAGTGAAGTAATTGATGACTATAAAAAGATTAAATCAAAAAAGATTTTAATTATTACCAAAGCTGATATAATACCTAAGAATATAAAATATCAAAAATTAATTCAAAATATCAAAAATATCTATGATATAAAAGAAGATCTTATTTTAACAAGTAGCAAAACAAAATTAAATATTAAAACAATTACTAAAATATGTCTAGAAGAAAAAAATATTTGTCTAGCAGGTTTTACAAATGCTGGCAAAAGTAGCTTAATAAATGCTTTAGTGGGTAGTGATATTACAGTTAGTAAAAAGTCCAATACTACTCAAGATTTTATTAAATTAAATGTTGATGGTATAAATATTTATGATGCTCCAGGTTTTATGAGTAACATAAATAGAGAAAATATTCCTAGAAGTATTATAAGACCAATTACATATCAGTTTCCAAGTAAACATTATTTACTTATCCAAGATATTAAATTAAATATTTTAGAGAATTCAAATTTTACCATATATGTTGGTAATGAAGCAAATATTATAAGAAGAAAAGAAAATGAAAATGTTGAGTGTAAAATAATTGTTCCTAAAAATAGTGATGTCATAATTAAAGGCTTTTGTTTTATAAATTTTAAAAATACATGTATGATAAGTCTAAATACTAAAGATTATGAAATAAGACCATCAATAGTAGGTGATTACAATGACTAAAATCAGAGTAATGAGTGAAAATTTAGCCAATAAAATAGCCGCTGGTGAAGTGGTTGAAAAATGTGCATCAGTTTTAAAAGAACTTGTAGAAAACTCAATTGATGCTGGATCTAGCAACATTAAGGTAGTGTTAAAAGATGGTGGCTTAAAAGAAATATCTGTTATAGATAATGGAATAGGTATGGATAAAGAAGATGCAACACTAGCATTTTATAGACATGCCACAAGTAAAATATATAAAGATGATGACTTATATTTTATTGAAACTCTAGGGTTTAGAGGCGAAGCATTAGCAAGTATTGCCAGTGTATCGGAAGTTGAGTTAATAACTTGTAATAAAAATGTGGGAACCTTTGTACATATTAAGGGGGGAGAAACATTAAGTGTAAGTGATGCTCCCTTAAGAGCAGGAACAGAAATTCATGTCACAAATCTTTTTTATAATACTCCAGCAAGACTTAAGTACTTAAAAAGTGAAGTAACTGAACTTAATAACTGTACCAGTTTTATTGAAAAATTAGCCTTGTCAAAACCAAATATTGCTTTTAGTTTAAGTAATAATGGTAAGATGATTGTTAAAACAAGTGGAAGTAATAATTTACTTAAAACGATTCATGAAATATATGGTTTAAATGTCTCAAGTAATATGTTGGAATTAAAATGTTCATCAGATGATTTTTCTGTATCAGGATTTGTTTCAAAACCCAGCATTTTAAAGAAAAATAGAAATCATTTTAATACTTTTGTAAATGGTAGAATTGTCAAAAATATTGAAATAAATAGAGCTATAAATGATGCTTATAATACATATAAACATGAAGGATTTTATCCGATTATAGTAATAAATATTGAAACAGATCCTACACTTGTGGATGTAAATATTCATCCTACAAAACAAGATATAAAAATGAGTAAAATGGAAGTATTAACAGATTTACTTTATCAAAATATTAAAAAAGTATTATATAATACTTTGCTTATTCCAAATGCTATAATTGATGAAGAAAATAATAAGATAAAAGATAATTTTATAGATTTAAGTATAAATTCTGATATTGAGACTAAAGAAGAAAGTGATAATTATACCATAGTTCAAACATCACTAGATATCGGAAGTAAAAATATCGAACCAGTAAAAAATGAAGAATTTAAAAGCTTAAAACTTTATCCAGTTGGACAAGTACATGGCACTTATATCATCGCAGAAAATGAAGATGGAATGTTTATATTAGACCAACATGCTGCCCATGAAAGAGTAAATTATGAAATGATTACAAAGATGTTTCAAGAAGAAAGTATAAGCATTATAGATATGTTAGTGCCTATGAAATTCGAATTATCTACAAGTGATTATTTAGCTTTCATGGATAAAAAAAGTATTTTAGAAGAGTTAGGGTTTAAGATTGAAGAATTTGGTATAAATACAGTAATTATAAAAAGTCATCCAACATGGCTTAAAAGTAATTATGAAGGAGATAATTTAAAATACATAATTGATTTAGTAATAGACTCTAGCAAGAACTTTAATAAAGATAAATTTTTAGATAGTTTAGCTAAAATGGTTAGTTGTAAAATGAGTGTTAAAGCCAACGAACACTTAAGCATGATAGAAATGGAAAAATTACTCGATGATTTAGTAAAGTGTGATAATCCATATAATTGCTGTCATGGAAGACCATCAATAATGAAATTTACTAATTATGAACTAGAAAAAATGTTTAGGAGGGTATTATAATGTTACCAGAAAAGAAAAAAAGATTAATAATTGGAATAATTGCTACATTTGCTATAATTATAATTGTTATATTATTAGCTTTACTTTCAAATTACATAAAATCTAGGCATGAAAATCAAAATCATGAAAGAAGAAATGATGCATATCCTGAAAAGTATGAATATTTTGGTATAACAATGGATAAAGATGGAATTTATAAATTGTATGGTATCAGTGGTGATGAAGAAGAATATTTAAATGTTAGAACATTTTATAATGTTGAAGATATGATAATAAAAAATAATAAATTGGTTATATATTCAGATGCTGTCAATGAATTAAGGTATGATAAAAAGACTAAAGAATTTTATTTTTATGAAATAGATAGCAATTATAGTAATAAATACAAAGTGTTATTAAGTAAAGACTATATTGTAACTAAGGAAGATAAAATAATAAATTATAGAAAATATAATAACAAAGAAATGAAAAATATAACTAATGAAGCAATCGATTATGAATTTTTATTATATAGTAATAAAGTATATTATGTATCAGAAGATGGCATATATGAATTCAATTTAAATAATGAAAAAACAAATAAAATCACAGATAAAACACTAGAGGATCAAGTAAAATTAATTAGTGTTAATAATAAATACGTATACACAATAATAAATAATGAATACATAGTTTATAAAATTGATTCTGCAGAAAAAATTAATGTTTCAGAATATATAAAAGAACCATTTACGTATGTAGATGAAAAAGATGAAGCTTTAATATTTAAAGATTCTGAAGGAATAAAAACATTTTCTCTAATAACTAGAAGAGTTTCATCTAAAATATACAATACTAATGGTTATGAAGTAGAAAAGAGTATAAATATAAATGATAATTATTATTACATGAATTTAGTACTAGGTGATAACAAAAAGTATGTTATAATAGATTTAGAAGAAGTAAAAGATGTAAAAGAATTTAATAATAAGTATTTATATATTTGGAAGGTGAAGTAATGAAATTAAATTTAAATTTATTACCAATTAAAATAGATGATACATTCATAATACCTGAAAACTTTTATAAAAATACAAGTATTAAAGGATTAGATGAAGTAAAAGTAAATGGTACTATAAAGTATAATGCGGCAGATGAAATACAAATTAATCTAGATGTAAATGGTAATATGAAATTAATTGATGCAGTAACAAATGAACTAATTAAATATCCATTTTCATTTCAAATAGATGAAATTTTAGAAGAAAATGATGAAAATTTAACAAAATATTTTGAAAAAAGTCAAAATATACTTGATATAATTGAATTTTTATGGGAAAATATTGTATTGGAGGTTCCCATTAGGGTTACAAATACAACTGGTGTCCATTTAAAAGGTCAAGGTTGGGAATTAAATAGTGAAAAAAAAGATGATGGGTTAGATCCAAGATTCGAAAAATTAAACGAATTATTTAAAGGTGGTGAATAAAGATGGCAGTTCCTTTTAGAAGAACAAGTAAGACAAAAAAAAGAATGCGTAGAACTCATTTAAAGAAAGAAGTTGGAGCATTAACAAAATGTTCAAAATGTGGTGCAACACTAAGACCACATAGAGCATGTACTAAATGCGGAAATTACAATGGTAAAACTGTAATTAACGTTGCAAACGAAGAAGAATAAGAAATTTATGCAATGTATATTTACATTGCGTTTTTTTCTTGCAATTTCATAGGTTTTGTGATAATCTAATAATAGAAGGGAAAATGAATTATGACAGATGAAGAATTAAAAAATATTGAACAAACAACATCTTTACTTGTAGAAAATGGCTTTGTAATAAAAAATACAGATAGTTTTATTCGTGCTATAGATAATACAAATTTAGAAGATATAATTAATAAATTAAATGTATTATCTGCAAGTGCTAGTGAAGGAATAAACATAGGTGATTTTGTTAACAAAATTACTGAAAGATTAAACAGTATTGAAGGATTAACAAATAGTGATCCATATTTTAAAAGTAGTATGGGTGCTAAAGATTTTCAAACATTAGTTGCTAGTATGAAAGATAAATTTGCTTTATCAAAAAATTGTACTAGAGCTTTAGAAATTTTGAATGAAAGAAAAGAAAATTTAAAGGACGTAAATAAACGAATTATAGAATTAAAAGCAGATAATACTCTAGATGATGTAACTAGAACTAGTGAAACAATTAAATTATCTGTTGCTTTAAATCACGCTAAAAATGCTACAAAAGAAGCAGAAAAATTTTATGATGAACAAAAGAAATTATATGATGAATCATTAAAGACATTTGATGTAGTAGAATATAAAAATGAATTATTAAAATCAATTAATGCTTTAGATGATTCATTTAGAAAACTATCAATGGAACCAACAACAATGGATAAAATGGCATCACTTATCCGTGATACAAGAGATGAAATAGTAGTATTCGGTTTTGAAGCCCAAAAGAGTCAAAGAGAATTTGATGAGTTATGTAAAAAATTTGGTTTAGAAAAAACTAACCAAAAAATTGAAGCAAAAAAAGAAGATAGAACTCCTGAAGAAGTAAATGAAACTAGAGATAATTCTACTTCACAAACTATAGAACCTAAAAAAACAACTGAAACAGTAAATATCACTACTGTTGAAGAATTAGCTAAAGAAATGAAATTATTAAATTCTCATCTTGAAATATCTACAGATGAAAAAGGATTTATTGAATCTATTATTTATGATGGTGAAAGTAAACTTGTATTACCAAAAGGATTTAGTTATGATAAAGTGCTTGGTATAAATAATAAAGTTGATGATAAAACACCATATATTAGTTTACCAGTTAAAGTTAAAGAAAAAATTAAAACAACTGATGAACCTTCTAAACCAGAAGAACTTGTTGAACCAACAAAATCTAGTAAAGAAACTAGAAAAGTAGAACCTGGTAAAAAATATAAAGTTAAAAAAATTCGTCGTGCTGTTGTGGCACCATATGTTAAATCAGTCTTAGGCTTTACAGGACTAGGTGTAGTTTTAGGAATTGCCGCTGGTGTAGGTGTATCACCATTAATTCCAATCGCAGCAGTTGGAGCTGGTATCGGAGTAATTGGCCAAAAGATATATAATAAAATGGCAGCAAATGGAATGGTTGATAAAGAAAATCAAGATAAAAGAGAAAATGATCCTAATTTTGAAGAAGATGTTTGGGGTTTAGCAGCTATTGATGCTTTAATAACAAAGGGAAAAAATCTATTTAAAAATTTAAAACAAGCAAAAGAAAGAAAAAAAGAGGGACAACAAATAGAACAACCAGTTGAAACACCTGTTGAACCTGAACCAGTAGCTAACGAACAAAAAGAAGAAACATTAGATACTCCAGGTGAAAGTCAAAATTTCGAAGAAGTATTCAATCAAAGAATAAATGAAATATTTGGAGAACCTGAACAAGCACCGGTATTACCTAATATAAGTGGTGAAGTATATCCACTTGAACAAGAAAGCAAGGGAGGAAGATAATATGACAGTTGATAGTGTGATAACTCTTGATAATGATGTAAATTGCTTATTACTTGAAAAAGTCAATTTTGAAACAGATAACTACTTTTTATCAGTAGTTCTTAATGAAGACGAAGAACCAAGTGATGAATATGTAATTTTTAAAGAAATAATTGAAAATAACGAAAACTATGTTGAAGCTGTTGCAGATCCAAATCTTCAAGCTAGACTTGTTGAGTTATTCACAAAAGAAGTTGGAAAACTAGTAGATAGTATTCCTGAAGAATTTTAGTCATAATTCAAAAGAAACTGAAAAAAGTTTCTTTTTTTCTGAATAAATTTATAGTATAATATAAATGAAAGGAAGTTTTTATGAATTGGATTTTTTGGCTAGTTTTAGTAATTGTTTTAAGCTTTGTAGAAATAGCAACAGTTAGTTTAGTTTCTATTTGGTTTGTAGCAAGTGGTATCGTAGCGATGATTTTATCATTTTTTATCGAAGATACTGCTATAATTACAACAATATTTATTTTATTAGGAATATTTTTATTAGTTATATCAAGACCAATAGTAAATAAATTAAGAAGTAAAGATAATGAAAAAACAAACTTGGATCGCATCATTGGTGAGACTGCCATTGTTACTGAAGACATTAAAAAAAACGTCGTAGGTGAAGTAAAAGTAGATGGCAAAAGATGGAGCGCTGTATCTAAAGAAAAATGTTTAAAAGGTGATACAGTTAAAGTTTTAAAAATTGATGGCGTTAAGCTAATAGTGGAAAAGGAGAGTGAAAAATAATGCCACAAATATTGATAGCTATTTTAGTTATAATAATAATCATCATTATACCTAATATTAAGATTGTACCTCAATCAAAGTGTTATGTAATTGAAAGACTTGGGTCATATCACGCAACATGGCAACATGGACCACATTTTAAAATACCTTTTATAGATGCAATATCAAATAAGGTAACATTAAAAGAAATTGTTAAAGATTTTGCACCTCAACCAGTGATAACCAAAGATAATGTTACAATGCAAATAGATACTGTTGTATATTTTCAAATAACAGATGCAAAACTTTATACTTATGGAGTAGATTATCCAGTAAGTGCTATTGAATCTCTTACTGCAACAACCCTAAGAAATATTATCGGAGAATTAGAACTTGATCAAACTCTTACAAGTAGAGATATTATCAATACTAAAATGAGAGCTATATTAGATGAAGCAACAGATCCATGGGGAATTAAAGTAAATAGAGTGGAAGTAAAAAACATTTTACCACCTAGAGATATTCAAGAAGCAATGGAAAAACAAATGCGTGCAGAACGTGAAAGAAGAGAAAAAATACTTCAAGCTGAAGGAGAAAAGAAATCAAGTATTTTAATAGCTGAAGGTGAAAAAGAAAGTGCTATCCTAAGAGCAGAAGCGCAAATGATGAGTGAAATAAAAGTTGCTGAAGGTAAAGCAGAAGCAATGATTAAAATAAAAGAAGCAGAAGCTAAAGGAATTGAACTTTTAAAAGAAGCTGGAGCTGATGAATCAGTGATTCGTTTGAAATCTTATGAAGCTTTAGAAAATATTGCTAATGGTAAATCAACTAAAATTATAGTTCCTGCTGATTTACAAGGTGTTGCAACATTTGGAACAACTTTAAAAGAAGTAATAAAAGAAGATAAAAAGAAGTAAAAGTAATATGCAAAACATATTGCTTTTTTATATATTAGGAAAGTTATACTTTCTCTGCAAATAAAAGTCTTGATATATGGCTAAGCAAATGTTTTGATTAGATTATGGATATAAGCAGGGGCGATCGTCCGAAATTGGTCTATGGAGAAACCCAAGGTTTCAATGAAACAGAAAAGCGTTATTGTGAAGGTAACACAGTTATTTGAATTTCGTTAGAAATTTAAGTTTTGTGCGTTTGTATATTTACATTATAAAAATAATATAGTAAAATTAAATAGTAGAGTAATTTAAATAAAGAATAAGAAAGATGGTTATTGCATGAAACGAAAAATAATATATGTTTTATCATTTTTAATAATAGTTTTAACAATTGTTTTGTGTTTACCTCCGAAAGATGAAGAAATTTTAGAAAATACGAGACAAATAAAAAAACAAAATATATTAGCTATAATGGTGGAAACTGGTAAAAAGACTCAAGTTTATAAAGAATATACATCCGATTCATGGCCAACAGATGGTTACAAATTTAATAGTGAATTATCTGGTTGCAAAAACGGTGGAGAACTTTCTTGGGATTCTGATAAAAAAATAGTTAATTTAGTGAGTAATAGTGAAGATAAATGCTATGCTTATTTTGATGCGCTTAATTCCGATGTTATGATAAATATTAGTAATAATCCCACAACCTATGGTAAGTTAGGCAGTTTAACTTGTGATAATAGTACAACATTATATAACCAACAATATAATAGAATAGAAATTTCAGCAATGAGTAGTGACCATATAACATGCAGTTTAAATTATACTGATAGTACATCAAAAACTAACCTTGCAACATATATTATTGGACTTTCTGGAACAACACAAGGAACAGGCCAAGTAGTAAATGAAAAAGGATATAGATATGAGGGTAAAAACCCAAATAACTATGTATGGTTCAATAATGAATATTGGCGTATAATTGGGGTATTTGATAATACTTCACATGGCCAAAGTGGTAAAAATTTAGTTAAAATTATTAGAGAAGAATTGTTATCTGGTTTAGTTTTTGATAAAAACAATAGTAGCAACTGGACAACATCATCACTAAAAAGTTTATTAAATGAAAATTATTATAATGCAACAAACGGAACTGAGTCTGGATATTGCTATAATTATTCAAATGTAATAACTAATAATTGTAATTATACTAAAATAGGAATTCAAGATAAATATAGAAAAATGATAGCAAATGTAACATGGTATCTAGGTGGACACACAACATATAATGTTACTACCGATGCTTTATATGGATATGAAAGAGGAAATAATGTAGTTTCACCGGCTCCTACAAGCACAACTGGTTATATTGGCTTAATGTACCCAAGTGATTATGGTTATTCAGCACTAGCTAGTAGTTGTGCAAGAACAACAAATGTAAGTTCTTATAGAAGCAATAACTGTTCAGGTAGCAGTTGGTTATATGGAAAAGGAATTGAGTGGACAATTACCCCTGGTGGAACAGCTAATTATGTCTATTACATAGATAATTATGGTTTTGTTGATCGTTATTATGCCATATATGGTAACGGAATTAGACCAGTAGTGTATCTTGATTCAACAGTATATAAAGTTAGTGGTACTGGAAGTATCGATTCACCATACATAATTGGAATGTAATAGGAGGCTAATATGAACAAAAAGATTAAATTGACAAGCATTTGTATTATATTTTTATTATGTGTTATTGGCTACATTTATAATACAAATAATAATATAAGCTTGCAAGATAATAATGTAACTTATGCAATTTCTCTTGACGGAAAAAAAACTTCTTCATTTCCTGCCAGGGGTAGTTATAAAGTGCAAGTTGAATGCAATAATGCTGTAGGAAAATGGTTATATGACGAATGGAAATTATCAATAGAAGATATGCTGGGCACAAGTACTAGTTGTGATATTGATTTTACTTCTATAACTACAAAAACATTACTATCTGATTATGTAATTAGCTTAGTCGGTAAAAGCCAAGGAACTGGAAAAGTGATAAATGAAAATGGATATAGATATGAAGGAAAAAATCCAAATAATTATATTTGGTTCAACAATGAATATTGGCGAATAATCGGGGTATTTGATAGTGCCACCCATGGACAAGCAGGAAAAAACTTGGTTAAAATTATAAGAGACAAACAAATAGGTTATCAAACTTGGGATAGTGCAGGCACAAATAATTGGAGTACTTCAAGTTTAAAAAGTCTTTTAAATGATTACTATTATAAAGCAACAGATGGTACAAATAGTGGTAAATGTTATGGCTATTCAAATACGGTTACATCAAATTGTAATTACACAAAAAATGGGATTCAATCATATTACAGAAATCTTATACAAAGTGTGACATGGCATTTAGGTGGTTACAATTCCATAGCAGTCACAGCAAATAATTTCTATACATATGAAAGAGGAACTACTGTTAACGGTTCTAATCCAACAACTACAACAGGATATATAGGACTAATGTATCCGAGTGATTTTGGCTACACAGCCTTAGAAAGCGACTGTGCTAGAACGACTTTACTAAGTGAATATATTACTGTTGCATGTGCTGGTGCCAGTTGGTTATCTGGTAGAAGTTTTGACTTAACATTAACGCAATACACAACAAATGCAACACAAACCATATCTATAAGCAGAGAAGGAAAAATAGCTGCTAGAGATGCTATAGGTAATTTTGGAGTTAGTCCAGTATTATATTTGAACTCAAGTGTTTATCTTGTAGATGGAAATGGATCTTTAGATAATCCTTATATTATTGCAAGTTAGTTTTACACTAAAAGCGTAAACAAATGTAAATCAACAAAAATAAATTTAAAAAGTAGATATTTAATATTTACTTTTTTTGTGTCTTTTGATAGTATATATATAGGACAGTGGTAAACTGTGGGAGAAAGTGGGGGATAGTATGTTACTGGGTGAATATCATCATAATATCGATGATAAAGGTCGACTAGTTATTCCAACCAAGCTTCGAGAAGACCTGGGTGAAGAATTTATTCTAACTCGTGGTATTGAAAAATGTTTATATGTTTACTCGAAAGAAGAATGGACCAAATTAGTAGACAAATTAGATACTCTACCTTTCACTAAAAAAGTCACTCGGACCTTCACTCGATTCTTCTATTCGGGGGCTACTGCCTGCGAGTTCGACAAAAGTGGTCGAATAAGTATTACCTCCCCATTGGTTAGTTACGCCGGTTTAGCAAAAGAATGTATCATAATCGGCGTTAATGACCATTTGGAAATTTGGGATAGTAAAGCGTTCGAAGATTTCATGAGTGATAATAGTGATATAATTGAAGATATCGCAGAAAATTTATTTGATGGTGATAAAAATGCATTATAGTGTACTAAAAGAAGAATTGCTTGAAGGCTTAAATATTCAAGATGGGAAAATATATGTTGATGCAACGATTGGTTATGCTGGAGATTCTAAAGAAATATTAAAGCAAATACCAAATGGTTTTCTATATGGTTTTGACCAAGATAAAAAAGCTGTAGAATATTCTACTAGCGCATTAACTAAAATAGGTAATAATTTTAAAATATTTAATACCAACTTTGTAAATATGGATGAAACGTTTGAAACGATAGGCATTAAAGAAGTTGATGGTATTATATTTGATTTGGGTTTTTCATCACCTCAAATAGATGATGAAAAAAGAGGATTTTCATTTATGCATGATGGTCCATTAGATATGAGAATGTCTAGTGAAGGAAAAAGTGCAAAAGACATAATAAATGAATATAGTGAAAATGAACTAGCAGAAATATTTTTTAAATATGGTGAAGAGAAGTTAAGTAGAGTAATTGCCAAAAATATAAAAAAAGAAAGTAAGAATATTTCAAGTACATTAGAACTAGTAGAAGTAATAAAAAATGCTACTGGTGCCAATTACTTTTACAAAAATCATCCTGAAAGAAAAATATTTCAAGCATTAAGAATTGAAGTTAATGAAGAATTAACAGTACTAGAAAGCATTCTTCCAAAAGCTATAAAAAGAACCTTTTGCCCCGGGAATGGCTCAACAACACAATGGAAATCCAATTTGAGGATTTCACGTTCCCGATCTCACGGCATTATGACGCTCTTTTGCGAAATTTATATGGAGATTACCATCGGATTCCCTCTCCAGAGGAGCGTAAATGTAAGGAACATGCCGCAATTCTGGACCTAGAGCATTCCTATACTGAATATCTGGACAAGCAAGCTACTATGTCAATCAAAATACATACAAAATCTATTCGATAAAGAAGCAGGAGGGTGATCGATGTAACATTTCGCTAAGTTTCGAAGGTACATGTATTCAAATTATTTCAGAGAGGGGTAAAACAACATGAGGAAAGCCATTTCTATACTGCTCGTATTCGTGATGTGTCTATCGCTTCTCCCGGCGAATGCCATCGCAAAAGATAGCAGTAGATCCGAGCAGCCCTTGAGTACCGAATTGAATAAGGGCAGCGAAATTCCCGGTACCGCTTACCACGTTATTTCCAAGAAAAACTACTCCATCGCGCCGGATATTTCCGAGTCCGTGATTATCACGAACAACGACGCGGGCAACTCCCAAACCGTTGCCAACGTCATGCAGGTCAACCCGAATGAGGGACGGGCGAAGATTGTGGCCGGTTACGGCAACCGCAACCCGAAGGAGCTTGGCTGGACGCTGAAGACCACGACCGAGCAGGCGCACGTCTATGAAAGGGAGACGGGCCTGAACGTCGTCGGCGGCGTCAACGCCTC
>ENA-OROD01002131-OROD01002131.1-human-gut-metagenome-genome-assembly--contig:-NODE-2131-length-14687-cov-5.212411_pt1 | contig 14687 bp, 19 predicted proteins | sample MGYA00242123_ERZ509038 | MGnify/ENA primary metagenome ERZ509038 (study PRJEB26280, sample SAMEA2338719) | human gut metagenome | biome: human gut; feature: human-associated habitat; material: faeces... | reverse complement strand
GTTTGCACAGATTTACCGGGAATAAACAGAAGGAGACCAGCATGAAGGAAAACCGCAAACTATTAAAAGAAGTGCTTAAAGAAATTCGCCATGATATGACCAATGAGGAGGTTCTGAATCTGCTTGCAGACAGTAAAATTTCAGAAAACACTTCACGTGCATCGGAGAAATATACCATCGGCCAGCGTGCGGCCGATGCCATTGCCAAATTTGCCGGCAGCTGGGCATTTATTTTTGCTTTTACCGGAGTTCTCATTTTATGGATGGTCATCAATACCCTGCTTGCGGTCAAAGCCTTTGATCCATTCCCTTTTATCCTGCTTAATCTCGTGCTGTCCTGTGTAGCTGCGATTCAGGCACCTCTTATCATGATGAGTCAGAACCGGCAAGAAGAAAAAGATCGCCAACGTGCTGAAAATGACTATAAGGTTAATCTCAAAACTGAGATCATGATTGAAGATCTCTATGATAAAATGAACGTCATGCTTGCCAAACAATCAGCACTGGAAAAACAGCTACAGAACAAGAATACACCTAAGGCTAGTATATAAAATGCTTTTTAGTTGTACGTAAAATGATATGCCCTGGCACCATGACTCTTTAATGACACACTAAGGCTCTTTGGCTCTTCCACGTGCTCTCCGCTCCAAATCTCCGTTCCATTTACTCCATCATAAATCTCCAGATCGGCAAGCGGTATGGATATGTCACTGTCTTTATCACCCAGATTAAATACCGCGACATAATATCCACCCTTTGTATCTGCTGCAATCCACAATGCATGCTCTATACCATCGATTTCACGTCTCCACACCTGATGCGAATGCCGTGCATTTGCATGCATGGCAAGTATTTCAGAATTGGTTACCAGATTCATAGTGAATTCGTCAAACCCTGTCAGCTCTCCTCCCAGCATCAAAGGAGAACGCATGATACTCCAGAGTGTCAGCATGGTGATCTGCTCATCCTGTGTGAAATTCGTCCAGTTATTCACATCATATACCTGCCGTATCGGTCCGACCGGAAGCATATCGGCATCCGGCCAGTGCCCTGCACCTGCATGGGTGCACCATTTTTCTGCTCTTGAAAACATATCATATAACAGTTCCCACTTATCCCAGAAATCATCGGTGATTCTCCACATATTGGAAATCAGCTTATAAAGCTCTGCCTTTTCTAAAAGAGCAGGTCCCGGCGACAGACTTAAAACCATGGGTCTTCCGCAACCATGCAATGCTTTGCTCAGCATAATCAGTTCGGATTCCTCATGTGGCAGTTCCCGTGCAATATCATCACATTTAATAAAATCCACACCCCAGGAAGCATATAATTCAAAAATACTGTTATAGTATTCCCGTGCCCCGTCTTTCTCAGGATCTACACCATACATATCCGTATTCCAGGCACAGATACTGTTTGTTTTGGCAATTTCCCGGGCATGTCTGTCACTGTTCATGATTTTCGTGTTCTGATGTACAGCCTGTCGTGGAATCCCTCTCATAATATGAATGCCGAACCTCAATCCAAGAGAATGGACATATTCTGCCAATGGTCCAAAGCCCGCACCGTTTGCTGCGGAAGGAAAACGATTTACTGCGGGAAGCAGTCTTCCATACTCATCCATTACTACATCCGCAAAAGGATGATACTCATTGGTTGCAGCATAAGGCTCATACCATTGGATATCCACCACAATATATTCCCAACCGTACTCCTTCAGATGCTCAGCCATAAATTCAGCGTTCCGTCGTACGATATCTTCTGTAACAGCCGCTCCATAACAATCCCAGCTGTTCCACCCCATAGGTGCTGTTTTCATCTTCATCTGTTTTATACCCTCTCGATATCCTGTTAATTCTGTCCGTAATATGCATTTGCACCATGCTTACGGAAATAATGCTTATCCTGTAATTCCTGCGGGGCAGGTGCTACCTGCGGATGAATCAGCTCGGTTCGATATGCCATCTTGGCAACCTCTTCAAGAACCACCGCATTGTGGACGGCCTCCTTTGCATCCTTGCCCCAGGAAAAAGGACCATGATTCTTGCACAACACTGCAGGAACTGCCATTACATCCTTCTTCATGCGTTTAAATTCCGAAACAATCAGGTGTCCGGTATTTTCTTCGTAAGCAGAGTTAATCTCTTCCTTCGTCAGACATCTCACACAGGGGATTTCTCCGTAGAAATAATCCGCATGAGTCGTACCATAACAGGGAATACTTCTTCCGGTCTGTGCCCAGCTCGTTGCATAGGAAGAATGGGTATGTACAATTCCACCTATTTCCGGAAACGCCTTATACAGCTCCAGATGGGTCGGTGTATCGGAGGATGGCTTATACCTTCCTTCCAAATATTTATCTCTTACTTTAAGATGTTTATCTTATAGTTATTCTTAAATCTTTATCAACATTTACATGTTTTTAAAATATGTCTACAGTGCCTCAACAGCAGCCTTCTCAGCCGGGAGATTCTTCATATACTTCTCCATGAACTTCTCAAAGCCCTCGACATCCTCTGCCATAGGATCCATCTTAACACCCTTGTTTCCGGCAAAAATCTCCTCATTCAAGAACTCGCCAAGGCTCTGGCCGTCCTTCTTCTTAGCAAGGAATGCAGCCAGAACAGCAATACCCCAGGCACCGCCCTCACCGGCTGTTTCCATAACCGATACCGGTGCATTCATAGCTGCTGCCGCAATTCTCTGTCCGACACCTTTTGTTTTGAAATAGCCGCCATGTCCAAATAACTGGTCTACCTGGACACCCTCTTCCTTCAGCATCAGATCCATACCGGATTTTAAAGCTGCAAGTGCAGAATACAGATGCATTCTCATGGTATTCGCCAGTGTAAACTTACTCTCGGCATCACGTACAAACAACGGTGCACCGGCATCAAAACCGGTAACCGGCTCTCCGGAAAAGTAATTATAGGAAATCATTCCGCCACAGTCCGGATCACCCTTTAATGCAACACTGTAAAGCTTTGTAAACAGATCATTCATATCAAAGGTTAAACCATACATTTCACCGAATTCCCTGAACAGATTCACCCACGCATTGATATCTGAAGTACAATTATTACAGTGTACCATACCAACCAGCGCGCCATCCGGCGTAGTTACAAGGTCGATCTGCGGATATACCTTGGAAAGCTCCTTTTCCAGAACTACCATGGCAAATATGGAGGTTCCTGCAGAGATATTACCGGTTCGTTTCGCAACGCTGTTCGTTGCGACCATACCGGTTCCTGCATCACCCTCCGGGGGACAGAGCGGAATGCCTGCCTGCAGATCCCCACTCGGATCAAGAAGGGAAGCTCCTTCTTCGGTCAGCACACCTGCTTCCTCTCCTGCTGCTAACACCCTCGGAAGAATATCACGGAGATTCCAACGATAATTCTGATCCGCAACCAGCTTATCAAACTTCTGAATCATCGCCTGATCATAATCCCCGGTGTGAATGTCAATCGGGAACATTCCCGATGCATCACCGACTCCAAGTACCTTTCTTCCGGTCAGTCTCCAATGAACATAGCCTGCCAGTGTTGTAAAGAAATCCACATAGGGAACATGCTCTTCCCCGTTCAGAATTGCCTGATAAAGATGTGCAATGCTCCATCTCTGCGGAATGTTATAGTTAAATTCTGCAGTAAGCTTTGAAGCTGCTTCCTCTGTAATCGTATTTCTCCAGGTACGGAACGGAACCAGAATGGTATCATTCTCATCAAACGCCAGATAACCATGCATCATCGCAGAGAATCCGATGGCATCTAAGTGCTTTAAGGTAACACCGTACTCCTTCTTCACATTCTCCTTAAGATCCTTGTAACAATCCTGTAAGCCATCCCAGATATCGTTCAGAGAATAGGTCCAGACACCATCTTCATAACGGTTTTCCCAGCTGTGTCCACCGGATGCCAATACATTTCCTGACTTATCCACCAGAACGGCTTTAATTCTGGTAGACCCAAACTCAATACCTAAGTAACCCTTTCCCTCAATAATTAATTGTGCTGCGTCCATTGTAATACCTCCTTGTAATTTTGACACAAATGCCTGCTTCGCAGTCGCTTGTTTTTCTTAGCGCTTACTTATAGAATACCTCGCCAAGCATCAGGTCCCGTTTAAAGTCACGGATCTTTGTGTTCTTATCAATGTAGACCGCTTCAATACCCATAGCTGCGGCCCTGTCACCCATCTGTTCTGCCGTAAGATCATAGGTGAATGCCGTATGATGCGCTCCTCCTGCAAGAATCCACGCTTCCGCACCAGTATACATATCCGGCTTCGGAGTCCAGAAGTTCGCTGCAACCCCCAGATAGCACTCTCCCTCTGAATCAATTCTGTTCTTCATCCAGCCATTCTTTTAGCTTTTTTTGTAACAACTTTTTATCCGGCAAATATAATTTATACTCTTTTGCATAAATATTGGCATTTTCTGGAAGTGTTAAATCGACAAGAGCCTCATCACTTTGCTTACAGAGTAAGATACCAATCGTCGGATTTTCCCCCTCAATTTTCTCATACCGGTCATAATAGTTTACATACATCTGCATCTGTCCCAAATCCTGATGTGTAAGCTCATCAATCTTAAAATCAATCAAAACATAACACCTTAAAAGCCTGTTATACAGAACCAGATCAACATAAAAATTTTTGTCATTAAATGTAAATCTCTTTTGCCGCTGTTCAAAGAGAAAGCCCTTTCCTAATTCAAGAAGGAATTTCTGCATTTTTCCTATTACGGCTGATTCCAAATCACTTTCATGGTATGATGCTTTATCCTCCAGTCCTGCAAATTCCAATACATATGGCGTATGTAAAATATCTTCCGGTTTCTGCGGAATAGCTCCTTCATTTGCCAAACGCATCACATCATTTTTATCCCTGCTCAATGCAAGTCTTTCATATAAACTGGAATGGAATTGTCTTTTCAGGGTACTTACATTCCAGTTAGACCGTATTGCTTCCTTCTCATAGAAATCTCTTTCATCCTTATCTTCTATACGCATAAGTATCTGATAATGTGTCCAGCTCAGCTTAAATGGTATTTTTTTGTATGCCGTTTCTAATTGTCCAATTCCTGATTGGACAATTCCAAAAGCCTGTTCAAATTGTCCAATTCCCGATTGGATAATTTCATCTTCTCTGTCTTTGTAAGCCATATAGAATTGTCGCATTCCTGCAACATTGCTTCTTGAGAAACCTCTTCCGTATTCTTCTGTCAAATATGATGACAAAGAATCCAAGACTTTTGCTCCATATTTTGCTCTTTCTGAACCCTGCTGTTCCTGCTCGATAATATATCTTCCAAGCAGAAAACTGGTAAGAACTGTAATTGCATTTGCCATTTGTCCCATATTACTTCTGGCACTGTCAATCAGCTTTTTTGATTTATCAAATAAATTTTGAAATTCGTTACTTTCTATTATTTCTAATTTTTCATTTTTCACACTAGAACCTCCAAACTGTCTATAATTGTCAGGTATTTTCTAAAATAGAAACATTCATTTTTCATCTGATCTCATGATTCATACCGAAATTATACCTTACCCCATGATTTTTCTCAATCAATTTTATATGTCAAGGCATTCTCCATATGCATAAGCCGATCAACCACTTCATTCCCTCTGTCCGGTACTTTGGCTGAACATACAGCAAAATCCCGCCTAGCTTCCCTGCAATACTTATATAACCCCAAAATATACTTGTTTGACATAATAAATCCAAACGCTTCATTCTTCTGATACGTCATCTTGTGTGTATTCCATTCTTCCTCCGGCAAAGAAAAGTAACACCTTGCCGTCTCGACATAGCAGTCTCCCTGATAAGTCGGCTGTAACTTTTTTTCCTGCCGCAGCATCTGATGATAGATTTTCTCCCTGTCAAAAACACTTCTTGCCCTTGTAAAATCCGGTGTTTTTCCTCTCATGAACGTATAGACATTATTGATTATGGTCTTGCCCGCCAATGCCTTATATTCCCCCACTCTAAGGAGATACTGCAATACCTCTGTCAATTTCTCTTTTGATGTGATCTCCTGATAACAGTCTGCATCCAGTTCCATTCGTTCAAATTGAATCGGTGTACTGCCTTTCTTAATCTCCCGCTCCATAATCCGTTTCGTATCACGCATTGATTCCATTTTATTTCCTTTCCACTTCTGGACGTTGTGACCAGAAGTTATAAAGAGGGCAGATACAAAATCTACAATCTCATATCTGCCCTGCATTTCCGCAAATGAACTATCTCCTTGCATATTCCAGTATAATATTTATTATTTCTTTGATAATCGCAGCTATTTTTATGGCAAGGACAACCACACCAATGCCTCCGCCTATAATGGCATCCAGTGCAAGCACACCTATACTTCCGGCAATCCCAAAGTTGCGTGGTATCAACAGCATGAGCATCTTCCGTATCCCAAATGGAAACCCACTCATAATCCAAAATTGAAACCGGTTTACCCCATTTCCATCTACACAAATCCAATAGCACATATTCATCCACCCTGCAATCACAAGCAATGGCAGTATCGCCTTAAACAATACCCTTTTCATGCCAGCCTCCCCCATACATATCATGCTGCACTTCCTGTTGATAAAAATGATTTATCGTAGTGGGTGCATTATAAAGTGACGTAATCATATATGCCTTGATATTTGTGATTTTAGTGGTGGTATTTTGCATACAGCCAATCACATATTCCAAATGGCTGCTTTCCAGTTTCAAAAACCTTGATTTCACAAGCTCATACGGATATTCTTCTCCTGCTACCCTGATTGTTGAACGCTTCACACAAACCACCTCACAGATTACCTGAAACAGTTCATCATAAAGCTCTCTCTTTCCATAACCATCATACTGCATATGGTGATCGTAACTGATATTTTCTTTGACCAATTCTATGTATGTCTGGACATCATCCATCACATCCATCGTATCATTTTTCCCTGAATCAGATTGAATGATAGGATTGATATAACTCTCTTCGGTATAACTTAAATCAGTCTGATTATAGTTAGTATAATTAGGGTTCGGTTCTCCGACTTCTTGAAGTTCGATTTCCGGACTTCTTGAAGTTCGATTTTCCGACTTCTTGAAATAAAGTGCATGCAAGGCTACCTATAAATGCCATCGCAAGCATCACAAGTGTAAGTACCGCCTGTACCGGCAATAATACAACTCTAAGAATAAATCTTAAAACTGTTCCAATACCATATAATACTGTCATCATAGATTCCCCCTTTCCTTCTCCATCTGTACTTTATAAGCAATTAATCGGAGCACATATTCTGGAGCCTGGGTATTTCCCAGTTCCCAATCCTGTAAGGTTCTATAAGGAATTCCAAGGTATTCTGCAAACTCCTTCTTATTCATTCCAGTCTGGCTTCTGATATAAGCAAAGGCGCTTGCATACATTCTTTTCTTCTTGTCCGCATCGGCTTTTTTCTTATCAGTTTGTTCAACTAATAATCCATTGGCGATACCATCAAGTTTCAAATCTAAATCTGCCATAATGCACCTCCTATGTACGGTCTCCGTATATCTTTCTACTTTTATTATATACGGTCTCCGTATATGTCAATGTAAAAAAATACCCGCAAAGCAGGTGTAATCTGCAATGCGGGCATTCCGTTGTTTAAAACACTATAATGCTACTTCTTACTCTTCCCAAATATCGCAATCCTCGATATCAGCATCAATATAATCTTCACCAGCAAGCATCAATGTTTCTCTTCCTGCATTCCAATTTTCGAGCCATGAATCATACTCATCCTGAGCTTCCTGCTCTGTTTCAAAATCTTCATCAACAAGTTCTGATGAACCATCGCTAAAATGAATTTCTAATTTCCATGCCATAATAAATACCTCCCATAATAATCTTTGTTTTTCTCTTGTTAACTCGCTTTTTCTTACATTTTCTCTTTTTTCATAGAGATGTTATCTAAGTCTATGCCATTCCCCTAGACCAAAAATCATGGATATCAGGATGTTTGGGTACACAAAACAAGACGTCGTCTTATTCTGTTATGATCGGCCTTTCTTCCCCCAACTCCTTACGGCAGCCTAACCTCCCATGTCATACGGGATCACCTTTACTTTAGGGTCCTTAATTCCTTCGTTCTGCTTATCCATAAAGGGGCGTCATGATGCTCCTTCGCTGAGTCTGTGCTCTGATGGAAAAAAATCTGACTTCGGCTCTCTATGTTTTTGTAATGCTTCCTGTTCCATTCAGCACCTTACGGTGGACGTCTCCCTGAATCTCACAGCTTCCTTCTTATGCTGCCTGTGACGGCCTATGAATGTCAGAAAGCATCTTCTGCGGATCATAGGTTTCCCGAGTTCGATGCCCCTCCAGTCAAACGCTCTCGCATACTGTGTGGTACTTCCGATATCGATTCCTACTACCAAAGTTGATTCTTTTACTTGATTGATTTTCTCATTCTGCTTATAATTCATTTGTGGGTGTCTCCTCTGAACAATGATTTTTATTAACCGCCAAGTTAACAATCATTATTCTATGGTAGGCACTCATTTTTTGCAAACCGGTTATTTGTTACTTAACAGGAATGCTCCTTATACAAGTGAAAACTTACAATTACAGTTGATTAAATAATCGCATTGTCGTATCTGGTCCCTTGTTTCCTTTTTGTGTCTTTACCGCGCTTCCAACAAAGGAGTTAGTCGAAACCCTTACCGTATAAAGCTTTTCTTCAAAAAGAGGAACCGCCTTATCATTGATTACACAACTTGCAACTTTTACGTCATCATCAATGAGATTAACTATCGTCTTTCCTGTATTTATTACCGAATCGACTAGAATCACATTTTTAGTAGTTGGCCGCTTAAACTCGCCCTGTTTTGGATCATATACCTCAAATTTACATCCCAACTTAAAATAAATTCCCTGCGCAAAGAATATTCCGCCCCTAAGTAAAGCAACAACAGTTGTATCAGCTGGTTCTAAATCAATATTCTCTGCTAATAGTTCTCCAAGTCGAATATGAGCTTTTGCAAGCTCAGGTCCTGAAATTCCTGAATCCGATTTCGTAATAGCAATTAATTCTTCCACTTCTTTAGTTTTATTAAGTTCGAACAATATCAACACCTCCTAAATCCTTTCCTTTTAAGGATCTACTAATTGTTCCGTCTTCTTTAGGAATAAGATAACCAACATCCGCTTTTTTCAGCATATAATAGTCGTTCATTCCATCTCCATAAGCTATTACAGTTTTTCCTGCCTCTTGGAGCTTCTTTGTAATAAAGAATTTTGTTTCCGCTGACATTTCTATTCCAGTGAAAAATGGAACGCCCAGATAATCCGCTATAAACCGCCATACACGCTCATGACCTGATGTAAGTATAAAAGAATCCTTATTTAAGGCTTTACACACTTTTTCATTTAAACCTACAGGCAATTCTTTCAAATCATCAAAGCTATATGATTTAAACTCTTCTGCCTGCCTCCATGATTGAAATCCTGTATAAAAATTACCATCATATATATGCGTAGTATATCCAAATACTGCATGTGAACTATCTTCTTTAGTAATTGTCTTGTCTCCATCCAAAAGAGTTATCACTTCTGAATCTGTGGAGTTCAAAATTTTTTCTACACAATCTGCCGCTAACCGTTTGCAACTAAAACCATTTACAATAGCTTTTATGAATTCCACAACTTCTGTTACATCTGTAAAATAGTTATCCTTTGGATTGTCTATTACATAAAAATCTTTATTACTCTTGTGACAGTAATCACGTAGGCTTTCAATTTCATTAATTTGCCATTTTTCTATATCATAAGATAAGTATTTCTTGTTCTTATCTGATTCTCTCATTCGCTTTATAAGTACATCTGGTGAAATATAAAGGTAAAGAATAACATCGTATAGCTGTCCATCCATATCAGTAAAAGCGACTTTATCACCAAATGCATAGTGACCATCCATAATGAATGATTCTACACGTAATAGTCTTTTAGCTAACTCTTCACGAGCCATGTTTTTACCATGATCATCTTCTGAATCAAAAGTAGGACATATTTCGCGCAAAAGAACACTGCCCGACATAACTTCTAGAAAATCTACTTTATCCAAAATATAAGTTTTTCCAGCAGTTGGCATACCATATAATCCGATTCTCATAGCGACTCCTTATAACAATAATTTCTGTCAAAATCTAACGATATCTTTTCTAATTCTTCAAATGTCATATTGCTTTTTCCAACAGGAGGTAAGTCAATACAATTACCACAGAAATAAACATAACCATTAGCAAAAAAATAGTTATTTGTTCCGGCGCCACACTGTCCACCGTACATTGTACAATCAAGCCCGCCTCTTCTTACTTCTAGTGTCTTTTCAGCCCGTTCTAGAAAATCACGGTATTCTTGCAGAGAGATTCCATATCTACCTATCATTCTCGAAAAGGTCACTCGCGCTCCAAATGGCTTGAAAAAGTTTATAACCTTATCCGCATTTAACAAACTATCCTCTCCCACAGTCGCATTAAATGTAGGATAATGTCCGGTCACACGTTTGTATTCCGCAACATTGTGCATAGCCTTGTCAAAAGAGTTACCGCGATTCTTGTCATGTAGTTCCTTATAACCATCTATAGAAAAACCAACATTCACATTATGATTCTCAAGGAATCTCCAATCCTCATCACTCAAAGGCACCGTTCCGTTGGTAATTGTATAAATACTTATATTAGGATAATTCTCTAGATAAGTGATATACGACTTAAGTTTAGGCCAGTCTAATAATCCTTCGCCATTTCCTACAAAGCCTATCTTAAAGTTTCCCTTGGCATAGGCTTTAACATTATCCAAAATCTTAAACACATCCATATCCGCATCATCCAAGATGCCTTTTTCATGAAAGTGGCAATACTTACATCCCAAATTGCAGCGATTATTGATGGATATACAAATCCTATTAATCATTGCCATCACTCTCTTTCAACATACTAATAAGTTCTTCATTACCCCTATCGTAGGCGTAATCCAAAGCAGTCTTTTTATCCTTGAAAGACATTATATTTTTATCAGCTCCATGTTCCAAAAGATACTTCAAGATTGAAGCATCCTCCTTGTGAAAAACCGCCTTCATCAGTGCCGTAAAACCATTCTTCATATCCTGCTGGTTAATATAAGCACCATTTTCTACAAGCAGCTTCACAAGATTCAAATGCCCATGCCATGTAGCAATCATTAATGGCATATTGAAGGGATTTGTCTCACTCTGAGAAGGCTCATTTACATTAGCTCCATTTTGGATTAATAACTTTGCAAAATTCTCTGCGTCTCTTCCATTTTGCATTTGCATAACATGCGATAATGGTGGCAAATAATGTTTTTTGTTATCTACTGCATTAACATCTATTCGATCTAGCGAAAGCAGGTACTTTACCATTTCTTCATCCTTATTAACTAATGCCTGTATTAATGGCGTATATCCTGATCTAGAATCAATAGCGTTTACATTTATGCTTTTTCCTTTCTTCTCCAAAAGATTTTTTGCAGAATCTAAGTCGCGTTTCAAAACAGCCACAAAAAACCTTTGCGAAAGTGCATCATTATAACCATCCTTCTCGCTAAAGATCTTGCTATATTGATTTGATCCGATTATTCTCAGATTAGTTAATCCTTTCGTATTCTTAAGAATGAAGTCCTTATCATTAGTCAAAAGATAAACTGAATTTGAAATATCTTTCTCCGCCAGTTTTATCGCTATATCCAAGATTTTATCATCGTTACTTCCATCAATATCAGAATCTGTGTGAATATCCAACTTTTCAGTCTTTTTCTTTCCGATAATATCTTCACACAAAGAAGCATTTCTACGTTCCTTTTCTTTTCCATGATCCTTTTGATAATTTATCTCTTCAATAACCGGGATTGGAATATAAACCTGGTCACAGTCTTTAAGTAGAACTCCTAACATTTCAGGACGATTCAACAAAATGTTAGTATCAACAACCACAATATTTTTAGATTTTACATCTATAAGCTCATTAAAATTGATATTTGTAATCTGCGCCAGTTTTACTAACACTTCAAAACTTGGTGCCTGAGAACCATTTTCAATAAAACTTAATGTTGTTCTGCTGATTCCTAGTTCCTTTGCAAATGCCTCTTGCTTAATATCTGCATTATTACGGTATTCTATAATTTTTTGTCCTAAATCTATAAGTCTCTGATCCGGTGTACTCATATCCAATCCTCCATACTTTTGACAGATTAAAATTCTGGTGTAACAGTTACCTCTTCATCAAGAACCTCATTCATCTTTTCAACAAGTACCTGTTCTGCTTCATTAGCCTGTTCAGCTGTTACTCTCTTCTTTTTAAAGTGCTTAATTGCCTTAGCACCCAAATATAAGCATCCTGCTCCAATAACAATCACTCCATCAATAATTAACTGTTCTTTCCTGCCTTCCTGAAAAGAATGATCTTTTACAATCTGAAGGTACTTTTCTGGTCCTCCAAATTCCTTTGCGGTGTGTGCAAGATTTGCATAATCCCAATCCTTAGCCATTGTACGTTCCTCCTTATGCTAACTGTAAGTTTTTAAATAGATCGCCCATTGTAAAGCAAAGTGAATCGCTGCTTTCACTGTGAGCACTTTCAAAGTAACTATTAAGTTTGAATTCTGGCTCCAACATCATTTTGGCAAATAGTTTTGCTGTATTTTCAGCATCAACTAATCCATCATGTTCGTGACCCTCCTGGATAATATCTGCAGCAATAAGAGCTTCTGATAATCTGAAGATTCTTTCTTCTTCTAATCTTTCTGAAAACATCTTCTGACAATCAATCCAAGTGGCTAATATAGATTCAAGTCTTTCATCTTCAATCAGCTTTGCCTCAGCCTCTTTCTGAATCTGCTTAAGATCGTTGTCACTCCAGGATACAACAAAAGCATCTTCCGGAATCCAAGCTATAAATGCCTTCATTGCTTCTCTCATTGTTGGCGCACTTTTCAAATCTTTTGAAGTAATTCCAGTGAGATTAGTAATAAACCAATCCAATGATCCAAACTCTGGTCTTACATATGTATTGAATTTATCAACCACTTCGTACTTTTCATTTAAAAGCACTGCACCGATTTGGATGGTTTCGTTTGCTCCATGAAATTCCTTTTTTCTGTTTGAATAAGGTACTTTACACATTTCAAGATCAACAACTACATATTGGTTCATATAATCATCTCCTCTTAATCTGATTTATAAGTGCGCTCCTTATGTTTTATATTTTAACATCACTGTGTTATAAGTAAATAGCTATGTTTAATTTGTTTAACATCCTTTACACTGTTTAAAATCCTAACATAAGAAAACCGGTAGGCCTTTACCACTACCGGCCATCATGCAAATTATCCAATTTTAAAGCAATCCTTCAACCTTACGCTTTATTACCCAATAAACATCTTCAACTTCTCGATCAGATAGTTTTTCGAGTAATTTAAGGAAAGAACTATACTTAGCAGTTAATCTCTGCTCGTCTCCTGCTTCTGTAAATTCAACAAAAAGCAATTCTCTCACATCTACATTATAAATACGAGAAAACTGAGCAAGCTCATCTGCAGATATACTTCTCTTACCTGCTTCCATCTCACTAATCGCTCTCTTTGCAACATTCATAAGATTAGCAGCCTCATCCTGGGATAATCCTTTCTTCACACGTGCTTCTTTAAGCTTTTTACCCGTAAATTCAGACATTTTTAACCTCCTTCAAAGTTCCGATTTTCGGAACAAACATCAAAATAGTCCATTTTTCGTGTTACGATTTTCGGAACAAATGCTCCGAAATTTTGTCGAATGTAGTCAGCAAAAAATGTATGAAGTACTCCGGCAGCTTAATTGATTTTTATTTTTGTGTAAAAAAATATAGGGTGTCTAAAGTAGACACCCTATACTAGAAATAGCTTAATTACAAGCTTTTCGGGAAATCTGAACCCGTTTTTCTTATGATAAATCTTTGAAGATTGTCTCATAAAATCCTTCGAGATTTCAAAAGTTCCCAAAAAACAACTGGTCTCGCTTACTGACGTGACTCGGCAATAGCAGCCTGCGCTGCTGCCAGTCTTGCAATCGGCACACGGAACGGCGAACAGGACACATAGGTAAGCCCTACCTTGTGGCAGAACTCAACGGAAGAAGGATCTCCGCCGTGCTCTCCGCAGATGCCCAGCTTAATGTCCGGTCTGGTCTTCCTGCCCTTTTCCACTGCCATCTGGATCAGCTGGCCTACACCCTTTTGATCTAACTTTGCAAAAGGATCTGATTCATAGATCTTTTTCTTGTAGTAGTCGCCCAGGAATTTGCCTGCATCATCTCTGGAAAAGCCAAAGGTCATCTGTGTCAGGTCATTGGTTCCGAAGGAGAAGAATTCTGCCTCCTGTGCAATCTCATCTGCAAGCAGAGCTGCCCTCGGGATTTCGATCATGGTACCGATATGGTAAGCAATGTCAGAACCCTTTTCCTGCTTTACCTTTTCTGCTGTCTCTACCACAACATCCTTGACATATTTCAGCTCTTTCTTTTCTCCTACAAGAGGGATCATGATCTCAGGAACAATGTCATATCCCTTTTCGTTTTTCACTTCAATGGCAGCTTCCATTACCGCTCTGGTCTGCATTCTTGCGATTTCGGGATAAGTAACCGCCAGACGGCAGCCTC
>ENA-OROD01002128-OROD01002128.1-human-gut-metagenome-genome-assembly--contig:-NODE-2128-length-14691-cov-4.234422_pt1 | contig 14691 bp, 15 predicted proteins | sample MGYA00242123_ERZ509038 | MGnify/ENA primary metagenome ERZ509038 (study PRJEB26280, sample SAMEA2338719) | human gut metagenome | biome: human gut; feature: human-associated habitat; material: faeces... | reverse complement strand
TGGAACACCAGCGGCAGATCATTGATACCTTTGTCAACTCGGTCTACGTCTTTGATGACCGGGTCGTACTCAATTTCAACTTCACGGATGATGCCAAAACGGTCACCCGTGAGGAAGTGTTGGGTTCGAGTGCTGTGGACAATGCTCCACCAAACGTAAGGCCGTTTACCTGAAAAGGTAAGCGGCTTTTTCTTGTATCTACGTGCTTTTTGATATGTGAAAGTGAAACGGATTCACTTTTACATATTGATAATGAAACGTGTAGGAGGCCCCCTTTTCAGTCGTTTGTAGCAAGTTTGTAGCAGATCTGTAGCAAAATTCGGGGAGGAACGGCAAAATGGCTCCGTAAACCTGATTTTTGCGGATTTTTGAGTATAAGATTTTATCCTTGAATTTTGTGCAGAATGACGGTGGCGCTTTTCATTCGGATTCTGATGCCGTACAATAAAGGAAAAGATCATGGATGAAAGGAGAAATCGCTGTGCGCTACACCATCCGGCATTTTGATTTGCCGCTGCTTACCTTTGAAGCAAACATGGACAGTGCAGATACTGACCTCCATATTATAAAGGTCTACGAAGAAAACCGTTCCTTTTTACCTTTGAACCTGACTGTATCAGAAGATGGTGTAGAACGCTGGCTGCGGCATCGCACAATTCCGAAGAACCGAGCGTATGTAGATGCTCTGCTCTCTAAGGTGGGGCTTTCTTTGAATCGACCGCTTGGAATTATTGCAGCCAATAAAGGTCTTTCACTCAATGATTGCTTTTGGGTAGATGCAGAGGGCTCCGGTGACACCTTTGAAAAAGTAAATCTTTACGATAACCGATTCAGTCAGGTGCTGGCAGCAATCGCCTTTACAGGATATGGCAGCAGCATACGAACTTCGCTTGCGTCCTGCCCGGAGTTCTCGACCAACGGGATGCTGCCAAAATGCTGGCGCAGACAAAACGGAAAAATCTATCTTTATAAAGGTGGCACGTCAGGGTTCAGCAATTTTGGATTTGAACCGTACTCGGAACTGTATGCTTATCAAGTTGCACAGGTGATGGGCGTGAATGCGATTCGCTACACCCTGACAAAAGATCTGAAAAAGACGCTTTGTTCCAAGTGTGAGCTGTTCACCGGCAAAGAGTATTCTTATATTCCCATCGGACAGCTTGTGTCCAAAGGCGGAATAAAAGCGATTTTAGCGTATTATCAGACGTTAGGGCAGAACTTTGTGGATGCACTGGAAGATATGCTGGTCTTCGATGCGATCATCTGCAATACAGACCGCCACTATGGAAATTTTGGTGTGTTGGTGGATAATAAGACCAACACGATTGCGGCACCCGCACCGCTGTTTGACCACGGAAACTCGCTGTTCAGTCTGGGCGGAACGGATCTTTGGGACAACCAGAAAGCATTTGATGAATATGCCCGCACACTGCTTCCGCTTGCATACGATGATTTCTTTGCAGCTGCAAAGAGTGCAATGAAACCTCGTCACCGTACAATGCTCCATAAGCTGCTGGATTTCCATTTTGACCGCAGAGCGACACGTTATAATCTGCCGCCAAATCGCTTGAAGATGATCGAAAAAGAGGTACAGCGCAGAGCAAGAGTGCTTTTAGGGTAAAAAGTGGGGCGTTGGCATCGACCACAATGGCTACGCTAACCGGTATAAAATCGAATGCGACGGTTTGACCATTCTGGATTTGAACGCTCCCGGTTACACGATGCTGCATTGGCTGACGATTCTTTTGGAGAACCGCGAATTCGATACTTCTGCCCCGCTGGCCGCAGAAGCCAAAGAATACCTGATGAACACTTTTCACCTCGACTATAAGTCTGCTGATATCATCATTGGCTACAGGGCAGATGACAGCTATTTTTCCTTTGCATCCGATTTTATCAACGGTGCAATCTCTTACCGCCAGTTGTGCAATGCCATGCGCTTGGGCAAGCTGGGGCAGCAGCTCGTGCTGAAAAGCAAAGCGGCCTTTGAACAGCTGGAATTTCTCGGCTATGAGACCGCAGACTCTAAAGAATGGTATAAGAAAAAGGCCTTCCGTGACCAGACAGCCCGCCGCCAATATTTTGACGTGGAGCGCAACCGCCGTCAGAGGGGAGACCTTTATATTACCACGATTCTCGACGAGGAGATGAAGCCCAATGATCCACGCTTACGATAAAAGCTATCTTTCTGCTGCACAGAAAAATCTTGCCCGGATGTTGGATTATCTTGTCAACGATCTGCATTATCCGTTGGAGACGGCATGGCAGTGGTTTGTGACCAGTGAACTGTCTGCCCGGTTCGAGCAGGGGGATTGTTCTGTGTTGGTGGGCTTGTCCGGTGTAGAACTTGCCCGCGCTGTACTGGAGCAGGCGGGCGAAGTCGTGCCTATGCAGAAACCCTCGTATGCCTACGACCGCAGCCCGGAATACTGGACAGGTTGGGCTCTTGCCTATTACCAGTGGCTGACCAGTTTGCGTTTTGCAGAGATTGAGCAGGCGGTGCCCATCACGGCGGTGCGGCTGCTGTATACGCCCTACCACGAGATGGATGTACGGCAGTTTGCAGACAAGATGAACGAGTTGTACCGTGCGTCAAAGCCGGAAACAAACCTGAAAGCCATGCGCACATTGGCCGGATTGAGCCAATCGGAACTGGCAGGACAGGCTGATGTGCCTGTGCGTACCATCCAGCAGTACGAACAGCGACAGAAGGACATCAACAAAGCACAAGCAGAAACGCTGCTTCGCCTTGCGCGTGCGCTGAATTGCAACGTGGAGGATCTGATGGAGAAAGTTCCACCGCTGAATTTTAAATAAGAATGAAGCGATGAGACCTGACACAGATTGTGCAAACAAAAAAGAAAGCTGCCATCCATGAGAGAAAAATTCTCACAGATCGGCAGCTTTTCTCTTTGAAGTTGTTATGCCTTCGTTGTGGTCAGAACTTCATCATTGACCAGCTGATTGGCCTTATCAAATGCTTCGATCATCTGGGTCGCTTTCGGATGGAGATAGACCTCATCCAACGTTTTAGATTTGGGCGTGTGCCCGACAGCGCGTTTCAGGATATCCTTGTTGACGCCTGCGCGATCACAAAGGCTGGCGTAGGTATGGCGGGTGGTGTAGGGCGTATAGGTGGCGAGCTTCCCGGCAAACTCCGGCTTGCGCTTACCATTTTCGTCGTAAGGATTCGGCTGGATGCCGATTTCCTCCAGGAAAGGATAGAATTTGCGGTTACGCCAGTTCTTCTCATTCCAGAAACCGCCTTTTCCATTGGGAAAGAGCGGACCGTTTTCCACAGAGGTGGCATACGCATGTTCAAAAACCGGGATGCCAAAGTCGAGAATGGGAATGATGCGGTTGCGTCCGGCTTCGGTCTTGCAGCCGCCGATCAGATAAGCACCGGATTCCGTGCGGTGAAAATCTTCGTGTTTGAAGTGCAGCAGCTCATAGATACGCACTCCGCAGGCCAGAAGAGCAATTACCATCTGCCCGGTGGGCGTGTTCTTCTGGCTCAGGATCAGCGTCACCTGTTCGTCCGTGAAAATCTCGCGTTCCGGAGATTTGCGTCCTTCGACTTTCAGGACAGATGCAAGGTTGGCATCCACGACACGCCAGCCAATGGCTGTGCGATACAGCTTACTGATAAGAGTACGCTCTTTTTCCAACATGCTTTGAGACAGGCCGTTATCGGCCATCTTGTCTAAGATGTTTTGGAAGTCTTGCGCATAGAGGGCGGCAATTTTGAAGTGCCACAGCGGACGGAGATATTTCCACGCAATGTCATAGAGCTCGCGAGCCTTATCGGACCGGCCCTTATATTCACGGGACTCTTTGAACATCCGGAAGCAGTCCTGCAGGGTAGAGTCCTGATAAGGTGTGGCCGGACGCTTCATCATCTCTGCGCGGACAGCTTCTGCTTCTTCACGGGTGACGTAGGTGCCAACAGCCTTCATGACTGTAATTCCGGTGTGAGGATCAGGGATCGGCATTCGGAGCAGCCATGGTTTCCGGCGTGTTCCGGACATTCGTGTGATGCTGCCATTGCCAGACGAGGCTTTCAGCCGGGGCGATTCTCGTTTGGCTGGAACGGCAGGTGGAGCTACTGCACCGGGGGATGGCGCTGCGCCAACGGGATGCCCGCAGGCAGAGCAGAATTTAGCGGTATCTGAGATTTGATGACCGCAATTTTCACAGAACATAGAATTGAACCTCCTATTGCTTTGAACTTGCTTCAAAAATGCCCCCGGCATCTGGAGGATGCCGAGGGCGGATGGTCGAATTAGTTGCGGGCGCGGGAAAGCTGGTAGTCCAGGCTCTGCTCAGCCGTGAGCCCCTTCTGGAGAAAGCGGATCACATTGGGGTAAAACACGTAGATACGTGATCCGTTCGGTACGTGACTTATGTAACCGGCGGCTACGAGATTGCGGAGACCGTGGTATGTTATATCATAACCTTCGCTCCGTGCACGGCGTGCAGCACCTGTTAGTGTAAGAAAATCCTGTTGCTTATCAATCATAACTTTTTTCTCCTTTCGCAAAATGATGGAAAGCATAGGTGGCTTTTCATAATAAGCATATCTTTTTGAGATATAGGACTCTTAAAGGGCGATTAAGGGTACCAGGGAAGATCTGGCATTTTTGAGAAGTCATAACGCTCCAAAGAATGCAAATCGGGTTGTACTTCCTCATATTGGGCGTTTAAAGGGGGAACGACATAGCCGCAGTTAAAAAATTGACTCTGGTCACGCAGCGTGATAGCATCACAATCGATGTATCCACAATCGCCGGAGTGGCAACATGGAGCCTCTGTAAAGTAAATTGGGGCGCTCATAGTGTTTTCCTCCTGAAATTAAAATTGAATGCGAAGCGGATTGCTTCATGATAAGCATATCTGCTTGAATTAGCGTACATTTTGCCTTATGGTGTGATAAGCGCTTGAAAGGAAATCTGCGCATCATCCTGTTGAATCAGTGAACTGAAATCCATGTTCGGGTAAGAAAAGGTTGCCGGGTGCACTTGTGCTGGTGGCCAAGAACAGTTATAATTACCATAATATGAGTTCATAGGAACGGATGTAAAAACGGCAGATCGAAGCAGCTGCATTTGCGGTGACTGACTTTGTTCTTGTGGAGCAGAAGATTCATCACGAAGATGCAGCGGTTCAATGGAAGGCTCCGAAGGCGAATCCGGCAGCAGAGGACAGGCGTTCTCCGTTACGGTTTCCGGTTTGCTGGGAGCGGCTTCTTCATCGTCACAGTCATCAAGAGCGTCCAACGGCAGAAGAAGGTCAATCTGCGCTGGGGGCAGGATCGGTTCTGTATCGGAAGGTACCGGAATCGCCAGCGGGCCATTGGCAGGAACGACATCCTCTGGTGACTTACTATGGACGACCAGTGGCTTGGTAGTCGGCGTATCAGAATCACCTACATAAACTGAGCCGGAGACCATAAACTCACCGACTTGAAGCCCTTTAAGCGTGGAAACTAACTTGGCTTTATCTTTCGTGCTGAGCAAGCTGGCACACATACGAACCTCTTCATCAGCTGGCTGGAAACACATCATATACTTGCATTGCTGAAGCAAAATCCGTTGTTCAGGCTTGAACACACGAATGCTCTGGGCAACCAGCAGTGCGTACAGACCTTGTTTGCGGCCCTCACAGAGGATTCGCCCCAATGCGTTGGAAGAGCGCAGTGGATAGTTGCTTAACTCGTCCAGATACAAAAAGGTAGGCGGAAAATCCTCGCAGGTGGCTTCTCGTAACAGTGCTGCAAAAAGCACCTCTTCAACGATGTGTTGCGTAGATAACGAAAACGAGCTCAAATCCAGCAAGGTGATGCCGGGAGAAAACTCTATGTCACCATCCTCAAAAAGCTTTTGTGCAAATAGGGGTGCCAAGGCGTTTTCCAAACCGGGCGCAGAGCGTGAATGAGAACTCTTGATCTCCTGATGCAGGTATTCCAGCACTTCATTCGGAGCCGGTGAAGCACCTCTTTTAAAAGAGGCCGCAATAGCTGTTCTTGTGCATTCGACAGAGCGATAACGGATGCGATAGTATCAGCGAAAGATGCAGCCGCATCCGCTGGATTATCTGATGCCCCGAACAAATGCAGCTTGAGTGGCTTTTGAGATACGTCCTGACGATGTACATACGGTTCTAGTTCTACTGGAAAAGACACAGCGTGCCGGTGATCTATGACTACGATCCGAACACCTGACTCCAGCAGCCCCCTTATAATATCGTAGGAAAGAGTAGACTTTCCTACGCCGCTTTTTCCACAGATAAAAATGGAAGCGTTCCCTTCCTTGAGTTTTTCAACGATTGTAACGGCTTTTTGATAGGTAGAGCCTATTTTCAACTTCATGGTTCTGTCCCTCCTGTTTTAATCAGAATCTTCATATTCGGTCAAGCAACTGCACTTCAAAGTCAAGAGTCGAGCATCTACATAGGTTCCGCTGTTAATGCGAATCTTTTTGGCAGAGCTGAACTCAGAGAGCAGATGCTCACTTTGCAAACGCGAAATAACATCGGGTGCACTATATCCCGGTGCATACTCATGGAGCAGAGACTTCAGCAAAGACCCTTTCAGAAGGAAAGCATCCTTTTTTTGGACGATGTCCCGGTCAGGGTCATAGCTGGAATCGACCTCTTCATAGCGTATAAAACGAATATCACCGGCTTCGCTTGCCGAAAAGAGTGCCTTGTGTAAAATTTCCTTTGCGTTGCAATCCAGCGAGCTGTCCCACTCGGATAAGCAATTATTGATGTATGCCTGACAGACCTCGTGTGTTGTTTGCGCTGAATCCGGCTGCTTAAGGAGTTTTAATGCCCAGCAAAGAACAGCGGATGAAACGCTTAGAAGCGCGATTTCATTCCGAAAGGCGCATTCTTCATCCAAGGAACCTAAAGCAGTTGTGTAGGATCGCTCAACGATGCGCTCAAAGGCATCTGGGTTGTGCTCAACAAGGGCACACAGCTTGCTAAAGATTTCGGCCAGAGGCAGCGCGGCTGTATGGCTTTCCTCGTGAGGCAAGAACAGACAGTGCTTCTGCTGCAACTCAGTAATGCCGTTCGTAGATACGATAAGGCATAGCGGAAAACGAGGCTCTGTCATAGTCCTTGTAAGCAGAGTGGCAAAATTTGTCGCTGAACGGTAGTTGCCAACGGTAGCGGCAATTCCTGGATTGTCACCGTAGACTGATAATAAGACATCCGGGCCGTGCTGATCGAGCATTTGATTGAAGTGCTTTGGTATGTCGTCAACCGTCATTCTTGTTGAAGTAGAAACATCATTGTCTAAAAGAGCAAAGAAACGATGAATGCCCTCAAATTTATCAGAGATTCTAGTTTTGATAATCCCTAAAATCCTGACCAAAGCCAAGGGCAACTTTTCCAAGTCAGTGGTGGCCAACAACGGGGTGGCCAAGGTGTCCTTCATCTGCGGCGTATAGAGCCAGCGACCATCCTCTAGTTGATACCATCCAACAGGAGGCAGCAAGTATGGGTGTTCAGTGTCTAAAATTGCACCGATGAAAGCCGCCAACAAATCTGCCCACCGTTTACTGTCCTCGGTATAATGGATCTGGCCACCCGCAGCCATGAACTTCTTCAGCAACGTCTTCGGACTAAAATCGCCTTTCTCCAGCCAGAATGCTCCGGACGGTTTGTTGGGAATACGGAACGATACATAAATCCATTCGGTTGTTTTGTCACGCTCAATTTTCCTTACAACAATAGCCTTGAAATCATAGCAAGATGTGAATGACCGCCGAATCGGTCGAGGATCGTTTGGAATCCGCTTCTTAATGATCCAAGGGCGTTTGTAAATATCTACATCGAATCCAAAATTATCGAAGTGATTAAACTCGGCCAAGAGCGCTTTTAGTTCAGCTTTTTGGGCAGGATCACTCTGTTGCCGAACTAGTCGATTGTGTACTTCTTGTCGGTAGGCCGCATCTCTGGCATCTATATCCATTTGATGCGTTTCCATGTCAATGAACTCCTGACCACTGCTGTCGATATAGGTACAGGCAGGTACAGAAGTAAAATCTCTGGGTGGATCGTGAACTCGATTTGAGACTATGAATTTGCTACTCATGGTAAAAACCTCCTTTTGCAGATATGTTTTTTTGTGGGCAGTCTGACCGTTCCATTGGCGTATGCTACCCACTATGAAATTATCAAGGTGCAGTACAGTAGGCGGTTATTCGTAAGAGATATCCATCACTGTGGTGAAAAATATAGCAAAACCTAGAGCTGAATGAAAAGGGAAAAGTTGTCACAAAAAGCTGATTCTGTGACTTTCAAATAAAATGGTGTAATAATGTGAGAAAATGGAGGGCTGCATATGGAAAATCAAGAGGGATTGGAACGGCTTGTACTTTACAGAACGGAAGAGGAACTTCAAAGAGACTCCGTAATGGTGAGGTCATACATTACAGACGATTATGATAGTGCTATAAAAGAGATTTTGCGTGGGGCATTAGGGGCGTATAGTCCATGGAGAAACTTTAGCATCAAGCAGAGCGATGTTAAAGATTTTTTCTATAGCAATGCGTTAACGTGTGCATTGCTGACATTCAATTACTTGTCTGCGCCAGACACAACACTCACAGAAATAATGTGTGATACGAAGAACAATGAAGTTGTGGAAGGAAATATGGGGCTACAAAATGAAATGGAAGAATTTCAAGAAAAATGTGAATCAATTCGTAATAGTGACGAACTGTGGAAAGAAAAAATAAGAGAAGTATTTGACAGTGAAGATGTAAGCGCAGATGTAAAAGAAAAAGTGGAAGACTACTTGGATTCGATAAAGCTTCCACATACATATGTCTTTTTTTCAAAAGAAAAAATAAAGAATTTCTTGACTCCGATTGCGAGAGAAATTGTGTGTGAAATGATAGAAAAAGAGAAAAAAGAAACGATTGACTATAAAATGAAGGAAGTATTATGTTTATACACTAAACATTTGGATGGCCGAAGGCCGGTAAACGAATGGGATGATTTGTTTGATGATAACCATGAAAATGACATCCAGAGAAGATATAAAAGTAATTTGGCAAGGGCATACGATTCTTTTTGCGAAGAACTGGAAGAAAACGGAAAAGAACAGAGCGAAAAATGCAAGGGCTGTAATAGGTATAAAAGTTGCAGAAAGTGTGAGAGTTGCAGCGAGTATATGATGAATGAATTCGCGAGAGAAATGATTTATCATAGAAGAGCAATTATAGAGTTTGAAAATCACATGATCAAATTGAAGAATATTTCTAATACAATGGATCCGAATATATTAGATATATTAAAAGAGGATATTGATAGATGGGAATGGAATCTGTATTTTAAATGTACGGTCCCAGTGGCTTTTTGTCCAGACGGACGGATTTTTGAAAATATGTATTTTTCTCGAATGGATTATATCTGGTTTTTAAAATATGTGATTATTCGAGTATATGTTCTTGCAATGAGAAACCCTCAAAAAGCATATGATATACTAAAAAATTATATCGATAGAAGAAATCCAAGATACCAACCGTTAAAAGATTTGAAGTTAATGGAAAAGCCAAGCAGTCAGAAAAAAATCAGAACGTATGCGATACGATGTGTCTTGCAAGCCATTTCACCAACATGGCTATACGAAGAAACGGAACCGGATGATTTAATGCGCACTTTATACATGGGTGTCAGCGATATAAAGTGACTTCGACACTCTAAAAAATTCAAATTCAAAGTGCGCTAAAATTCCGGGCGAAGGCGGAATTTCAGAGCAAAATTTTTTCTAATTGTCGAAAATGCTTCTGTTGAAAGTAAATAGGAGATAACGAAAGGGGCGATCACGCAAGTGGTCGCCCTTTTTCTGTATCTGGTATGATTTGACCTTCGGCAACATTATAGTAACCCACCAAAGGAGGATTTGCCGTTATGTTTGATTGCTATGACACTCTGATCACTCCAGAAGAAGTCGCTGATATGCTGGGATGCGGTATGAACACTACCTATAAGCTTTTGAAGTCTGGAAAGATAAAGGCCATGAGAATCGGCCGATCTTGGAAGATTCCCAAGAGAGCAGTGCAGGAATATATTATACAAGAATCCCACCTGAAATCAGTTGGGTGGTAACATGAAAAAGCCCACATGGATGATGTTCCATGTGGGTTTTCTATTGCCTGAAAGTAGTGCTTGATGGAGTGATGTACATACGGGTAATCCAATGTTAATGCTAAATAATGTAAGGAGCAAAAGGAAGGTGGAAGTTAATCTTTATTAATGACACTAACATTAGGATAAAGCGGCTGAATGGAATAGTTGTAGTACAAACAGTCGCACAAGAATAGCCGAATGTGTAGTGTATATACATTTGGCTATTCTTGCTAGGAGGGGGAGGCGGATGCCGTCATAAATAATATTTTATTCTATAAATTCTCATCTATATTTTCAATGATATTAATTTATCTTTATGAAATCTATAGATAGAAAGAAGGTGATTATAATGGGAAATATCTTTAGTATACGATTGACAGATGAAGATAAAGTTCATTTACAACAGAGAATGAATGAAACTGGTAAAAATGCCACAGAAGTATTTAAGAGTGCAATCTACTTTACTGAAATAGATGCAGACCTTGTTGATGAAATCATATCTAATATTGGATATTATGCGAGTAAAAAAAATTGGGAAGGGGTAAAAGAGGAGGTTCATAGATATGTGTTATATCGAACTCAAAAATGAGAAGTATGAAACTTTGGAAGATTTAAAACGGTTACTGCATTATATTCTTAGATTAGATAAAACAGCAGAAGATAGTCAAAGAGCGAATACTATAACAAATACCTTAGCAGGTTGTCAGCCAGCGATGATTCCCAATGAATATTTGTGTGATCCGAGTTCAGTTTATCATCTGATGCTTTTTGAAGTCAGGAGAAGACATAAAGGTATTCCGCAGTTTGCAAAACACCGCATTGTTTCCTTCGCAGCAACAGATTGTATTTTGCCACAGGATGTAGTATCTCTAGCAGAAAGAATAGCAAGTATCTATGCGAAGAACGGTTATATTACAGCCTATGGAATTCATGCGGATAGATTTAATGTACATATTCATTTTGCAGTTTGTGCAGTATCGTTTCAAACACAGAATATGTTTCATATTCAATGGAAATCTGAGTGGAAGATGCTTGTAACGGTAACAAATCAATGGAAATCTGAGTTTGACGAGATGCTTCAAAATAATATCCAAATGAGACAGTCAAGAGAAGCTGCATTGTATGGCGATGATATCGTTCGATACGGAAGCATTCCTCTGAAAGCAAAAGGTCAAATGATTCAGAACAGAAAATCAAAACGCAAATAAGAAGGGAGAATACAATGGATAAGTTTGATGAAAAAGTTATCGGTTACGAATCTACGAAAGACATTCTGCGTCAGATTCTGGATATTTTAAAAAGACCGGAGGTTTATAAAAGAAAGGACATTTCTATTCCAAGAGGGCTGCTGATGGAATCTGATCCTGGTCTTGGAAAAAGTCTGCTGGCATCTATCCTGATGGAAGAGTCCGAACGGAAGCCATTTGTTTTTCGTAAAACCAGTCAGGAAAACAGTTTTCTGGATGAATTGAGGGCTGTATTTGCTATGGCAAAGGAGGAAGCACCTAGTATACTGCTCCTAGAAGATTTGAACCTCTATGTAGAATCCACCTCTCCCTATGCTCCGGAATGGGCTTGTCTGCAAGCCTGTATTGATGATGCAAAGGACACAGATCTATTTGTGATTGCTACTACTAACGATACAAGGTATATGCCACCATCCTTGTTGAGACCGGGTAGATTTGATTATGTGATCTATCTACAACCTCCGATTGGAGAGAATGCAGAGAACATTGTCAGCTACTATCTCAGGGATAAAGATTTGGCAGAGGATGTGCTGATTTCAGATATCGTCAAGGCTATGCCCAAGGTAAGCTGTGCTACACTGGAAACGGTAATGAACCTTGCTGCGCTGAACAGTGTCTATCAAGGTCATGAGCACATCCAGAAGGAAGATATCACAGAAGCTCTTCTTCAGGTGGTATATAAACTCCAAAAGACGAATAAGGAAACTGACTCCACAGAGTTGCAGAAGATTGCAGTACATGAAGCTGCCCATGCAGTAGTCGGAGAAGTTCTTCACCCCGGAAGCATTGGAATTGTCACGGTTCGCGGAAGCCAAGGTGTAATCGGTGGTATGGCAAATGGCTGTGCTACTTATGCACAAAATGAGGAGGAATTTCTGGATGAAGTAACCAAAACATTGGCAGGCAGAGCGGGTGTGTCTCTGATCTATGGTGTTATGGATATTCAGGCATCGGCCGATATAGAGCAAGCAGATAAGCTCATGGATATTTGGCTGTGTCACTTTGCAGGTGGTGGCTTCGTAGGAATTGAATCAGGGGACAACAGAATGTCCGAGCAGAGACTTTCTTATAATGAAGCCATCAAATCAGCAAAACTGGAAGAACTTTACCGAAGAGCATATAAGATTCTTCATAATAATAAGTATTTTCTGCTTGCTGTGCAGCATGGTCTTCTGGAACATGAAACGCTTCTGAACAGTGATCTTGCAAAAATTCGGGAATCTTGTATCTAAAACCTGTTATTCAAAATGATAAAACGGTCAAGTCCTTCATGGGCTTGACCGTATTTTGCTGTGGAATAGTTGAATTTTATCTTATATAAGAAGCTACAAAAACATAGTCCGTGAGTGAGACGCGCGTGTCGAAAGTGAATTTTTGCAAGCGCCCCTATAGCACACCCATTCTGAAAATGGGTGTGCCGTGAGAGGGTGCTCGTGGAAATTCGCTTTTGACACAAGCGGCTCACGAGCGGAAAAAATTTATTCCTCTTCCTTTATATATAGGAAGGAACGCAGCATTTGAGAGACCGCTGTTCTTTGAACAGGAGAGAGTTTAGCCCATAGATCAAGAATTTCCTTTTGATCAGGGGTTAAGTAAACAGAGTCTTCCTCTTGGAAGAACTGGGAGAGCGAGATACCAAGACCAGAGCAGATTTTCTCAAGAGAAGCTACATTGGGTTGAAGATTCCGTCTGCGCCAAGTAGAAATGGTAGATTGTGTCAAGCCAGAATTTTCTGCGAGGGCATACTCAGACCAGCCACGGGAAAGGCGTTCCTGTTCAATGCGACCTAGGATATCAAATGTGGGCTTCTCTCGTTCCATGGTTCAGCCTCCTTGGATAAATCGTAGTGTGTACTTACGATTTTATTGTGGTGAGACTTGACCGATAATTATATAAGTCGTATACTTTTGACAGTATATATCGAAACAAGGGCGCGCATTTTGGAAAATCGACACAGGAATTTCAAAGAAAAAAGAAGATGGACAGCTTCTGTCTAACACCCTTGCTATAATGAGAACAAAGGAAGAGCGACCTTCCGTAAAGGATGTAAAGCATTCCGATGAAGTGGAAAGGGAGAATTTTGCAATGGAGAAAACAGAGCTCCTTCCGAATGTTTAGACCGAAGAGAAAAAGGAAAACGCAGAATCTGTCCAGAGCGGCACAGCAGACCCAGATGGACAAGTTTCAGGCAGCGCAGGGACATGGATATGCCGCCGAGCAGGCGAACAACCTCTATGATATCCTGACCGGTAAGGATGCAAAGATCGTGGGCGGTGATAACGCCAAAGATGGCCTCGACCGCATGGTAAATGGTGTCAACATCCAGACCAAGTATTGCCATGATGCCGCTTCTTCTGTGCAGGCGGCATTTGAGAACGGCCAGTGTCGTTATGTCAATGCCGCCCGGCAGATGAACACGACCTAGACACTGGCAGAAAATCGGCTCCACAAAATGGCTGACGATGAACGCCAGTATCAGCAGAAGATAACATCCATCCGGCAGGAACGTGCCGGGATGAAAAATGAACTTGCAGAACTTATGGGAGGTATTGAATTATGAGTACTGAATTGAATGTGATCCCTTCTTCCGCAGTGACAGAGCAGGAGCAGGCAGACCTGAACGCCAGCATTGATTCCATCATTGCTGCCCACAAGAACGACCGGCAGGAAATCAACCGCCTTGTTTTTGAGAGCGTTTCCGCCATGACGGACAGCGAGGGCTATGAGCAGGAACTTTCTAATCGGAAAGGACTGCGCCGTTTTTGGGGTGCAATTACCGGCAGCAATAAGCGCTTGCAGGATAAGATCAACAGCAGCCGTGCAGCAGCACAGTTTGCTGCCCAGACTACCTTGCAGCGGCTTTCCGAGCAAAATCTGCTGACCTTTGACCTGATTACTGCTGTCAATAACAAGCTGAATGCTTCCATGACTGCGGTGGAGGGAGAGATCAACCAGATCTATGCGGCGCTGATCCAGTTCTTTAAACAGAACCGCAGTGATATGATCCAGCTGGAAAATCGTGTAGCAAAGCTGGAACAGAACGTCAATCTGCTCAACTGGCAGAATTCCATTGAGTACCAGATGCTGGATGGCGTAGAATATGTTGATCTGGACGATGTTTCCAAAATCGTCTGCATGGTGCGTGATTTCTACGATATCACCGGCGGTGAATGGCGTACTTCCGACCTGCTTTTGCTGAAAACAGTCATGAGTACCATTGATATTTCTCCGCGTGGAAACATCCGCTACTATGATTTCATCGTCCGTGTGGCTGGGGATGAAAAGTTGCTGACCAAACTGC
>ENA-OROD01002124-OROD01002124.1-human-gut-metagenome-genome-assembly--contig:-NODE-2124-length-14706-cov-5.760426_pt1 | contig 14706 bp, 10 predicted proteins | sample MGYA00242123_ERZ509038 | MGnify/ENA primary metagenome ERZ509038 (study PRJEB26280, sample SAMEA2338719) | human gut metagenome | biome: human gut; feature: human-associated habitat; material: faeces... | reverse complement strand
AATGAATACACAAATAGATTGTTGAGACAGTACTTTCCAAAGGGAATGGATTTGATAAAAGCTACGGAAAGGGAACTAAAATTTGCGTTGAACGAGATCAACTCTCGACCGCGAAAGACACTAAATTGGAAAAGTCCAAGCGATTATCTTCACGAACTAAAGTGCGCCGCCCCCTAGGGGGCAATTAGTAAATGAATCAATAACTTTAATATTTACAAAAAACCAACAATATCTGAAAACATCTACTGCCAGTTATGCACTGGCGTTTTGAAAAAAGGACTTGATTGCCGTTTAAACGGTTAAGTATCGTAACAAAAATACCATGAAAAAAATAATAATCAAAATGTTTTTGGCCGCGGCCGCGGCGGTTTTGTTCGGATGCGCCTCGGCGGAAAAGGCGCCCGCCCCCTTTACGGCGGCGACTTTCAACATAAAAAATTCACCGGAACCGGAGGTCAACGCATGGGATTTGCGGCGCGACTCCGTGGCAAAGTTAATCAAAAAGCACGGATTCGACATATTCGGCACGCAGGAAGGCCACTTTCACCAGCTCGATGACATAAGCGCGCGCACGGGCTTCAAATACGTCGGCAAAGGGCGCGAAGACGGGGCGAAAGGCGGGGAGACTTCCGCCGTATTCTACAATCCCGCGCGCTTCGAGCTGCTCGACTCGGGCGACTTCTGGTTTGCGCCGACGCCCGACAAGCCCGTCAAAGGCTGGGACGCCGCGTGCAGGCGCATATGCTCGTGGGGGAAGTTCCGCGACCTCAAAACGGGCAAAAAATTCGCCTTTTTCAGCCTGCATTTCGACCACAAAGGCAAGAGAGCGCGCGCGGAGTCCGCAAGGCTGTTAGTCAAAAAAGTATCGGAAATTTCGGGGAACCTGCCGTTTCTTTGCGTCGGGGACTTTAACGCGACGCCTGATTCAGAGCCGATGAAAATCATATTCGCCGAAAAGTCGTTCAAAGACTCGCTTTCCGTTTTGCGCGGAGCGCCCAAATCCGCCGGCGGAACTTTCCACAATTTCACAGGCAAGCCGAAACCCGACAGGATAGACTACATATTTGTATCCGACGGAGTCGACGTCATGGACTACGCCGTTATAAGGGACTCCGTCGCCGATCTCGGACTGCCCGCGAACCCTAAGGCGGTCTACCCGTCCGACCACTTCCCCGTGGCGGTCGACGCCGTTTTAAAATAGGGCTTGTACCCCGACCTCAGGGCGCGCCACCGGAAATGAGGGGCGCGCCTTAAAAATTTTTGTGGAAATCGGAGAGGAAAGGTGTTTTACTCATTTAATTTATTTTAGAGGCGTATTTTTCGCCAAAACAAAAAGGTACAAATATGGCAACACTTAAATTTGCAGTTCTGCCCGGAGACGGTATCGGACCGGAAGCAATGGACGCCGCGCTCGGCGTGCTCAAAGCCGCGTGCGCAAAGGACGGCGACGAGCTATCGTATAAAATTTGCGACGTCGGCGGCGCGGCAATCGACTCTTGCGGAAAGGCCCTTCCCGAATCCACGGTAGAGCAGTGCCGCAATTCCGACGCCATTCTTTTCGGCTCGGTCGGCGGCCCGAAATGGGAAAACCTGCCCCCCAACGAACAGCCCGAACGCGCGGCTCTCCTGCCCCTCAGAAAAATATTCAAACTCTTCGCCAATATACGCCCAGGGCTTCTCTACCCGCAGCTTACAGACGCCTCCCCGCTAAAATCGGAGCGCATACCCGAGGGCATTGACATCGTATGCATACGCGAGCTGACGGGCGGCATATACTTCGGCGAAAAAAAGACTTTTGAAATCGACGGCGAGCCCGCCGCATGCGACACTATGATGTACCGCAAAAGCGAAATAGAGCGCATCGCCGACGTCGCGGGGAAAACCGCAATGGCGCGCGGCAAAAAAGTGTGCTCCATCGACAAGGCAAACGTCCTCGAAACGTCCGTTCTCTGGCGCAAGACGGTCACCGAATTTTTCAAGAAAAACTACCCCGAAATTGAGCTTTCCTACATGTATGTCGATAATGCCGCCATGCAGCTTGCCCGCAACCCCAACCAATTCGACGTCTTCTTTACGGAAAATATGTTTGGCGATATTCTGTCGGACGAAATGGCGGTTATATGCGGGTCGCTGGGAATGCTTTGCAGCGCGTCTTTAGGGGTGTCGAAGAATTCGCTCGGAAACAAATTCGGCCTGTACGAACCCGCCGGCGGGACTGCACCCGATATCGCCGGAAAGAAAATAGCCAACCCCTGCGCGCAGATTCTATCCGCCGCCTTGATGTTGCGCTACTCCTTCGGGCGCGACTCCACCGCCAAGAAAATCGAGGCAGCCGTCAGAGACGCCGTATGCTCCGGCGTTCGCACGGCAGACATAGCCTTCGGCAAGCAGGCGGTCTCCACCGACGAGATGGCTGCGGCCGTAATCGAAAGGCTCTAACCAAAGCCCGCCGCGCGGCAGGGAATTTTTTATCTTCCTTTCCCCGCCGCGGCGCGACTCTCATCCCGAGGCAACGCAAAACGCCGCCACTCGCGCGCCAAACGAAAAAAAATAACAGGCAAAAATATTACGCACCAAAATATATGACCTCAACGGAAATAAGAAAAAGCTTTCTGGATTTCTTCAACTCGAAAGGGCACACGATAGTCCCGTCGGCGTCGCTGATGCCGTCGTCGCCAAACCTCCTGTTCACGAACGCCGGCATGAACCAATTTGTGCCGTACTTTCTCGGAGAGGAAAAGGCCCCCTTCCGCCGCGCGGCGGACACCCAGAAGTGCATACGCGCCGGCGGCAAGCACAACGACCTCGAAGACGTCGGCTTCGACACTTACCACCACACTTTCTTTGAAATGCTTGGCAACTGGTCGTTCGGCGACTACTTTAAGAAAGAGGCGATAGAATGGGCGTGGGAGCTTCTCACTCGCGTGTGGGGCTTCCCAAAAGAAAGGCTTTACGCGACAGTTTACGATCCCCGCGAAGGCGAGCCTTCGGAATTCGACGCCGAAGCGTACCGCATCTGGGAAAAAATTTTTAAAGACGAAGGCATGCCGCCTGAAATCCATATAAAGAAGTGCGGTAAAAAAGACAATTTCTGGATGATGGGCGAGACCGGCCCGTGCGGACCGTGCTCTGAAATACACATGGACCTGACCGAGAAGGGAGACTCGGACGGAGCGCTCGTAAACGCTGGCTCCCCATACTGCATCGAGATATGGAACCTCGTTTTCATGCAGTTCAACGCCGAAACAGACGGAACTTTCCGCCCGCTGAAAAATAAAAATATCGACACCGGCATGGGATTCGAGAGGGTCGCCGGGATAATCGCCACCACAAAGAATTTTACCGACTTCACACAGCTTGCCTCCAACTACAACAGCGATCTGTTCACCGATATTTTCACCCACATATCGCACATGTCCGGCAAGACCTACAAAGGAACCCTGCCGAAAGATCCGCGCGATATGTCGTCGCAGGAGCTGACCGACTGCGTATTTAGAGTTCTCGCCGACCATATCAGGACAATTACATTCTCCATAGCCGACGGCATAATTCCCGGCAACGAAGGGCGCAACTACGTTCTGAGGCGGATTCTGCGCCGCGCGATAATGTACGGTAAGAGGCTCGGGCTTGAATACGGATTTTTCACAAAGCTCGCCGACCCCGTAATCCAAAAGATGTCGCCGGTTTTCCCGGAGCTTAAAGAGCAGCGCAAGGTGATTTTAAAAGTAATAGAAAACGAGGAAAAGAGCTTTGCGCGCACGCTCGATAGGGGCTTGCAGCTTCTCGACCACATAACGGTCACGGAAGGCAGCATTTCTGGCGAACAGGCGTTCATACTGTACGACACATACGGCTTCCCGCTCGACCTAACCCAGCTCATCGCGCGCGAGCGCAATATGCCCGTGGACGAAAAGGGCTTTGAGGTTGAGATGAACAAGCAGCGCGAGCGCGCCCGCAACGCCCAAACGCGCGAAGTCATAAGCGTGTCCGACGCCGCGGAAGTGGAGCACGCCACGCAGTTTGCCGGCTACGACCACGCCAACCTCTCCGATTTTGCGACCTCCATAAGCGCGATAGTCGAGGGTCCCGACGCCGATTTTGTCATAATGCCCCAAACCCCGTTTTACGCCGAAAAGGGCGGACAAGTCGGCGACACCGGCTTTATAGAAATCAACGGCACCGCCCGCGAAGTTTTCGACACGAAAATGGACAACGCAGGCCACATACTGCACAAAGTCCGCAAGGGAGTATTTAAAAAGGACTGCATAGGCTCGGAAGTATCGGTGACGGTGGACATAGTGCGCCGCCGCGCGATTGAAAGGCACCACTCCGCGACCCACATACTGCACTGGGCGATGCGGCAGGTATTGGGAACGCATGTAAGGCAGGCGGGCTCGTACGTCGATCCCGACAGGCTGCGCTTCGACTTTACCCACTTTGAGGCGCCAACGCCAGAACAACTGCGCGAGATAGAAAACCTCGCCAACAAAAAGATTCTTGAAAACGCCCCAGTAAAGTGGCGCGAAATGCCCTTCCGCGAAATTCCCAAAAACGCTCTCGCATTTTTTGGCGAAAAATACGGGGCGGTTGTCAGGCTCGTAGAGATGGGAGACTTCTCAAAGGAATTGTGCGGCGGCGCGCACGTTTCGGCAACAGGGGAGATCGGACTTATAAAAATAGTGTCCGAATCTGCGATATCGTCCGGGACGCGGAGAATAGAGGCAGTCGCAGGAACGGCCGCGCTGAAAAAGATAGACGCCATGCAGGATTCGCTCTCGCACGCCGCGCGCGAACTCTCCTGCAAGCAGGAGGAGATTGCCGACAGAATTGAAAAGCTCATTTCCGCCCGCGACGAAATTGAAAAAAGGCTGAGGGATTTTCTCCGCCAAAACGCTGGCAACGCCGCGCGGGAGCTCGCCGCAAAGAAAATTCTCGCAAAAGGCTCCGTGCCTGTAGTAGCCGCCGTGGTCGAAGCCGAAAACCCGCAGCTAATGCGCGAGCTCGCCGTTAAGGTAGCAAAAGAAATCGGCGGCGGAATTGTCGCCCTCGGAGCAAAGTTCGGGGAAAAGGCGACCGTAATGGCGCTGTGCGGAAACGACGCTGTTGGGGCCGGATTCAAAGCCGGCGACATAGTCCGCCAAATAGCCTCCCAAATAGGAGGCAAGGGCGGCGGCAAACCGGATTTTGCGCAGGGCGGCGGCAAGCCTGAGAATCTCGACAACGCCATCGCGGACTTCGCAAACTCAATAAAATAGCCAAAATAATTTGCCCACCGTAAAATGTACTTAAAGCGGATAAAGATAAACGGCTTCAAGAGCTTCGCAGACGAGACTACAATTTCGCTGACCGACGGCATAACGTGCATAGTCGGCCCAAACGGCTGCGGCAAGAGCAATATAGTTGACGCCATCCGCTGGGTGCTTGGCGAGCAAAGCGCAAAGGCCCTGCGCGGCGGAAAAATGCAGGACGTCATATTCCAGGGAACGGAGACGCGCAAGCCGCTCCAATTCTGCGAAGTATCCCTGCTCTTTTCCGACTGCGAAAAACAGCTTGGCACAAACTTTAACGAAGTTGAAATCACCCGCAAAGTATCGCGCGACGGTGGCAGCGACTATTTTATAAACGGCAAGGCAGGCAGATTAAAGGATATTCAAAGCCTGTTTATGGACACCGGCATAGGGCGGGTATCGTACTCGTTCATGGTACAAGGGCAGATAGACCAAATACTATCGTCGAATCCCGGCGAGCGCCGCGCGATATTCGAGGAAGCCGCCGGTATTACAAAATACAAGACGCAAAGGAGGGAGGCTTTAAACAAGCTTGCGCTCGTAGATCAAAACCTCGCGCGCGCAACCGACAGAATCGAGGAAATTTCCCGGCAAATCGGAACCCTTAAAAGGCAGGCGTCAAAGGCCCTGCGCTACAAGCGCCTAAGCCACCGCCTGCGGCATCTGGACCTCGCTTTAAACGCGAAGAGCTACGCCGAGCAGAGCGCGGAACTTGCGCGCGACGCGGAGTCGCTCAAAGAAGTGTCGGCGCAAATTTTTTCTCTAACCCAGAGGCTCGCTGAAAGCGAAGAGTCGCTTTCAGCGATGAGAAGCCAAAGGGCGGCAATGCTCGCGGAGCTCGAAACAATGCGCCAAAACGCCGCCGAGATGCGCTCGGCGAAGGAGCAGGCGCAAAGGAGCTCGGAATTTGCGCAAGTGCGAAAGAAGGACCTCGAAGATAGGCTTTCGCAAATCTCGAAGGAGCTTGAAACCCTGCGCGAGCAACTCTCCGCACTCGAAGGCAAGGCAAAGGGAGATGCCGAAGTAAAGCAAATGCAGCTCGAGCTCGTCATGGCCGACGACGAAGTTTTTAAGCAACAGGCGGGCGAGCTTACGCAAATAGAGGAATCCATTCGCGAGGCTGAATCCGCGCTGTCGCGCGCCAAGCAGGACGCCCTCGTAAACGACGGAACCATAACCCGCCTGCGCTCAAACTGCACGACGCTCGAATTGGATTTAAAATCCTACCAAGTGCGCCACGCAGCATTGTCTGATTCGATTTTTCAAATAAAAGAGGAGTCGCAATCGCTAGAAAGGCGCATTCTCGAGCTTGCGGAGGCGCTCGACGGAGCAAACGAAAGGCTCGGAGAGGCCGACGCGGACGTTGCGGAGCAGCAGTCAAAAATAGAGGAGCTGCGCAGGCAGTACAGAGACAAGCAGGCCGAGATACAGCAAGCCGACAGGGCCATAGCAAGCAAAGCCGCAAGGCTCGGGTTGCTAAACGATTTCCAGTCGAGAATGGAGGGATTTTCTGACGGTGTTAAATCCATAATGAAAGGCGCCCTCAACGACTGCCTGCCGGCGGATTCCGCAAAAATCGTAAGCCAGCATCTCGAAGTTGAAGAAGGATGGACGTCCGCGTTTGAAACTTTAATGGGGCCGGCGCTCGACGCGGTCGCCCTGCCCGACGCCTCAGAGCTTTCAAAAATTCTCGCCGCCCTGCGCGAGCGTAACCTAGGCAAAGCATGTTTTCAGCTTGCGCAATCGGCGTTTGCCGACGCCGACTTCCCTTTACCGCCAACCATAAAAAAAGCGGCAGACGTGGTAAAATGCCAGTCGGATGACATTGCCGAATACGCGCGCAACGCCGTTGCGGGCTGCTATTTTTGCGAGGATATTTCTGACTTTGCAAAATTCGTATCCGAAAACCCCGGATTTAAATTTTTCTGCGCCGTTGCCCGCGACGGCTCAATGCTCGACGCCCGCGGAACCGTCTATGCCTCCACCGGGGAAAAGCGCGACACCGAAAGCAGCTTTCTGTTGCGCGCAAGCGAAATAAAGAGGCTGAAAAGCGAAATCGACTCCGATAACGACAACCTCACCGCGCTCAACGAGGCCGCCATGGCTCTCCAAAGCATGATGGACGCCGCCGAAGCCGAAATAGAAAACAAGAAAAACGCCGCGGCAGAAATCAAGAGAGAAATATCCGCAATCAACGCCCAGACAAACGAGGCGAATTCCCAGATGGGCGCGAAGGAAGCCGATCTGCAAAGGAAAAATGCGGAAATGCAGTCGATGGAAAACTCGCGCTTTGAAGTGCAGGACAGGCTCGACCGCGCGCAAAAGGCGCTTGAAGAGGCAGAGTCTGCGGTGGAATCCTCAAAGAGGGTAATCTCCGAAAGGGAAGCCGAGCTCGCGGAACTCAGGGAAGCGAAAGACGCGCGCTTTGCGGTTTTGTCGGAAACGCGCATTGAGCTTGCGTCAAAAAAATCCCGCTTGGAAAATTTGGAGCGCGGACTGGGGGCGATAAAGGTCCAGCAGGCTGAAGCACAGGCTGCAATAGAAAGGCGCGAGTCCGAATCGCAATCAATAAGGGCGCAAGTTGAAAACTTGGAGCGCGAGACCTCCGAGGAGACGGAGCGCGCCACCGCGCTTGCGCAGAGCCTCGAAACCGCCCTCGAAGAAATAGAGGCCTTCCGCGTAAAGCTGTCGGCCGAGGAGACGCGCCTTTCGGAATACGAATCGTCGCTCGTCGGCCTGCGCGAGGAGCATATGCGCGCCTCTGCCCAAAAGAGCGAATTGGACGTGCGCTCCGCCCGCCTGCGCTCGAAGCTCGACTACATCTCCGAAAGAATTTTAAACGACTACGAAGTGTCCATCGCCACGGCCGACTGGAAGCGCGAACTCTGGAAGGCGGACGAAGAATTTGAGACAAAAATAAAACTCGACGAGCTTGAAGACGGCGAAATCGAGGCGAAAAGCAAAGGCAAGAGGGGCGAACCCACGGAGGAGGATTTCGCCGCAATGGATTCCGTTGACTTCGCGGCAGTCGGCGAAGAGGTCCGCGAATTGCGCGAGCGCATAAGCGCAATGGGAGCCGTAAACCTCGTTGCAATAGAGGAGTATGCCGAACTTAAAGAGAGGTACGACTTCCTAAAAGCGCAAACCGACGACTTGTGGACGTCAAAAAACGCGCTCATTGCCGACATCGACGAAATAAATTCCACTTCCCAAAAACTATTCTCGGATACTTTCGAGCAAATAAGAAAGAATTTTTCGTTTACATTCGACAAAATATTCGGCGGCGGAACAGCCGACTTGAACCTCGTCGAAAGCGAGGACGTGCTCGACAGCGGCATAGAGATTGTCGCGCGCCCGCCCGGAACGGTTTTGAAGAGCCTTTCCCTGCTCTCGGGCGGACAGCGCACGATGACGGCAGTCTCGCTGCTATTTGCAATATACATGGTAAAGCCGAGCCCGTTCTGCGTGCTTGACGAGCTCGACGCGCCTCTCGACGACGCCAACATAGGCAGATACACCGACATGCTAAAAGAGTTTACGCGCTACTCGCAATTCCTCGTAATCTCGCACAACAAGCGCACAATGTCGGCGGCAAAAACGATATACGGTGTGACCATGCAGGAGCGCGGAGTCACGAGGCTGATATCGATGCGCTTCAACCGCGAAAGCGGGAACGCCGAGAGTGCCGAAGCCGATTCGGAAAAGCATTAAAAATTGCGCGCCGCATATTCTTATTGGCATGTATTTTCATAGTATTTTTAGATGAAAAAAATTGCCTCCGCGAAACTCTGTAAGCGCGCACTTGCAATTAAGTATGGAGCATATTCATACAACGGGATGAGAATTTCCTTGAACTGGCGGCTTTTTACATAAAAATTTTCCATATGGCCAATGAATTAGACGAACTTACATCTCCCGTTGAAGCGGGTGGGCGCGACATTAACGTGATACAGAAGCAGCTGCCGGTAAAAATTGGCTGGGGCTCCGTATTGTTTGAGGTTCTTTTATGGGTGTGCGGCATTCTGCCCGGAATTATTTTCATTTTTATGAAAATTTCCGCGGCCAACTATTTTAGAAAACTGCAACAAAAGCTGCAAGCCGACGCCTCCACAATCGACAATTACATAGAACAGCGCGTAATAATTCTAAAAAATGTGGCAAGCCTCGTAGGCAAAGCAATAGACTTGGATAAAGACGTCATGAAGGCCGTCGCCGCGTACAGGGGCGGCGTCAATCTGAACGACACTTCCAGAAACGCCGTATCCAACCAGCTTGACATAGCTTTCGGCAGGCTCTTTCCGCAAGTAGAGGCCTACCCCGAATTAAAGGCGCACGCGGCCATTGCCGAGGCAATGCAGCAAAACGCCTACCTGCAAAAGGAAATAACTGCCGCGCGAAACCTGTACAACGACACCGTAAACCAATGGAACGCGTCCCTTTTTAACTGGCCCACAAAAATGATAGTTGCCGCGCGCGCCGGATACACAACGAGAATTCCGTTTTCAACAAGCTCCGAAATGAAAGCCGCCGCAAAAACGGTTCTTCTATGATTGAAGACGTTTACGAGCCCCTAAAAAAATACCGCGATTCATTCCGCGAAAAATTCTCGGAATTAACCGCCCAGAAATTTAGGGAACTACTCGAAAAATCCGGCATCGACTTCGAAGCCAACCGCAAGCTAGTGGCGGAAATCAAGGATTTGAAAAACAAGTCGTCGGATAAATCTCAAAAGTCCACGATGCTCGTATTTGCCTGCGTATTGCTAATAATTGTTGCGGTAGCATGCGGATTTATCGCATACAGCTATTCTTTGGAGCCTGAAAAAATCGCATGCCTTGTTGCAGCGTGTGTCGCATCGTGCATTTTGGCGTTTTTTGCGGCAAAAAAATGCGTAGAACTTGGCAAACAAATAAACGCCCTAAAAAGCCTCATATCCAAAAAAACAGACGAAGCGCGCGAACAAATGCGCCCGCTCAACGAACTATATACATGGGATATCCCGATTGCGCTAATCGAAAAAACAGTACCCAGGCTTGACTTCGATCCGTATCTCACCACGCAAAGGCTCGACGACTTAAAAAGGATTTTCGGCTGGGACGACTCCTTCACCGACGGCAAGTCCATTCTCTTTTCGCAATCCGGCGTTATAAACGGCAATCCGTTCGTTTTCGGAGAATACCTAAGAATGGTTTGGAGTACGAAAACATACACCGGATATAAAACCATATCGTGGAGGGAGAGCGTCACCGACGGCAATGGGCGGAGGCGCACTGTCACACGAACGCAAACTCTGTCGGCGAGCGTCAACAAGCCCTATCCAAAATTCTCAAGAGACAGGCTCCTAATTTACGGCAACGACGCCGCCCCCAACCTAAATTTTTCCCGCTCGCCCACTGGCCTGTCAAACGCCGAGGAGGGGTTTGTCACAAGTATTCGAAAGTGGTTTGCCCTGCGCGACCTAAAAGAATATTCCGAAGACCTCGACGACGATTCAGACTTTACGCTGATGTCCAACCACGAGTTTGAAACGCTCTTCCACGCAAAAAACCGCGACAACGAAGTGGAGTTTCGGCTGCTTTTCACCTCCCTCGCCCAGGAGCAAATGCTTGAATTGTTGAAGGACGACGAAATCGGATACGGAGACGATTTTACTTTCATAAAACGCGGCAAGATAAATCTTCTGCACTCAAAGCATTTGTCCGCCTCCAGCCTGAGCACCGACCCGGAAATCTTCCACGATTGGGATTTTGATCGCGCCCATTTAAACTTCAAAAACTTTAACGAAAACTATTTTAAAAACCTGTATTTTTCGCTCGCGCCTCTGCTTGCGATTCCGCTTTACCAGCAAACCAGAACCTACAAAGATATTTGCAGAGGCGAAATACAGTCGCCGCCCTCATCTTGGGAACAAGAGGCCATCGCCAATTACTACGGCGCCGTATATTTTAAGCACGAAAGCAGCATCACCGAAAACATATTGAAGACCCAGCTAGTGGAAAGGAAGGACGGAGTCTCAAAAGTGCGCGTGACTGCAAACGGGTTTGGCGGCAAAAACCGCGTCGATTACGAAAGCGTCTGGGGCGGCGACGGAAGGTTCCACAGGGTTCCCATAAGGTGGGTAGAATATTTCCCCGTAGAAAGGGAGTCATATATGTATGTAAGCGAAAATTCGCCAGTGCCCGAAAGCCTTGCCCATTCAGACCAAAAATTGCGGCGCAACATTTACGCATGCATTTAGTGCGCCCGCCAAACAGTTTTATTTCCGCATTTTCACAACATTCCGCAGCATATAATTTAAAACTAAGAGCGCGACTTTTCCGATATCGTCACCATGTAAACTCCGCCGAATATAAGCATAGCGGCGACAATTTTCGACAGGCTGAAAGAATCAATGCCCCAGCAAATAGCGACAATGCTCGCAACTAGCGGCTGTATATAGTTGTACATTCCTGCAACCGTCGGGCGCAGCCTACGCTGACCTACGGCAAGCAGCATATAGCTTCCGAAAGTTCCCCCGACAACTACGAACGCAAGCGACAGCGCTATGCTAAAATCCATATTCCAGTTGGTGGCGGCAACCTCCCCGTACGAGAATGGAACTGTAGCCAGAAACGAGTATGTAAACATCCATTTCATTATGGTAACTGGCGAATATTTTCCGACGAGCCCTTTAAATAACACAATATAGAGCGCATAGCTAAACTGGGCGAATAAAACAAGCAACTCACCCAAGACATATCCGCCATATGCGCCTTCCTTTGCAGGGCACGCGGAGGCTCCATTACAAGCATTAAGGCGCCCGCTGCGCCAAGCGAAATGCCGATGACTTTCCTTCCGTTTATAACCTCTTTTAGGAAAATCGCCGAAAGCACAAGGGCGATGAGCGGCATACTTGTTATTATGGAGGCGTCCACGGGCGACACCATTTTTACACCGAAAATAAAACAACCTTGGTTAAAAACGATGGCAAGCATTGAAGCCGCAAACATCTTCATCATATCTCGGTCCCTGACGCGCTCCGGCTTTTGGAAAAACGACGTAATCCAAAATAGCGCGGCGGCTCCTACAATCCGCAGCTCTGTCACAGCGAAAGCCCCTATTGCCCGCATGACATTGCAAACTTTGCCACTGGAGACATAAGCCCCCACATTGCATTTGCGGCGAACATTGCGCCGTGACCTACAAGTTTTGACGAGTTCATATCAGCAGCAAGCCGATGTTGCGCACGCCGAATAGATACCCAGCATTGCAACCTTTGAATTTTTTGCAAACGCGCCTGCAAGCGCCCTTCCCTTTTCAAGAGTGCTACATGGGAAGAGCCCAACCTTGACTTTCAACTTCATACCGTTTCCTTTTCCATCGGACTTGCATGCGCCTGCAAAATAGTACGTATAGACAGAAAAACAAGCGCAAATACAATTTTGGAAATTTTCATTCCGGCGATAAAATCAAAAAATTATACAATATATCAACGCGCAAAAATTGTATTTTTGTCCGATGTATTGTACTTTTCCTGTCTTTAACTAAGCTCTGCGCGAATTGCACTTTGTACGGTATTTTAGCGGAGACATTCCGCTGTATTTCTTAAAATTTTTTACGAGGTGGCAGGAGTCGGAAAAGCCCATGTCATAAGCGATCTCCTTAACCGACATGAGGCTGTTTGCCACCAAATATTCAACTCTCTTCATTCGGTTTCGTGTTATGTATTGCTGCAAAGTTTCCTGAAAATGTTTTTTGAAATAGCGGCCTATGTAATTTTTAGAAAGACCGAAGCGCTTTACGAGCACATTTAACCTAAGTTCGTCGGGCTGATGTATGTGTGTCTGGATATATTGGAGCATGTGCATTTCAGTTTCGTCAGAGCCGCGGACATGCGCGGCGGGAGATACTGCAAGGATTCTCGACGCCAACGAAAGCAGAATATCGGCCGAGTTTTGAAGCATTGTTTCCGACGCCCCGCGACCTTCGGCAAGCTCCGACTCAACAAGCTTAAAAAGAGCCTCCGCAACTTCCCCTTGCATTCCCTCCAACAATATGCGCGGCGTTGCGTAGGACAAGTATAGAGAATGTTTTGCCCTGTTGCCTAAATGTTCGTCAATATAGTGGTCGGTAAAGCGGACAAATAAAAATTTGCTGCGTTTGGAAACTTTAAAGCAATGGGTAGTATTTGGCGGAATCAAGAAAAGACTGCCCGCAGAATATTTAAACTCGCACGCGTCGGGTATCTGGCGGTATATCCGGAAACTTCCCTCCCCGGAAGCGATATATACAGCCTCAAAAAAGGAATGTTGATGCTCCTTCAGCGGGAAAGTCTTATGCTCGCGAAACAAAATTTCAAAGGGGCGGTATAGATTCTCTTTAAACATTGTTTGCAAAAGTACAATTTCATCAAATAAATGTACAACAAAATTAATTTGATATATTGTAAAAATACTACAATTTTACCAAATATGAAAAAGCTCATATCCTATTTTTTAAAAAACCCGCCCGCCGACGGCGACAACATGAATTTCGCGGTCGCCTTTCTGAGAATATTTTCCGGATTGATGATGATCCCCTACGGCTGGGGAAAAGTCGAGAGGTATGAAACCCTGAAAGAGAACTTTTTCGGCGATCCCATAGGTATAGGCGATGAAACAAGCCTAATAATTTGCATATTCCAGCAGATATTTTGTTCAATAATGCTCGTATTGGGAATACAGTCGAGATTTGCGGCTCTGATGCTATTTTCAAATATGCCAGTTGCCGTAAAGTTCCATTTTTTCGATCCGTTTTGCGCCGTTAAGGCTCTTCCGACAGTATTCTTGGGCATATACGCCTTTCTTATAATAACCGGCGGCGGAAGATTCTCATTGGACAATTTTATTTTTAAGAACTTTAAGGAAAGGGAAACTTGCGGAGGCGACAAACATTACGCGTTAAGAATTGCGCTTATGGCTGCGGCATTCTGCATTTCATGGATTGTATTTGGCAACATATTCAATCTCGGAGGGCTTTTTAGCGCGATAGCGCTGGTTGTAGCTCTCGCACTTTTTATCCTGTCTATATACGGAATTTTGCCTAACAATAAAGCTTCCGGCAAATAACAGAAACCGAATAAAATCTACGCCGCCTTGCGCTTTTAAGTATGAATAGCGCATAGGCGGCGCAGTTTTTTATCTTGCAGCGCGCGGCAATTGTAGATGCAAGAAGCGCAATAAATATCCTTAGAAAAAACCGTATTTGCAGGAATTGAACAACCTAGAAAAACTAATCAGAAACTTTGATTGCGAATGAAAAAGCTCTAAGAATTATATTTTGAGGGTTCTCGTCAAATGCGGCATATTTAATTAATTTCCACTGGCATTTGGGCTATACAAAACTAAATCGCTCTTCGTCAAACTCAGTGGGATGAGGAAGAAAGAGGGGATAAGAGAAG
>ENA-OROD01002123-OROD01002123.1-human-gut-metagenome-genome-assembly--contig:-NODE-2123-length-14714-cov-21.888942_pt1 | contig 14714 bp, 9 predicted proteins | sample MGYA00242123_ERZ509038 | MGnify/ENA primary metagenome ERZ509038 (study PRJEB26280, sample SAMEA2338719) | human gut metagenome | biome: human gut; feature: human-associated habitat; material: faeces... | reverse complement strand
ATGGTACAATTGTATTAGACGCTGCACAACGGCAGGCGGTTGATCTACTCCCTTGCGAAAGGGGGTGGATATATGCGTATTACTTTCCATATCGGTGACTTTACCGTTACCATTATCGTAAAGAAACGCGAAAACCGCCACTCGGCAAAGTGACGGTTTTCATTGTAAAACCTAATCTAACCTGAGATCAACCGCTTGTCGCAGCGTCTCTTTATCTTTATTATACCCATTTCTTCGCCGTTGTCAAGCGGGCAAAAAAAGAGACGCTCTTGCGAGCGTCTCTTTTTATCATTCAGAACGAGGTTCTAAATTAGAACTCCTTCTTCTTGCCGATGACGACAGCGCCGCCAGCGACGGACAGCAGGCTCATGCCAACATACATGGCGATACCAGCGTCGAAGGTCTTAGCAGAGTTCACACCAGTGGTGGTGCCGGGCTTGCCAACAGTGTAGGAGAACTCGATCAGGTCGCCATTGCTCAGCTGAACATGGGACTTGGTCTTGTCGGCGACGTACATGGACTCGATGACCTTAGCAACGGTCTTGCAGGTCTGGCAGGTGTAAGTGGTGATCTTACCATCCTTGGCCCAAGCGGTGGGAGCCCAGCTGTGAGCGATAGCGGTCTGACGGGTGCCCTTGACGACATAGACAACGCCGTTCACCAGAACGGAATCCATGCCGGCAGCACCGGTAGGAACGGAAGCCTTGTTGATGGCGTCGATAACGACGGGCTCACCAGCCTCCAGCTTAGCGGTGTACTGAACATAAGTCACGGAGTCAGCATCAGCGGGCTTGGCATACTGCTCGCACAGCTTGCCCCATGCGGTGTAAGCGGTGGCCTCATAGATATAGAAAACGTTGGTGACCTCGGTCATGAAGTACAGAGGCTCAGCAGCGCCCTCGGAAGCCTCATTGTCATGGGCACCGACAGGAATTTTAGCGTTGTGCAGCTTCACAGCGAAAGAGGTGTTGGAAGTCCACTTGTCGGTCATGACGAAGTAGTGGGTGACCTGCTGATCGTCAACATTGTACCAGTAAGCGATGTTACCAACAGCGCCCTTACCGTCGGGAGCCTTAGCAGCATTGAAAGTGAAGGACACATCGTCCTCAGTCTTGGTGTTGTACTTAGCGTCGTACTTGTCGAACTTGACCTCGCCGCCGTTGGTCCACAGGGGGACAGCGAAAGCGACGGTAGCCAGGCTCAGAGCCATAACCATGGCCAGAGCCAGAGCAACAATCTTCTTCATGTTTTTTTCCTCCATAAAAATTTGTTTGTAAAAACGTGTTTCTTGTTTTTACAGTTGCCAGTATAGCATAAATTTTCCAGCCGTCAAGGCTTTGGAGGGAATTGTTTCCAAAGTGTAACCTTTTGCAAGGGGTTTGTTACCGTCCGGCGGACAGCAGAAAGGGACGCCCCGAAGGACGTCCCTTTCGTATTTCTCTTTCTATTTAATATAGTGGGACAACGGCTCAGAAGGACTTCTTCTTGCCGATGACCACCGCGCCGCCGGCCACGGACAGCAGGCTCATGCCAACGTACATGGCGATACCGGCGTCAAAGGTCTTGGCAGAGTCCATACCCGGCTTGGTGGTGGTGCCGCCGCTGCTGTTGGCGGGGGTGTACTTGAAGGCGATCAGGGTGCCATCGCTCAGCTTCTCGACGGTCATGCCGGCGGGAACCAGATTCACGGAGGAATACACCTGCGCCACGGTCTTGCAGATACCGCAGGTATACTCGGTCACCTTGCCGTCCTTATCCAGCTTGCTGGCGACCCAGGTGTGGGCGATGGTCTTGAGGGCGGTATCCTCCACGGTGTAGACAAAGCCGTCGATCAGGACGTTCTTCTCGGGATCGTCGTTGCTGGCCTTCTGGGCCAGACGATAGATGTAATCCTTGCCGTCGTACAGGGTGACCTTGGCGTAGCTGCGGGAGGCGGCGTCCTCAGGCTTGGCGTACTGGCCGCAGGTAGTGCCCCATGCAGTGAACATGGCGGCCGCGCCATAGTTATAGCTGATGGCGTCCACGGCGGTCAGGTAGTACAGGTTGTCCTTGTCGGTCTGCTGACCCACCTTCAGGTTGGCGTCGTGGGCCTTGACGGCGAAGCTGACGTTGTCGTTATAGGTGGTGGTCATCACGTAGCAGACGGTGTCGTTGTCGGCCTTCCAATAGCCGATGTTGCCGGTAACGCCCTTGGAAGCGGCCTTGGCTGCGGTGTACTTGAAAACGACACCATCGGCGCCGGAAGCTTCCAGTTTGGTGTTATAGGTCTTGTCGAACAGGTCCAGCGTCTTTGCCTCGTTATCCGACCATGTGGGGATCGCGGCAAAGGCCACCGTGGCCAGGCTCAGCGCCATGGCCATGCTCAGAACCAGAGCAATGATTTTTTTCATGTTCTTTTCCTCCAAAAAAGTTTTGTAAGGAGCGCTCGTCTTACAGTGGCGAGTATAGCATAAAAATTCATGTCGTCAATGGATTTTTCCGTTTTGTTTCTGTGTTGTAACTATTTTTAAGCATTTTGTCTCTATATTATGGACAATTCTGGATATTTACCCACTTTTTACCTGCAACAGCCAGATATTTCCGCCTCTTCGGACAGGCAGAAAACGGCCCGCGTCACAGCGACGCGGGCCGTTTTGGATAGATTGGGGTCAGGATGCGTTACGCTTTCTTGCCGCCTTTGAAGAAGGCACCGATGATCTCGATGACGAAGAACACGATCAGGTAATAGACCACGTTCATCTTGTGGGAGTAGATGGCGGCGAACACCATGAACAGCGAGCACAGGATGGCCAGAACGGGCATCACCTTGCCTTGGAAGCCGGGCAGATCCTTGCGCTTCAGCAGGGCGATGTAGATGGGGATATAGATGGCGTACAGGGTGATGATGGGCAGCTCGGAGGAGTCGAACTTGAAGGGGCCGAAGCCTTCCATGATGGTGCCGCCGTAGAAGTACAGCAGCCACAGGGAGCTGACCAGCAGACCGAACACGGCGGAGTTGCTGGCCATGTTGGTGGTGGGGTCGACGTTCTTGAACATCTTCAGCTTGGGGCTGCCGCTCTCGGTGGCCAGATCGAACATGCCGCGGGTGACGGCCATGGTCAGGCCGTTGCAGGTGCCCCAGCAGGAGATGACCACGAACACGAAGATGGCAGCGCCGCCCACCTGACCGAAGATATTCTGGAAGGCGATCTTGGCGCCGGCCTCGCCGCCGGCCATCATGACCTCGGACTCCACGGCGCCGGCCAGACCGACGTAGTAGATGACGTACACGACGGCGACGATCAGGGTGCCGATCAGCAGGGCGCGGGGCATATTCTTCTTGGAATCCTTCAGCTCGGTGCCGATGGAGGTGGCGCAGATCCAGCCCTCAAAGGCGAAGGCCAGAGACACGATGGCGCCAAACAGGCCCTCGGCAAAGGGCATCTCGGTGACAACGTTGGAGAAGTTGAACTCGGTCATGCCGTTGGCCAGACCCACGATGGTGCCCACGACGGCCATCAGCAGCAGGGGGATCAGCTTGATGATGGTGGTGGCGATGGCGAACTTACCGGCCAGCTTGGGAGCCAGCGCGTTCATAGTATAGGTGACGACCATGAACACACCGGCCAGCATCATGGTGCGGCCGCCGATCACGGCGTCATCCCAGCCCATCAGCACGCCGAAGTAGCGGGCGGGCAGCCAACTCAGCACGGACACCAGAGAGGGATAATAGATGACGGCCATGAACCAGCCCACATAGTAGCTGTAGGTCTTGCCGCAGGAGGCGGCGGCATAGCCGACGAGACCCTCGACGCCCTCATGGCTCTGGGCCACGACGCCGAAGGTGCAGGCGCTGATAATCATGACAACGCCCATGATGATAAACGCCAGAATACCGACAGTCAGGTTACCGCCGGTCTTTGTCAGGACGGCTTCGGCCTTGAAGAAAACGCCGGAACCGATGACAGTGCCCACCACCAGCGCGATGGCTACGGGCAGAGTATACCGTTTTTCCATAGTGATTACTTTCCTTTCTCACTTTCCTAAACATCGTGGATAGTTTGTCATTCTTTTAACGATCCACACCTGTGAGTATACTATGCCTTTTCGGCGGTTGCAAGCACTTTTTCCGCTTTCGACGGAGAATTTCACCGAATGATTTTGTGTATTTTGAACATATTTTATCGGTTTTGCAATTTATCAGTTTTTCTTTTCAAGAAAATATTTTTGCATATTTTTCACATTCGCGCAGATTTTTAAGGTTCTCCTGCCAGTCTTTTCTTATAACGAAAAAAGTCTCCCCCATCAGGAGGAGACTTTTTCGTTGAAACAGGCTGAGTATATCGCGGCAGGAGCAGCCGCGCACGGGGCCGCCCCTCCCCTTCTCACACATTGAAGCGGAAGTAGATCATGTCGCCGTCCTTGACCACATACTCCTTGCCCTCGGAGCGCAGCAGGCCCTTTTCCTTGGCGGCGGCCACGCTGCCGCCGCAGGCCATCATCTCGTCAAAGTTGATGGTCTCGGCCCGGATAAAACCCCGCTCGATATCGCTGTGGATCTTTCCGGCGGCCTGCGGCGCCTTGGTGCCCTTGCGGATGGTCCACGCGCGGCACTCGTCCTTGCCGTAGGTCAGGAAGGAGATCAGGCCCAGCAGGTCATAGCTGCACTGGATCAGCCGGTCAAGGCCGGATTTTTCGATGCCCAGATCGGCAAGGAACATAGCCCGCTCCTCGGGGTCGTCCAGCTCGGCGATGTCCTGCTCCAGCTTGGCGCAGATGGGCAGCACCTGCGCGCCCTCCTTGGCGGCCAGATCCCGGACAAGGCCGAAGTACTTGTTGTCCTCATAGTGAGCAAAGCCGTCCTCGTCCATGTTGGCGGCATAGATGATGGGCTTCAGGCTCAGCAGGTCGGCAGTCTCGATGATAGCGCGGTCGTCTCCGCAGTCGAAGGTACGGGCGGACTTTCCGGCGTTGAGGTGCTCGGCCAGTGCCTTGAACACCTCCGCCTCGTGGAGGAACTTCTTGTCGCCCTTGGCGGCCTTTGTGGCCTTCTCCACCCGGCGGTTCACCATCTCCAGATCGGCCATGATGAGCTCCAGATCGATGGTCTCGATGTCGCCCAGCGGATCGACGGGCACGTTCTGGCTGGCGTCGGCCACCACATGCATGATGTTCTCGTCGTCGAAGCAGCGCACCACATGGACGATGGCGTCGGTGCGGCGGATGTTCTCCAGAAACTTATTGCCAAGTCCCGCGCCCTGAGACGCGCCCTTTACCAGACCCGCGATGTCCACGAACTCGATGACGGCAGGGGTCTTCTTGTCCGGCTCGTACATCTCCGCCAGCTTGTCCAGCCGCGGATCAGGCACGGCCACCACGCCCACATTGGGCTCGATGGTGCAGAAGGGGTAATTGGCGCTCTCCGCCCCGGCATTGGTGATAGCGTTGAACAGTGTACTCTTGCCCACGTTGGGTAATCCCACGATACCAAGTTTCATATATGTGCATCTCCTTAATCAAGTGCATAGTATTCTGACATGTTATTATACCAGATGCTGTACCGGGGCTCAAGTATTTTTGGAGAATTTCCCTGTGGGACATGCATTTTTGCTGTCCGGTACAGACGTGTAAAATTGATTTTCTTAACAGAATATTAACGCAAAAACGCTACAAAATGTGATATGGTATGTTCTAATATAATTTTCACATTACCCGATGGAGGGATATCGTACCTATGAAAACCTATCGTGCCGGTATCGACATTGGCTCTACCACCGTCAAGCTGGTGGTACTGGACGACAACGACAACATTCTCTACGGTGATTACCGCCGCCATCAGGCTCACACCCAGCAGACGCTGGCGGCGCTGCTGAGTGAGGCCAGCGAGGTGCTGGGCGACTGCGCCCTCCGCCCCGCCATCACCGGCTCCGGCTCCATCAATCTGGGCCGGGCGCTGGACATTCCCTTCGTGCAGGAGGTGGTGGCGGTAGCCACGGCGCTGGAGCAGCGCTATCCCCGGACGGATGTGGCCATCGAACTGGGCGGCGAGGATGCCAAGATCATCTATTTCACCGGCGGTCTTGAGGAGCGGATGAACGGCGTGTGCGCCGGCGGCACCGGCTCCTTCATCGACCAGATGGCCGCCCTGCTGCAGACCGACGCCAAGGGCCTTAACGACGCGGCGGCGGACTACAAGGAGTTGTATACCATCGCCGCCCGGTGCGGCGTGTTCGCCAAGACCGACATCCAGCCCCTCATCAACGAGGGCGCGACCCGTGCCGATCTGGCCGCCTCCATCTTTCAGGCGGTGGTGAACCAGACCATCTCCGTCCTTGCCTGCGGCAAGCCCATCCGGGGCTGCGTGGCCTTTCTGGGCGGGCCGCTGCACTTCCTGCCGGAGCTGAAAAAGGCCTTTATCCGTACGCTGAAGCTGACGCCGGAAAACATCGTGGACCCCGACGACTCCCATCTGTTCGCCGCCATGGGGGCGGCGCTGGAGACGGAAGCGGACGCGGCGGTGCGGCCTATCTGGGAGCTGATCGACCGGCTGGCGCAGGGCGTCACCATGGCCTTTGAGATCAAGCGCCTGCCGCCGCTGTTCGCGGATAAGGCGGAATATGACGCCTTCTGTGCCCGCCACGCCCACGCGGTGGTGGCCAAGGCCGACCTGAGTACATACGAGGGCGACTGCTTTCTTGGCATCGACGCAGGCTCCACCACCACAAAGCTGGCCCTGACCGGCGCAGAGGGCGAGCTGCTGTGGTCCTATTACGCCAACAACAGCGGCAGCCCTATCAAAACCGCCATGGACGCCATGACCCAGCTTTCGGCGCTGCTGCCGCCCACGGCCCGCATCGCCCGCTCCTGCTCCACCGGCTACGGCGAAGCGCTGCTGAAGGCCGCTTTCCATCTGGACGAGGGCGAGGTGGAGACCATCGCCCACACCACGGCGGCGGCCTTTTTCGACCCGCAGGTGGACTGCGTGCTGGACATCGGTGGACAGGACATGAAGTGCATCCGCCTGAAAAACGGCACGGTGGACAGCGTGATGCTCAACGAGGCCTGCTCCTCCGGCTGCGGCTCATTTCTGGAAAACTTCGCCAACTCCTTAGGCTTTACGGCGGCGCAGTTCGCCGATGAGGCGCTGTTCGCCCAGCATCCGGTGGATCTGGGCACCCGCTGCACCGTGTTCATGAACTCCAACGTGAAGCAGGCCCAGAAGGAGGGTGCGGCGGTGTCCGATATCTCCGCCGGACTTGCCTACTCCGTCATCAAGAACGCCCTGTTCAAGGTCATCAAGCTGGCCGACGCCCGTGAGCTGGGCCGCCACATTGTGGTGCAGGGCGGCACCTTCTATAATAAGGCGGTGCTGCGCGCCTTCGAGCGCATCGCCGGAACGGAGGCGGTGTGCCCCGACATCTCCGGCCTGATGGGCGCCTTCGGCGCGGCGCTGATCGCCCGCGACCGCTATCACGGCCAGCCTACGGAAACGCTGGACTTCGCCCACATTGCCGCGTTGACCTACACCGCCAAGACTGCCCGCTGCGGCGGGTGTGAGAACAACTGCCTGCTGACGGTGAACACCTTCTCCGACGGCGGCCACTACATCTCCGGCAACCGCTGCGAAAAGCGGGTGAAAAACCCCAACGCCGCCCAGCCGGGCGCCAATCTGATGGCCTATAAGCGGCAGCGGCTGTTTGACTATCCGGCGCTTTCGGAGGAAAAAGCCACGCGCGGTGTCATCGGCATCCCGCGGGTGCTGAACCTCTATGAAAACTTCCCCTATTGGGCTACCTTCTTCCGGCAGCTGGGCTTCCGGGTGGTGGTGTCTCCCTTCTCCACCCGGGCCATCTATGAGATGGGCATGGAATCCATTCCCTCCGAGTCGGAGTGCTACCCCGCCAAGCTGGCCCACGGCCATGTGGAATGGCTGGTGCGGCACGGGATCAGTACCATCTTCCACCCATGTGTGTTCTATGAGTATCAGGAGACGCCGGACGCTCAGAACCACTATAACTGCCCCATGGTGGTGTCCTATCCGGAGAACCTGAAAAACAACGTGGAGGCCATCACCTCCGGACAGGTGCGGTACATCCGGCCCTTTATCGCCTTTACCAGCGAGAAGACGGCGGAGGACCGGCTGGTAAAGCTGTGCCGCGACGTGTGGGATATCCCCGCCGCCGAAGTCCGCGCCGCCGCCCGTGCCGCGTGGGCGGAGCAGCGTCGGGCCAAGGAGGACATCCGGGCCGAGGGACGCCGCCGCCTTGCAGAGATGGCACAAAGCGGCAAGCGTGGCGTGGTGCTGGCGGGACGGCCCTACCACATCGACCCGGAGATCAACCACGGCATCCCGGAGCTCATCGCCTCCTACGGCCTGTATGTGTTCACCGAGGACAGTCTCCCGCTGGACACCCCGCCTCAGCGACCGCTGCGGGTGGTGGATCAGTGGGTGTTCCACTCCCGGCTGTACGCGGCGGCGGAGTTTGTGGGCAAGCGGGACGATCTGGAGCTGGTGCAGCTGTTCTCCTTCGGTTGCGGGCTGGACGCCGTCACCACCGATCAGGTATGTGAGATACTGGAGAAGTGCAATAAGCTCTATACCGTGCTGAAGATCGACGAGGTGAACAATCTGGGCGCGGCCCGTATTCGTGTCCGCAGCCTGCTGGCGGCCATGAACATGCGGCGGGAGCAGCACATCTGCGCCCGGCCTCAACCGCTGGACTATCACCGCACGGAGTTCACCAAGGAGATGTTCGAGCAGGGCTATACCATTCTGGCGCCCCAGATGTCTCCCATCCACTTTGACGTGATTGAGCCGGTGTTCCGCCGCCACGGCTACCATGTGGAGATTCTGAACAACGCCACCCGGAAAGCGGTGGATGTGGGCTTGCAGTACGTCAACAACGACGCCTGCTATCCCTCTATATTGTCGGTGGGCCAGTTGATGGAGGCGGTGCTGTCGGGACGATACGACACCAACAAGCTGGCGCTCATCATGACCCAGACCGGCGGCTGCTGCCGGGCCAGCAACTATGTGGCCTTTATCCGCCGCGCTCTGGACAAGGCGGGACTGAGCCACATCCCCGTCATCTCCCTGAATGCCAACGGCATGGAGAAAAACGAAGGCTTCCGCGTCTCCCCCGCTATGCTGCTGGCCGCCCTGCGGCAGCTGACCTTCGGCGATCTTCTCATGCGGTGCCTGTACCGCACGCGGCCCTATGAGGCCGTCCCCGGCTCCGCCAACGCCCTCCACGCCAAATGGCGGGATATTGCCACTGCCTACGCCATGGGCGAAAAGACCGGCTATACCTACGGCGGTATCTGCCGGGGCATCGTGGCGGATTTCGTCGCCCTGCCGCTGAACGAGACGCTCCGCAAGCCCCGCGTGGGCATCGTAGGGGAAATTCTGGTGAAGTATATGCCCCTTGCCAACAACTACCTTGTGGATCTGCTGGAGCAGGAGGGTGCGGAAGCGGTGGTACCCGACCTGACCGACTTCCTGATCGAGTGCATCTATCAGCAGAGCTACAAGCACGACTACTTAGGCACCGGCTGGACGTCCAGTCTGCTGGCCAAGGTGGGCACCGATGGTATCGAGGCCGTCCGCAGGCCCGCCGTGGAGGCCCTGAAGGCCAGCCGCCGCTTCGACCCGCCCACGCCTATGAGCCATATCGCCGACTTGGCCAAGCCCTTCCTGTCGCTGGGCAACCAGTACGGCGAAGGATGGTTCCTGTGCGGTGAGATGGCGGAGTTGCTGACGGAGGGCGTGCCCAACATCGTGTGCATCCAGCCCTTCGCGTGCCTGCCTAACCATGTGGTGGGCAAGGGCGTGATCAAGGCGCTGAAGGCCGCCTACCCGCAGGCCAACATCGCCGCCGTGGACTATGACCCCGGCGCCAGCGAGGTAAACCAGCTGAACCGCATCAAGCTGATGCTGTCGGCGGCAAAGAAGAACATGGCATAAAGAAAAGGAGGACAACCGTCCTCCTTTTCTGCTTACTCCTCCAGCTCCTTCATGATTTGCTGCAAAAGCTCCACAAACTCCCGTCCCGAGTCGCTGAGCGGCACAGAGCGCAGCTTGATGTAGCCAAGGCGCATGTCGTGCTGTCCCGTCAGCGGCACCGCCACCAGCCGCTCGTCGCCGAAGCCCTCCGGCAGCACGCCGCTTCCGGTGGAGACGCAGTTGGTGTGGGCGATCACGCTGTAAATGGTGGCCCGGTCAGAGACGTAGACCACCTGATTGAAGTCGGCGGCGGTGCCCACCACCACCTCCTCGGCATAGTTGAGGTTGGTGTCGCTCTGGGTAAAGGCGGCGTAGGGGTACTGGTGCAGCTGCTCCAGCGTTACGGAGCTTTCTCCGGACAGCGGGTGGCCCCGGCGCATGAACACATGGGGCCGCAGACGGGCCAGCTGGTGGAACTCCAGATTCCGGCCCTCCAGAATACGGCGGATGAAATGCTCCGTCATGTCGGACACGAAAATAACGCCCAGATCGCTCTGCTGCTGGGCCACCTGCTCAATGACGGCGGCCATCTCCACCTCCTTGAAGCTGACCTCGATCCGCGGCTCCTCCCGCAGATGCAGGAACTCCACGAACGCCTTGGCGCAGAAGGGATAGCGCTGGGCGGCGATGGACAGCGTGACCCGGTTCTCCGCCCGGCGCTCGCTGTAATAGCGGGTGATCTTGCGGCTGCGCTCCACAATGGGCGTGATCTGGTTCAGAAGCTCACGGCCATCCTCCGTCAGCGACACGCCCCGGTTGGAGCGGTGGAAGATGGTGATGCCCAGCTCATTCTCCACCTCGGCAATGGCACTGGACAGGGCGGACTGGGACACGAAGAGGTTCTGGGCCGCCCGGTTGATGGAGCCGCAGCGGTCCACCTCCAGAATATAGCTCATTTGCAGCAATGTCATGGCGCACACCTCGCTTTTCTCCCTTCAGCATACAGGAAGCGGGACAAAATTGCAACAAAAAAGAGGCTACCGCTCCGTAGTCTCTTTTTTGTAATGCGGGAAAAAGAACTTACTCCTGCGGCTCGGCGGGCGTCTCAGGCTCGGCAGTCTCAGCAGGCTCCTCGGCCTTGGGCTCCACCTCAGCGCCGCACTCGGGGCAGAACTTGGAGTTGGTGGCGGTACCGCACACGGGGCAGGTCTTCAGCTCGGGCATCTCGCCGTCCTTTTCAATGGTGATCTCGATCTCGGTGTGGGGCTTCTCGGCCAAAGCGGCCTCCATCTCCTCGATCTTGGCGCGGCTGGCCTCGATGGCGGCCATCACGTCCTTGATGGCGTCGGGGACTTCGCCCTCGTACTCGGAGGCGAACCACTGGCCGATGGCGCGGTAGTTCTTGTCCAGCTCACGCTGCTCGGTCTTGATGGCCATGGTCAGCTGGGCGGTCTCCTTCACGTCCTTGGCCTTATCAGCGGCCACTTCGGCCACATCCTTGGCCTTCTCGGCGGCGATATTGGCATACATCTTGGCTTTTTCGGTAATGTTATCAAAGAATGACATAAGTATGGCTCCTTTCAAAATGTGTTAAGGGCTTCATTAAGGCTGATTATAGTCACCGTTTCCGGATTTTGCAAGACTTTTGGGGCGAAATTCATCAAATGTTAATCAAATCGGGGCAAGGAAAGCCTCGCAGAGTTCGCGGCGCGGACGCCGCGAAAAAATCAAATCATTTTTCTGACGACATGTGCGTCAGAAAAATTCTTCTCGGCCGCCAGTGTGTCCGAAGGACGCGCGTACCCCAAGGGCACTTGTTCCGCTTCGCTCCACTGCGCAGCGGCCGCAAACTCATTTGGCAATGAAATCGTCAGATTTCATGCCAGATCAATGTTCGATCCAATCCCCCGCCCGCTGCACCGCTCTTTTCCACATGCGGTAGGCGTCGTCGCACTCCGCCTGTACCCGCTGGGGCGTGAACACCCGGTCGCTGCGGCGCAGGGCCGACAGCTCCTCAAGGCTGCTCCACATGCCGCAGTTCAGTCCCGCCAGCGCCGCCGCGCCGAAGGCGGTGGTCTCCACCATGGCGGGCCGGTCCACGGGAATACGCAGCAGGTCGGCCTGCATTTGCAGCAGGATATCGCTGACGCTGGCGCCGCCGTCGGCCCGCAGACAGGTGATGTCGCAGCCCGCGTCCTGCCGCATGGCCAGCATCAGGTCGGTGACCTGAAAGGCGATGGATTCCAGCACCGCGCGGGCGATATGCGCCCGGCCCGTGCCGCGGGTGACACCCAGAATCGCGCCCCGGGCGTACATGTCCCAATAGGGCGCGCCCATCCCCGTAAAGGCCGGCACCACGATCACGCCGCCGCTGCTGTCCACCGATTCCGCCAGACGGTCGCACTCCGGTGCGGAATCGATGAGGTGCAGCTCGTCCCGCAGCCACTGGATGGTGCTGCCGCCGTTAAAGACGCTGCCCTCCAGCGCGTAGGTGACGGCATCGTTGACGCTCCATGCCACGGAGGTCACCAGACCCGCGCGGCTGCGGACGGCTCTGCCGCCCACATTCATCAGGGTAAAGCAGCCGGTGCCGTAGGTGTTCTTGGCATCACCCGCATGGAAGCAGGTCTGGCCGAACAGGGCCGCCTGCTGATCGCCCGCCGCGCCGCACACCGGCACGCCGGAGAGCACCTCCAGACCGGGGATGCCCGGCTTCACCGTGCCGTACACCTCCGAATTGCTGACGCACCGGGGCAGCATGCACATGGGGATGCCCAGCATACCGCACAGCTCCGCGTCCCAGCTGAGCTTGTGGATGTCGAACAGCATGGTGCGGCTGGCGTTGGAATAGTCGGTGACGTGGGCGCCGGTCAGCTGCCAGATGAGCCACGTCTCCACCGTGCCGAACAGCAGCTGGCCCTGCTCCGCTTTCTGCCGCGCGCCGGGGACGTTGTCCAGTATCCAGCGGATCTTGGTGGCGGAGAAATAGGCGTCGATCAACAGGCCGGTGGTGGACTGGATGCGTTCACTGAGGCCGCGGCGCTTCAGCTCCTCGCACAGCTCCGCCGTGCGGCGGCACTGCCACACGATGGCGTTATAGACCGGCACGCCGGTATTTTTGTCCCAGATGATGGTGGTCTCCCGCTGGTTGGTGACGCCGATACCGGCAATGGCCCCGGAGGGCAGGCCCGCGATGGCGTCTGCCGCCGCCTGCGCCTGGGTATGCCAGATCTCCATGGGGTCGTGCTCCACCCAACCCGCCTGAGGATAGTGCTGGGTGAAGGGATACTGGCCCCGGCCCACAATCTCGCCCTGCCGGTCAAACACGATGGCCCGTGAGCTGGTAGTCCCCTGATCCAGCGCCAGAATATAGGAAGCCATGAGAAATCCCCCTTTTCAAGAGTAGCTTGCTGTGGTATGATGAATATAATAAATGACAGGTAGTCTAATAGCATCAGTATATCACAGGAAGGACGGAATTGCCATGACAAAAAAGACGGACTTCACCTTTCTTTCCAGCGACGGAAAGACCCGCCTGCACGGCATCGCGTGGATACCGGAGGACGTAACGCCGGCGGCGGTACTGCAGATCGTCCACGGCGTGGCGGAATATGTGGGCCGCTATGACGATTTTGCCCGGTTCCTCAACAGCCACGGCGTCATCGTGGTGGGCCACGACCATCTGGGCCACGGCCTGTCCCTGCCCGAGGGCGGCACGCCGGTATATTTCGGCGACGGCAACACATGGAACACCCCGGTGGACGACGTGTATGTGCTGCACACCAAGCTGAAGGAGCAGTATCCCGATCTGCCGCTGCTGCTGATGGGGCACTCCATGGGTTCCTTCCTCAGCCGCACCTATCTCATCCGCTATCCCGGCACGGTAAAGGCCGCCATCCTCATGGGCACCGGCTGGCAGAGCGCCGCCGCGCTGACCGGCGGTCTGGCGCTGGCAGGAACGCTGGCCCGGCGGGACGCGGCCTCCACTAACGCCACGGTGACGGCGCTGGCCTTCGGCGCGTATAACAAGACCTTCAAGCCCAACCGCACCGAATACGACTGGCTTTCGGCGGATCAGGAGAACGTGGACGAATATATCGCCGATCCCCTGTGCGGACAGGATGCCACGGTGGGTCTGTTTTACGAAATGCTTACCGGTATCCGCTTCAACCAGCGGCGCAATAATCTGGACCGGATGGACAAGTCCATGCCCATTCTGCTGATCTCCGGCGAGGACGATCCCGTGGGCGGCATGGGCGCGGGCGTGCGCCAGACGTATGCCGAGTTCAAACGCGCCGGTATAACGGACTGCACACTGAAGCTGCATCCCGGTCTGCGGCACGAGCTGCTGAACGAGAAGGCCCGCCGGGATGAGGTATATCAGGATATCTGGAGCTGGATGGAGGAGAAGCTGAAATGACCGCATGGGAGGAACTGAGAGAGAATTGCCTGCAATGTCAGGCCTGCGGCCTGCGCCGCACCTGCACGCAGGTGGTGTTCGGCGTAGGCGACCCCAACGCCGAGGTGCTGTTCATCGGCGAAGCGCCGGGCGCCAACGAGGACAAGCAGGGCGAGCCCTTTGTGGGCCGGGCCGGTAAGCTGCTGGATGACATGCTGGCCATGATCGGCCTGCACCGGAAGAATATCTATATCACCAACTCCGTCAAGTGCCGTCCGCCGGAGAACCGCGACCCGCTGGGCGAGGAAAAGGACGCCTGCCGTGCCTATCTGCGGGCGCAGGTGCGGCTGATGAAGCCCAAGATCATCGTGTGTCTGGGCCGCATCAGCGCCA
>ENA-OROD01002121-OROD01002121.1-human-gut-metagenome-genome-assembly--contig:-NODE-2121-length-14717-cov-4.492498_pt1 | contig 14717 bp, 10 predicted proteins | sample MGYA00242123_ERZ509038 | MGnify/ENA primary metagenome ERZ509038 (study PRJEB26280, sample SAMEA2338719) | human gut metagenome | biome: human gut; feature: human-associated habitat; material: faeces... | reverse complement strand
TTGTTTCCAAGTCTTTTCCTTCCAAATTAGATATTTCTTTTATTAAACGATTTACATTATCAATATAGCCTTTTAGGTGCTTACCATAATGAAGCATTACTGTCTGTGCACTGATGTACGGTTCTAATTCGTTTTCGGCATAAGGAAGAGGAGGAAGAACAATTTCGCTATTTTCGGATTTTGTTTTTACTATATTATTTTGGGCGTATGAATTTTGAGTGAAAATAAATCCTGATAAAACCAGTACTATTGTTATCTGTTTTAGTCTTTTCATTTGGTAATTTATTTTTATAGGAACATTTTATTATAATAACCATAGAAAGCGAGAATGGTTCTTTTTTAGAACCAATTTAAATTTTCCGATGCAGAAAATATTATCAAGTCATTTTTTGTTTTCTTCCAGTTTTTCGAAAAATTGCGGGAAAATATTCTTCCCATGGGGCGGAGGGCAAAGGGGGTGTTTCGACTTCGCCCTATAAGGGCTTCATACAGCCAGCGCCTAAAAGGCGCTGGCTTTCACTTCGTTCATGCCATTGTGGACTGATTACTTGGCCGGCCCCTTAAAAGGGTCTTCCAATTCCTTTGTTGTGATTTTATCCATCATCTGGCCGTGCGTCTCTTGCTCACGTATGTACTTTCGTATCGTTGCTTCATTTAAGCCCACGGTGCTCACATAGTACCCTTCTGCCCAAAAGTGCCGGTTGCCAAATTTATACTTCAGGTTCGCATGGCGCTCATATATCATCATGGCGCTCTTGCCCTTCAAATACCCCATAAACTGTGATACACTGTACTTCGGCGGAATTGCCACCAACATGTGGATATGGTCCGGCATCAAGTGCCCTTCCAGTATCTCCACACCTTTCCATTCACACAGATTTCGGATTATTTCTCGTATATCTGTCTTTATGCTGTTGTATATTACTTTCCTTCGGTACTTCGGTGTAACAACATACTTTGGTTGCCCATTTTTCTTCTTTCCTCTTTTGATAACCCGCATCTTAAAGCCAAGGAATTCGGAATAAGATTCTTTCAGGTTCACAATTTTGGACTTCTCAGGGCTGATATCCAGTCCAAGACGGTCTTTAAGCCATCCTTTGGTTGCATGGAACAATTTGACCGCATCCTGATAATTTCGTGCAAAGATTTTGAAATCATCTGCGAATCTGACTGACCAGCATTCCTTTAGGTTGGTTTGCCGAAGAAAACGGAATTTACTGCCATGATCTCAAACTCCGTTTGACTTTTGGTATCTGGTGTATGCGTGCCGGGTTGGAATTTCCTCCCATTGACTTGTTATCCACCAGTCAAACTCATTCAGGACCACATTGGAAAGCAACGGACTGATAATTCCTCCCTGTGGTACACCAGCCTTCGGGAAGCCAATACCTGCAACTTCGGCTTTTAGCATTGTGGACAGAATACTTAACAGTTTCTTGTCCCGGATACCTAACGCCCATAGTTGTTTTAGTAGTTTTCCATGGCTGACGTTATCAAAGAATCCCTTGATGTCAACATCTACTACATAATGTGAACCGTGTGATTGCATCTTACGGTTTGCCTCCGCTATTGCATGACTTTGGTTTCGATTGGGACGAAAGCCATAGCTATGCTCGTGGAATTTTGCTTCGCAGATAGGTTCCAACACCTGTAGTATACATTGTTGTATTAACCTGTCTGTGATCGTAGGAATTCCGAGGGGTCTCATTTTCCCGTTGCCTTTCGGTATTTCCACACGGCGTATAGACTGTGGAACATACCAGTCAAATTTCCTTTGTATGATTGTTGTTAGTTCTTCATCAGAGAGCTTTTCCAGGTCTTTGATATTCTTTCCGTCTGTGCCAGGGGTCATGCTTCCGTGGTTCTTTTTGATGTTTCTGTATGCAAGTTTGATATTTTCAGGACTTGCCATAATTGCTATATGATGGGTGGTACCACTGGTGTAGTAACATATGTCCTGCCGCAGTCGGTGATGAGTCCTTCATCTGTGCTGCATTTTTACAGTTTCCAGCCAACAGCCCTTTCACGGTCGTTGATAAAATGGCGATAGATGCCATCCTGTGCCATCAGTTCTTCGTGCGTGCCGCGCTGGACGATCTGTCCCTTGTCCACCACAAGAATCTGATCTGCATGACGGACGGTTTTTAGGCGGTGGGCGATCATGATAACAGTTTTCTCCTGCGTCAGTTCTTGGATGGCATCCATCAGTTCTTTTTCGTTTTCCGGATCCACATTAGCAGTCGCCTCGTCAAGAATGATGATCGTGGGGTCCTGTGCAAGTACGCGAGCTATCTCCATACGCTGTCTCTGACCGCCGGAAAGGTTCTTGCCGCCCTGAAGGATTTTGCTGTCAAGCCCGTCCTTTTCGTTGACAAAATCGAGAGCCTGAGCGGTCTTAAGGGCCTCAATGATTTCCTCGTCTGTTGCGTCCGGCTTGCCCCATTTTACATTGTCACGAACCGTACCGCTGACAAGTGCCGCTTTCTGCGGAACAACGCCGATAAGCTTGCGAAGCTCGTCAACATTATAATTGCGAACATCGGTTCCGTTGACCTTGAGTGAGCCTTCGCTGACGTCATAAAATCTCGGAATAAGGTTCATGAGTGTTGTTTTGCCAGAGCCGGTCGATCCGATAAACGCGACGGTCTCGCCCTTGTCGGCCTTGAAGCTCACATTGCTCAGGACGTTTCCGCTGCCGCCGGGATAGGTGAAGCTCACGTTTTTAAACTCGACCGTGCCGCTTATATCACCGGAATCGGTCACCGTGCCGCTCACTACCTTCGGCTGTGCTGCAAGCACCTCGCTTATACGCTTTGCCGCCTCAAGCGCACGCGGTGCGATGATTATGACCATAACGATCATGATAAAGCTCATAATGACCTGCATGGCGTAGGACATGAAAACAATCATATCCGCAAAGATATCCACGCGTGCGGCAATACCGGTCGCTCCGCCTGCCGCGACCGAGCTTATGAGCACAGCGCCTATCCAGTAGATCGACATGTTAAGGCAGTTCATGACAAGGCTCATGAACGGGCTTAAAATCGTCATGGTGCGGTTTGCAAACAGCGAGTTGTTAAGAAGCTCGGTGTTGACCTTTTCAAACTTCTTTTCCTGATACTTCTCGGCATTGTACGCATGCACGACGCGGATGCCGGTGAGATTTTCGCGCGCGGACTGGTTGAGCGAATCCTGAAGCCACTGGATGCGCTTAAAGCGCGGAAACGTGCGCACGACGGCAACGCTCAGTATCGCAACAAGCAGCACGACCGCGATGCCCGTTGCCAGCGACCACTGCCACGCCTTGCCGGCGATCTTCATTATCGCCCAGACGGCCATGAGCGGCGCCTTGACAACGACCTGAAGCGACAAAACGACCAGCATCTGCACCTGAACAACGTCGTTTGTCGAACGGGTTATAAGGCTCGCGGTCGAAAAAGCGTTTATCTCCTCGAGAGTAAAGCTCTCGACCTTGTAGAACATTTCTTTTCTCAGACGCTTTGAGAAATTCGCCGCGATGCGCGAGGCAAAAAAGCACACCGCGATCGACGAGACAAGACTTCCGAACGCGCACAGCAGCATCATTCCGCCGGCGCTCCAGACATCGCCCATCGCGCTGCCCGGAGTTTCGATAAGCGTCGTTATCTCGGACATATAATCGGGTATCATAAGCTCAATAACGACCTGAGCACATACAAAAACAAGGCTGAACAGGCAAAACAGCCATTCCTTCGCTCTCAGATACCTGAACAGTTTCAAAAGCTTCAGCATTTAGCGGCAGCATCCTCCTTTTTCTTTTCCGCATCGAGCTTCTCCTCGATCATCGTCTGAGCAAGCTGCGCGGTTTCCTTGGTTTTGTGCTCCTTGACATACTCTGCGTCAATAACGCCGACAACATCTATGTATATATTCGTCTTTTTAAGAGGGAAATTGTGAATGACCCTGTCGGTATTGCGCAGCGCAACGCACACGACGGGGACGTTCGCTCTCTGCGCAATCTTGAACGAGCCTGCGTGAAACGGCAGCATATCCTCCTGCTTGCTGCGCGTGCCCTCGGGATAAATGACAACGGAGGCATAGTCCTTGTCGATATACTCGGTCGCCGCCTTGACGGTTTTGAGCGCTTCGCGGTTATTTTCCCTGTCAAGCGGCAGGCAGCCGCACTTGTGCATGACCTTGCCGATGATGGGGATCTTCAGATTGCCCGGCTTTGATACGAAGGTAAGCTCCTCCTTGGGCATCTTGTGTACCATGACGACGGGATCGGCAAGCGAGCGGTGGTTTGCTACCATAAGATAGCGCGTATCCTTCGGGATAAGCTCCGTTCCCGTTATCGAGACATCCGCGCGCGCATAGAAGCACAGCAGATCCGCCACGGCGTGCAGATGCCACAGCCAGAATTTCGACGGCTTTTCCTGCGGCTTGCTCTTTCTTATGAAAAGCTCCGTAGACAGCAGCATCACGAGCACGTACGCAATGTGCGCACCGAAGAAATATTCAAGAAAGCGCAGCAGCAGTATGCCCGTTGTCTCCAGGGCATTGCCCGTCTGTCCGGCAATGAGCGTGTGCAAAACGGAGCCTCCGGCTCCGATAGCGGCAAATATTTTAAGAAGCATGAACAAGCCTCCCGGTTCGAACTTAAAAATATATGATGTTTATTCATTTTACCACGAGTTCGTGATTTTCCAACATTAATTTTTTGAACATTTTAATAATTTTTAACTTTTTAGTTCCAATGTAAAAACACATTTTTCGACTTTTCACGGAAGAATGCCCAAAATCGGGGTAGCTTCGTTATATAAATATCAGTGTTTTGACCTTCTTCGGTGCATTTTTGTGTGTTTTGCACACCTTGAGCGCTAAAATCGCGCATCTTTCGTAAAAATTGATAAATTTGTTGAAATTGAACGAAAGGCGCTAATTTTAAAATTGATTTTTGCCCCATAATAGTATAAAATACATAAACGAGTTGTTAACGGCTTATAAACACCGTATCCGTTGCGACTCCCAGTTCAGTAATCAATTTAATAGGAGTGAATTTTATGGAATCCCTTAAGTTCCTGGCACCTGCTCTCGCAGTGGTCGCTCTGCTGTTTGCTTTCTATAAGATAGCATTCGTCTCCAAGCAGGACGCAGGTACCGAGCGCATGAAGGAAATCGCAGCGGCTATCAACGATGGCGCAAAGGCTTTCCTTTTTGCAGAGTACAAGATCCTTGCGATCTTCGTAGTCGTTCTGTTTATTGCCATCGGCCTCGGTCTGGGCAGCTGGATCACCGCACTTTGCTTCCTGTTCGGTGCTCTGTTCTCCATCCTTGCAGGCTACATCGGCATGAATGTTGCAACCAAGGCTAACGTCCGCACCGCAAACGCAGCACGTACAAGCGGCATGAACAAGGCTCTGTCGATCGCATTCTCCGGCGGCTCTGTCATGGGCATGTGCGTTGTCGGCCTCGGCCTTCTCGGCGCATCCGTCCTGTTCCTCATTTTCGAGGACACCAACGTTCTGTTCGGCTTCTCCCTCGGCGCAAGCTCGATCGCTCTGTTTGCCCGTGTCGGCGGCGGTATCTACACCAAGGCTGCTGACGTCGGCGCAGACCTCGTCGGCAAGGTCGAGGCAGGCATCCCCGAGGACGACCCCCGCAACCCTGCAGTTATCGCAGATAACGTCGGCGACAACGTAGGCGACGTTGCAGGTATGGGCGCTGACCTGTTCGAAAGCTATGTCGGCGCTATCATCTCCGCAATGACCCTCGGCGCAGTTGTCGTTGCCGAGTTCGGCGATCTGTCCGTTATCTTCCCGCTGGTCATCGCGGCATGCGGTATCCTCGCATCCGTTATCGCTACCTTCTTTGTCCGCGGCAAGGAAGGCTCCAACCCCCACAAGGCACTGAAGATGGGCTCGTATGTTTCCGCCCTTCTCGTTGTTATAGCCGCCATCATCCTCAGCAAGGTCATGCTCGGCAGCTACGGTCCTGCCATCGCGATCGTTGCAGGTCTGGTCGTCGGCCTCGTTATCGGTATCGTTACCGAGGTCTACACCTCCGGCGATTACAAGTTCGTCAAGAAGATCGCTCAGCAGTCCGAGACCGGTTCGGCAACCACCATCATCTCCGGCACCGCAGTCGGCATGATGTCCACCTGGGTCCCCGTCATCCTCATCTGCGTAGGCATCTTCCTTGCTTACAAGTTTGCAGGCCTGTACGGCATTGCTCTTGCGGCAGTCGGCATGCTCTCCACCACCGGCATCACCGTCGCGGTTGACGCTTACGGCCCCATCGCCGACAACGCCGGCGGCATCGCAGAGATGAGCGGCCTTGACCACTCCGTGCGTGAGATCACCGACAAGCTCGACGCAGTCGGCAACACCACCGCAGCAATGGGCAAGGGCTTCGCGATCGGCTCTGCCGCTCTGACCGCACTTGCTCTGTTCGTTTCCTTCACCCAGGCTACCGGCCTGACCGCAGACCAGGTCGCACTGACCAGTCCCACCGTCGTTATCGGTCTGCTCATCGGCGGCATGCTCCCGTTCGTGTTCTCGGCAATGACCATGGACTCCGTTTCCAAGGCCGCTTACAGCATGATCGAAGAGGTTCGCCGTCAGTTCCGCGAGATCCCCGGTATCATGGAAGGCAAAGCAAAGCCCGACTACAAGACCTGCGTTGCTATCTCCACCACCGCTGCTCTTAAGGAAATGCTCGTTCCCGGCATCATGGCAGTCGTTGCACCTCTGGCAGTCGGCCTCATCCTCGGCTCGACCGCTCTTGCAGGTCTGCTGGCAGGCTCTCTCGTTTCCGGTGTTATGATGGCAATGTTCATGTCCAACGCCGGCGGCGCATGGGATAACGCAAAGAAGTACATCGAGGAAGGCCACCACGGCGGCAAGGGCAGCGATGCTCACAAGGCAGCCGTCGTCGGCGACACCGTAGGCGATCCGTTCAAGGATACCTCCGGTCCGTCGATCAACATCCTCATCAAGCTCATGACTGTCGTTTCCACCGTTTTCGCAGCTATCTTCACTGCAAACGGCCTGTTCTGATAATCAAAAAGCTCACCGCCTTGCATCCATAGGATATAGGATGCAGGGCGGTTTTTACACTTTAATCATACTTTATTAACAAAAAAGCGCGGTTTTTATGGCATAATAAGCGCAGTTCATAATACAAATGCGCCCGGCTTGACAGTGGGTGTATAATATTATGGTAAACTAAAAGTATTGGAGATCATTATGCTGAAGAAAAAAATAAAAAAGTTTTTTGCTTTCGCGATGGCTCTGGTCATGACGATGAGTGTTATGCTCTCGTGCATGTCCGTTTCGGCTTTTGCCGTGTCGCAGTCGGAGATAGACGCGCTCAAGTCTCAGAAGTCTCAGCTTTCGAGTCAGAAGAGCAGCCTCCAGTCTACGATCAACTCTCTTCAGAGTCAGCAGAGTGACCAGATAGCGCTGAAAAATGCGCTTGACGAGAAAAACGCCATCACCGTAAAGCAGATCCTTAATCTAAACGAGCAGATAGATCTGCACACCGAGCTTATCGAGCAGAAGACCGCCGAGGTCGAGGAAGCTCAGAAAGTTGCCGACGCTCAGCTTGAAAAATACAAGGTTCGCGTTCGCGCCATGGAGGAATCGGGCAGATACAATTATTTCGAGGTTCTGTTCGGCGCCAGCAGCATCGGCGAGTTTTTGAGCCTTATTGATGATATCGGCGATATCATGAAAAGCGATAAGGAACTTGAGGATGCTTACCGCCAGTCCGTTGACGACCTCAAGGCCGTAAAGGCAGAGTATGAGCAGGCCAAGGCCGAGATGGAAGACAGCAAGGCAGAGCTTGAGACTCTCAAGGCCCAGCAGGAAAAGGACATCGCCCAGGCCAATGCTGTTATCGCTTCGCTTCAGGGCGATATAAGATCCAACTCCTCGCTGCTCAGCGAGCTTTCCGCGCAGGAAAAGGCTCTTAACGCCGACATTCAGGCGAAGATCGCCGAGCTGAACAAACAGCAGCAGCAACAGCAGGGCGGCGGAAGCAGCGGCGGCGGAAGCACTGTCGGCACCGGAAACCTCGTTTGGCCGAGCTACTGCACCTACATAACAAGCCGTCAGGGTCCGCGCACCCACCCCATCACGGGCGAGTACAAAAACCACGGCGGCACCGACATCGCCGCAAGCTACGGCAGCGCGATCTACGCAGCCGACTCCGGCACGATCGTACGCTCGGCCGACGGCTGGAACGGCGGCTGGGGCAACTACGTCATGATCGACCACGGCAACGGCATGCAGACGCTTTACGCGCACATGTCCTCGCGCGCAGTCTCCGTCGGCCAGACCGTTTCGCGCGGCCAGACCATCGGCTATGTCGGCTCGACCGGCATGTCAAGCGGCCCGCATCTGCATTTTGAGATGTACATAAACGGCTCGAGGATCGATCCGCAGACGCGCTATCCCGGCGTAAGCTTCACTTACTCGGCAAACGCTTGATGTAAATACGCATTTAAAAATCCCGAAGGATGATTCCTTCGGGATTTTTATATTTATCATCTTTACCATCGGTTAACAAGGGCAAATACGCCTGACAGCGTGCCTTTTCGGCGCTTTTTGTCCTTTTCGCCTTGACGGGCGCCAGCCCGCCTGCACCTCAAAAAAAACAAAAATCACTCGAAAATTCATCGCTGGCAGGTGCAAGGCAGTTTTGCCGGAGCTCCAAATGCGGACAGACAAGGAAAGACCCGAAGAGAATACTTGCCGTATTGTCATGGGGCATCGCGGTATGGGCGTATTTCTGCCCGTCAAAACCGTGTCTGTCCTTGTCAACCGATGGTATCATCAGGGATGGGGCTTACCCTCACGGTAGGCCGCCATGATATCGCGGAACACCTCGCCGTTGGAGGGCGGAGTCCAGGTGATGGCGTTTGCACCGGCATCAATGGTCTTCATGATGCTCTCTTCCGTCGGGCCGCCGGTAGCAATGACCGGAACATCGGGGTGTGCGTCCTTTATCCTGCGGACCAGATCCGGCGTATCTGCCGCCGCGGAGACATTGAAGATATCCGCACCTGCCTTCAGGCGGGCTTCAAAATCCGTTTCCTTTCTCGCGACCGTCACTACCACGGGGATATCGACCGTGTGTCGCACGAGCGACAGCACCTCGTTCGAGGTCGGGTCGTTGAGCACGACGCCGGTCGCGCCCTGCATCTCGGCAAACATGGCAAGGTTTATCGCCCTCTGCCCCTGCGTGAGTCCGCCGCCGACGCCGGAGAACACGGGGATATCCGCCGCGGTGAGCAGCGCCTGGGTTATCACGGGCTGCGGCGTGAAGGGATACACCGCCAGGATCGCGTCGGCGTTGACGTTTCTGATGATGCTCAGATCGGTCGAGAACACGAGCGATTTGATGCGCTTTCCGAAAACGATTATACCGCTGCACTTATAAATGCATTCGGGCACACGAAGTGCGAACTTACGCAGCGTACCATCAACTCGGTTGGGCAGTTTTTTCTCAATTGATACTTCGTCATGCATAATTTTCACTCTCCAATATTCTTTTAAATGCCTCAGCTCCGACGAGCAGCACTTCCTCATCGAAATCAAATTTACTGCTGTGCAGAGGGGCTCCTCCCCTGCCGCCGTTCACGCCGAGGAACATGAACATACCTTCGACTTCCTGCTGATATTCGGCGAAATCCTCCGCCGCCATGACAGGCTCGACGAGAACGACATCGTCCATCGAATCGAGCACCGTGTAAAACTTCTCGACCAGTGCACGCGGATTTGCAACATAGGGATAGTGAACGATCGTCTGCATGGAGATGCCGGCTCCCGTTGCCATCTCAAGACCCTTGAGCAGTGCAATTATCTGACGCATGAGCTTATCGTAAAGCTCGTTGCTGAAAACGCGCAGAGTTCCGCTCATGGTGACCTCCTCGGCAATGACGTTGTGCGACGTTCCGCCGACGATCTTGCCGAGGGTCAGCAGTGCATCCTGATGCGGATCGACGTCGCGCGTTATGACCGACTGTATCATAGTTATAAGCTCGGCTGCGACTACGATCGCGTCAATGCCCATCTGCGGCGTTGACGCATGGGCGCTTTTGCCGTGGACCTTGATCTCAAAATCGCTTGTCTGCGCCATGAGGTTTGACCAGCGTATGCCGATCTTGCCGCTCGGCACGGTCGGCCACAGATGCAGCCCGTAGATGCGATCGACCTTCGGCGATACGAGCGCGCCCTCGTCGATCATTTTCCGTGCGCCGCCCCAGCCCTCTTCGCCGGGCTGGAACAGCAGCACGACGTTGCATTTGAGCTTATCGCGGTTGAGCGATATCCACTTTGCCAGAAGCAAAAGGATCGTCATATGTCCGTCGTGGCCGCAGCCGTGCATCACGCCCTTGTTGCGCGAGCGGAAGCGGAATTTATTCTCCTCAGTGTTTTTCATCCCGTCCATATCGGCGCGGAAGGCTATCGTGCGGTCTGCGCCCTTAGCGTAAAACACCGCCTTTAGTCCCACTTCGGCGAGCACCTTCAGCTCATCGGGGCGGCATGCTTCGATTATCGGCTTTATGTATTCGTGCGTTTTGTGAAGCTCGAAGCCGATCTCGGGTATTCTGTGCAGGTCGCGGCGTATCTTGACGCAGTCGTCCTTCATGCTGAGTATCTGTTCGCTTATCTGCATTTAGTTATTTCTCCGTTGCAATAAGTATCTTGTATCCCTCGTTTTTTATGCGCACATCCGACTTTTCCTTGCAAAGCCTGTACGCAACATATGCGTCGCCGCACGCGCCGGTGAGGCTGACGATAAATATCACATAACACTGCCAGAACAGCTTGTCGGGCAGAGCTATCATCAGTATGAGCAGCACAAGGCAGACCGCAGCCGCCGGAGCAAGGCTCATTATCAAGTAGCTGCGCTTATCCAGCCAGCACTTGTATTCAATATATGCGCTCATCCTGCCGCGCACGACGCGCGCAGGCTTGCCGGTGAGCTTGCCGATGATAATACATTTTAAATGCTCCTGCCCGACAAGGCAGAAAGCCGTTATCAGCATGATGAGCACGAATCTTCCCAACAGCGCAAACACACCCGATGCATCAAACAGCAGGCTTATGTCTTTTAAAAAGCAGCAGACCACCGTGAGCACCACGGCGACGGCCGCGGCTGCGGCATACAGCCGAAGGCTCAGCTTTTTATCGCCGTCAAGGTCTATCGTCCCGGTCGTGTATCCCGAGGGCAGCTTGTTTTCAAACGTCATAGTCACCGCATTTCCGGCAGCGGTATGCTCTTATCGAGCAGGACCTTGCCAAAACACATGAGCGTTATGCCCGAGCTTGCAGAGACGGTCACGTCGGCGTCGCTCCTGTCGCGGTTTGCCGAGAAAAGATAGACGTTTCCGCTGTAATCCTGGCAATACTGCTTGCACTTCATGTCGCCGTCAACGAAGAACAGGCCGACGTCGCCGTCGTGGATAATGGCTCCGCGCTTGCACAGCGCAACATCTCCGTCGTGGATATACGGCTCCATACTGTCGCCTGCTATGCGCACGGCAAAATCGGCGGCGCTGCCTTTTTCGACCGCATAGTCCTCATAATCGTCGCCGAGGGCGGGCGATGCGTAGCCTGCCGCGGCCGGGGTGAGGTAAAGAGGTATTATCTTGCTTTCGGGCGAATTTACGCTCGGCTTTTCCTCGCGGCGCGACAGCTCATGGTCGATGACCATATTTACAAGCTCCCTGCCGCTTTCGCTCAGCCGCCTGTATTTGCCGATAAACTGCCACTCGCGCAGGTCCGGCATTTTAGGCAGCGCATTATCCTCGCACAGCCGCTCGACCGGAACGTTGAGCAGCTTGCAGATATGCATCATCATGTCGAAATCGACTTTCTGATTATCGCGCTTTACCATGCTGTAAAGCGTCTGTGCGGAAACGTTCAGCCTCCGGGCAAGCTCGCTGATGCTTATGCCCTGCTCCTGAAGTATCTCCTTGAGCATCGAGCCTCTCAAGCAGCACACCTCCTACATTACATTAAGTATAGCATAGCATCCTGCAAAGATTATGTCAAGGAATAAGCTATTTTATTAAAATTATGTGTATGCGGATTTGACACGGGGCACCATATTGGCGTATCATTTTGACGTATAAACATTTACCCTCGCGTTTGGAGTGAAAGTAATGAAGCATAAGGATATCCGCCGCGACATGCACCGCATTGCGCTCGAGCGTGAGCTGCTCTGGCTCGGCATAGCGCTTGCGCTATACATTGCCGCCTCGGCAGTGGGCGCCGTATATGTCAATCTGCCTAAATGGGCAACGCTCATTTTGGCGATCGTGCCCATTGTCGTTGCCGCAGTCACGCCGCTGCGCAATGCATTCGGAAAAATTTTCGGCGGCAAGGTGCTGTCGTATGAGCTGCTGATCGTTCTCGCATGCGCCGGAACGGCCTGCATGCAGAATTTTAACGAGGCGTTTTTCGTGCTCGTGGCCTTTGACGCCGGCAGCTGCTTTGAGCACATCTTTGCAGGCAAAAATCAAAAGCACACACCGTATCTTGCCTTTCTGCGGCCCGAATACGTCGCGGTCGAGCAGGACGGCAGGATGAACATGGTCGATCCCGTGCGCATACGTCCGGGAACGGTCATGACCGTCGGAAAAAACGAGCTTATTCCGCTCGACGGAATAGTGGTTGACGGCAGCAGCTCGGTCGATGCCTCGGCCTACACCGGCGACAGGCAGCCGATCGACGTCGGCGTGGGCAACGAGGTCGTTTCGGGCTGCGTAAACCTCGGAAACACGCTGAAGATCCGCGTCACGGGGCTTTACAACAACTCGACTCTCGTTCGCGCCTCGCAGGCGGTCGAAAGCGCGCCCAAGAGCGTTTCGCGCCGTGAAAAGCGCTTTGCCGGCATATCGAAGCTGTTCACCCCCATAGTGATCGCCCTTGCAATAGCGCTGGTCATCATCCCGTCGATCATCACCGGCGAATGGCTCGACTGGGCGCACAGGGCGCTGATCTTCCTCGCCGCCGCTTCGTTTGCTCAGCCGCTTATCGTCACGTCCATGGCCTATTTTGCCGGACTGAGCACTGCGGTCGGGCACGGCATTATCATCCGCGGCAAGCTCGATTATTATAAAGATAAGCTTTCGCTGACCATCAACAGGATAAACCTCTGCACTTTCCCCGCCGATTTCAAGCCCGAACAAAAGAGCGGCAAATCGCCCGCGCTGGAATACGCGCGCGTCAAGCCGCAGCCTGCGGAGGAGGTGCGCGAGGCCACGCTGTTCGACGCGCCCGTGCTGCTGCCCGATGTGCTCACGAAACATACTTACGTGGTGTTCGATCTGGAAACCACAGGCACGGAAGTCGACCACGACGAGATCACGGAGATCGGCGCCGTGGTGCTGCGGAACGGAGAGGTCTGCGAGCGCTTCCAGACCTTTGTGGACCCGGGACGGAAGCTGTCACCGGAGATCATCGGCCTTACCGGCATCACCGACGAGATGCTGAAGGATGCCCCACAGCTGAAGGACGCCCTGGCGGAATTCCTGAAATTCGTGAACGGACGGCCCCTGGCCGCCCACAACGCGGAATTCGACATCGGCTTCATCCGGGCAGGATGCAAAAAGGTGGGCCTGGAATTTGACCCCACCTATGTGGACTCCCTGATCTTAGCCCAGAACCTGCTACCAGGTCTCGGCAAGTACAAGTTAGACATTGTGGCGGACCATCTGGACCTGCCCGCCTTCAATCACCACCGGGCCAGCGACGATGCCGCCACCGTGGGCTACATGCTGATCCCGTTCTGGAAAATGCTCCATGAGCGGGGGATCCACACCCTCCAGGCCGTCAATAAGGAGATGGAAAAGCTGCGGCCTCTGGGCAGCAAGTCCAACCGTTTTCCCAAACACATCATTATTCTGGCCCGGAACAAGGTGGGCCTAAAAAATCTCTATCAGCTGATCTCCGCTTCCAACCTGAAATATTTCAAGCGGGTGCCCACCATCCCCAAAAGCGAGTTGATGGCCCATCGGGAGGGCCTGATCATCGGCTCCGCCTGCGAAGCCGGCGAACTGTTCAAGGCTGTGGTGGATCACAAGGATTGGGACGAACTGAAGCGCATTGCATCCTTTTACGACTATCTGGAAATTCAGCCCCTGTGCAACAACGCCTTCATGCTCCGCAACGGCGAGGCACGAAGCGAGGAGGACCTGCGGGAATTCAACCGTATCATCGTCCGCCTCGGCGAGGAGCTGGGGAAACCCGTCTGCGCCACCGGTGACGTCCATTTCCGGGAGCCGGAGGACGAGGTGTACCGGCATATCCTGCTGGCATCCAAGAAGTTCCCGGATGCCAACGAGCCTCTGCCGATCTACTTCAAGACCACTCAGGAAATGCTGGAGGAATTTCAGTATCTGGGGGAGGAAAAGGCCTACGAGGTGGTGGTCACCAACACCCGTCTGGTGGCGGATCAGATCGAAACCTTCGAGCTGCTGCCGGCAGAGCTGTTCCCGCCCCGGCTGGAAAATTCCGAGGAGGATCTGAACCGCCTGGTGTGGGAAAAGGTCCACCGGCTCTACGGCGAGGACCCGCCCCAGCTGATTGTGGACCGCCTGAACGTGGAACTGGGCGGTATTCTGGGCAAGTACGACGTGGTGTACATGTCCGCCCAGAAGCTGGTGCAGCGCAGCAACGAATGCGGCTACCTGGTGGGCTCCCGTGGCTCCGTGGGCTCGTCCC
>ENA-OROD01002116-OROD01002116.1-human-gut-metagenome-genome-assembly--contig:-NODE-2116-length-14731-cov-3.722813_pt1 | contig 14731 bp, 7 predicted proteins | sample MGYA00242123_ERZ509038 | MGnify/ENA primary metagenome ERZ509038 (study PRJEB26280, sample SAMEA2338719) | human gut metagenome | biome: human gut; feature: human-associated habitat; material: faeces... | reverse complement strand
TCTGTCGGCGTTTCGCATCCGATCGTGCGCATTCTGATCCTGACCCCCCATTATCATCGGTATAACACTGCTTCTGATGTATGTCCCTGCGGAACTTTTGACACTGCGCGAGCTGCTCCTGTGTGAGTTGTTTTTGCTGCTCATCCCCATGGCAGCATACCCCATACGGGAAATATTCCGTATTGGAAAGGATAGGCGGAAAGGTCAGCGCAGCACGGCAACGGAGCTGCTGCAAACATCACTTGATTTTGCAGCAGCTCCTTTGAGCTTGTCAGTATTTGATTGTTTCGATTCCGCACCGTGCTCGCACCGTTAAAGACATTGATTCTACTGACTTCTGCAATGTTTTCTTATCCGATGCTGCCGTTTGCGGAACGCTGTTTTTTAATTTGCATCACAGCTTATCCGAGCAGTTCAATGCCGAGTGCGTGACGCAGTATCCTGACAGCATCATTCACCGTTACCTCACCGTTGAAATCGACATCGGCAAGGCGGCACTGATTCTCAGTGAGTTCAATTATGCCCATCGCTTTACGAAGTGCCATAAGAGCATCAATGCCGTTGATGCAGCCGTCCATATCGACATCTCCGAGCAAATGGTAGACGGTAGAAACTGTCATATCGTTCATAACGGGTTCTCCGTCGTAATCCCATCCGCAGAAGACATAACCCTGATGTTCAGGTGCAACGGGGAATTCGCCCGAATCGATAACATCTCCCCTGCCCACAGTCAGCGTGCCGATAACCGCATTGTTGTTGAGGCTGTCAACGAAAGTCACCGTGTAAGCAGTCATGGACCAGCGTGCGTTCAGTGTGATATTGCCGTCAACAAGATAAACAGTTTCATCAGTATACCTTGTGCCGTTCTCATCAAACCAACCTACGAAGTCAAATCCTTCACGGGTGGGAACAGGCAATGTGCCAACGGGTTGACCGTAAGTTACTGTGATTTCCGCAGGACTGACTTCGCCGCCGCGTGCATCGAAGGTGATGGTATAGTCGTTAATCGTCCACGTTGCTGTATATACAACGTTTTCGGTAACAAATTCCGCAACCTCGGGTGTCCACCCCGCAAACGAATAGCCTGCACGCATGGGAGTTCCGTTGAAGTTCGGAGTATGCGAACCCTCCTGAGCAAAGTACTGCTGATCTGCAAAGATAACTTCGCCATCTACACCATCGGTGTACCTTACAGAATAACTCGGAGTTGAGTTAACAGCAAGGCCGTTGATGTCGATACCGCTGCCGAGAATGTCCACAAAATGAGTCTCTCCGGTGTCCGTCATTGAGTAGATGTTGTTTGAAGCATCCGTTATGTAGAAGAGATCGGTTGTTGCATCATAAGCCATTTCGGTTGCACCCGCATAGACATTAACGCCAACGCCCGACATAACGACTGTCCTGTCTGTAAGATACTTGTCGGAGTACCTAATAAGCTTGGGAACAGAGGTTGCCCAATCATTGCCCATTGCGTAAACAGCACCGTCCTTCACTGCAACACCGACCATTGTGCAGTAATCGGAATCCATAATGTAACCGGACATGTAATTTGTTCCGCCCGCCTGCAGAGTTGCAGTATTGTATTGGAACATATAGAATCCGCCGACTGCATAAAGAAGTTCGTTATCCGGATCGTATGCAATATCGTTGATGCCCGTCCATGCTTCGAGACCGCCTAAGCTCACGCTTTGGCGGGTCAGTATGTCGTATCGGTAGAGTTGATAAGAAGCTCCGCTTTCAACGACATAGAACAGGAAGTTATCGCCGTATGCAAGACCCTTAATCATCGAACCGCCGCTGAATTCAGCGATGGTTATCGCCGTCTGTGCGGGCAGAGCGGGATTGAATGCGATCAAAGCATCTCTGTTTGCTGAAACAGTGTATGCAACGGAGGAAGCCCCGGGCTGTTCAACTATTTCAACCGTGCATTGTGCAGATACACCTGTTTGGTTGCTTGTGACCGTTATTACAGTGCTGCCGACTGCAGCACCGGTTACAAGACCGTTTTCGTCAACGACTGCAATACTTTCATCAGCCGACGTCCAAGTTACGCTCGTATCTGCCGCGTTTGAAGGACGTACCCTCGCTTCAAGCTGTGCAGTTCCGCCTACATAAGTGCGAGCAGAAGTCTTGTTAAGCAATATGCCGTTAACGGTGCTCTGCGGCAACTCACTCTCATCCGGAATGAAGGCCATAAGTCCTAAGAATGCTTCACCGTACTTAATGGATGAACCTTCGCGTGTGTAGAGGCTGATTCCTCCGAGATTTACCGAATACGGTTCCTCGCCAAGCTGAATCATTACAACGCCGCTTGCATACTTAAGCCCCTGTGTACTGTATGTTGCATTGAGATACAGTCTGTTCGTACCATAGTCATACGCCATCTGAGAATTGTACTGCATGTTGCCGTAGTAGTTGTTGCCCGTGAAGACACCTGCGCCTGCAATCGTCATGAACTCCTCATACTCGCCCGTCACCTTATCCACCGTATATATAACGGTCTGTGAAGAGTCGTTTGAAGGAGATCCTGCTGCATAGAGCTGTCCCTGCGCATCACATGCAAGAGCATATACAGGTCTGTTAAAATCGAGCTGTGCAATAACGTTTACACTGCCGGTATTCAGGTCAACCGTCACAAGCGACGCAGGGCACTGAACTGCCTGATCGGTGCTGTACTCGTAGGTATGGTGAAGCGTAAGGCCGTACAATGTACCTGCTGCATAATCCATTGCAAGTGCGGTAATCTGATCATTGTAAGTATCAATGTTCGCCGTACCTATTGTCGTGTAAGCCGAGAGGTCGTTTTCATCGATCCTGAGGAAGGCTCCCTTATCATTGAAGGCATAGTAGTAACCGTCATAGTAAACGCCCGAACGCAGCGAGTAGACGCTTATCATGCTCTTGTCAACAAGCATGTGCCTAAGGTCATAATCATTGCCGTGAATCCAGAAATCATAGTAGCTTGTTCCTCCCTGGTCGAGGTTAAGGAAGGCCTTAAATTCGCCGGCTGCTTCAAGAACCGTAATCTCTATGGAGTCAGTGTACAATGTGTCATCGTTTTTGTTTTTCGTCGTAACCGTAACGGTTGCCGTACCAATGCCCATAAATGTCAGTTTGCCGAATCTATCGACAACGACAACTTCTTCGTCGGAAGATACCCATGTTTTAACCTGGTTGGTAGGCCTGAGAGGTTCCGTCACAACGTTGAGTTGGAGCGTCCCTCCGGCAAGACCTACAGCCGACTCACCGTTGGTTATCGTAATGCTTTCAACGGGGATGATCTGCGTTTCAGGTTCATTGTCGGGAATGGTGAAAATAACCGTTTGCTCTACACCGGCCTTTGTTGACACATCGCCCATGTCAATAATGGTTGCGGTCGTCCTTTCGGGTTCCCATTCGTCCGGACCGAGTGTGACAAGGTAGAGGGGTGAAAGTCCCTTGTTCATGCACGGGTTCCAATAGATGTTGCCGGTGTTGTAGTCATAAGTCATGCCTGCATAGAACCAGCTGTCACCCGAAGCACTGCCGAGACGGGTTGTTGACAAAGTATCGGCATCAACAGAGTAAAGAGTTGAACTCATGTCTGCAATGACGATCATTCCTTCTGCCGTGACGCACATTGCCGTTGCAATGGCGGGTCCGCCAATATCGCCGGAGAAAGTTCCGAGCGGGTCAATCGACCCCGTTTCAAGATCCACAATGCACAAACCGCCGTTTGTAAGATCAACGCCGTACATACGACCGGTGTTGTAATCAAAGCCGATGTTTCCAACTTCAATACCGATGGTGTATCCGATTTCTTCCGGTTCGCCGATTACAGTTTCAGCGGGAACCGCACCCTTTGTAACAGGACTGCGATAAAGCACCGAAGCACCGCCGAAAGTTCCGTCCGGAGCGGTACGTGCCTGCACCATTACAGTGTAAACATATCCGTTGTAATATGCACCGCCCTGCCAGAGCGCATTGGCAGTGACATTTTCTCCGGACGTCGGATCGTAATATGTTACCATGGGTTTTCCGAGTGATGTTATTGCAGTGGGTGTTTTGTCAGCATATGTGAACCATGTGAATCGGTTGCCGATGTTTGAAAAATCTTCAACAACAAATCCGTAGAGGGCATCCTCCGCTTTCACGACTTTGATCTTGCACTCCGAACTGTAATCCACCCAAGTGGGTACCGTTGTGCCGGTTTCATTATCCCAATGATAGGGATCCCATACCTGACCCGTTGCGGTGATAACTGCGTCTCCTTCCGAAACTGCCGTTACAAAGCCATTGGCATCAACAACGGCAATGTTCTCATTTGATGTTGACCACATGACGCCGTTTGCTTGCGCATTCCACGGCTGCCACGCGACTTTAATCTGACGAGTCTGATTTTGAACCATTGTTGTGGAATACGGCTCAAGTGAGAACCCGGTCGCATTGATTCCCATTTGGAAGAGATCGGATTCAATGCTGTTGGGAATGAACAAACATGTTTGACCGCCGGGGCCATAGGTTCCGACTTCGGTGCATGCAGCAGTTTCGAGGTTGACGGTATACGTTACGTTAATATTTACATATACGGCACCCTGAGGAACCTGACTGTGTGCAAACCAGTACATTGTATCCGTGTTGTGGTCGTAGCCCATTGACTGAATAACGTTTGCTCCGCCAAAACCCGGATAATTTACAAAATCTGTTTCCCCAATGAGTACGGTTTCCGCACCGTTGCCGGCTGTATTGAGTTCCAATGCATACAGACAGCCGTTTGTACCGATACCGTAGATGCTGCCTTCGGTCGTTATTCCGAGACAGAGAATCTCCGATGAACCGTTTTCGCCCGTGATCGGCCCAATCTCGTCAACAAAGACCTGGTTGTTCCACTTGGAAGTCCAAATCTTGTACAATGCATTGTAACCGTCGTCCTTTCCGTCGTTATTGTTATCTCCCTTGTATGCCCAACCGACGGCAAGAAGGAAGTCGGTTCCGGAAGCGGAATTCCACGGATCAAGCAGAGCTGTTCTTGTATCGGAGTAGTCCATTGCCATATCGTAAAGAACCCATACGCCGTTTTCGCCGACTTTGCCGCTTTGAGCAACAAGCGTCTTTGTTTTCCAATAGGTTCCCGACGGAGTCACCAGCTCCAGTGACCCGGTCCCCGCATTCTGCGCGATAAGATAGCCGTTAACATATTCGGCTGAATAATACCTGTTCGCAGAATCGAATGTTTCGTTTCTCGCATCGGAGAGGTCAGTTTTATTCGCACTGAACCAACCGCCTTCAACCGCTGCCGCATCGTAAGTCTCACATCCGTAAATGCGGCTGCTGTCCAACGCAGCGGGACCCGTGTCGCCGCCGGTATGATCGCCGAGGTTAAGGAATGCATCGATAACAGTTTCGTTGCAGGCGTAATCAGCAACAACAACGGTAAATTCATTGCCGAAGCCGGTAATGTCAAACCTTCCGCTGAAAACTTCTCCCGGAGTGTTTTCAACCTCGAACTTGCCCATGATCGTGCCGTTGCTGCTTTCGAAAAGAACTGCCGCAATGTAGCGATTTTCAAGCAGCTCAAGGTTAAGATAGGTACGTCCGTTTTCTTCGTCGAAAGAAACTGCGGACTGCAGATCCGCGCCATTCAGTATTTGCGGTGCGGCGGAGTCGAGAGTCACATCAAATACGATGCTGTCGTCAACAAAATCGTCGCCGTCATCGAGGTAGGCTTCCATTTTGTACGTTACAACAGTTCCGTCGGGAAGCTCGTTGCCGTCCAAGTCTTTCCCGTCCCAAACGTCACCTTCTCCTGCAAGCAGGTAGCCGGGAATAACCTGTCCGTAAGCAGCGTTATAGTAGCTCTTTGTCTGGTATTCTCCGCTGATGTCAAAGTAAACATCGCCCGTATTCCTGTCGGTCACGGTGATCCGGAGAGTGCGCGCATTTCTTAACATACCGTAATCAATTTCAGCGAGGGGATTGCTGTAGGAAAATGCATTATATGCATCTCCTGCTCTGCCGGTTCTGATGTACGGGTTTGTGCCGAGCTGTGCGTTGTTGGTGAATATCCTGACGGGATAGAGACTGTATTCCGATTCTTTTTCGCTGTCGAAAATGTCCGCCGCGGACCAATCGCCGTAGAAACCGACAATGGGCATTACCAGCGAAACGGGTTGTTCGGCTTCCGAACCTGAAACAGGAACGGCATAGACAAAGCCTTCAACGAATATTCCGTTGGGGAATCTGTTCATGTATTCTTTGTCGGCATCAGTCAAACTGATTTCCGCATTAACTGTTACCCTGCCGTTTGCCGGAACGTTAACGGTATTTCCTCCTTCAAACGTTACACGGGTCGTAAGACCGTAAGGTGCAGCGGCAATAAACCTATCTCCGTAAATGCTTTCAGTCAGAAGAGAACTGTCAAGCGTATAGGTCAAAACTTCGTCCGTGAGGTTGTTGATTTCGAAACTGAAATTGAAAATGCCGTCTTTACTGTCATTATCTCCTATTTCAGCCTTCGGTCTTCCCTCTGAAGCAGAAGTGCCGGTAAGGTATGCCTTTGTTGTGGTTGCCTTAACCAAATCGGCAAGGCCGCTGCCCTGTGCACGAGGTGAATACTCAAGTGTGTCGGTTGCAAACAGGGGATTTGCGGTGCTCATAAGCAGAGCCGCAGCAACTCGCCTTTGTTCAGCCCCGGAAAGTTCAGGATAGTTTTCATCCAAATACTGGATAAGAACAGCCATTGCACCTGCAATCTGCGGTGATGCCATCGACGTTCCGCTCATGTTTCCGTAATAAGAACCCGATATTGCAGGATCGACCGTCGAATAAATACTTCCGCCGACGCCTGAAATTTCAGGCTTAAGCTTCAAATCCGGGGTTACTCCCCAGGAAGAGAAGCTGCTTATCGTTCTGTCGATATGGAAAAGCTGTGTATCCGCATTGCAAACTCTGAACACAGCATTGCCCGATTCTGCTTGGGTAAGCAAAGCCTGACCTGCCGCTTTCGTTACGCTTACAGCAGGGATATTGCCCGCACCGTCATTTATCTGCATGTTTACAATGCCCATGGTGTTGTTGTAAACGACACATGCAATTGCACCGTTAGCCTGAGCTATGCTCTGCTTTTCAGGGAAAGAATTGCCTCCTCGTGAAACAACGGCGACCTTACCGTTTACGTCAATGCCTGCATAATCTGCCTCAGTGCCGTAACCGGGAACCATAACATATTCAAGTTCACGGTTTCTGAAATTTGCAATGAAGCTTGTTGCAGAGGTTGCTGCCGTATCCTGATAGCCGAAATCCGCCCCGCCGACAGTGATGTACAGCTGTTCGTAACCGTCGTTATCAACGGAAGCAACGGAGATGGCAGCACTGTACGTTGACGGAGTACCGACGAGACCGGTATCGGGGTTCGGAAGAAGAGACATGTTCATGCCCCACCTGTTGCCGTATGCATTGTTTGTATCGTTGCCGGCAGCGATAATAATCTGAATGTCGGATTCGAGGAATTTGTTCATCGTTTCCATCATGGTGGGAACATCGGTAAAGCCTGCTGCAGCACCGAGTGAAAGGTTTACGGTATCGACTTCAAGCCTTACGCAGTCTTCCATTGCGGCAAGTATTGTTGCCCAACCTGCACCGCCGCCGGACTGGAAAACCTGCATAACGACAAGCTGTGCGTCCGGAGCAACACCGACAGCCTTACTTCCTTCAATCTTGTTTGCCGCAGCAATACCTGCAACATGCGTTCCGTGATCCGAACCTGCATATGTGTTCGATACGTCAAAATCAGCTGTGGCATAATTGAAGATGAACGGAAGCTTCGTGTTGTAATACGAGCGATTAAGCTTCGGGGTGCTTTTGCCCGCATTGAGCGTATACCAAATATCATCGACGCTCTGTCTTGTGATAGGGTCATCAAGCTTGTCATCGGGCAATGCGGCGAAATTCGGGTGTGTAACAAGGATTCCTGTGTCAAGAATCGCTATTCTCATGCCCTTTCCGCCGTAGCCGGAATTGTTGAGTATGTCCGAACCGATCATCGTTGAAGAGTTGTTTGTAAGCGGTGCAAGATCATAATCCGTTTCCGGCAAAGCAAAAGTCGGTGCAACATAAACGCTTTCAACACCGTTGAGTGCCTCAAGCTTTTTCCTGTTGCCGTATGCGGTCGTGACGGAAAAGCCTGTCATTGCAACCGTATAATCAAAACCAAACTCGTGCTTTGATTTGCCGAGAGCCTCGGCTGCCTGCTTTTTCGCAGAATCAATCGCCTTGATTTGTTTCGACTCCTGAGACTTGACTGCCTCTGTTCTTTCGGAAATTTCCCTTACAGAGTAGTTTCCAAGCAATGAGGCGGACTTCAAAACAACTATGAATGTCACCTCATCGCCGGCTCTCAACGATGCGGCGGCATCGTTTTCGGAGAAGGGGGTGCTTGAAAGCTCGAACCTGTCGGTATTCAGCTTTCCATGATGTGTGTTCGCAGTCGAACCCTTGCCTTCACGTCCGGTCGCAAAGCCGCTTTTACCTTCGCGTGCCGTGAGGGAAAGAGGCCCGTCGGCTGTGCCTGCTATGCTGCTGCTTGTTTTCGCGATCAAATTCATCGGAAAACAGCTGACGAGCATAACGAGAGTCAGCAATAGTGCCAAAACTCTTCTCTTCATTAGTGTACCTCCTTGTGATTAATACTGATGTTCTTTCGGGCAATCCAACCGAAAGAATCCGTCATCAAGCATATATTAACATAGTATACCTTTTATGTCAACAGTTTCGGTGTGGGTATACCGATTATTCTCGGCGCCGATGATTGGCTGCACACGGCCTGCAAAAACATTTACAGCCGTTATAGGCAGCAGAGGGAGAAATACGCAGCTTTACGGCAGGAGCAGAGCGTGAGTTGTCAGAGCAACATTCTGTCAACATGACATAATTCGTTGTCCGCACCTTCCGTCCCCAAAATGATGACTTTCCTCCGGAGAATTTTTTGTTTCAACGAAACAACTGTCCCTTGTGACAGTGACAAGAGTCGGAATATGCATTATAATGGTATCACAAGATGCTCGGTACGTCTTTCAATCGTTAAGCGATCGGAAGTTGCTATTGCAAATTAGGAGTAAAAAATAAAAATAATACATGCAAACTTGCAAGACCGCTCGTCGTCACCGTAGTGGCTGCGGTCATCGCAGGCACTCTCGGCATCATGACATCGGCAGAGGGCTGTACGATTGCCCGGTATGTCGGCGTCAAGTACTCTCTTCCGAGTGTCGCGGCAGAGAACGACTACGGTTCGCCGGGCAACCCCTATAGCTTCAGCGACCCCCCGATGGTGCTGTTCAACGGAGAAACCATCACGGAATACTCCGACATATACCCCGGCAGTACCGTGGAGAATATAAAAACCGGCAGCAGCCTGACGGTATGCCGGAAAACAGCGGACGGCGGCAGGATGTCCGCGAAATATGGCAGAACGAGCGAGAAAGCCATCTGCGCGCTTCTCAAGTCCCTTTACCCGATTCTGCCGAGAAGGAGTCACAATGAATGAAAAACCGAACCCCCCGAAGAAAGATATTTATTCTTATCTGGCGGTGCTGCTCTGCTTCGCCTTGTTTGTTGCAGGCGTCTGCGGCATCGTCTCGAGCAGAACCGCAAGCCATGAGTACAAGAACTCCGACGACGTGCGGAAGGTCAGCGCAGTCGTTCAGGATTACGAGCCAATCGCGATAAAGGACTCCGACGGCAACACAACCGATTGGAAGTACGAAGCCAAGCTGTCATTTGACGTCGATGGAAAGACCTACACCGGAAAGGATACTTTCTACAGAGATATAAGCACCGGGGACAAGGTCACGGTCGAGGTCTATCGAACCGGAAAGGGCGAGTATAAGCTCGCTCCGGAAGGCAATCCTGCGGATTTCCTTCTATACTGTATGGCTGTTGTTGTCGGCGGTTTTCTGACTGTGGTGATGACACACAGCGTTGTGGCACCGGGCAAAAAAGAAGAAGCCGGGGAAAAAAGCGGTAATAACAAGAACAAGAGGTAGTTATGAGTCTGTCAGATGCATTCTGGATAGCGGCAGCCTTTGCCGTGATCTGTGCGTATTATATCGGCGAAAAGATCATTGATATCGATTTCTCGTGCTTTCTTGCGAAAAACAGGAAAAAGGCGAAGTATAAAAGACTTCTCGCAAAGCGTGAAACGCCGCTTGCAAATATGGGACTGCGCCGCAATATCCGAAACGCATATGAAAATGTTTTGTGCCCCCTCGCCAAAGCGGATAAAAGCCTGCTGCCGATCAGAATGGATAAAACCTTCCGCAGAAACATCGAGCTCCAGATCGACAGTCTCGCAAGGCACAGCCTTTACCGTGACATCCGCGTGGCTGACCTCAGTCCGGGACAGAAAATCGGGTTCCGGACATGGGAGGACGACGGTAGGGAATGGCGTGAAGCCGAGCTTGAGTGCTGCGCACTTGAGCGCCTGATCTCCGCGAAGAACTCTGAGGTCGAGCACGAGATCTACCGAAAGCACGCCTGTCTGCGAGTCCTTCAGTCGCGGCATGTTCAGACGGTTGACTGCGGTAACGGCAAAAAAACATTCTATGCCGGAAAAGCCAAGGTGATCTGCCCGTCATGCGGTGCCGAGGTCACGCTCAGCAGTCAGCAGGTAGTCTGCGAATACTGCGGCGCAAGGATCCAAACGGATTTTTACGACTGGCAGACCGAGGTTTTTGAGATCTACGAGCATATCGGGAACAATCTCAGAAAGTTTCTGCTGCTGCTCGGGTGCATGACGGTACTGTTTCTCTCTGAATTTCTCTGCCTCTACCTGATAAAGGATACCGAGATATCCCTGGCGGCAGGTGTGGGCACGGCGATTCTGGTGCTCGCGGCACTGACGGCTCTGGCGTTTGCCCGGAAGCTGAGGCACGATAAGCTGGCGAAGCGGATTGAGCTTTATTCGGAAAACTACCTCCGATCCTGCATAACCGAGGCTCTTTACAAGGACGCCGACAGCGATGAGCTGCTTGACTACAGCGTAGGTACGATCATTCTGAAAAAAGTCGTCAACACGGAGGACACAACCACGATAACCGCCGATGTCTGCGTAAGCGAAACGTATCTCCCCGAAAACAAAAAACCGTACACGAAGAAAACCGGAAGAACACTCACTCTGCAAAGAGCAAGACACCCCGATAAAAGAAAGACGGACGGAAAGCTTTTCATCGAAAAGGACTGCCCGTCCTGCGGAGCCAATTTCATTCCTGACGAAAAACACTGCTGTTCGTTCTGCGGATACAGTCTCGATGCGGATAACGCCAAATGGGTCGTGCTGACGGCCGACAAAAAACAAGGAGGATCCTTATAATGGGATTATTCGACAAAAAATACTGTGACGTCTGCGGTGCCAAGATCGGTTTTCTCGGGAATCGCAAGCTCGAGGACGGCAACCTCTGCAAGGACTGCGCAGGAAAGCTCTCCCCGTTTTTCAGCGATCGCAGGAATTCAACAGTCGCTGAGATAAAGGAGCAGCTCGCCTACCGCGAAGATAACAAGCGGCGGCTCGATGATTTCTTGCCGACTGTCACCTTTGACGGAAGCAAGAAAGTTTATATTGACCCGATAAGCGAGCGTTTCATCGTCACGGGACTTTCAAACTGGCGCAGCGGCAACCCGGATCTTATCAGCTTCTCACAGGTAAGGAATGTTGAAACGGACATCAAGGAAAACAAGGAGGAGATCTTCTGTAAGGATTCCGAGGGCAACGAGACGAGCTGCCATCCGCCCCGTTACGAGTGCGATTATGAATTCAACATTACAATCCATGTTGATTCCCCGTGGTTTGACGAGATTGAACTTGAACTGAGTGACGGAAACCGTCCTGAAAGCCGCTTCACCGACCTCTACCGCGAATACGAGCAGAAAATGCGCGAGCTTGCGGATATACTGATGCGCCGCAGCAATCGTTATCGTGTCTTTGACGGCGACGGAATGATGAACCGGATCCGCGCTGAATATGACCGTCCCGTCTCCGCACCCGCTCCCCTCTCGCCTGCCGAAGGCGGTTGCTCCGTCGTCCGCCCCTGTTTGGGGAAAATGCAGAAAAAGCTCAAAAAATCTAAAGCGGAATTGTGAATTTTCCCATTTATCAAGGCTACTTTAGCACAGAATTCAGCATTTGTCAAGATTCGATTTTGAAACGCCTGCACGGATTTTCCGAAAAATTCATAACGCAGGATCCACTGTTTCCCGCAAATACGGAAGCGGGACCGAGACCTTCTTGCCCGGTTTCCCGCAACCTTTCGCCCGTAAAAGCCTTTTTATCGGATGATCGCCCTTCTGAATACAAAAGAACCCTTGGGAAAAGCGCAGTTACCATAGGAATTTTTCAGACAGCATAAATAAGGAATGTTAAAAACATCAAATTATTTAACATCCCCTTTTCCTTTTTTCGCTGCAAAAACACACTATACACTATACTTTTTGAAGACATTTTTTCCAAACAGCATGCCAACCCGACAAATTGGGTTTTACATTTTTTATATTCAAACAATCTATACAACTTTTCTGAAAAGCTTCCCGCATACAGTTTCCCGAAAATATACTTATCCACACCGCTCAACTCGTCTATGTATTTTTGCGGTGTCATCCTGAATTCTATTCACACCATTCATAGACTCACCTACAGCTTCTTATTTATCGGCAGATTTTACATAAGAAATATTCCAACATTACTTATTATATCAAAAAAGCATTGTACTGCAGGCTGTTATATTCGGGTATAAGAAAACTCGACTATAAAAGCCGAGTTTTCCAAATTACTTGATTGAAATTCCTATGGGAATAGCGCTCAGCACAAGGGTTCTCTGGATTGTCGACTATTTCCTCTTTGGGAAAGGGCCGAAAGAAAAGCGCTTACAGCCGATCGGCAATTTCGTAAATCAGCCGCTCGGTTTTTTCCCAACCAAGGCAGGGATCGGTGATGGACTGTCCGTAAACGCCGCCGTCCGGTTTCTGTGCGCCGTCCACCAGATAGCTTTCAATCATCAGGCCCTTGCACAGCCGCCGGATGTCGGCTTTTTCCCTTCTGGAGCGCAAAACCTCGTGGGCAATGCGGATCTGTTCCTCGTATTTTTTGCCGGAATTGGCATGGTTCGTATCCACGATCACTGCCGGATTGGACAGACCGGATGCGGCATACAGCTCATTTACCCGCAACAGATCCTCATAATGGTAGTTGGAAACCGTTTTTCCGTCGGTGCTCTGATAACCCCGGAGAAGATTTCCGCAGCTCTCCACTTCCCAGCCTCTATAGATGAATGTATGGGGATGCTGTCCCGCCTTGATCGCATTCATCATCACGCTCAGATCTCCTCCTGTCGGATTCTTCATGCCAACGGGAATGTCCAAACCGCTGGCGGTCAGCCGGTGCTGTTGGTTTTCCACGCTCCGGGCGCCCACCGCCACATAGGAAAGCAAATCCGACAGATACCGGTGATTGTCCGGATAGAGCATCTCATCCGCACAGGAAAAGCCGTAGTCCTTCAATGCGCTCATGTGCAGCTTCCGAATCTCCACAATACCCTTTAACATATCCGGATGCCCGTTGGGATCGGGCTGGTGGAGCATTCCCTTGTACCCGTCCCCCGTGGTGCGGGGCTTATTGGTATAGATGCGCGGAATAAAGAGAATCTTGTCCTCCACCTTTTCGGCAACCTTCTTCAGCCGTCCGATATACTCCAGAACCGACTCGCTCTTGTCGGCCGAGCAGGGCCCGATAATCAGCAAAAAACGGTCGTCTTTCCCGCAAAAAATATTCTTTATGATCTCATCCCGCTGCTGTTTCTGCGCCATCATGGCAGGAGTTACCGGATATTCCGCCTTCACATCCTGAGGAATGGGCAGTTTTCTGTAGAATTTCATATTCATAGTGCTCTCCCGAACCTTTCCTTTCGCCGCCTTACCGGCATATACAATTTATTTTTCTTTCTTTATCTCTTCCGACCAAAGCACGGTCTGATCAGAGGGTTTGTCAAATTTTTCTCTGCGGTCCTTGGACAATCTCATCATTTCCCGCATTTTTTCCCGATCTCCGGCGGCCAAAGTCTGGCGCAGCTTGGCAAATTCCCAGGAAAACCGGTCCATTTCGGTTAAGAGCGCCTGCTTGTTCCACAGGAATAGCTCACTCCACATCTCGTCGTTGATCTTGGCGATTCTTGTCAGATCCCGGAAGGAGTCTCCGGTATAGGTTTCCAGCCCCGGAGTGTCGCAGGCGCACATCAGAGCCACTGCAATGCAGTGAGTCAACTGAGACAAAAGCGCCACCATCCGATCGTGGGAATCCACATCCAGACGGCTGATTCGATAAAAGCCCAGGGCTTCTCCCAGTTTTTCGCAGATTTCAATGCCCTTTTCGGTGTTCCGGGCCGTGGGCACCACAATGTAGTTCGCACCTCTGAACACACTGTCGTCGCTGTAAACCACACCGCTGCGCTCTCTTCCGGCCATCGGGTGGGCGGCAATGAACTCCACTCCGGCAGGCATTTTTTCCTGCACCTTTTCCACCACACTGCCTTTCACGCCGGTGACATCGGTGACCACCGTCCCCTCTTTTAAAAGCGCCGCATAGCGATCCACCCATTCGATCACCGTATGAGGGTAAAGCGCCAGCACCACCAAATCCGCCCATTCCAACAATTCCTTTTTGGGTTCGGTACTGCCGCTTTCAAGAAATCCTCCCCCAACGGCAAAGTCA
>ENA-OROD01002111-OROD01002111.1-human-gut-metagenome-genome-assembly--contig:-NODE-2111-length-14741-cov-4.769168_pt1 | contig 14741 bp, 16 predicted proteins | sample MGYA00242123_ERZ509038 | MGnify/ENA primary metagenome ERZ509038 (study PRJEB26280, sample SAMEA2338719) | human gut metagenome | biome: human gut; feature: human-associated habitat; material: faeces... | reverse complement strand
TAAATAAGCATGAAATGTTAAATAATCTAATAATATTAAGAAGTTTTGAAGATAAAAATACAGAAGAATATAATAAAGTTCTTGATGATCTAATTGTAACTTATGATAATAATAGTGATGCTTGTATTAAAAATATATCAAAATTGCCAACAGGACTTAAAGGTATTTTATATTATAAAATAAATAATAATTAAAAATATGATCAAAAAATTTAAAATAATTATTCTGTTGTAAAGTAGAATTTTTTTTAATTAAAAAATCAACTTTTTTTAATTGATTATCTAATGTCAATAAATTATAATTTTTATTATTAATACAATCTAAAACATTCTTAATAAATTCATCTTTAGATAAAGTAGTAGTCTCAGTTTCACCAAATTTTCTATAACTAACTAAATTACCATCTTTTTCCTTATCACCAATAATAACAGTTAAAGGTATTTTTTTAGATTGACTCTCTCTCATTTTATAAGATAATTTCTCATCTCTATCATCTAACTTAACTCTTATATCTTTATCATTTAATTCATTTAATAAATCTTTAGAATATTCACTATGAATATCATTATTAACTGGAATTATATTAATTTGTACAGGTGAAAGCCATAATGGGAATGCGCCCTTTGTTTCTTCGATTATAAAAGCAGTAAAACGATCAAACGTTCCAAATATAGCACGATGTAAAACGACTGGTATTTGTTTTTCACCATTTTTATCAATATAAGACAAATCAAATCTTCTAGGAAGTAAGAAATCAAGTTGACAAGTTGACAAAGTCACTTCTGGACCAATAGCAGGTTTAACCTCAACATCTAACTTTGGACCATAGAAAGCAGCCTCACCAATAGCTTCAAAATATTCAACACCAAGTTCATTTAGAACTTCTCTTAATTTAGTCTCAGCTTGATTCCACATTTCATCATCATCAAAATACTTTTCTTTATCTTCAGGATCACGAAGTGATAATCTAAACTTATACTCTTTAATACCAAAATCTTTATAAACCTCAAGTATTAAACTAACAACTTTCTTAAACTCATCTTTAATTTGTTCAGGTGTAACAAATAAATGCGCATCATTTTGACACATACATCTAACTCTTTCAAGACCCTTTACAGCACCAGAAGCTTCATAACGAAAATCAGTAGCGAATTCTCCAATTCTTATTGGTAAATCACGATATGAGTGTAATTTATTTTTATATATTAACATATGGTGTGGACAATTCATTGGACGAAGTACAAACTCTTCATCATCAACCTTCATAGAAGGGAACATATTTTCTTTATAATGATCCCAGTGACCAGAAGTTTTATAAAGATTAACAGTTCCAACACAAGGAGTATAAACATGATCATATCCTAATGCTCTTTCTTTTCTATAAATATAATTTTCTAATTCTTTTCTTATAATTGAACCATTAGGTAACCAAAGAGGCATACCAGAACCAACTAAATCATTATTCATAAATAATTCTTGCTCTTTACCAATTCTACGATGATCTCTAGATTTTGATTCTTCCAAATAATTTAAATAATCATTTAAATCTTCTTCATTATCAAAACAAATACCATATATTCTTTGAAGCATCTTATTTTTAGAATCACCCTTAAAATAAGCACCAGAAACCTTTAATAATTTAAAATATTTAATTTCTTTTACAGTATCAACGTGTGGACCACGACAAAGATCTGTAAAATCACCTTGTGTATAACAAGAAATAACAGTTTCATTTTCATCCATTCTTGAAATTAAATCAATTTTATAAGGATCATCCTTAAACATATCAAGTGCTTCTTCTTTAGATATTTCGTGTCTAACTATTCTTTTACCATCTTTAGATATTTTTTTCATTTCTTTTTCGATTTTTATTAAATCATCATTATTTAAAACATCATCACCTAAATCAACATCATAATAAAAACCATCTTCTATTACAGGTCCAACCCAAAACTTAGCATTCGGATATAAATGTTTTACAGCTTGCGCTAATAAGTGAGCACAGCTATGATTTAATTTACTTAATCTTTCATCTTCTTTAATATTTACCATTTTAATCATTCCTTTCTATCACAAAAAAACGCATCCTTTAAAGGAGCGTTTATACGCGGTACCATCCTACCTTATAACTCTTTTTTTAACGATCTATGACCGGAAATATCTTTCGATATTCAGCTCCAAGGTAGTAACTATTATCTTAATTTATTGGCTTTCACCATATACCAACTCTCTATGAAATATCTAATAATAATCTTGTCCTTTTCTTCACTTGATAAATTAATTCTATCACTTTTTTTTAGAATGTCAAGTTATTTACTACATAAATATTCTTTAATAATATTCTCTCTAACCTCTTTACTACTTTTCTCATTATTATAATCATTAGTCATCATAACGCCATCTTTTGTAAATGCCTTCTCGCCATTTAACAAAATATCAAGTGCCATTTTATTTAAGTTAATATTTATAAAATCTTTTAAATCCTCTTTTTTAACCCATTTAACAATATGTTTAGCATTTTCCTCATCAGTTATTTCTTTATGATTATTACTATTCAAATGACCATAAACAAAATTTAAATATGCATATCTATTTACACCCTTATAACCAGCATAGAAATGATTTACAACCTTAAAATTACTAACAAAATCAATAGAAATATCACTATAACCCGTTTCTTCATAAGCCTCTCTCTTGCAAGCATCAATAGGTGTTTCGCCTTTTTCAATACCACCCATCACAAAACTTTTACAATTTCTACCTTTAGCATCTTCACATAAATACGTATCATTTTCATAATGTTTAATTATACCAACAACACTATATCTTCTTTGAGTATCTTTGTCATCTCTTGGCTTTTCTTCATTTTTTCCATAAAAATAAGGCGCAACTACTTGCTTAAGTGGCAAATTATTTTTTATAGCATATTTATAATCCCTATTATTATGAGATGGAATAAAAAATCTATTTCCCTTTACTTTGCGATAAAAAATTTCCATTTTTTCTTTCGTAACCGGATTAATAGCATAACCATCTATTTTTTTATTAACAATTATTGCCGTTGCCCCATAAATTAATTCAGGTTTATTTATACCAATATCTAATACTTCATTATTTACTTTAACTTTAAAATAATACTTCATAATTCCTACCTCCTTATAAATATGTAGCTATTTTAAATATATGATTTTTTTCAAAAACAATATCATCATTCTTTTTATTCTTTTTAATTTTATCATAAATATCCCAGTAAGTTGCTTTAATTAAATTTTCATTTTCAATATTGAGAAGTTTAGTAATTTTGTCAATTTCTTTATCATCACCTTTGATTTCTAAATAAATTCCGAATGGTAATTCATCAATTAAAATATCTATATTACCATACCTAAAGAAAAGACGATATTTTTCCATAATAAATTTTTTTGTAAGACCTATTTTTTCGAGTATATATCCCATTTTATTAATATCATCAACTTCAATTTCAGTTGTAATTCTTTCAAAAGATGTACTAACTTCATTATCAGGTATTTCCTTTAGCGTTACGACATTTTTAATGCCACTTTTTGTTCTAATGAATAAACCATTACTTGAATACTTAAGATTTTCATTATCATACCTAACAGTTCTTTCCATAAATCCGCCAATAAAAACTGCCTCTATTTCAACCAATCTTTTCGAAATATAATCAAAATTATTAATTTTGTATTTTACTTGTTTATCAATCCTTGTCATAACTTCTAATTACCCTCCTAAATGTTTCAACATAAATTTTTTCAAAATTCATATTATCAACTAATTTTTTGCAGTCATAAACTCTATCTAATATTAAAGCATAATCAAGTATATTTAACACACTTTTGCTTTTTGGATAAACACCCAAGAGTGTCGGAATACCACCTTCTTTTTCAACTAAAGCTTTTGCATTCAACAAAGTCTTACCAGAATAAACACTATCAATAATTAAGACCTTTTTTCCATACATATTTTGATAGAATAATCTATGAATATATGGTTTATCTTTATCAACATGAAATTCAATAAATATCATTTTTTTATAATTATCATTTGAAGCAAATAAATTTATAAATTTATAGCATCCAAATGGAATGAATAAAATTAAATCATAATCTTGAACATTTAATATCGACATATCAATTATGTATTTTTGTTTGGAAACATTGATTTTCTTTATTAAAGAATTTTTTTCAATTAGCTTTGCATAAAAATTTAAAATAGATTCATTTTGCTCATTTTCTTTTGAAAAAAGAACATTTTTTTTAATTATTTTTTTACATTCATTATATAAATCATTATATTTCTCACATTTGATAAACTTTAATATCATATCGCGTTTCAAATTTTCAATTCTTTTATCGCTACCTTCAATTTTTATTTCAGTTTCTAAAATAGGACCATTTGAAACATGAAAATAAAAATTATTATAGAATATTTTATTATCGCTAATAATAGAATAAACATAATTTGACAAATTTCCATTTTCTATCAAAGATTTTAAAAACTTATAATATGCTAAATTTAAAATAATATTTTTATATTGCTCAACTTTTTTACACTCACATATGTCACAAACAGTTATCGAAGGAGGTATTACCCTAAAGCCTTTTTCACAAAGATTATATTTCCATCCATTTCTATATAGTTCGTTTAAAGTGTCCAAATCCTGAGTATAATACACAACCCCAGATCTAGAATATTCAACAAATCTTATATTTTTATTAAATATTGTTTTTATATCTATCTTCATATATTTCATTAACTATACTTGATCTACTACTTAACGAACAAAAAATAGGTTTAAATTTATATTCATAATATATATCAGTTAATCTTTCTGAAAAGTCCAAAACATCGTCAAAATCTGGTGCTTTCCTATTTTGAAAAGGAGTATTATTCTTTGGTTGAAAAACGCTATAATCGGCAACAATTCCGTATGATGCCATTTTTTTTATTTCACTTATTAATTCCTCTTTATCCTGCAATCCAAAAACAAAATTACTTCTAACATTTCCTCTACCCATAATAGATACCGCTTCAACAAGCTTTTCTGCAAAAATATCATATTTTAATTTACCAGGGCAAGTTTCTTCGAATAAAGTTTTGTTTGCAATTTCCAAGTTATATTGTACTTGTTTTATGCCATAACCTTTAACTCTTTTTAATCTCTCAACACTATCATGAGGAGCAATATTAAGATAAGTGTCATAATTACTCAAATTAACAAATTCAGAAACAAATCTTATCAAATCTTCACTAACATTCCATATATCACCCAACGAAGGTAAATTACCAGACATAAAAAATATATGACAATGAGTATTATTAAAATATTTTAATACTTCTTCTAAAGAAAATTTAATACCAGCAAAATATTTTTCCCTTGTTGTATCCCACCAGCATCTAACATCATTATCATAGCGAAATAAACTATTTGTTGTAGGTTTTATAACATCATCAGACTTTTGTTTTGGATGAAGATCACAAAATTTACACGCTTTACCACAATTCCAATTATAACAACCCTCAAAAAACAAGATTGATATTCTATCCAATCCAACAATGTCAATAAAATCCCCAACTACAGTATCAATACCATTAATCCTTATACCTGTTTTTTTGTTTAAAACATTATTTTTTTCAACAAAATCAACACCAATAGGGATCAAATTATTATTATTATACAATAATAATTTTTTATTTTTTAACACAATTTGCATAGTTGATAAAGAATTATAACGTAGTTTACATATACTTTTTCTATTATCATATGATAAAATAACTTCGGATGGTAAATTATTTGAATCGTTTTCTAAATCATAAACCTCGCTACCAACTATTGTGGGCTTAAATTTTATTTTTTTTGTTTTATATTTAGCAATGTCATCATAATTGCTAAACATATCTAAAGGTTTAAAATTAACTCCGTTCCTTATTAATTCAATCTTTGTATTTGTAATTAATGAATGCTTTTCCATGTCTTTTTTCACCACCATACATCATATATTCATAATAACTTTTTAATATTACATTTTTTACATCAATTATACTCATATTTGTAGTGTCTAAATACAAATCATAATTTGAAGGATCACAAATATCAACACCATATAATTCAATAAATCTTTTTCTTGATTTTTCAAATCTTAATTTAATCGCATTAAATGCTTCCTCATAACTCAAATATTTTTCTGCATTTCTTAATTTATCATTAATAATTCTTTCTGCTCCTACACTCTCATCGACATAAAGGAACACCTTAAATGATTGTGGTATAAAATACCATGCCATTCTAGATACAAACAATAAATTATTTTTTTCTTTTGCAATATTTGCGACCTCATTATCAATTAATGCATCATACTCCTTATGAGAACTAAGAAATTCAACAAATTCATTAATATCCATATTTTTCTTTTGAGCCAAGTGCCGCATAACATCACCAGAAGCATAAACACTCAAATTCAAATTTTCGGACAAAATTTTTCCCATTGTACTTTTTCCAGATCCTAAATTACCAGAAATCGTTATTATATTTTTCATAACACACCTCCACCATTTGTCATTATCAACTACAAGTTTATCATTATCAATACTAAAAATCAATAAAAATATATAATTTTGTAATAAAAACTATAATATATCTAAAAATAAAAGAAAAATATAACTATCATTCCCCAAATATCGCACTAAAAACACTACCAACAAACTTTATAAAATCCCTAGCAAACACCGTAATCTTATCAGACAAATAAATCCCAGCCTTAGAAACCTTATTAGAATAAGTAGTCTCATTAACATCAATATAATCACTCAAATTAATATTCTTACCATTCTTTACATCCTCTTCAAACCTCTTTATAGCATCCTTTGTAAGCTCACTTCTCTTATAAGCCCTATAATCACTAGTGCCATTTGAAATAGAAATATATATTCCTAAAAAAATAACCAAAAAACAAATAAAAACATTTTTAACAATATAATAAAGAATATCTGTTTTTTTAATCTTATCCATATAATCACCATATAAATTATATATAATTTAAAACAAAAAAAATGTCACAAATGTGTAACATTTTTATTAATTGCATTATTTAAACCATTAGCAAGTAACTCACTAATCTTTTTAACCTCAAAATCTTCTTCCTTAGGCGTAACCATCAAATTATAACCAATCGGTGATAAAACCTCATAAATTAAATCTCTCGTTTCGTAATAATTTAAAGAACCAACAATACCAAGTAAAGTTTTTTTATCATCACTAGTTATCTCAACATCATCCTTTAAATAATTTGGACTTATAACAAGCTTATTAATAGGATTATTATAATTTTTCTTACTATAAGCATAATGCTTATACATATACTCGATAGTATCATTCACAATTGTTACAGCATCAACAACCGTAGGAACGCCAATACCAACAACCGGTAAACCCAAAGTAGAAAAAGAAATTTCTTCTCTCTTATTACCAACACCACTACCAGGTGCAATACCAGCATCCGTAATTTGAATTGTCTTATTAACACGCGCTAAACTAGAACTCGCTAAACTATCAATAACAATAACTAAATCAGGATGAACCTCACTAACAATTCCCTTTATAGACTTTAAAGTCTCAATACCAGTACTCCCCGTAACACCAGGCGTAAAAATAGAAATCCTCTTAAAACCCTCATCCAATAAACCAAGCTCATATAAATGATTAGTAACAATTATATTTTCTGTAACCAAAGGACCAATTGAATCAGCAGTACTAAGTTTATTTCCTAAACCAACAATCAAAATATAATTGTAATTCTTAATTACTTTTTTAACCTCATTAATAAAAACTCTCTCAACCATCTTATTATTATCATAATCTGTTACATCCTTAAACTCAATCGTAATATATTTCCCCTTCTTCTTATTAATACTTGGATTATCACTCAAAAGCTTAACACTAGTAACCTTAATATCACCATATTTTTTCTCTTTAACAACAATATCATTACTATCAATCTTCTCTTCAATCGCTAAATCTGTCCTAATTTTATAGTTTTTTAAGTCCTTTTCCACTATATCACCAACATTATTTTACCCAAATGTAAAGTTTTTATTGCATTTTTACTAAAAGTTTGCTAAAATATGTTTGTTATCAAAAAGAGATCTATTTTTATAGATTACAAATGGAGGTGAAAATATGCCAAATATGAAGAATGCTAAAAAAGCAGTTAAAGTTATCTCAAGAAGAGAAGAATCAAACAATAACTACGAAGCAAGTATGAAAACAGCTTTCAAAAACGTAGAAAGAGCTGTAGCAGGTAAAGATAAAACAAAAGCTGAAGAGTGTTTAAAAATCGCAACTAAAAAAATTGACAAAGCCGCTCAAAAAGGAATTGCAAGCAAAAATTTCGTTGCACGTAATAAATCACGTTTAACAAAAAAAGTAAATGAAATGGAATAATTTACTTTTTTTTATTTTAAAAACTCATATAAAAATGTGAGTTTAATTTAAAAATATTTTATAACTCTCTAGGAAGTCTAATGAAAACCAATGTTCCATTTTTTGATCCCACCTTAAAACCAAACTCACCATTATGAGCATTAATTATTTCCATTGAAAGTGGTACACCTAATCCAGTACCATCTGTTTTTGTCGTATAAAAAGGTTTCATAATATCTTCTAAAACATCCTTATCAATGCCCCCACCCGTATCTTCTATCTCAATATAAGCATACTTTTCATCTAAATAAGATCTAACGTATAATTCCTTACAATCCTTATCATCCATTGCCTCAACAGCATTTTTAATAACATTAACAAGAACCTGATGTAACCTATTATAATCACCATTTATATATATTTCATCATCTAAAAGTTCCTTTTTCAAATCAATATGATTAGAATCAAGTAACAATTCAATATTATCTAAACAATCCTCTATCAAACAATTAACATCAAGTAATTCTAACTTCAAATTAGTTTTTGTCAAACTCAAAAAATCCTGTAAAATAACTAAAGTCTTTTCAAGCTCTGATTTAATTATAGGAACATACTTTCTTGTATGATCCTCATTATTACAATCATACATATCAAGATATCCCTTACAAACAGCAAGCGGATTCTTTATTTCATGCGAAATTTTAAATAAAGTTTGTTTTATCTGCTTATTTTCCTCTAACTCTTTCAAACTCAAAAATAACTTGGTTGTCGCCATACACTTTTCATACGTAAAGATAAAAACAACAACACTAATCATAAACACAAAAGAAATATTTACAATTTCCCCAGCATTAAAAATTGATAAATTCCCAACTTTATCATTTAAAACAAAGATCCAAAAAGAAATAAGTTTTATAAAACAAAACAAAAAACCTAAAACATACTTGGATATTTTTTTAAAACTATATAAATAAAATAACATATAAAGTAAAAAATATTCAATTATAAGTATATATACATTAAAACCAAACTGCTCAAAAGATAAGTAAAAAAGTATAAAAGCCGAGGAAAGAGTTGCGATCTTTCTTTTAGAAAATAAAGCAAGTAAAAGAGGAATACTAGAAATTAGTAAAGTTTCTCTTGGTTCACACAACATAAGTAAATACTCAGAAGCAATTATCGAAAAATCAGCACACAAATTCTTTTCAATCTTACCTAAACTTTTAGTATATATAATATAAAGAGTTGTAATCAAAATAGGAAAAATAGCAACAATAAAACAAACAATTGAATTTACATAAAAATCCATAATATCACCTTCTTCTACATTATATTACATATTTTTTTCACAATTTGTCTAAATTTGTCGAAAAAATAAAAAAAAGTAAAAAATTTACTTTAATTCATCAATATACTTCTTAATTTGACCAGTTTCTTCACCAAGAATTATTTTTAATTGATTATCAATTTCAACAATTCCCTTAGCGCCCATCTTCAAAATAGCATCTTTATTAACTAAATCCATATTCTTAAGTAAAGCAACAAACCTTGAATGATTAACCTCATAAGATTCAATATTCTCTTTACCGCCCAAATACGTAACCAATTTATTAGCCTCTACTTTAAAATCTTTTCTCTTAGATCTTGTAATAGCAAGCGCTATTATAACTAAAATAAGTGCAATCAAAATATATTGTATATAATCCATTCTTATCACCTATTCAATATTATACATTATTTTCTATAATTTTACAAATATTTATTTTTAAGTAGTATAAAATAATAGTGAAACGAAAGGATAATATATGAATAAAAAAGTATCATTTATTTACATCTTCTTAACACTATTTTTTATAATAAGTATTTCAACAATCTATTCAGCTCAAGCAATACTACCAAAAAGTTACAATAATTTGTTTATTAAACAAATAATTTGGTATATAATCGGAATAACAATAATGATTCTTATAAAAAAAATAGGAAAATCCTATATTTATAAAATAATCTTTTTTCTATATATAGTTCTAAATATTTTATTACTAGGTTTACTTTTCTTTGGAAAATACATAAACGGCGCTAGATGCTGGTATAACTTATTTGGTTTCAGTTTCCAACCAAGCGAATTTATGAAAATAGTCTTAATAATTTTACTAGCACTCACCATAAATAATTTTAATAAAAAAAGAAATATAACTACTAAAGATGAATTCTATCTAATAGTTAGATGTCTTATTATAACCTTTATTCCAAGTGTTTTAACATTCCTTGAACCAGATACTGGTAATGTAATAATATATTTTATAATAATGATATCAATGCTATTTACATCAAAAATAAATTGTAAATGGTTTATTATGTTATTTTTTATAATTATTCTAACAATAACATCATTATATATTATATATAAATACTATAACTCTATATTTGTAAAAATATTTGGTGCCAGCTGGCAATTAAGATTAGAACGAATATTATCCTGGAAAGAAGCAAATGGTTATCAATTAACTAATGGTATAAGTTCTATTGGCTCAGCCGGATTATTCGGTTATGGTTTTAAAAATACTCCACTATATTTCCCTGAACCCCAAACAGATTTCATATTCGCCATCTTTGCATCTAACTATGGATTTATAGGATCCCTATTTCTAATTATATTAATATTAGTATTTGATACAAAACTAATAAAATTAGCATATAAAAAGCACGGTACCACCAAATATGTTATTATCGGCTTAGTATCAATGCTCTTTTATCAACAAATACAAAATATCGGTATGACAATTGGTCTATTACCAATTACAGGAATAACCCTTCCCTTTATATCATATGGTGGTTCAAGTCTAATAAGTTATTTTACAATACTAGGATTTTGTATTTAAGGCGTTACAGTTCCTTTACAAACATCCTGATTACAACTCTTACCATCCTTATCAGCACAACAACAATAATAATTACCTACATATTGAACATAAACTGATTTGTTTTTATATTTACCACTTAAATTACTTAAAATACCATCTTTCTCTAAATCAATTAATTTAATTTCTTTTAATTTATCTTTATAATCATCTTTATTAACATATAGTTTAGCAGCCGCACAATAAGTTTTTAGTTCAGCTTCATTTATTGTTTGTTCTTCATTTCTTATTTGTCCACTTATCATAGTCATAACAATTGTAAATAAACCACCTACCAAAACAATAACAGCAAGTAATTCAATTAATGTAAAACCTTTTTTCATTCTATCACCATTATAATGGTACCATTAAATAAAAAAAAAAACAACATAAATGTTATTTTTCTTCTTTTTTAGCGATTACTTCTTTTCCTTTATATGATCCACATTCTTTACATACACGATGTGGTCTTACTTCTGCTCCACATTTTGGACAAGTTGTTGTAGCATTCGCACTAATTTTGTAATGTGTACGACGCATTCTTCCGCTAGTCTTACTTACTTTTCTAAATGGTACAGCCATACTTACACCTCTTTCTCATTATTTTCAGCACTTATAAATTCCCAGCCATCACCTTTGGTAACTTCTGCTTCCGCACCAGGACTTACTACGCGCATTGGTACAACCAATAATACATTATGCCATATAATTGGCCAAATATCAAGTGTATTTGTTATATTTTTTACATTTTCCCCGATTTCAGCCATTAAATCTTCATAATTATCATCAATTTCAATTGAAATTGGATATTCAATTTCTTTTAATGTAATTGCACATTCTAATATTAATGTACCCTCTATTTTAAGATAGATATGATATTCATCAATAACATCTCTATCAATATAGCCTGTAATAACTAAATTTTTTATTTTTTTAATATCGGTTCCTTCTAAGCCTTCAGTTATATTATTAACTTCTTCATCAATATTAATTACTTTTTCAAAATTACTTCTTAATTTTGTAATATCAATATTCATACTTTCGCCTCTCTTCAAGTATTATACAAAAAAAAATTACAAATTGCAAGTTTTTATGATATTATATTTATGGTGATTTTATGAAATCTGTTGGTATTATTGTAGAGTTTAATCCATTTCATTATGGGCACAAATATTTTATTGATAAAGTAAGGGAATTATTTCCAAATCATACTATCGTTTGTATTATGAGTGGCAACTTCACAGAGCGTGGTGATGTTAGTATTATTAACAAATGGAATAAAACAAAAATCGCTCTTGATAATAATATAGATATTGTAGTTGAACTACCTTATCTATATGCTACTCAAAGTGCTGATTATTTTGCTTATGCTGCTTTAAAAATATTAAATGAATTAAAGATAGATACATTAGTATTTGGTTCCGAGTGTAATGATATTAATAAATTATATAATCTAGCAAATCTACAATTAGAAAATGATAACAAAATAAAAGATATAATTAATTCAAATATTAATTATCCTAAAGCTATATCAAATATATATAATGAAAATATTGATAAACCAAATGATATATTAGGTATAAGTTATATTAAAGAAATTATTAAAAATAATTATAATATTAAACCTTATACTATTAAAAGAACAAATGATTATAATTCAAATGAATTAGCGAAAATATGTTCTAGTTCAGCTCTTAGATCAGCTCTTAAAAATGGTATAGATATTAAATCTTATATTCCTTATGATATTTCTTTAATTGAATATAAAGATCTAAATGATTATTTTAATCTAATAAAATATCAAATTATTTCAAATGATAATTTGAATAATATATTAGGTGTAGATGAAGGTATAGAAAATAGATTCAAAAAATATATTTTTGATTCTAATAATTTAGATGATTTTATATTAAAAGTTAAATGTAAAAGATATACTTATAATAGAATCAAAAGAACTATTGTTCATATATTGTGTCAAACCTATAAATCAGCAAATAGAAATATAGATTATATAAGAGTATTAGGTTTTTCAAAGGATGGTCAAAAATATTTATCTTCTATTAAAACTGATTTAAAAATAGTTTATAATTATAAAAAAAATATTAGTCCTTTATTTGATATTGAATATAAATCATCAATAATATGTGATTATAAAAATAAAGAAAAAGAATATAAAACAAGTGTAATCAAACATTAAAAGCAAGGAAAACCTTGCTTTTATATTTGTTTTAATGTTATTTTAGATGAATTACTATCAGCCGTTGCTTTCATTGCTTCAGCGATAGATTGCGTTTCAGTAGTATAACCAATTATAACATATGCATCAGGATCAGTTAATGCCAACCGAAACATCGAAGAATAGGTATTTATACCTGCATTCATTATATTTATTTGTGTTTGAAGTTTTTGGCAATCATTAAACATAAAGCTCATATCCGTTACTTTTGATGTATTAAAACTGCTCAAATCTAAATTTGTTAAAGATGAACAAGAATCAAACATTCTTTCCATATTTGTTACTTTTGATGTATTAAAGCTATTTAAATCCAAATTTGTTAAAGATAAACAAGAATCAAACATACAACGCATATTTGTTACATTTGATGTGTTAAAACCACTTAAATCTAAACTCGTTAAGGATGAACAATCAGAAAACATAAAGCTCATATGCGTTACATTTGATGTATTAAAACTACTTAAATCTAAACTTGTTAAAGATGAACAATTATTAAACATGCTTCCCATATTTGTTACATTTGAGGTATTAAAATTGTTTAAAACCAAACTTGTTAATGATGAACAATTAGAAAACATAGCACCCATACTAGTTACATTTGAGGTATTAAAATTGTTTAAAACTAAACTTGTTAAAGATGAACAATTATAAAACATATTAAACATACTGGTTACTTTTGATGTATTAAAACTACTTAAATCCAGACTCATTAATGATCCACAATTTAAAAACATATATTGCATATTTGTTACTTTTGAAGTATTAAAATTGTTAAAAACCAAACTTGTTAAGGATGAACAGCCTGAAAACATAACCTGCATATCTGTTACATTTGAGGTATTAAAACAGCTTAGGTTAAGAGTTAATAATGAGAGACACCGGCTAAACATACCACGCATATTTGTTACTTTTGAAGTATTAAAATTACTTAAATCTAATTTTTCAATAACTGAATAAAAACCTACGGAAGAACCTCCACCGGACATCATCATCTCAAGTACGCCATCACTTTTTCTATCAATAAATGATGGTTTAATATTTTGGTTATTAGCTGTTAAAGTAACAATATCGCCCCAGTCACCAGGTGTAGCCGGCAAAAACATATAACTCATATTTGTTACTTTTGATGTATTAAAATTATTATTATAATTTATATTTACTAAATTAT
>ENA-OROD01002110-OROD01002110.1-human-gut-metagenome-genome-assembly--contig:-NODE-2110-length-14744-cov-3.550208_pt1 | contig 14744 bp, 18 predicted proteins | sample MGYA00242123_ERZ509038 | MGnify/ENA primary metagenome ERZ509038 (study PRJEB26280, sample SAMEA2338719) | human gut metagenome | biome: human gut; feature: human-associated habitat; material: faeces... | reverse complement strand
CACAGCCCGACAGCCTAACCGCTGCCGGGTTTCTTTTTTCTCGTCGTCCACAGTCCGACAGCCTAACCGCTGCCGGGTTTCTTTTTCTCGTCGTACACAGCCCGACAGCCTAACCGCTGCCGGGTTTCTTTTTTCTATCTTCCGGTTTTTCTTCCTTTATAATATAATCCGCTTTCCGGGCATGTTTTACCATATAATGCCAGTATTCATTTCGGAAAAATTTCGGAAAAATTTCGGAAAATCTTCGGAAAAATTTCGGAAAAATTTCGGAAAAATTTCGGAAAAAAGCCGGAAAACACCTTGACATTATATTTCCGGTATGGTATAATAAGCTTGCGAAAGGGAGAGAAGCCCTCCGCACGGTGAGCCAACACCGAAACAGTACAAACAAAAATAAAAGAAAAGAGGTAAAAACAAATGGCAAAAATGATTACCCGCACAATTTCCACTAACAGCGCAGAGGTTACCCTCTACAACGCACAGACCCGTCAGCTTGAACATCAGACCTTTACCGTTACGGGTAAAACCGAAAAAGCAATCCTTAAAGAGGTTGCAAAGCTTTGCGTAGGTGATACTATGCGACCCGTCTCCGTTGACAAGGTTGTTCCCGTGTTCGCCCGCTATGGCATGACCGAGGCAGATTTCCTCGCCCACGCTCTCAAGCTTCCGCTTCTCGCAGTAAAGGAGGGCTAAGCAATGGCAATTATCAGAGCAGCAAAACAGCAGGAAGCCAAAACCGAAAAAGTCCGTATCGGTCTCAAGCTTTGCAAGACCGCAGACGGCAAGACCTTTACCGCCTACAAGCTGGAGCGTAACGGGCGCTGGGTTGACCTCCGTTTCCGTCGTGAAGCTAATGTTAAAGATCTTGAGACGCTCGCAAAAGAAGGTTGTACCCTTGCAGACATTGAGGTGACCGGTCTTTCCGACGCTTCCGAACGCTACGTTTACCCCCGTTTCTACGCTTCCGACGTTGTCGGCGACGTTGTAGCCCTTAACTAACAACAGCCTAATCCAATAACAGAAGAGCCTATTAACAGTAACTTGTTGGTAGGCTCTATTTTTATAACCGGAGGTATTAAACAATGCCAAAGCCGAGAAAAAGTGGTAGCGCGTCGCTTTTGCAAGCCGAACTTGCCAAGCTTGAGCGCGCCCAGCGTGCACTTGTCAAAGAGGGATTAGAACTGCCCCCGCTTGATATTCCAAAGACAAAGCGAACCACGCAAAAACAGATTGAACTTGTCAAGCGCGAAATCGAACAGCTGAAACGAACAAAGCATGATATACTTGCAGCTTTCAAAGAAGAACAAGCAGCGCGACAAATCCTTGATAAAGCCAATGCGACCCACGCAGGCATTCCCGACGACGCTATCGGCTTAGGCAGACCTGCCGACCCGGTGCGCGAAGCCTACGCCAGAGAGCGCGCACGCATTAAAGCTATGATTAAGTTGTACGCCCGCCACGGCTACGACATTTCCGCCGTTTTACCAGAGCGCGCCGACTTTCCTTCGCCTGCTGACGTTTCCGAACTAAAGGAAATCACAGCGGCAGCCGTCCGACAGGCATATAACATAGAGGAATGGTGGAACCCGCAGGCAAACCTTATACCGGGCAGGCATGAAGCAACAGTTAAACAAGAGCATACAGGCAAAACGCGAAAAAAGATTGAGCGTCCCGAACCTACGCCCGAAATAGTAGCCAAAATTAAAGAGATTGCTGGTATTTCCGACGTAGAACCCGGAGAACCTTCAGAAGATATTAAGAGTAAAATTCACCCCACTGTTGAAGGAATTTTTGAAAAAGCACCAGAGCAAGAACAACCAATCGAAGCAGCTCCAGAGCTTGAGGTTGTTTTTAGCAGTTTTATGTCACAAATTCGAGAAGGCTTGCGCAAAGAAATTGACGTAATCGGTGTTAATTCCAAATATTCAACCGCTCTTTTGTCGCTTATGCAGCAGGCGCACGAAAAAGCAAAAGAAAGCTTAAACGCCTACCACTATTTTGAAAAACTTATAACAGCAAAAGAGGAAATTGAAGACCTTATAGACGCTGTTGTTAATCCGAGCCGTGACGCACAAGAAGCCAGTGAAGCCTTTGTTAAACTTTACGAAATTATTACAGGTTTTGATGATGAAATCGGTGTGCTTGCTTCCTCTCCAGATATTTCAGAAATAAAAGAAGCGTATGATATTGCACAATATCACATAGAGCAATACAACTTTTGAACGCCCGTAACATTCGTTACTTTGTAGGCGACTTTGAAACGACCGTCTACGAAGGACAGACAAACACTCTTGTGTGGGCTTCCGCGCTTGTAGAGATGAACACGGAAGACGTTAAAATCTGTCATTCCATACAAGAGCAGTTTCAAGATATTATTACAATTCCGGGCAATATCACAATCTATTATCACAACCTTAAGTTTGACGGTTCGTTCTGGCTCGACTACTTAATGCGTGAGCTTCATTATGAACAAGCCTTTACAAGAGACCACGAAGGAAGAATAAACGGTTTTGTTGAAGATGGCGATATGAAGAACCGCACCTTCAAGATGTCCATTTCCGACATGGGGCAGTGGTACTCGATTATAATAAAGCAAGGCAACCGCTTAATCGAACTCCGCGACAGCTTAAAGCTACTTCCCTTCACTGTTAAGCAGATAGGTAAAGCATTTAAGACAAAACACCAAAAGCTGGAGATGAAATATGCAGGCTTGCGGTTCCCCGGTTGTGAAATCACTCCAGAAGAACAGGCATACATTGCTAACGACGTTCTAGTAGTTAAAGAAGCCCTTGAGATAATGTTTGCCCAAGGTCACAACAAGATGACCATAGGCGCGTGTTGCATGTCGGAGTTCAAAGCCTTATCAGATAAAAAAGAGTATGATGAGCGTTTTCCGGACTTATACGAAGAAGAGATAGACGAAAACGTCTATGGTGCAAAGACAGCAGGCGATTACGTTCGGAATAGTTATCACGGCGGGTGGTGCTATGTTGTAAAAGGCAAAGCAGGAAAGATATTTGCTCCGAAGCGCGGCACAACAGCTGACGTTAACTCGCTTTATCCTTCCATGATGTCGTCCGAAAGTGGCAACTATTACCCTGTCGGAAAGCCAACATTTTGGAAAGGCAATTATCTCCCCCTATTCTGTCAGAACAAAAACAATAACACTTACTTCTTCGTTCGTTTCAAATGCACTTTCAAGTTAAAGCCCGGCTACCTTCCAGTAATACAGATTAAACACAATCCAAGATATAAAAGCACAGAATGGCTTTCAACTTCCGATGTTTTACTTGATGGAAAGTATTATCATTACGTTAAGAAAATAGATGGGACTATTGAAAAAGCAACAGTAACGTTAACAGTAACATGCACAGACTTCTGGCTTATTCAAGAACATTACTACGTTGATGATTTTGAAATCTTGGACGGCTGCTGGTTCTATACGGAAAAAGGAATATTCGATGAATACATCAACAAATACAAGAAGATTAAACTTGAAAGCACCGGAGCACTTAGGACATTAGCAAAATTGTTCCTCAATAACTTATATGGCAAACTGGCAGCAAGCACGAACTCGTCCTTCAAAGTTGCTTCACTTGTAGACGGTAAAATAAAACTGACTAACGTAGACAAGCACGACAAGAAGCCCGGTTATATTCCTTGCGGTTCTGCCATAACTTCTTATGCTCGCAACTTTACTATCCGTGCAGCACAAAAGAATTATCATGGAGACAATGCACCCGGATTTATATACGCTGATACAGACAGCATTCACTGTGACTTACCCCCCGAAGACATACAAGGAATTACCGTGCACGACAAGAACTTCTGCTGCTGGAAATTGGAAAGCTGCTGGAACAGAGCAGTGTTTGTAAGACAAAAGACATACATCGAATTTATCACAGAAGAGGATATGCAAGCAGTTGAAAAACCGTATTATCAAATACGTTGTGCAGGAATGCCAGAGCATTGTAAGCAACTGCTTATTTCTTCCTTCACGGGAGAAACAGACAATCTTGACTTAGACGACTTAAGCAAAAACGAATCATTGTTTATCGAAGAGCGCCGAAGCATGGAAGACTTTACAGAGGGTTTGATTGTCCCAGGAAAATTGCGCCCCGAAAGAATAGAGGGCGGCATATTACTAGTAAATACAACATATGAAATGAGGTGATATAAATGACTGTTGAAGAATACAAGGAATATTTAAGAATGAACAATGAGATTAAAAATAACTCCGATTTATATGGCTCTCCTATCGGCGACCTCTTCATTGACAACGGAGTAGGCGATTACGTGTTCAATAATAAAAACTGGTGCGGTGGAGACATTCTTAGAAAAGCCATCGATTGCTATTACGGTGATGATTTAGACGCGCCTAATCTTTCTGATGGAATTAAGTATTGGTACATTTATGATGAAAATATCGTAGTGTTCGATTTTAGCAAGATTTATTCAATGACGAAAAATGTTCATGGCGTTCTTTATATGCGATGGTACAAAGAAAGAGGGCATACCGAGCTTATAGAGTTCAACGGCTGCAAAATAACACTTGAAGACTATGTCATGATATGCAATGCGGTGTTTCCTTATTATACAGATTTCCTTTACGAAAGGATGTGCAAAGAATATGCTCGGTATAAACAAAGACGACAGAATAGTCACTCTTGAATTTAATGAACCTTACCCCACACCGTATCAGGTATGCCAATTTTGTTCCAATCTGGAAATAAACAATTTTAGCATTGAACGACTTATGCGCATTCTTAATGTCAAAGGTGATGTTGAAAAATACGTCACTGACATACTTGTTATCGGAGGGCACGCGTGGCTGTGCTCTGAAATGTGGGGAATCAGTAAGTACAAAGCCTATAAAATTCGCAACCGTGCCATTGTTGAAATTCAGTTACACTGGAAGGAAATAAAGGAGGAGTTTGGATTATGAATTGTCCAAAATGTAAGTACGAGGAATACATTCCGCGATATACGCATAACCCGAATCAGATTGCTGCTCACTGCGCCAACTGTGGTGCTTTCATCAAATGGCTCAACAAGGATGAACGTATGTTATTAAAACTAAAACAACAGCAGGAGTATAACAATTTATGTATGCAGCACAAGGCCAAGCAAGAGCTTGATTACATGTTTGCATATAAAAAGGAGGAAAGCGAATAATGTGGAGCAATGAATATGTTATCTATGGCTACAACAAAGAAGGAAAGGCTTTCATGCGATTAAATGCACGCACGCTTGACGGAATACGTACAGCGATTGGTGAAATGTACCTAACGGATACGGTTAAAAGAATAAGCATTCAGACTTTTGGTGAAGAGCCAATGAAAACAAAAGAAGGTGTTGACATTGAAGAAAAAATTGACGAACTGATTGACGCCTTTAAGACCACAAACAAAGAACTTTCCAAAATTTGCAACGCCATTTGCATGAAGTAAAATCAAGACCCCCGGCATTACGTCGAGGGTCTCTTTTATTATTTCGTTTTTTCTTCAAGAGTCTTGACTCTTTCATCAAGCTCCTGAATAGCAAGTATGATTTTGTTGAGTACTTCATAGTAACTCAAGGAATCATCGTAGACCGTAGGCAGAACCTGAACAGGTCTAAGTTTAGAGAGGTCTTCCATGATTAAACTCCTTCCGTAATATCATATTGGAATTGACCAGTTGTAGGCATAGGTTCAGCTGTTTTAGTTGGCGTGCTCCATTCATAGAATTCCATTTTAGAATCTGCGGCGCTCCACCATGTCGCCCGCGCCATGCTTACCTCCCATTGGTTTTCGTTGTTCAGTCCTACCTCAAATTGCAGATTTGTATAGCATATAGTTTCGGGTGCCGAGCTGGTCGGAAGGTAGGTAACAACGAGAGAGCCGATTTTACGAGGAACCGCAACTGTGACGGTTTCAGCGGATTGCATATCTGGGAGGGCAAAGTGGATATCGACCACGGCGTAAGAGTTCTTGTCAACATATTGTTTACTTGTAGCAGAACCGTTATACGTAGGCTCAAGTCTTGCAGCAAGGTCTCCATCGACGTCATACAGAGGTATTGTATAGGCCTTCGATCGAGTGCGGAGTTCATACCAAGTGTCTTGCCAAGTTCCACCTTGCTTTGAACCTGCATAAACAAACGTACCGACATCTGCTTCTTCTGGAAGTTGCTTTTTCACAAAACCATTATCGACATATTTCTTACTTGTTGCAGCATTATCAGCCGTTGGAGTATCAAGGACAATAATATCCTTGTTTCCATTATATCGAACCACGTTCCACGTCACAGGAGTAGTCGACGTAGGTATCATGGCTTGATAATCAACGCCATCGCCATGATTGATACCATATACTGCATCATAACCCGGTGTCTTCTTGTCCAACTTCGTATCAGCATTCCATTCAGGCTGATATACGCCTCCTTCATACACAAACGTTCCAGTCTTTGACAAAGCGTCAATCTGCGCGTCGCTCATGACATCAAACGAAATCATGCTTACAGTGTCGCATTCAGCTGCTCTCGGGAGATTGTTGTGCATAATCTCAAGACATACATTCTTAAGAGATGTAAACGCCGGATTGGTAAAAGTATATTTTCCATCTGCATAAGAATAGCCAAGCGCAAGTACTCTGTTGCCACTGTACGTTACTCCCTTATATTCAAGAGAGACTTTAATAAGAACAGGTGCATTCTGCTCAATAATCTTGTTTGCAGTCTGCAACGATACCGAGCTTTCTTCGTACTCTTTAGAATCCGTATATGAGGTGTGCGTGAGGCTGCTTGCAACAGTAGGAGCCATGGAACGAAGGAAGGTATAAAACTGATAGTGGAAATCCTGTGTTCCAATGAATGTATTTACAGTTATATTCAGAGGAGCTTTATTCTCATTGTAACAAGTCCACTTTGAAGAGTTCATCATCTTACCACACCTCCATAAACAGGTCTTTCAGTTCGTTAATGATACGAAGGTCGATATTATAGATAGCTTCGGTAAACTCTTTGTAAAGTTTGCCATAGCTTTCTCCGCCTTCTTTACCTATCATCGAACGAACGTAGTTTTCAGCTTCCGTTACTGTCCGTTTGTTTGTTCCTTGATTGGAGAACGTCTCCGCACTTGTACCGTTGGCATTACCTGCTTTTGTAACGGAATCTTTATACGTGGTGTCCTGCGAACTTGTTCCATGACTTTCTCCACTGTTAGAATTGGAAGATGTATTCTTTCCAATACCTACACTGGTAAGGTAGGTTTCATCAATTACACCAGCCATAGTTCCCTGCGGAGTATCGGAGTTCCGAGTGTCCTGCGTTCCGTTGGAAGAAGAAGCACCGGAGGTAGAGCTGTCAGTCGATGCGTTTACATTCGTTGTCGTGTCTGTTACAGTTGTGTTGTTGTCCGTAGCCGTCGTGGTCTTATCGTTCTTTCCACTTCTGCTGTCTGTGCCCTGTTCGTCCTTATTGTTGTCCCGTTTGTCCGTGATTTGCAAGTCAAAGTTATTGAACGGCTTAATCTTTATTGTGTAGCCTTCAAATACTTCCAGCTCTGCCGAATAGAGTTTATTGTAATACGGCATGATTTCATTCATACGGTTACGAACACGCATTACCCAGAGCTGCGCAGTCTCACAGCCAATTTCTCTGGTGTAGTAATGCTTAAGGATTTTACGCTCAAGGTCGATACGTTTATCGTTGTCATCGCCTACAATCGGAAAGCAATCTGTGTTTGCAATAGCTGGGTCGCCGAATATCTGATTCAACACAGCTTCCGACAGTGTGTTATTAAGATTAAGAGAGCCAAGTTTACCGAACGCGGTAGACGGTGCGTCTCCCTTGAGATACTCTACAATCTCCTGTACAGTTGTAGTGTAAGTGCTCATGCAGGTATACCTCCAATCTGCGGAATAGCCGTTTCCTGTTCGTCGAAGTCACGGAAATCGACTTCAATATTCGTACCGAACATACGGTTAATCTTATCTGCTGCCTGTCGTCTGGCTTCAAGAGCAGAGTAACGAGAAGCATACGTGCCACCGAGATTCTTGTTTACTTCGTCGGTAATCATGCGCTCTTTCTTGTCCGAAGACAGATTGGTTATGCCAAGATACGTCATGGCTTCATTCCATATCTGTGTCTTCAACGTGTAGAGCTGCCCTGCTACGTAAGGAGCACCAGTAGAAAGAACCTTGAAACCATCAGCTCTCAAGTCATCGCTTGCCATGATAAGTGGCATATTGCCCTGCCATTTCATATAGATGTTCTCAAAGGTGAGCCGCTGGTTTTCCGAACACTGAATAAGTACCGGGGTCTTCTGTGCGTTTACGTTCACGTCAATGGTGCGGTCTATGTTGTACAGCCGCATAGCATACATTTCCACGTCGAGCTTAGAAGGAGTGCGAATATAGTTGTTATAAATGATAACACTATCGTCTTCCGTGCGGTTCGCTTGATAGCCGTTACTTGCATAGGCGCGCCGACGAGTGGGAATATTGTAAATGTTGAATTTTCCGTATGCTGTGCAACGAAGAGCCAAGTCGCCAAGCACGTCATCGTTGAAATAGAGGGCTTTCCCGTCTGTGAAGAGAGAAAGCTCAAGGAAACGAGCGTCCACTGTTTCTGGAAGGTTCTTCCATTCAATTCGTGTGACCGCCATTTCCATCAAGCGGTTGTAGTACTGGATGAACGTGCTGTCATTGGCAGCTGCGCTTTCCCAGAATTTACGATTATTTTTGCTCATCAATTACCTCCTTCTCGCTCTCAAGAGCGTTATTTGTTTAAGGATATACGGGAGAGTTATCCACGGTGTAATCGCCAACTTCAATAGGAGTAGTGCCGCTAAGCTTAGAACAGTTCCAGAATGTAATGCCATTATCAAGGATAGCACTGATTGTATTGATAGCTTCCGAGGAGAGATACTTTGTGTTATTGGCAGCGTCTTTCACAGGCACGAGAGTTACGTTTTGCGTTTTGAGATAGTTGAAGTAAGGACGTCCTTTGTTGGCAAACACGTTGGGAATTTTGACTTCGCGTGAGGCGTAGCCGTACATGGTGAAGTAGTCGTCGATAATTTTGATGTAGTCGTCTGTGCAAATGTAAACGACACCAGCTAAAGCCTTGAGGTCGTGGGCTATGCCGAAAGAGGTATTTCCGATTTGCCCTTGTGCGGTGTTTGGCAATACTTTCTTGTCTTGAACAGAACCTACAAGTTTTCCAACGCTTGCGACACCTCCAGCAAGATTCCCAGCTGCTGTTATAATCGGTACAGCTGCCGTTGAAGCACCAAACGTAGCTATTCCAATTCCTGCCGAAGTCAACAACCCAATAGCTGCCCCTGCATACTGCCAGTTCAGCGAATTGCGGTTTTGGGCATACCAGTTATCAAATATACTGTAACCCCCAGAACCAAGCGGAAAGTTGGTAATATCAAGAGCGTACTGTGTAGACCCCTGTGTATAAGTCTTAGGTTTTGCTCTGACCAGCGTGTCCGAACCTGTAACGGAGGCATATTCAAAAGTATAGTACGCCTTGAATGGCTTCTTATCGCCTGTTCCATGAAGAAAGAGTTCTGGTTTGTATTCGACGAGACCGCCTTCATAATTATATAGACATTGCTTAACATATGGTGAGCAAAAACACTTATTGTTTTTTACATTTTTATAAAATGCTGTATTGTCAACGATAAATTCAACATCTGTGGAAGTAGAAACAGGTTCTATAATATCGACATCCACAGTGATTGACACTCCGGAATCTGTAAAGACAAAAGGCTTTGTATATTTAACAGTTACCAAATTCTTCGGAATTGGCACAATCATTTTTACAGAATCCGCTACGCCAAGCCGCGATAATGCTGCCAAAAATGCCGCAACCTGTTCAGAATTATTCTTGGGAAATCTATACATGGTATAACCCTGAAAGACACCTGCCTGCATAGTTCCATAATTATACTGGAACCATTTAGGGTCAAATTGGACAGGCGGGCCTGTCATATCAGACTTATATGCTAACGTCCAACCATTGGCATTTAAAGCAGGTATATTCTTTACAAAGCAAACCCATGGATATTCATCATTTGAAGTTACATATGGCTTAAACGGCGGTAAATTATAAAAGTCAATTGTACACGCAATTCCAATGTCGCAATCACTGAAATCAGCCAGTTTTGTAATACTCTGCTCTACATACTCCCCCGTCTCCAATCCTTCCTCTACAGGGTGCTCAAACATATAGTCAGTTTCACTGTGCTCGCGTTCGACGAAGGACGGCTGAACCTTGAAATCGAACATATATGTCATCAGATAGTCAATGGTGAAGACAATCTCGGAGGTGTTTTCGTTAATATAGTTAATCTGGTCTACAAAGGCATAGAACTCTCTGCTTTGCATTACGCCTTCACTCTTAGGGTTTGTGAAAACCATATAATTATAACGCAGAAGGTCTTCATAATATGCCTGTACCCTAAAGGTGTTCGCGTTAATTCTGCACAATGACTGGTTTCTGAAAATCTGGCCCGGAAGTAAATAAAAGTAATTGTGACGCTGGACTTCTCTATTGGTTGTATTGTCAAACCAAATGGTATTCTTGTACGTTTTGTCAAGTGGTGCAACGCACAATCTTATAGTTGAATATCTTGGCATTGTATTAACCTCCTTATAGAATTTGAGTGAGGGCTGTTACACCCCCACTCTTTAAGGTCAGGTTGCGTCAGCCAGTTTGCAGAAGACAACGGTGTCGCCTGTCTTGGCAGTTCCGAAGTCCACGGTTCTCTTGGCTGTGTTCGTAGCAGAAGTACAAGATACATACTCCGTGCCGCCTAGCATGAGATGAACTTCGAGCGTCTTGTGATTGACTGGGTCGCCGAATACCAGAGCGCCGTACTTGTGGACAGCGATGAGATTCTGAACGGCAGCTTCCGTCTGGATGAAGTTGACGTTGGTGTCGGTGAGAGCGGCTGTGTCGTCCTGAACTTCGAGGTTCGCCACGAGGGCATTCTCGGAAATACCGATGGAAACGATTTCAGCCGTAAGCGTAGCGGGAAGAGCGACGTCGGCAGCGTCATCGACAAAGACGATAGCGTTCGAGAAGGGAGAAGCGGAAACCGTCTTCCACACGTTGTAGAAGTAGTTCCAGTACAGACCGGACCCGACATAGGTCTCGGTGAACTGGTTCAGATTATCGTAAATCTGGAACCACTCTTCATCTACAAGAACAGCTTTTACGTTCTGCATGAGAGCAAGCTCGGCAGCTGTTACTTCTTCGATACCGTCACACCCTTCACGAATGACATCCCACCGTGCGTTGTCGAAGGTGGTGAAGTCGTCGATAAGCTGAAGATTACCCATGAAGGTAGCCTTATCCATATTGAAGGCAGAAGCAAGAACGTCGACGTCATAGTCGGCATTGAATTCTGCGCCCATGAAGATGGCTTGGTCAGCTTTAGCGGTATTGGTGTGAACACCTGCGGCGTTGTACTTGGTATCGATGAACTCAATCTTATTGGAGATACCACGGAATTTCTTAGCGGAGTTCTTCATATCGGTTGCGTCAAAGGCGACGGGGTACATCTTGCCATGAGCAATACCCTTGATAAGCAGGTACTTGAAGAGCAGGTATTCGTCGTATTCGGCAGCGACATACACGCTGTCAACAATCTTTGCAATCAGAGACTGCACGCCGTCCATGGAAAGAAAGGCCTGACGAAGCTGTTCCTGTTCGATGGTAACAGGGTACTGCACTTTCCAGTTGATAGCATGGAACGCGGTACGGACATCCGGAATGGTACGTTTGAACTCACGGGAAGCGGCTTTCTCAGCAGAGAACTCACGGGCTTTTGCAATCTCGACGAAGACTTCCTCGACGGTCTCACCATATTCAAGATAGCCTTTCTTAAGACGAGCAAAGCGGTTGTTGAAGGTTGCGGATTTCGCACGGACAAGAGCAATGCGGTTGACCAGTGCGGTAAGAAATTCGTTCGCAAGGGCGGGGTAGCCATAGAGGACTTCGCCCACGCGAGGAATATCCTTGTAAGTGCCTACTGCGGGAACAGAGGCAAGGTAGTTTGCCGAAGCGTTCGCACGGATGGTATTCAGAATATCAATCGTAGAAGCGTTCAGCGTAGATACTGCGATTCTGCGCGGCATAATATTATTCCTTTCTTAATGATTACTTGGAGCCAGTCTCAAACAATTCCTCAAACGACTTTGTCTTCGGAGGAGGGTCGTGACGTTCGACATCAGAATCGTCATCATCGGCGGAATCATCCTCGCCCTTAAAAAATCTGTCGCGGTATCTCTTCTTCCACGAAGCGTCAAGGTCGTTATATTTTTTCTCCCATGCAGTGGTATCGGCCGACTTGTTCTCAAGGTCTGTGAATGTATCGGAAATATCCTCCACAAGGGTGATGGCTTCATCCGATGTGTCATCACCAAGATGAGCTTTGAGTGTGTCAAGCAATTCCTGCTTGTTCTTAATTGCCATAAAACTGGCTCCTTTCTTAATGTTTGCCTTGAATACGAAAGGTCTTCTTAATCGTCCTTGCTAAGCAGGTTTACAAGCGTATTCATGACGGCAGTGTTCTGCTCTACTGTCTTCTTCATTTCGGTAATGGTCTGCTGCATTGTCTTCAATGTGGTTTGGACAAAGTAAAACAATGCCACGCAAGCGATAATGGGGAAGCCATAAGAGCCGATAAGATTGAAGATTTCGGGCGTGGTCATCGCGGATTGAAGGGAGTTACGGTTTCGGTAAGCGAGACACGCTCTCCGGGTTCGGTGCTAAGAACACTATAACCAGATATAGACATGTTTTCATGCGCATATTCATTGCGCCCGAGTATAGTGATATACCACGAATACGTGTTTTCTTCCGCTTCATACGAATCTGCAGACCATGTCGGAAAAATAGTGCCATTCTGGTCACGCCCATCAGCAAATACAAAGCCCTGTTTATATAATTCATCATTAAAATTGGGGACTTCAATATTAGAGCCTGTAGTAATGGCTGCGTACTTATCCGGGATGTTATTAACAGCGTAGTAAAAAAACTGAAAAGCGTTATTTTGACCGTTGACATCTACTATAACTTTGTGTTGATAAAGCTGCCCTGTAAGTCCGTTCTCTTCTTCGTATTCGCCCAACTTCTCCAGTTCCTGCTTATCGTTCATAAGAGAGGGGCAAAGATTTCTGCCTTTGAGCCAAGTCAAAAAATCAGAGAAAAATCCCATCGTTTCACCTCCTTTCTTAATACTATTATATCATAGGATGAATATAATGTCAAGGCATATTTGACTAAAATTTAACAAAGTTTATAATTTATTCACAAAGTTTTCCACATTTCCACATTGTTAAATATTTGACATTTCCGACATTTTTCCGAAGATTTTCCGAAGATTTTCCGAAGTTTTTCCGATGGAAGTATTTACCATACTCAAAAATTGAGTAAAACCGCATACTTGACATTATACTTTTTATGTGGTATAATATAGGAAAGGAGGACAGGTTGATGGCTTTTTATGAGGGTTCAAAACTGCTGTCCATGCAGGATATAAACGGCGACAAGCCGGAAATATATATGTGTACGTCGAACCGAAGCGCAGGTAAGACTACGTATTTTAACAAGTATGCACTTAGTAGCTTCAAGAAGCGTGGAGAAAAGTTCGCTCTTCTATATAGATTTAACTATGAACTTGACCAAGTGGCAGACAAGTTTTTCAAGGATATAAACACGCTGTTCTTTCCGAAAGACGAAATGGAAAGCGAACGAAGGGCAATGGGCATCTATCATGAGCTGATGTTGAATGGGCAGCCTTGCGGATATGCAATCAGTATCAACTCTGCCGACCAAATCAAGAAGTACTCTCACTTGTTCGCCGACACGCAGCGGATTATCTTTGATGAGTTCCAAAGCGAAACCGAGCACTATTGCGACAATGAAGTTAAAAAATTCAGGTCTATTCACACGTCGATTGCCCGCGGCGGAGGAAAACAAGTCCGGTATCTTCCGGTATATATGATAAGTAACCCGATAACGCTGTTAAATCCGTACTACGTAGCTATGGGAATAAGCAATCGGTTAAGAGATGACACGAAGTTTCTCAAGGGAGAAGGGTTTGTTCTGGAGAACGCCTTTAATGAAAGTGCTTGCAAGGCACAACAGGAAAGTGCTTTCAACCGGGCGTTCGGTAATGACATTGTAAACAAGTACACTGCACAGGGCGTTTACCTGAACGATAATAAGGCATTCATCGAAAAGCCACAAGGTGCAGGAAAGTACGTCGCTACGCTGAAATGCCTTGGTCGAAACTTCGCTGTACGAAGCTATGCTGAACTTGGTATTATCTATTGTGACAATCATGCTGACATGACGTTCCCGGTTAAGATTAGCGTGACGACAGAAGACCATCAGATAAATTATGTCATGCTACGGCAGAATAAAGTTATGCTTGACACTATGAGATTTTACTTCGACCGTGGATGTTTCAGATTCAGAGACTTAGCGTGCAAGGACGCAATACTTAAGGCTCTGTCTTACTAAGGTATCTTCCAATGTTAACGTGCTTGCCTGCGGTAGGTTGCACGGGTGAAATATACCGCTACACGCAGAACCAGTTATGCAGACTGCCTGTATGTTGCATTGGAGTTAGATATACGGCACACTCTTCGCAAGAGGGGTGTGCTTATTTTATGCTGTTATAGTTGGCATGATTGCGCGACGCATAGAATGGGACGAAAACGAAGCGAGCTGTAAGCGAGC
>ENA-OROD01002109-OROD01002109.1-human-gut-metagenome-genome-assembly--contig:-NODE-2109-length-14746-cov-2.663672_pt1 | contig 14746 bp, 10 predicted proteins | sample MGYA00242123_ERZ509038 | MGnify/ENA primary metagenome ERZ509038 (study PRJEB26280, sample SAMEA2338719) | human gut metagenome | biome: human gut; feature: human-associated habitat; material: faeces... | reverse complement strand
CAGCACCTGCTGTACAGTCTGAGGAGCGACTTGCCGCTGCGGGGGCGGTGTTCCCGGCATTTGCTGGGCAGGCTGCTGGATCGGCTGCTGCTGATACGCGGGAGTGCCTGCCGGCGCTCCGCCCCAACTCTGCTGTGCGGCAGGCTGCTGATACTGCGGAGCAGTATACGTATTCTGTGCCTGCTGCGGAACGGCCTGCGGCGGCTGCTGTTGATACTGCGGTGCGTTCGAGTAGATCTGGGTGTTCACCGCAGGCTGACGTCCGAACAACGTAGCCATCGAAGGATCTTCCGTTTCCGCGAACTGTCTTGCCACGTTGTCAAACAGCACGGCATACGGCGTATCCCGCAAGCCATACCAGACAAGACAGGACGGAAAATGCGCACGCATCGCACTTACCATCTCTTCCACCGGCATCGCGTACAGACAGTCGTCGACGTTCTGATAGATCCCATACAGATCACGCAGCTTCGAATAATACTCGCGTGGATCATTCGACTGCAACGAGAAAAACTGACATGCCGCAGCCATATAATTCTGTGCGGCTGACCGCATCACCGTGTGAGGAGAATTGGACGGTGCAGAACGGTCTTTCTTGAACTCGATGACCTCCGGCGTCGGTGCGAACAGATTCATCAGCGCAAAATTCCTGCTACTGATCGGCATCGTCGGATCCATCGGCTCGTTGAACTTCGATACGAAATTCATTCGAGCTCCTTTTTGCGTAATCGCAAACACTGTCCGAAACAACACACCGGACACCGCATGCTTGCTGTTCGACGGCTTTCCACCGCTCATCAGCACAGCACCTCGCATCAGAATCGCCGGCGCAGAATACGAGGTATTCTTGACCAGCGGTTTCAGCGATTCCGGCGTAAACCCCGCCGATATGACACCATTCTGATTCGGCAGCAGTTTCTTAACTGCCGAAATAAAGAGCGAATACGGAGTACGCAGCGCTTCTCCGTTCGAATACCGATCGATATCCGAACAGATATCCACCATCTCCAATACTCCCCCGCGCCCCGCATACGTCACCAGCGGTGCGACGGCGAAAGAACGAGGAAGAACCGCATCCCAGCTCTCCGGATTCTCCGGATTGTCGTTTCTTGCAGGACACGGGTTTCCCTGTTCATCAATCTCCGGGTACGGTTTAACCACGGTATGGTTATTGGTCCGATAAACCCACCAATCCTTCCGCAGATCCGGTTTCAGAATCAACCGCCCTGAATTGTCGATCGACTGATTGCTCTGCTCCGGATTATACCCGCCAAATCGTCTTGCCATGTTTCTGTTACCTTTCTTACGCTACCGATTTTTTCACTACTTGACCTACCTGCCAATCAGCAGGAACCTCGCTCCAATCTACAACATTGCCATTCTCATCGAACGGCGCATCTTCCCATGGTATCAACTTTCCTTCCCTGTCAAACACCGGTTCTGCATTTTTTGTCCACCGTCGCATCAATGCCGGTTCCGCTTTGATCAGCATATTCGGCATGATCTCATTTGCGGCTTCCACCATTAATTTTTCGACGCGCTCTACAATAGCATCTTTTCTGGATTCGTCAACTTCGATTATAATTTCGTCCGCATTGTTCAGCTGAGTCGTTAATTCAGCCCGCACCACTACGTGCATTCGCTGCGGTTTTCACCCGCATGTCCAGGTCATATCATCCACACCGTTTCCAGTGCAAGAGCACTTCAAGTTCACTTGAACCCTAACAGAGCTGCTTATTATGCTAACACCCTGATGACCGTCGAACCTTTTCCCCGGCGCATAGGTGTTGGAACAACACCCTTAGCTTGAAACAAACGTACCGGTTGATCGGCTGCTGATAGCTCCTTTGAACTTCCGTTCCAGTCCGTAGGTACACACGACCATAGACCATCTGATTTGTTTTTTCTGCCTTTTAGCCGCTTTCACACTTACCAAATCGGTTATGTTGTAGCCAAACCAGCTCTTAAGAGCGTCCCAGCAATTCACTTTCTTTTACATCCACCACATTGAATTTTAAATGAAGAGTTATACCTTTGAATCGACCTTTGCGTGGTTTCATCATAGCAAGTGAATAACCTGCGCAAACGGTTGATCTTTTCGTATACAGCGTACATAACACAGACACGTTTATATCTAAAGAAACTGCTGCTGCATGAAGATTCCGATAATATTCTCCGGTTTCCTCACAGAATACTGCGATAGGTTTTCTCCCGCTCCTACTTGAATCTCTAGAAACAAGATTCTTTCTCCGCACAGGATCTGCCCATACATCCTTCATACGACGACTCATGATTTTTCGGTACGCATCAGAAGATCGCTGCTTCTTCAGTGTCTTACTTATCTGTTGAACTTTTTCACTGCGCTCATCTTCAGTCAAAGCATACCTAACATATCCGCCAAGATTTTGATTATATCCGAAATTCGGATCTCTCGTTTGATATGTATAAATCAATCTCGCTTCCTCTACAGCTGCCTGTTCTTGCGTTAAACCAGACAACAGAACTTCTCGATCAAACATATCCCATCCATACTTTAGAATCGCGCTATAAAACAATGAACTTCCTCTATATTGCTCACCGTTTTTACCTGCACGTACTTCTAATGATTTGGACGTAGCCCCTATGTATTTTTTACCAGTGACTCTGTTTGTGTAACAATATACGATGTACTCTTTCATTTATATTCTCCAGCTATATCTATATAATACAGCTAGAGTAACTAACGGTCAAGATGGATAAAATTCACAATCTTATAATCGTTAATCAGACTGTCCAGAAACACCTTCCATAACGCGTTTTTCGAGCAGGTGCTCGCCAAACACTGAAAGGGGAAATTACACGCTGAACTGTATGTCGTTCTTACACGAACATTCCCAGTCATCGCAATTGCGCGGTAAACCGGAACTTCATTTGATTCTTCTTTTGTTCTCTTTCCTGTTACATCAGTGCTATATTCTCCTGTCTTGTTTGCCTCCATCGTCTCCAGATCGAGGTCTTCTGCGTCATCATCTCCCGCAGCTTTCTTGTTTTTCTTGAATACCGAAGCATCTACTGTCCCGTCCTGACAAGGTTCAATGTAACGACGCATCTCAGGATAAAAATCGAACCACGCTTCTCTAAGCCGTTCGCATTCCTCCACGGTCACATCAAAACCCTGTCTACGACAGTTCAGATAAAATGTCGGCACACCCATTCCACCGCCGAAGCCAAAATTACAAGCCTTACTCAGCTTACGGCTGTGTTTGAGCTCTTTAACTTCCTTATAAGGTTTGGACCTTTCTTTGATAATAGCGCACGTTTCTTCATCCAGATTGTCGAGATCGAGGTCGTTGACCTTACCCTCTCGAAACAAGGAGAAGAATGAATGCAGGTCAAGTCCTTTGTTGACGGCATCCGCCAATCGACTCTTCCCATACATCCAAAGTAACGTCGCACCGAGCGTTACCAGTTCTTCCTGACCGTAGTCACAACTGCACAGCACCTTACCTTTCGGTGCAATGTACATCTCACGAAGACCATTCTCTTTTGGCAAATTTTGCTTACCGTTTAAATAACTCTACATATTTGAGTTCCCAGATTACTCCGGGTGTCGGACTATCTCTTGTGGGTTATTGTTTCCCCACCCCGCCGCTTGGATCCCTGTTGGGACCTACTCTACTAAGTTCACATCAACCCAATATCAATGTGCTGTTCGATAGTCTCTGAACGCGCCGTTAAACCTCCTTTCGCGGCTTCGCTGCGGATTGACCATACTGTCTGCCACGCAATATGGCGTTCCCGCAATTCAACGGGTTTTAGAATCTCCAATCAATTTCTGCCTAATCCATCAATTCTTTAAGTAACAATGCAACTCTGGTCTCAAACGTAACTCGCGGAGTTGTTTTTATCCGATGTAATGAATAACCATGCGCAACCGCATACGCTTCTTTAATACGATCATTCTCTACTAATACCGGATTCCAATACGCATTTGTGTTGTCAGCATGCTGTGAACCATCTACCTCGATTAAGGCATTTAAACCTCGAATATAAAAATCAAAACGAAGTCTCCAACCTTTACGGGATTTACAATCAGAAAAACTACGCTGCCGCACTACCTTAGCTGATCCGAATTTACGTAAAAGCTGAACTGCGACATATTCCTCAAACCAGGATTTTTTACACATTTCTACGTGCAAACCAGCTTGTGCATTCAGTTCGTCGACTGTCCATCCTGTTGCTTTCCACGTTGCATGATCAATGTGAAATTTATGTAAAATAGCAACTACAGTCGCAGGAACTTGAGATTCTTGAATCCACGTAACGATATCACGTTTCAACTGATCAAAATCTAGTTTTCTACTAGGAATTCTCGACAGATTCAACTGTTGTCGAATCTTAGTAGCGGTTAAACCCGCTGAACGAGCTTTCTTTTCATAAACACCTATCTGCTGCAAACAATCCCTAAACGTTATTCGATCATTCTGCTGAATTGCTTGTATGACTTGCGCTTTTAACTTTTTTCGAGTTCCAGCGTCTACAACGCCTCTGAAAAAACCACACTTCGCATTCATTTTTGTAATCAGAATGCCGTTCCGTCGTATTATCAAGCCCGTGATACGTAGAGCTTTTTGTACTTCAGACATGGTGCAATAACGCGCCTGCTGTCTTATATATGAACAAATACGGCTTTCTAACTGCGCTCTGGTCACAAATGCCTCATCTCCTCTTTTCTTACTGTGAAATAGAAAAGAAGAGCACCGCGCAGAACATGTGGCGGGATATCCTTTTGACCTATAATGATCTTTCCACGATATCTGTTTACCACACCATTGACATTTAGGTGCATTTGCGTTTTTAGACACTGATTCTAGTCCATGCTGCACTTTAGTATTGATTTTCCATGCTGCATTAAAACAACGTCGACACGTTTTGTTTTTCTTTGCAGCGCTTAAACTCCTGACGCCTCCGCATACAGGGCAAACGAAACTCAACTGTTGCTTTTTACTGTTACTCTTAATGCACGTCATACATGTAAACCCACGACAGGCTTTACCGCACTTTGAACAAAAATTCATTGTACATACTCCTATTGCTCGTAAGGTTTCAATATATCACTAACATTAATAATATCAAAGTGATTAGACAAAAAATGCTAAACAAAGATTCGGACTACTACACCCGGTCCTCGCTGTCCTCTTCATTAAATCGAAGTGGGGATGGACGCGACCGTCTTCTTCGATGTACTTATCCGTGATGTACGTACTGAGCATCTTCTCCCGATGTTTGTACGCGACATACGCTTCTAAGAATGGATCTACAATATTGACATCCGACAGTCGCCACATGTCACAAGACTGCAGCTGAAACACTTCCAACGGTCTAATGTCAACGGTACGCGCAGGATCTCCTTCTCCTGCAGTAGAAAACTGCAGCGAATAAATCGGATGATGGCTGATCACTCGAATGCCGACACCCTCTTTCTTCGCAGTTTTCTTCTCGTCCTTCAGAAATGCCTGGATGTTCTCTGCGCTGGCATCGGTATACGGAAGAACCAACGCCGGTGTTTGTTGCATCAACTGGATCAAATGCTGCTGCAGGAATTTTGTCGGAGACAGCTTCTTCTCGGCGGTCGGAAGCCACCCCATGTTCTCTTCATGCTCTTCCTGGAACTTCTGGTGTACGGTTTCCATGCTGGTCAACGTATTGCCCAACGAGAACTCCTGCGCCATGATTTCCAACAGCACAATGAACGGATAAGAAGAGCTGGCTTTTGCCTCTCCAAGACCCTCCATGCATTCCACACAGTCGATCTTTTCCAGTACGCGAAGCAGATATGTCGCCGCATCATCGAAGAACTTACGATTCGCCTTATTCATCTTCGGCTTACTACGCAACACATTCAACAGCGTCAACATCATCTCTCGAATATCAGACGGTGTCGTACCAGGCGCGCTCAACGCCTGATAGACATAGGACGCCGCCAGCATCCACCAGGATCTTCCGATCTGCCTTACTTCAGACGCCGGCAGAATTTTTTCCGCCTCATCGACGTACAGCATCTTACAGATCCGAATCAAGCGTTCCCGCTGCGTCATATCATCGACTTCTGATTTTGTTCGATATCCAAAGCCCTTCAACGTGACAGCGAGTTCTTCCATTTCGGAAGAGATCTTATGCGCCTGCTCCCGCAGAAAATACTGATCGACGAGCATGCCGTTGAATCCGATCTCAGCGAGTACAAACGAAGCTCTTGCCTGAATGTCCTGCGTCGGCATACCGCTGTATACCTTACCGCAGCGATAAGTCGCAGCGCAGTCCTCGACCAGATATACGGCGTGCTGTTCCGTCCATATCATATCTCTGGTATAAGACGTTCGCACACCGCTTTCCTTGTCGAGATTGACGCCCAGCGTTTCTCTCGTGATAGATTCCAACGTATTTTTACCCGGAAACCATCCTTTTTCCGCCATACGACTCATTCGATAATTCGCCTGAAGTTCAATTACGCGATTGTCTTTCTTCAATTCCTCCAGAAGAATCGACCGACCCATCACGTTAAAATCAAACGCCAGGTTCAAAAACACCAATGTCGTGTACGGATTTAACGCCAGAAATTGTGGAAGGTAGACAGGAAGGTCTGTCCACCAGACAAGCTGACAATGCCCCTTCGAGCAGAATCCAGCAACTACGACATCAGGCCAGCTGTGTCTGTTCTGGATCAGCTCGGTTTCAGAGTCAATACCGCACCATTGGTCTTGACACACCATCACGGGAAGGCCTGGTCTCCAAAAGGAATACCCGTAAGTCTCCCCTGCGAAATAATGTGCTTGTTCAAATAATTCCATATTTGTCCCTGTGGAATTCTTAGGCTACCGGGATCTTTCCCGGACTCGATGCAAGAAATTTCCACTGCACTGAAGCTGCCGGAAGACAGCAATTCGATGCGCTGCGCTTCCGCAATCGCCACAGTCTGTGGATCATTCATATCTGGTACGAATACCAGACGTTTCCCACGGAACCGGTCACGGAGTGTCTTCTTCTGTGCCGGAGACAGCTGTTTCCCAAACGTTGCAACCGCATTGTCTCCGATCCGCCAAACATCAGTCACTCCCTCTACGATCGCGACTTCACTGAATTTCTCCGCGTTGTCGAGATTGTAAAGCGCCCAGTTCTTCTTCGCTCCACGAGGAATGTAGTATTTCGAATAAAATTCTCCGGTAGCGCGTCTCTCCAAGTCTCCATGCTCTGTACCGTCGACCGGAACAAGCCGCCCCTGCCAGAACCAATAGTGTCCGTATTGATATACAGGCACAATCAGAATCGGGTACTTCATCGGAATTTCCTCTCCCTGAATCGGGTAAGGAATCCATGCGACCTGTACGCCCCAGCTGGCAACGTAATCAATATCAAAGCCACGGTTCTCCAGATATTGGAGAACGTGATGCGGAACACGCGGATCTCGTAACGACATCGCCTGCTCCGGATACGGCACCTGATTTTTGATCGTTGTCAGATTTGTCTGGAGTTCCACCGTCTGCACGTCAGCCAGCCGGATGACTTGCGGGTTTTTCATTACATGAATCAGTCTTTCACAAAGTTGATTAAAGTTTTCCTCCTTTCGTTGACAGTCTTCATTGAAACACCGAATCAGGTGCTTCGAGCAATGATACTTCACATGATTGGAAGTCTCAATGATCTGATTCCACATATGCGAAACGTAGAGACGATGCCTCGTATCCCCGCAAAACGGGCAATTGACCGCGTACTGCTCACCACCGGAGATATGACTGGTGGAAAGCGGAGTAATGCACGGCACAAACGAGACAAGAGGAGGAGGTAGCGACAAAATCGCAGCCTCCCCGTTGTTAATGACTTTGGGTTTTTCCTTAAATACGACGCACATCGCGTCATACAACTTCTGATTTCTCATGATTTACGCTACCGAATACGCTACTTACCGTCCATAATTTGCCGAAAACTCATCAAATTTACTTACATCTGTACCTAATTCAGTTTCTTTTGGTTCGTTTGTTTGCACTAAAGATGACAGTCGTTGCAATTTACCACCATGTCCAGGTATATACTCACCCTCTTTGGTTTCTTCCATTCTTGCCATCCGCCCGTTGATCCGAACAACGATCGACTTATTCGGAACAGCTCCTCGCGCCTTGCCAATTACCAGATAACACACCTGTGTTTCATCAGGCTGCAATGTAGCGGTACCGATCTGCATACAGGTTTCCAGCTTATTTGCAAACGCCCGAAAATAATACGCGTCTCCTTTTTTCGGTTTATAAGCAGATTCTCTCGCCTGCGCTTCCGTTGATGTCTGATGCGAGTAGACGATCGAAATACCATGATCCTTTCCGTAACCGTTCAGCACGTCTTGAATGTGTTCCGCCACGATTGGATAATTTTGATCTCCACCGTCACCGGCATTCATGAAATCAGAAACGGCAGCGCCTAACCAGTCAATGATCACAACCTTCGGTGTGAACCCGCTTCGTATCGCCTCATCTATCACATTAATGATATCCTGAATGCTTCCAGCTCCAGTGGCATGACCACCTTCCTCTTTTACATCCAGCATCGAAGCGCACCGAATACGGTCTGAAATCGGCTGCATTTTCCTCAGCTTATTCAGAACCTCCGGGTTCAACTCTTTTGTTGTCTTTCCGTAAAACGTCGTGATCGGTTCTCCGGACAAGTACGAGTAAATTCTCGAAACGATATCCGGATCTCCTTTCACCGGCTGTTCAAACTGCAGGTACAACACATTATGCCCCTGGATCGCCAGGTTGCACATCAACTGTATTGATATTACAGTCTTACCGCCGCCGGACGGACCCAGAATACCGAGATGCTGTCCGAACACCAGACCGCCTCCGGTTAACCGATCAATGAATCCAATACCCGTGGGAACGCGCTCCTGATGCAACATCAGTTCATCGATATCCCGTATCGGATTGTAGAGCCGCATGCGATAATTTCCATCCAGCTTGGACATTTGCTGCTGGTACTGATTCAATACCTCATTGCTTTTGTCGATGGATGGAATTTTCCGCAACTGATCCGTCAGCGATTTATAACTTGCCAGTCGAATCAGATATCGCATCATGGTCAAGCTGTCCTGCTCCGTATACTGCGAACGCTCCGACAGTTGAAGCAACAAGGATCGATACTCCTTTCGCAGCGTCACGTTGGCAGGAGGAAGGATGTCATAATGCGTCAACAATCGCCGTAGCAACATTGTGCTGCTTGCATGAATATCTGCTTTCAGATACAGTCGCAAAATGCTTTCCATGGATGCCAGCGCAGATCCGCTTTCACCCAATACAAGCGTCGTAATCGCCAGTTCCGTCTCGGCAAACACCATGTACATATTGCGAACGGATTCGAAATACAGCAACCCTGCCAGAGCCGCTTCCCGTTTCAGTTGTTCCGGTGCCGTCAATGTCGGATTCAGATCCAATTCCATCACAAATCCCTCCATCGCAGCGGTAGAAACGAAACAAACTTCGGACCGTATGCAAAGTACGAATACGGATTCTTCCGCAACTGCAGTTTTGCCTCTGTAAACAGATCATCGGTGATCAGCGAATCAAGCGACATCTGTATCGCCACCATGTACCGATACAGTGTTGAAATCGCCAGATGCGGCGAAGATATCGCTTTCGCAATATCTTGAAACGCACACGCCTCTGACTGAAACTTCTTCTGATCGACGATTGCTGTTGTATTTGCATCCGTCTGCATCTCCGCATACCCGTCAGAAAATTTTTGTAGGATCGTATCGTGAATCAACGCATTGACATAACACAGTCGATTCAAATGCCCTTGTTCCAACACAAACAACAAATACGTAGAAAAAGGCATCGGATATCCCTGATACAACGGAGGCAAACCAGCTAACGCCTGTGCAATTCTCACCTTGTCAGCCTGCGACCAGTTGACCTGCAAGTGCGACAACGCTACTTCGATTGCCCTGTCTAACTGTTCCACGGGGCTCAACGCAGCCATCCTTTCGCCCTATAGTGCTTCATTCGAAGCTCCGAACGAAGTCTTACCCAGGAGTTGAAATCATCATACAAATCAATCAACATGGCAACTTTTTTTCCTTCCTGCAATCGCGACAAACGACCGGGAAACTGAGTGCAGATCACATCAGAAACACCACCGTCCGCACGAATCAGATATTTGAGCCCATTGATATTAACACCTTCTTTCAGCGTGTATGTCGCAATCATCTTCAAGACTTCTCCACGTTCAAACTGCGTACGCAAATTTTTACGTTCTTTCGGGGTCATCTTAAACTGCGCAACATCAATGCCATTGATCAACACCGGCTCCAACACCCACTGTCCAAACGCGGCGCATTCCATTTCCTGCGTCGTAGGAACAACCAAGTTCGATTCAGACGGTTTCTGCGGAAACAGAAATGACTGCATCGCGGCAAAAAACGAGTAGAACTTACCGGACTCATCCCGATAACCGGGAAAATGCTCGGCGTCTCCTTCGTCCAGTTGCAACTGATGCAGTTTTCCTGTCCGCTTACTGACGACTGTAACGCCTCCTCTCGGTGCGTTCTCAATTGTAAATGGAACCAGTTTCTTCTCAGGCTTCGGAACATTGCCGTAATGCATGATTCGATAATCGCGCAACGCCGGCACCGATTTCAGATAAATCGCATGCTCTAACGTCTTTACAGAAATCAGGCATTGCTCTTCGTCCGAAATATTGCTGGCAATCGATGCGATCAACTGATTTCGCTCACGATTGCGCCAATAGTTGTTTCTTTCATCAATTGCCAAATTATTGATCACCGGAATATTCCGATCGATTCGGCATTTTGCCATCATCGCAGTGATCTTGGTTACAAGCCCATGTTCCGTCGCCTCCTGATAATCAACAGAAGCAAGCACCTGACCAAACAATGCCCGTATCAAAATCACGGCATTATCACCGCGACTCAACGATGCGGTAAACCCGAACATCCGCGCTTTTCCCATTCGATTGATCAAAACGTCGGCTGTCTTATTGTCTCCAACGGCATGAACTTCATCGAACAAGAACAAATCGCAAATCTCCAGCGGTGCACGACGCAGACTGGCAACGGTGGACACGACAACACGCTTCATCTCCTCCACGGAAGGAGTTCCGGATGACAGCTTTCCAACTTCATTCGCACCCAGCAGTGCTTTCAATTGCGTATACAGATCGTCCACGACTTCGGCGGACGATGTAGTGATCACAATTCGCAAAGTCGGATAAATCTTACACAGCTGTTTAATGATAAAAGATTTACCAAAACCGGTAGAGCATTTGATAATCCCTTTATCGTTCTGTGTGATTTTTTGGATCACCTCATCCTGTCGATATCGTAATCCGTCGTCCAACCGATCAAAACACGGTTTGTTCAAGTCAGGGGACAGCTCTCTGCCCTCCTGTAATGAAAACGAATAACCGCGCTTTCTTGCCTCTTTCTCGAACTCCGGATACAATCCTGCAAGAAAAATACATCCGCCGTCATCTACTTCCGCATACATGTCTTTTGTATACCGAACGCCGAAACGGGGCTCAGAAAGATCGGTGTTCTTACCGTTTCCTTTCTCCTTCTTTGCCCCTTTATCGATCAATTTCGCCGTAAATAACGGTCGCATCCAAGAGTAGAACACGTTCGAATAAATGAACGCGTTGACTCTTGTCAGTTTTATTTCCGGCGTCATCATACGATCACCTGCCGTTAAACAGCGATTTCAACGTATTGAACGTAGCCTGCAGCTCTTCGTACTTCTCTTTCCAGGACGGATTGTTCTTTTGCTCCATCTTATACTGCTTCTGGATCAGCTTCATCATTTTGAGTTGCGTTTTGCTGATCTCCAGATGATTCTGGATGCTTTGAATCAGCAGATCAAGCAACTCTGCAATCGACTGAACTTCGCCGGAATCACTCTTGTCCAACACCGCCTGCATTTTATCAGATACAGAAACCGTTCCTTCGGATTCTGTCATCACAGATGCAGCAGATTCCACAGACTTCGTCCGTTTCGTTCGAATGTTGGCAGGCGCATGAACTGCGGTCGCGGATATTTTCAGATCCGACATCTCCCCCATAATTCGCTCCTCTTCTTTGCTGTCTTCCACCGGTACAGCTACGGCATCTGAAAATCCTTCACGAGACGCCATATGTGCAATAGACTCTTTCACGGTAGCAACAAAAGCAGAGGATGGCTGCGATGTTGTTTCACTGCTGACAGCCGGCACTGGTTCAGGTGAAGCGGGCTGCTCTATCTGCACCTGCGTGAGCGGTTGCTGTTGAAGCGGTACATTTCCGATATTCTGTTTCGGCAACACCTGGGAAGCGACCTGCTGCGCGAGATTCTGCGACACAAACGTCTGCCGCTGCTGCTGCTGCGCAGATTCCTGTTTTTCTGCTGAACTCTGCTTGACCTGCTGTTTCGCACACTGCAAACTCTGAAGAGACTGGAGATTCTGAAGAGCCTGAAGAGACGCATCCATTTCACTTTTCGCCATATTTTGTTCCTTTCGCTCCATTTGATTGATTGTCTTGTAAACACAGTTCTGAATACCGCTCAGAACATAGGTATGGGTATCCGTATAGAACGTAAATTCCGACAAACTTCGCGGATAACCCAATGCAACTGCTGCATCGATGTTTCGATTCGGCCAGCACAGCTGAAGAATCGGAAGACCTTTGAATAGCGAAATACCAAAAAAGCAGCCTTCCTCATCTTTCTTCGCAACCGCCAACATACCGGGCATCAAGCCGTGAAACCGCTGACCGCAGTCGACAGAAATCCGCTTCCAGACAGCTGTCTGGTCATCACGGATCAGATACAACGCCTTCCCGTCCAGCACAATCCGAGTCATGCCCTCCAAATCAAACGCTGGAAGTTTTGTGGTTTGCGTAACATACAAGCCACGGATGTTCTTCATGTAATCATCAAGATCAAACGCACCAGGGGACAAATCTTTGTTCTTACATGGCGCGTATGAATGCTCATCCGGATTCTTCACGACATAACAACCGTTGTCCTGCCTCTCCAACTTTTTGTGATTGTCCGGATCAGCAAAAAAGTCCAAAAACGGAAGCCGCTGCACGGCTCCGGATTCCGGAATCTTCGCCACATCTTTTCCCCGATGCGCGATTCGGATAGAAACAGAACCGGAGTTCATGAGCAGATACGCGGTGTCATCGTCCCGGTAAGAAACCTGCGTGAACTCCTGTTTCGTCGGATCTTTTGCGTCCTGCAGTGCTGTAATCAACAAATCGGCTGCAAACTGCAAACTCTCTTTTTTGATCATCATCGACCCTTTCTAAAGTTCTATAAGCCGCGTTGCGGCGCTTACGATAACATCATCGTGCGATGGAATCAAGAGCGTCATGCCTTTTTTTCCAAGAATATCAGAGATATTTTGAAGCATGCCGGACAAGATTTCCCTGTTTGGTTTATCAAGTCCTGTCGTCGGCTCATCCAGCGCCAAAATCGGAAATGTTGAACGTAAAATGTCGGCGAATACACACCTTGAGATGATCGTCAGAACGTATTTCTGCCCTCCTGACAACCGTTTTACGTTAATTCCTTCCTGCAGAGTTGCGTTATAAACAAAACTGCCATCCGGATACCAGACCGGTGTGTACGGAAATTCGAATGCTTCAACGTATTGCGCCGTGCGCTGATTGAGCTCCTTGCGCACCGCATCCAGCAGCAATCTGGGCGCATTGTCCCGATGCATTACATGCCTTGTTTTCGTCAACAGATCTTTGCAGCGTTGAACTCGAAGCGCTTCCTCGTTCTGACGTTTCGCTGCTTCCAGCGCATCCACCGCCGCTTTCGCCGTCTGAATCGCTGCCGTCACCGCATTTTGGTACACAGGAAGATTGTGAATGGCCACAGAGTGTTTCTGCAACGTTGCAGAGGCCTCTTCCTGCTCGATCAATGGCACAGCCGGGTTCTTACTAGCGTTTTCAACAATCGCGCTCAGCGTTTGTTTCTGAGCCATCAACGGCAGTTTCTGCTGAATCAGCGCTTCTCGCTGCTTTGCGATTTGCTGATGTTGCTGAAATTGCTGATCCTGCTGCTGAAACAACGCGATGTCGAAATCCGCATACGGCTTTACCGCCGACAGCTGTCCGGTAATCTGCTGGAGCTCGGTCGTCGCCGTCAGCAACTCTCGTTCATAAACAAGCGATCGTTGTTTCATCTGCTGCGCCTGCTCCAGATTCGTTTCCAGCGCCTTGATTTTAACATCGACATCAAACAGCTCCTGCTGAATGGTCGCCACGTTTGTCATGCTCAGCAGATCCGGACAGGGCTGCCCTCCGGTAATCGGACACTTTCCGTTTTCCAATTTGGATCTGCGTCCTTCAATCTCAGCGCGTTTGCTCTGCAACGCACCAAGTTTCTGTTGCATCTCGTTGATCAGCTTTTCCACATTTGCGACAGACGTCTCCCGATTGCTCTGCAGCGTATCGTAAGCAGCTTTTGCCCGCTCGTACTCCGGAAGCAGCGCATCATATCGCAATTTCTGCTGATAACCGTCGTAATCAGGGCGCTCGACATCCTGCGGCAAAGACTGCAGCTGCGATTCCAGAGACTGCAGCGACTGCTCTGTGGTTGCCAGTTCCTGCTGTACCTGCTCCAACCGTTCGATCGTAATCGATTGCGTCACCTGCGTCAGTCGTTGCTGTTCTTCCTCGGACAAAATGTCCTGCCGACAAAAGTCGAGATTCGCCTGACTT
>ENA-OROD01002108-OROD01002108.1-human-gut-metagenome-genome-assembly--contig:-NODE-2108-length-14754-cov-3.360229_pt1 | contig 14754 bp, 8 predicted proteins | sample MGYA00242123_ERZ509038 | MGnify/ENA primary metagenome ERZ509038 (study PRJEB26280, sample SAMEA2338719) | human gut metagenome | biome: human gut; feature: human-associated habitat; material: faeces... | reverse complement strand
CATGGGGCGCCGGGCTGCGGGGCGCGGGAACCGTTACCGGGGAAACCTACCCGGCATGGCTCCAGACGCGCTTGAACCATGATCTGGGACTGAGCACAAAAACCGTTCCCGATCCTTATCGCGCTCCTGTCTCCATGCAGATCCCCAATGCGGACTTTCAAAATGATTCTCTCCGGTCAGTACCGCAACGCTGGGTTCCGGCGCGGAACACCGGTTCCGTCGAAGTATGTGCGGATGATGCAGGAAAAAACCGTTACCTGCGTCTTACTCCCGCCGCGTCCAAGGTCCTCTTTCTCCGTACCGATCTTTTCCCCGGAAGTCCGGGAAAATGGATACTGACATTGCAGATACGCGGCGCCGGGGAATTCCAGGTGGCTCTCACAGCCTATGTCACAGGAGAGAAAACTCCGGTTTATCACGTAATTACAGAAAACTGGAGCAAACAGAATTCCGACTGGCAGTCCTGCCGCCTGCCGTTCTCCCTGCCGCCGAAGACCCGGCAGATCAGCCTGATCATCCGCCAGAGCAACGGCAAAGGCGATTTCAGGCAGATGAAAATCATGCCGGATTCCACGGCTGCCGGAAAAGTGGCTCTCCCTCCGGCTGCAACGGTTCTGAAAAACAGCCGCATGAGTATTGAATTTTTCGCTCCGGCACAGGGCGGCGGCATCCGCAGCATCCGCAATGCGGAAGGAACAGAATTCGTCAACCGCCGTCCCGGCGGCGCCTTATGGTCAATGAAGCTGAAGAAGATCCACCCGGACACCAAAGGGCTTCCCCCGGTCGTCCCGCTCTCCATCGACCCGGAACAGGACGACGGGACCGGCGGGAAAAACATTGATTCACACATTGACGATCTGGATTTTTCCGCTTTGGACGCGGTCAAACTCGGAGCCCGCCCCCGGATGTCCGTCAAAGACGGGCAGATCCATTTTTTCTGGGAAGGCATACGGATCGGCGGCGAATCCGGTGCGCTGGATGTCTGGACAAAGGCGGAATTTTCCGCAGACGGCACCTTCTGCATGATTGACGGAGGTTTCACCAACCGTTCCACTGATTATACTGTATTCTACTTCGCCCTGCCGCAACTGGACGGACTGGGAGCACTCCACGGAGCTCCGGCAAACGACCGTCTGGCAACCCCGTTTTTCAACGGGCGCCTGATCGCAAATCCGGTGGAAAAGGGATTGCTCGGCAAAGACCGGATTTTCCAGCCGAACCGTTCCGGGCATAGTATGCAGTTTGACGCGCTTTACAATGCGGGAAGCGGCCTGCACCTTGCCAGTTTCGACCCGAACCAGTGCGCAAAGCGGTATCATCTGACTGCGTCAAAGGAAAACGGAGTCGGATGGGCTGTTTTCAATATTCCGGACAACATGCGGAAGGTGCCGCAGCAGTGGACTGTCCCCTACCGGTCCGGATTTTGCACGTTCCGGGGAGACTGGTATGACTCCTGCATGATTTACCGCGACTGGGCGTTGCGGCAGTACTGGTGCGCCGAGGGCCCCGAAATTACCCGCAAAAGCACACCGCTCTGGTTCAAGGAGATCGACGAATGGTTTCAGCTCAGTGTCGCGCAGGCGAAAGGCCAGCGGAAGGAACTGGAACAGTTGCGTCAGGATCTCGCCGGATATGACCTCGGCGCATGGGTCACTTACTGGGGGCTCGACAATAAGACATTCCATGCGCTGAATCCCGACCGCTTTCCTTTCACCCCTGCGGATGAAGCCGTGATGAAGTTCCTGAAGGAGAACCGGATCAGACCCATGGGCTACCTGCAATGCATCGGCTGGAGCAACGCCAGCCCCAGTTACCGGAGAGCCCCTGACGCGGAACAGAATCTGGTCCGCAACTATTACGGACAGATGATCAAGTGGCCCACACCCGCCGGACAGAAGTCGGAAGACAGAATCGCCTATCCGGGCAAGCTCTGGCGTCAGGCGCTGGGCGACGTGGTGGTGCAGATGGCGAAATCCGGTTTCAGCGCGGTATATCTGGATTCCGGCAATCACGGCGGAACCTATCTGAATTTCACTCCGGCATGTTCCGGGGAATCCGGAGGCGGTTCGGGGTATGTGAAAGGCAATCAGGCTCTGCTTGCGGAACTGCGGCGGCGGGCGCGTCAGGTCAATCCGGAATTCTGCTTCACCTCGGAGAGCTTCTGGGAAGGCAACATCGCCCATCTCGACGGTTATCTGGTATGCAATACAACCAACGCCTATCTGGAGGGCGACCGGGTGACGCCGATTCCCATGGTTCAGGCGGTTTATCACGACTACACAATCATGTACAGCGCATGGACCAGCCGCTGGGATCTGGAGCGGGACAACGGGCTTGCCTACGTTGCCAAACATGCGCTTGCCTTCTGCTGGGGCGTCAAGCCCGGCTGGAACATCCTGAACCTGCTCTACCGGTATGACAACCATCCGGTGGCGTTGAGTTCCTCCCTGCGCCGTTATGCCGCCTACCGGACTGCCAGGAAATTCCTGGTCTACGGGCAGATGCTGCGCCCGCCGGTGATCCGGACAGCAGTTCCAGCCGTTCCGGTCAAGTGGTGTATTTCCTACCGTCAGAATTATTTCAGCACGCTGATGTCTCCGGTTCCCGGAAACACCTGGCGCGCTCCGGACGGTTCCTTTGCCCTTGTGCTTTACAACATTACGGAACAGGAACAGCCGGTTTCCGTCACACTTGACAGGAAAACCTATCAGTTGGGAAATGGAACATTCCGCGCCCTGTATCCCGCCGGACAGTCATTCACGGCAATTCCGGATGCCAACGGCTGCCGGATACAGTTGAAGGTTCCGCCTCAATCTCCGGTCATTCTGGAATTGACGGGGAAATGAACTGTCCCGCGGCAAGGACAAAGCCCTTGAGCCGGGGGTATGGAAACTGATGGAATAAAAATCCACATTGCCTGTAAAATGCGGCGCTCCTGCCTGTTCCGCCGGAGCGCCGTAAAAGTGATCTTCCTTGCGTCACGCGGAATAATGATCCCAGCTCAGGCTCATTTTTTCATCCTCGACCTCGACCTCGACCGTACGGACTGCATCCCGCTCATCAATACAGGCATTTATCCGGTTGCGCACGAAAACATCGGATACTTTCACCAGACGCATCCTTTCAAGAAAACATTCCCTGCCGACACCGCTTTCGACATGCAGCAGGAACCCTCCGGAAACATGATTCTGAGTATAAAGCGCAGCTTCAGGTTCATCCAGATTGAACATCGCCAATTCAAGAATTTCCTCTTTCCGTCCGATGCAAAATTCCGGGTCGTGAAAACCGTTGCAGACGGCAAGGGAAGCTCCTTTCATCCTGACCCGTTTCAACGGATGCAGGTAAACCAGAATATCATCCAGCGCAACAATCAGCGGACCTTGATGAATTCCGTCCGGCAAAGGAGTCCCGTTCAAGTCAAGAACATCCCCCTCAAAACGGGAAAAACGGAGATTGAATCCCAGACGTTTCAAAATTCCGTCAATACGATCTATTTTGAACAGACACAGTAAACTGTTCCGTCTCAGCAGAGTCCTGATTTTCGGTTCCGGGGGGAAACTTCGCCATTCATAAAGCCGATGGACTTTTTCCATGCAGAAGTTTCCTTCATAAGGATGGCAGTTGAATTGATTTTTCCCATCAACAGCCTCAAGTCTCAGGATCATACTGCTTTTGCTGCGGTTCTCAAAAGTGGCATAGACTGGTCCGTCCTGCCAGCCGCTTCCCCCAGCCGTGACACATTGCCACACGATATTTTCACGGGAGGGATAAGAGTCAAATGCACCGATCAGGAATTTTTCATCCAGAAAACTCCTGCCGCGGCAATCCTCGTGAATTTTCATGGTCAGTTCACGCGGCAGCGCAGAATTCTCCGGCAGGACCAGCGTCTCTTTTTCCGTATACAGCAGGAACACCGCCGTCGCGATCATGAACAAAGCCGGATCACGCCCCGTGTCAAACGATGAAGTCCAGCCGAAAATGCAGGCAAGGACATCTTTGCGCTCTGTCTCATAGTATCCATTGTAGCCGCGCCGGAAAGGAGCCGGAAAACGAGCTCCGAAAAACATGGTTTCCCGGAAAATCACATCGAAAAGAAACCTGCGTGCCGTTTCCCTGAAATCCCGGCTGCCGGATACAATCAGCACACACAGCAGAATCAGCGTGTCAACCGTCAGATATGTCGTCGTATAATTCTCGGCGACGCCGTTTTCCGTCAGATAAGCGATATACCGTTTGAATTCCGCAAGATCCGGTTCAAAATTTTCCGGGAAAAATTTCTCGCTGAGCAGTCCGCTGAACGTATATGCGGCAAGGGTCGGATTGACATAACTCCAGGAGGAAACCGAACGCTCCCGCACAAAGACATGATACGTATTCTTCAGAATGGAAATGACCTGCTTCCGCTGAAACTCCGGCAGTTCTCCGCCGAAACAATGTTCCATCAGCAGAAGCGGTTCCACGCTGAAAAATGTTCCATTGCCGTCTCGAATATGCTTTTCCTCAAGAAACCACTTCAATCTGCCGTCCGGTTCCGGCGCATGGCGGCAGAAACTTTCCAGCACGGCGGAAATTTTCTCGTCCTTTCCGCCGGCAATCAGCAGAAGCAGGGCAAAGGTCAGAGAGTCACGATAGGGATGAAGGGACCGGAGGGAAAGCGCATTGAAATGTTCCGCAAGCATCTTTTCCGTATAAAAACGGGGATCGAAATCGCCGATCAGCCCCGCTTCGGGATCATAGTGTCTCCGTCCTTCGTCCAGACAGAACTCAAGCAGTTTCCCAAGACGCTCTTTCATTGCATCTTCTCCAGCAGAATATCATCAACGATCAAACTTCCTTTCTTTGCATTGTTGTAGAACATGATGATCTGCGGTTTATCAGATGCCGGAATTGCCAGATCGACATTCTGCCGGGGGTGTCCCGGAATCATATTCTGCCCGAGAATCCGAATCCGTTTCCCCGGCAATCCGTTTGCCTGAAGTTCATAGACGATCGCTCCGAGCGCAGCTCCTCCCTCCGCAGTTACAGTCAGGGAACAGGAAAGAGGTTCTCCCGATGCAGGAACATTCAAAGCGGCAAACGCATATTTCGCGCCGGAATTCAATTTACCGTTCACAATATTGTTCCATGCGGAAAACCCCTCCTGCTTCCCGGAAAAATCGGATTTGAATGGTATTGTTACGCAGGCAGCCCCCTTTCTGGAAGCATTTTCCGCCGATGCACTTCTTTCCGTTTTTGCGATCCTGATGGAAGATATTGCAAGTGTTCCTTTTCTTGCAGTATTATACAGCAGAAGTTTTGCCGGTTCCTTCAGCTTTTCCGCCGGAATGATGAAAAGCAGTTTTTCCGCCGCGCCGGTCTTTTTCGCCCATACGGGCAGAAGAAGGCGCTTTTTCACCGCCGCGTCATACAAACCGGCTCCGAACTGCGCGCCGTCTCTGCCTGAAACGGAAATTGCCACTTCCAGATTGCTGTCTGATACAGGCAGATTCAACACAGCAAAATTGTATTTTCCGCCGCTTACGATACATCCATTCTCCACGACGGCGGAAACATCCCTGTCCGTTTTTCCGAAATCGGAAACATAAGGCAGTTCAAGCGCCGAAACACCGAGCATCATCAATGCCCCCGTCAAGACAAGTGCAGTTTTCATTTTTCAACCTTTCTGTTTTGATCTTTATTTTTTCCGCCGCCGTAACGCCGGATCAGGTCAAGAGGACGTTTCAGCTTCTCCGCCATGAACTTCCCGATATCCAACTGTTTATTCTGCCGCCATGCATATTGATTATAGACAGGTTTGTCCGCTGCCTCGCACTTCAGGTCTTCCGTTCCATGACAGGGAAGCGGTTTCCGGGAAAGACGCAGCAGTCGGCACGAGGCTTTCGGAATGGAGACGGCAAATCCTTTTTCCAACTCCTCCGAACTCCACTGTTCCCTGCCGCCGACAGTAAACCGGGTATTGGAAACAGTATCCGTCAGATACCATTTCCCCTGTGGAAGTTTCTTCATGCTCAGATGCCACTTTTTAGTCTGGAACGGGTCCCAGTTGTAAAGCCCCGTCAGATACTCCCCGTTCAGTTGATGTGTCCTGCTCTGAACCTTGCCGCAATAGGAGTCATAGTAATGCTTCCAGATACCGCCGCGCACACGGGAAGAATCCAACTGCCAGCGGCTGGCTCCGCGCGTCAGGTCCGTAACGCCGATCTGGTCATCGGCACGTTTCCCGTCCAGGTAAAAGTCTTCCACGTTCGACAGAATCAGCAATGCTTCGGCGGTCGCTTTCGCCACACATGCCTCGTCAATATTGTAACGCAAAGCCGATGCGCCGTTTGCCGCCAGATGCAGCATTCCCAGTTTATGATATTCATACCGCTGTCCATACCCGTAAGTGTCGCCGGTCATCTCCGCTGTCTGGCGGCGCCCGGCAAAGTTGGCATGGGAATATCCGACGCAATACGAGGACCCCGGAATTGCAATCACAGGCAGTGAGCTGGATAATGCAAGCGCATCCACCGAAACGGCGTCATACAACCCGCCGACCAATGTATCCGCCATAATGAAATCCAGCGATTCTTTCATCAGGCGCGGATCCTCCGCAAACTCGCAGATTCCATATTTCAAATTGCCGAAATCCTCTCCAAAACGGTGCAGAACCGTATTCGCGCCGATCTGGATGCCGGGATAATCGCCCTTCAGTTCATTGCGCAGCGCCTGATAAAGCAGCCGGGTCTGTTCGGAGCGGAAACGGTACCATTGTTCCGGATACTTCCTGACAAGCTGTTTCGGTTCCAGTTTCTCAGGCGGCAGCTTGCTGAAGCGGAAGAATGCGTGCAGACACTCCGGGCAATAACACATGATACAGAGGTCCGCCTCAATATCAATATCCAGGAACATTGATCCCGCCTCCGCGGCTTCCCGCCCGAGCCGGATCAGTTTCCGGTAAGGATAGCGCCCCGGCGTAATCATTGCCTGCGGACAGAATGTGCGCATATGATAAGCGCGGCGGTCCACCCCTTTTGAACGGAGACCGTCAAGGCCTGCAAGATAATCGCGCTCCTCCGCCTTTCCCGTTGAATCCTCGTCTTTTCCATCCGACCAGAAAACATGCATCAGGGAACCTCCTCCGTAAAATGAGAATCCGGCGGATTTCCAAAGTTCTTTCCTGCCCTGATTCGGACCGGAAGGCATCTGGGCATTGACTGCGGAAATGTTCAACTTCCGAAACAGGCGGATCTGCTCTTTTATCGCGGAATCGCTGTAGCCGAGATTCGGCAGATGAGTCTGAGACTGCAATGCAATACGTGTTTTCGGCAGTTTTCCCTCCGGCAGCTTCACGGGATAAATGCTGAACTCGCCTTGATAAGGATACTGTCCGACCGTTTCCCAATAGACCTTTGAGTTTTCAGGCATAGGCTTATCCGGTTTGACCATGAGAACCACCAGATTGTTTGTCGTGCCGCCGAACATTCCTCCCGGAAGCGGCTTTGTCAACGCCGGCTGAAGAACCGATTTCGGAACCGGCAGTTCATAGCGGAGATATTTTCTGCCGTCGCGTTCCGCCGGAGACACCGGAAATGAGGTATAATGTTCATTCGGTTTCTTCCAGCCGTCCATCAGGCTCGCTTCCAGAAGTTTCAGTTCTTCAGGCAGTTCCACAAAGAACTTTGTTCCGCCGGACCTCAGATCCGTAATTTTTCCCCCCACGTAATGAAACGTGAATGTCAGATCCGTCTGGAAATCCTGATAGACGGAACATCTTGCATCATCGTAAATGGAAGCGGGATAAGCGTAAATCCGGATTGATTCTTTTGCCTGACACGACAGAAAGACAAAGATACCGCAAACAAATAAAAATGTTTTCATTTTCATATCCTTTTGATTCTTATTTTTCTTCAATTTCCACTTTCCGACCTGCCGTTACGGAACCACATCATGCCGTAATTTTCTCCATTGGATATGGGGAAACGCCAGTAATGGGCATTCACATGACCGTCAAAATAGAGAACATTCAGATTGCTGCCATGCCGCCGCACCGGTCTCGGGTCCGCGTATGAATTTGTCATCGTGGGATAAAAACCGCCGGCAGTCTGGTTCAGGACGATGCGCAATATGGTTTTGGTTCCGCCGCCGGAATCCGTCATGAAGAAAAATCTTGACGGATATTTGATCTCCGCGCTTTTGAAGTGCCATGTCCCGTCGCAGACGGTATGGGACGCGCCGGAACAATAATTTCTGCCGTAGGAAATTTCTCTTGTTCCGGTTACGATTTCCCTGTCACTTGGGCACCGGACGACTTTCTGCGTCTGAATGACTTTTCCGTTCAACTCCAGCTTATACCAACGCCCTCCTGCCTTATCGCATTCGATTGCACGGATATATTCCTTGTTCTCATCCTGATAGTACTGGTGTGCCAGACCCATCTGTTTCAGGTTGTTGACACATGAAATCGAACGGGCGGTTTCACGCGCTTTATTCAATGCAGGCAGCAGCATTCCTGCCAGAATCGCGATGATTGCAATTACGATCAGCAGCTCTATCAAAGTGAAATCGCCTGTTAAGCGGGAAGCAGAAAGCATACGCTTCCGCATGAACACATTTTTTTGTTGCTCCTTCAACATAACATCATCCTTTCTCTTTTGTCATTAACAATATTATTTCAAAAACGCCGTGGTTTGAAGCAGTTGAATCAATTCCTGCCTGACCTCCTCGGCTTCCGCATCTGTTTCAAAACGGCTGAAAAGCCGTTCATGCAAGGAGGCTTTATAATATTCTCCATATTTATAAGGCAGGATCGAAGCGCGCTGAACCTCTTTCAATACAGCCCCGGCATTGCCGAGCCCTGCTCCCTTCCACAACTTCTGCTCGCGGAGGCGTGCCGGGAAAACACCGTTTACACCCGCCAGACCCGACATCCTCTCATAGACAACGGTCTCTGCATAGCGCCATACTGCCTCCGGGTCTTTCGCTCCGCAGGGAACTCCAAGCCCGAAGCAAGGCATGGCGCCGCCCGCATCCTTATACTGCGGCAACTCCCAGTAACTCCACTCGGAAATCCGTTCCGGAGGCAGATGTGTCCCGAGATAAGGATGACAGACCGTCATTGCCGCAACACGGTCTCCAAGTTCCAAAGGGTAACTTCGCGGAAGCAGGTAGCCATTCGCGATCATCTCCTCCTTGAAGAAACAGCGGAAAAACTGATAAAAGTCGTGGAAGGGCGCCTTTTCGAAACCGATCTTCCCGTAACGGTTAAAAAGAGTTCCGCCCGCCTGTTTCAGGAAAGGTTCCAGAAATGCAGGCGTAATCGGCAAAGCCAGAAACGGAAGGATTCCGGCGGCTTTCAACTGACGTGAAATCTCCAGAAAATCATTCCAGGTCCAGTCATGCGGCGGCAGTTCAATATGATGTTCCGCCAGAAGCGCGGTGTTCAGATAAATTACTTCAGGATTGGCGATCACCGGGATCGCGAAAAGTTCACCGGTGGCTGTGGAACGGAAACAGTCCAGAATTTTCGGCGCAAAATCCGCTTCAACTTTTCTGCGGAGAGAATCCGGGAGCGGCACGAAAGCGTCATCCTGTTTACTCTGAAAGACCTGAAGCGGAGAAAAAAAGAGCAGGTCATTTTCCTGCATCTCTTTTTTCAGGCTTTCCCGGGTAACGCCGGAAAAACAATGATTGCGACAGGATACGGAAGAATCCAGAATGCAATCATCAATTTCTGTCTGGCAATGAAGTTTGAACACTGCGGAATAACGCAGGGCGGGAACAGAAAACGGCACTTCACCGCCGGATGTTTTCAGGAAAGTTCCACACCCCTGAATCCGTTCCAGCACATTTTCTTCGACAAGACGCGATACGGCTTTCCGGATGGTTCCGACTGCGACACCGTAATGTCTGCTCAGCATCGGTTCAGTCATCAGGCGCCTTTCATCAGTCAGGATCAGACGCTGATCAATATCCGCCAGCATTTTTCTGTAAAGAATTTCCGCAAGATGCGCCGCCATATCTCAGACCTCAAAAAATATAATTCATACAAATCATTCATTCTATTCATTAATTATATGCAATTTTTGAGAAAAAACAAGGGGCAATGCAAAAAAAATACTGATTTTTTTATTATGAGAAGTATTGCATTAATGAAATGTGAAAAGGGAATCAGACAGATGCTGATACCCTGCAAACAGGACAAAAGCAAGTCTGCCGGCTTTGACAGTTTTCCTGTACACTGTCCCATACTTGAAAAAATCTCCTCTTTTTTTCGGTTCCGCTATTGACAAAAGACTGTTTATCAATTATAATTTATACGTATAAGCAAAAGGCTTTTATCAGATGAACCAGAAATTGATTGCGGAAAAACTGAACATTTCACAGGCGACGGTATCCATGGCATTGAAAGGATCGCCGCGGATATCGCGTGCCCTGAGCGAAACGATCCGCAAACTGGCGGAGGATTCCGGATATCATCCGAACCTTGCGGGACAGCTTCTGCGTCAGGGCAGGAGCAATGTCATCGGTGTGATCCTGCCGTCGCTGGTCAACAAGTTTTATGCCGAACTTTTTCAGGCGCTTCAAAAACTCCTGACGCCCCGCGGTTATCTGCTTTATTTTTCCCAGATTCAGGAAAAGGGCGAACTGGAGCAGCTGGCGGATTATCTGAAGAAACTGCGTGTCGCCGGAATCATCGCCATCGGAAACATCGCCGGTGAGCTGTTCCCGATGTGCAGCCGGGATACGGCGCTGGTGTTTTACGGAGGCGATAAGCCGCTGAGCCTTGCCGCCAGCCAGATTCTGCCGGACCGTTTTCAGGCGGGATTGGAAATGACCCGTTACCTGATTGCGCGCGGCAGGAGACGGATTGCTTTTCTGGGCGTTTCCTCTCAGGAGGAACAGCGTTTCCGGGGGTATTGCAGAGCTTTGAATGAGGCTGGGATTCCTTTCCGCCCGGAACTGGCTGTCCCCGGACGCGATTCCCTGAACAGCGGTTATGAAATGATGCGGAGTGTTCTTGCCGGATCTCCGGACACCGACGGTGTCTTTGCGCACAACGACGAGATTGCGATCGGCGCCATGAGAGCGGCGGGGGAAGCCGGATATTCCATTCCGGGGCGTCTTTCCCTTGCCGGTTTTGACAATATCGAAACGGGACGTTACCTGCATCCTGCCCTGACAACCGTGGATCAGCCGCGAGAAACTATTGCGGAGCTGCTGGCGGAGGAACTTCTGGCTTCGATGAATGATTCTGCCCGTCACCGTCTGGTTACTGTTCCCTGCCGTCTGATAATCAGGGAATCCACATAATAACTTTTTGTTTTAAACAAATCAACAAGGAGGCGAATGATGAAAAAGGAAAAGGGAGAGGGTCCGGGAAAGGTTTCCGGGGAAAAACAATTGTTTACATTGATAGAATTGTTGATTGTGATTACGATCATCGCGATTCTCGCGGCGATGCTGCTGCCGGCACTGGGAAAGGCTCGGAACAAGGCTCGTGCAGTGCAGTGTGTAAATCTGTTGAGCCAGCTTGGCAAGAACGCCGTTTATTATGAGAGCGATTACAATGAATGGAGCCCGGGGGCAGGACCCAGCCCTTATTTCTGGAGCTATCAACTGCGCCCTTATTACAATTTGAAGGAGAATGCATCGTCATTCTGGCCGGTCCGTCTCATTTGTCCGGATGCAACCGGCGCTCTGAATACTCCGCATCCGGATTCCCCCTCCATGCCGGAGCGGAATATTGAAATGTCCTACGGTATGAATCTGATGGATCTGCCGGATTCCGCTTCCAGACTGTATCGCGGGGTGAAACTTCCCCTGGTGGTGAATCCTTCCTCGAAACTGCGCTTTCTTGACGGAACGACACGGGGATTAACCTATTCATGTGCGAACTCCGCTTCATATTATCGTGTTTACGGAGAGAGCAATTCCTACAATATGACGGCATACCGGCATTTGCAGCGGGCAAACGCCGCTCATTATGATGGTCACGTGGAGTCCGTGAGTTTTCAGCAGATATGGGATTCCGGTTATAAACTGGAAAAAATCAAATGGCGTGTCATGTATCGTTGAAAGGAGGTGAAGCAATGAAAAAAAATGCAAAATTCTTATTTGCATGATATTGGGAATTTTGGGAGGTGCATATGGTGATTCCGGGAGAAGCGGAGAGCTTATCCCGGAGCCCAAAGAGATGAAGCTCATGGCTTCTCCCGTTGTTTTTCCAAAGACTTACAGAGTCAGAAATACCGCCGGAGTCCCCGAATCGCAGTTGAAACGCCTGCGCGGTGTTCTGGAATACAAGCTGGGATGGCGGGAAAGTCAATCCGGCGAGGAGGCTGTTCTGCTGGAATTCATAAAGAAACCTGGAACGCATTCCAATCCGGAATTCTATACATTGGATGTTACGGAGAAGGGAATTGTTCTTGGTTCCGTGACTTCCGACGGAATGAAACGGGCAATGGGACGTTTGACTGGATTGATTGACAGCCCGCTGGTGAAAATTTCTCCCGGCACAATGGATGTTGTTTTTCCCCGGCTTTCCATTCGCGACTGGCCGGATTTCCCTGTGAGGGCTGTAAAGCTGGAAATGATGGACCTGCCACAACAGCAGACGCAGGAACAGTGGCTTGCAGAATTGAGAAAGACTCTTGACACAATTGCTTCACTGGGGTTCAACAAGGTCTTCCTTGAGCTCGGAGGCAGAGTGCAGTCGTTGAAATACCCGGAGATCAGTCTGCCCCGCGCTTTTTCTCTGTTGCAGGTACGCGGGGTGGTGGAATATGCGGAAGCTTGCGGACTGGAGGTCTTTCCGATGATCAACAGTATCGGGCACATGAAACGGGCACCGCAGATATTTCCTCTTTACGGTGAAGACGGACGGGGGAACCGTGTCCCGCGTGCCATGAATCTCGGACATCCGGATTTTTATACGGTCTATTTGGATTATCTGGATGAGTTGCTGGCGCTCTTTGGAAAACCTGCATATCTGATGATTTGCACTGATGAATTTCACAAAGAGATTCCGATGCTGGAAAAGGCGACCGGCAGTAAATTCAAAGAGTTTTACCCCGCTTTCCTCAACAGCGTGAACCGTTGGCTGAAAGCGCGCGGCACCCGATTGATGATCACTCATGACATGCTGTTGGCACGTGACCGTTATTCGTGGCCGCGCGAGGAGGGCAATGCACCGGACGGTATCGATATCCTGCCGTTGATTGACAAGGATATTGCCATCGGTTACTGGAATTATGAATATGGCGATTACCCGTTTCTGAACGACCTCGCCGCCGCCGGTTTCAAAGATCTCTGGTTGATGCCGTGGTATAAGGTGGAAGCGGTCAGGAAACTGTCCCGCAGGGGATGGGAGATCCATGCGAAGATGTTCGGGACCGCATGGTGGATTTATCCGCATCATCAGGGATACCCGCAGCAGGGAGAATATTTCTGGAATATTCAGAAGAATATGCGGGACAGAGATGTTGCATTTTTTGACAGGGCGTCGGATCGCCTGTTTTATTCGAGAGGAACGAAGATACCGGTATTGGGAGCGGCTACCGTGAAAATGAACGGTTCCGCCGGCACGGTTCCGAGTCAGGATTTTATGATAAGACTGCGCCGTTTTCTGCCTGACGGCAAAGGGAATGCGGACGGCGTTCCCTTTGATTTCAATGCTCCCCGGGGATTCTATGTGCCGGGAGTTACTCCGCCGGCGAAACTGCCGCGCCCATGGGATTTCAAGGCGCTGGCGGAGAAGAATCAACTGCGGAATCTGTTGTTTGAGGTTCCCGGAAGCACGGAATATTTTCAATCGGACAGAACTGTCTTGAACTGTAAGAGGGAAATTGGCATGACTGTTATCTATACTCCGGATTACGGAATTTCCAGCCGGACGAATTCCAGCGGGCACGAGTTTGCCGTTGCGAATGGAAAGATTGCTGCTTTGTCCGGACGTATTCAGGACCTGTATTCGGAAGAAAAAGGGAATATGCGGATTCCTGAAAATGGCTTTGTCGTTTCGAAACATGGATCGCGTTTTTCCGGAATCAATACCCGTATATCCGGTGCGTTCAACCATAATCTGAAAATCGGTGCTCCGCTTGAACTCCGTTTGCGTCCGGTGTCATATCCTTCGGTTCGTGAGTGGATATCGGCGGAGTTGGACGGGAATAAAATGCATACCGTCATTTTTATGACTGTCGCTTATCCAGTGTTGAGGGAGAGGGAGCTGGGGACTGTACGGATATTGGGGGGCGTATTGAACGAAAAACTTGTTCTGAACAGCAAATCTTTTTTCAACAGCTGGTGTTCACGCTTTGGGGCATGGCATGTCTGGATGCCGTGGAGTGGATTGAGCAGGTATGGCTTGAAACCGATTCTTGCGCTGGAATGGCAGTGTCCGGAGAAGATGCGGGGACAGCCGTTGATTTTTATGCTTGTCCCCGCAAATGCCGGAGTGGAGGCAGGTTTGACGGTTCTTGGAATTGTACAGTATGACTGAACGGAAATGAAAATAGATCGGAGGTAAAAATGTCACAGTCTATTATTCAGAAACATTTGCCGGCGAAAGCGGTGTCTCCTGCGGACGGACACTGTTTCTTCGGGTATTTCGATAAATTCGCAACGGATGAAAAAGATGAAAGGATTCTGGTTCACAAGGTCGGATTCACCGCCCGTCAACCGCGTCTGGGGGATAAGGCGCTGATCGGCGTCATCGAAGGAAATGATTTTACACCCGTTGCTGAAACTCTGGCGTGGAACTGGCAGCAGGGG
>ENA-OROD01002100-OROD01002100.1-human-gut-metagenome-genome-assembly--contig:-NODE-2100-length-14788-cov-4.486391_pt1 | contig 14788 bp, 13 predicted proteins | sample MGYA00242123_ERZ509038 | MGnify/ENA primary metagenome ERZ509038 (study PRJEB26280, sample SAMEA2338719) | human gut metagenome | biome: human gut; feature: human-associated habitat; material: faeces... | reverse complement strand
CGTGGGCAGCTCATGCGGATCGCACTCGATGATCTCGCACCGGAGGCTCAGCTCCAACTCTACGCCGAGACCGGACAGGCGTATTTTGACGAGTGGAGGGCAAGTGCCATCCGTGTTAGTGAGCAGCACGACATGGATTGGATCAAGGCAAACCAACCAGCCATCTGGCTTTTCCTCCAAATGATTGATGAATAGTAGGCGTTATGAAATCAACTTCATTTGGATAATGAAACCGCTGTATTTTTCGTCCTCGGAAGGATGGAGATTACAGCGGTTTTGTATTTTCTGAGGAATGGTGTCAAACTGCATTTTTACAGTTTGGGTACCATTTTCGAGGGAAATATGCGGGTGTCCAGAGGGATGCAATCCCTTGGCTCTTGGTTTCCAATAGGGGCGAGAAGCATCTCTGTTGGCACACGATTTTGCTTGCAAAGTATACCCGCGACCTGCTCTATCGAGGAATTGGTGGAACAACGGGAAGAAATGGATGAGGGCTTGAACGCCTTTATCGCTCTGACACACAAATATGTGGACGTGGAAGAACTGACACAGACTATCGTCAACGAGTATATCAAGAAGATCACTGTCTTTGCGCCGGACAAGTCCAGCGGCACGTGGACGCAGAAAGTTAAGATTTACTTCAACTTCGTGGACGATGTAGAAATTCCCGTTATTTCCGAAACGATTACTACAGAAACAACCTATGGACGCAGAAAAACGGTGTGACCTTCGGGTCACACCGTTCTCTGCGACAAATAGTTACTTGTCACTATTAAGCCTCGATTTTACTGGGTTTCTGCTTGTTTTCCTATGTCAACGCTCTTAACAGGGCGCTTTTTTAGTTTATACGATTCGTTGGCGAAAGCACCAATTCTTCCTTCTGCGCATGGGTCAGCCGTTTTAACGCGGCTTCGCGCTTCAATGCGCTGCTTTTATCGGCGTATTCTTCGGCATATACTAAATTTACGGGCAGACGGCTGCGCGTGTATTTTGCGCCTTTTGCCGAATTATGCGCTTTTTCCCGCGCAATGGGATCGGTGGAATAGCCGCAGTAAAGCGAACCGTCCGCGCAGCGCACCATGTATGCAAAATGGCTCACCGGCCAAGATCCTCATCTATTAGTACCAGATGGAATTCCTTTATGGCGCGGGTGGGGTATTCTATTATTGTGGTAACGCGGCACATACGCTGCTCGTTATTACAATCGGCACAATGGCCTGTTATGCCGCAGGGGAGCTTATCGAGCTTAAGTCTGCGCGCGTTCGGCGGGCAGGTCTCGCGCTTTATGCGCGCTATGCCTTCGTCAAGGCCGCCGTCAACAAGCTTGTTCTTTCCGATGAAAAGCATGACCTTTTCCGGCCCTATAATCATGGATGCAACGCGGTTGCCTGTGCCGTCTATGTTTACCAGCCTTCCGTCGCTCAGCAGCGCGTTGGTGGATGCTAAATACCAGTTCGCTTTGCCCGCATCGTCCTGCGCCTTGCTGCGGTCTGATGCATACCAATGCGAATATACTTTGTTTCCGCGCTCGCTGAGCCGGTTATAAAGATCAAGATCGTTTTGAACCGTTACCGAACCGCCGAAACCAACGGATTCATCTTTTTTTATTAAGGAAAAGGCTAATTGCCTGGCTTCTTCGGCATCCTTAACAGAGTGTACTATAAAACCGCGTTTGGTAAGCGCGCTTTCAAGCGCTTCATAATTGCTGCAAAACATGATTTGACCTCCCAAATAACTTATTATTCTGATGGTATCACATTCATGGCATACTTGCAATTTAATTGTTTATCAAGTATTATTTTACAAGATAATGCTTGGAGGGATATGCATGGCATACGACCGTGAACTGATAAGAAATTTTTGTATAATTGCGCACATTGACCACGGCAAATCTACCCTGGCGGACAGGATGATTGAAATGACCGATACCGTGGCGCTGCGCGACATGGAAGCGCAGCTGCTTGATAATATGGATATAGAGCGCGAACGCGGCATAACCATAAAATCGTCCGCCGTAAGGATGTTTTATACGCATACCGACGGCAAACGCTATATGTTCAATTTGATAGACACACCGGGCCACGTTGACTTTAATTACGAGGTTTCCCGCAGCCTTGCTGCGTGCGAAGGTGCTGTGCTCGTAGTAGACGCAACGCAGGGAATAGAGGCGCAAACGCTTGCAAACGTTTATCTGGCGCTGGATAACTCGCTTGAAATAGTGCCTGTGATAAACAAAATAGATCTGCCCAGCGCGGACGTTGAACATACTAAAAAGGAGATAGAGGACGTTATCGGCCTTCCGGCTGAAAATGCACCTTGCATATCCGCAAAGACCGGCCTGAATGTTGAACAGGTGCTTGCGGCTGTTGTGGACATCGTTCCTCCGCCGAACGGCGACATAAATAAGCCGCTCAAGGCGCTCATATTTGATAGCGTGTATGATAACTATAAGGGCGCGCTGAGTTATGTGCGTGTGGTGGACGGCGTTGTGAAGCCAGGCATGAAAATACGCTATATGGCCACCGGCAATGAATTTGAAGTGACGGAGGTCGGCATATTCTCGCCCACGCTTATGCCCATAGATGCGCTTGAAGCGGGTGAGGTGGGCTATATTTCCGCATCCATCAAAAACGTGCGCGAAACAAAGGTGGGCGATACAATAACCGATGCGAATGCACCGGCGGATGAACCGCTGCCAGGTTATAAGCAGGCGAACCCCATGGTGTTCTGCGGCATATATCCGGCCGACGGCGCCGATTACGAAAATCTTAGGGATGCGCTGGATAAGCTGGTGCTCAACGATGCCTCGCTTTCATATGAACCTGAAACGTCAATGGCGCTTGGCTTCGGCTTCCGCTGCGGCTTCCTGGGGCTTCTGCACATGGAGATAATTCAGGAAAGGCTGGAACGTGAATTTGACCTTGACCTGGTCACTACCGCACCTTCTGTCATATATAAGGTGGTCAAAACGAACGGCGACGAGGTGATGATAGACACCCCCACCAATCTTCCGCCGGTAACGGAAATAGCATACATGGAAGAACCGATGGTGCGGGCCACAATAATGTCACCTTCCGAATACGTTGGCACTATAATGGAGCTTTGTCAGGATAAGCGCGGCGTATTTGAGGACATGAAATATATTGAAGAAGGCCGCGTGAACATATTCTATGAACTTCCGCTGAACGAGATAATATATGACTTTTTCGATCAGCTCAAGTCCCGCAGTCGCGGCTATGCTTCATTTGATTATGAACTGAAGGAATATGCCAAGAGCGACCTTGTTAAGCTGGATTTCCTGCTGAACGGGGATATGTGCGATGCGCTTTCCACAATAGTGCATAAGGACAAAGCATATGCCAAGGGCCGCGCCGTTGCGGAAAAGCTTCAGGAGGTTATACCGAGGCAGCAGTTTGAAATACCCATTCAGGCCGCGATAGGCGGAAAAATAATCGCCCGCGAAACAGTGCGCGCCGTGAGAAAAGACGTACTGGCAAAGTGCTACGGCGGCGACATTACAAGAAAGAAGAAGCTGCTTGAAAAGCAAAAGGAAGGCAAAAAGCGCATGCGCCAGATTGGCACGGTATCCTTGCCGAGTGAAGCTTTTATGAGCGTGCTGAAGATAAACTAATATGGCAGGAATTTATATACACATACCGTTCTGCGTATCCAAATGCCGCTATTGCGATTTTGTGTCGTTTCCATGCGAAACGGAGGCAAAAAAGCGGTATGTTGATGCGCTGATACACGAAATGGCTATCGCGGCAAAGGAATTGCCCGAAAAACAGTACGACACCGTGTTTATTGGCGGCGGCACGCCCAGTACGCTTGAACTGGGCGAGATAATGCGTATAATGGCCGCATTGCACGATAATTTTAGCATTGCAGAGGATGCGGAGATAACCATTGAAGCCAACCCCGGCACGCTTGATGCATGGAAGCTGGCGGAGTACCGTGAATGCGGCATAAACCGGCTGTCAATGGGGCTGCAAAGTGTGAATCCGCACATATTGAAGGCACTTGGGCGCATACATACGCCGGACGATTTCCTCAATAGTTTGAATATGGCCAAAGCCGCAGGATTTACCAACATAAATGCCGATCTTATGTATGGCCTGCCCGAGCAAAGCACAGAGGATCTGCTTGCGGCGATAGCTGTTGCGGCGGGAGCGGGAGTTACGCATATTTCGGCATATTCGCTGATAGTTGAAGAAAACACGCCGCTGTATTTTGACATAAACGGAGGCAGCGTGTTGCTCCCTGGCGAGGACGAGGCCTTTGAAATGTATGAAAAAAGCAAGGAAATGCTTGAAAGCCTTGGTTTCCACCGCTATGAGATATCAAACTACGCTAAAGAAGGCTATGAGTCGCGCCATAATCTGAATTACTGGAACAACGGCGAATATGTGGGCCTTGGGCTAAATTCGCACTCGGCAATGCATATTGGCGGCAAATGGCTGCGCTGGGCGAACAAAAGCGAATTTGAAGAATACCTTGCGGACACAGACGAGGGCAAGCGCCCGCTTGCGGACGAACCGCAAACGATAGAACGCGCGGAGGAAATGTTTGAATGCGTTATGCTGGGGCTTAGGAAAACGGCGGGCATAACCAACGGCGAATTTGAAGCGCGCTTCGGCGAAAGCCTGTTCACAACGTTTTCAAAGGCTATAGCGCAGCTTGACGAAAACGGACTGCTTATAAAAACGGCGGACGGCATACGGCTAAACGACAGGGGACTTGACATAGAAAACCTTGCGCTTATGCCGTTTATGGAGGATTAAATACAAATGTAAGAGCGGTGCATTGAGCATCGCTCTTTTTATAATAATTCCATCAAGTTAATGTTTCCGTTTTGTCACAAAGGATACGCCCTTGTACCTTGACTATAATGCAAGGTGGTACTATACTTTAACCATAAGTTAGCACTCGATGAAGATGAGTGCTAACAAGAGCAAAACGGAGCGGACCGTGGCGAAAGGAGGCGGTGAACAAATGGAGCTTGACGCAAGAAAGATGCGCATTCTTCAGGCGATAATAGACGATTATATTCTCACCGCGTCGCCCGTAGGTTCTCGTACCATTGCAAAAAGTACGGACATCGGCCTTTCAAGCGCAACGATACGCAACGAAATGAGCGATTTGGAGGAGATGGGCTTCCTTGAGCAGCCTCATACCTCCGCGGGAAGGATACCTTCCGATAAGGCGTACAGACTGTATGTGGACAGCATAATGCGCCGTTCCCAGCTGAGCCGGGATGAATTGAGCTTTATCAGCGAACACTATTCAAAAAAGCTTGGCGAAGTGGATGACATTGTGAAGCAAACAGCCTTCGTGCTTTCCAGCGTAACGCGCTATGCATCCATGGTGCTTTCACCGCGGCTGCATACGGCAAGGCTGAGGTACATACACTTGGTCGGCCTTGGCGAAGGGAAGGCGCTGCTGCTTATCGTTACCGATTCCGGTCTTACGCGGGATTCACTGATACGGATCCCTTACGGAATGGAGCAGAGTGAGCTTGAGCGTATATCGCTTATGCTAAACGCTAAGCTTTCCGATTGCAGGCTGGATGATATAATGGCAAGCCGCATGGATGATATCGCCGGGGAGTTGGGCGAGCATGCTCGGTTCCTCAACTCGATAATAAAATCGCTTGGCGAAAGCCTTGAGCAGAAAGCGAAGCGGGTTGAATTGAGCGGAGCGATGAATCTGCTCAGCTTGCCGGAATACAGCGACGTGGATCGCGCAAAGGACATATTGAGCGTTATGGAAAAGGGCGATGCGCTTTACGAAATGCTCAAAGGCCGCGAGGACGTTGAATTCACTATTAAGATAGGGCATGAAAACGAACTTAGCAGCATGAAGGACTGCAGCGTTGTTACCGCAACGTATAAAATAGGTTCGGAGCCGATAGGCACGTTCGGCGTGATAGGGCCGACGAGAATGAACTATCCAAAGGTGCTGGCCGTTATGGGTCACATCGGAAGAACATTGAGCGAAACGCTTACAAATATGCTTGATGAGGAGCGTAAATAGAAATTGGCTAAGAAGAAAGAGAATCCTCCCGTAGAGGAGAAAAAGACCGGCGAAGCTGAGAAGGCAGCCAATACCGCCGCCGAAAACGAAATTCCAGAAAGCGTAACGCTGACGAGGGACGAGTTTAAGCAGGTAAAGGAGCGTATAGATCAGCTTGAAAAGGAAAAGGAGAGCGACGTTGCGCTGCTGCAGCGGCTGCAGGCGGACTTTGACAACTATCGCCGCAGGAATGCTTCTATAGCGGCAGACAGCTTGGATGAGGGCGAGCGCAATTTGATAAAAGCTCTGCTACCGGTGCTGGATAATTTCGACAGGGCGCTTGCCGCCGTGCCGGAGAATGAAAAAACGGCATGGGTGGACGGAATGAAGCTTGTTTCCAAGCAACTTTACGAAACGCTCTATAAGGCCGGGCTTGAAGAGATTCAGGCGGAAGGCCAGTTCGATCCCGAGCTTCACGACGCCGTGATGCAGGAGGAGAACGAAGATAAGGAAAGCGGCGAGATTATAGACGTTTTCCAAAAGGGTTACAAAGTTAAAAATCGCATAATTCGCCACAGCATGGTGAAGGTTGCGAAATAATAAATAAGAATTGAGATTTTTCAGGAGGAAATAGATTATGGCAAAGATCATCGGTATTGACCTTGGTACTACAAATTCTTGCGTGGCGGTTCTTGAAGGCGGCGAGCCTGTTGTTATCCCCAATGCTGAGGGTGCGCGCACCACTCCGTCCGTGGTTGCATTTAAGGGCAACGAAAGGATAGTCGGCAGCGCGGCAAAGCGCCAGGCTATCACCAACCCCGATAAGACCATCAGCTCCATAAAGAGAGAGATGGGCACTGCTTATAAGAAGAACATCGACGGTAAGGATTATACTCCGCAGGAGATAAGCGCAATGATCCTTCAAAAGCTGAAGCAGGACGCCGAAGCCTACCTTGGCGAAAAGGTAACTCAGGCCGTTATAACCGTCCCTGCGTATTTCAGCGATTCCCAGCGCCAGGCCACTAAGGACGCCGGCCGCATTGCGGGCCTTGACGTGCTGCGTATAATCAATGAGCCTACCGCTGCCGCGCTTGCTTACGGCATGGATAAGGAAACCAATCAGAAGATTCTGGTATACGACCTTGGCGGCGGCACGTTCGATGTATCCATACTTGAAATCGGCGATGGCGTGTTCGAAGTTCTGGCTACGCATGGCAATAACCGCCTTGGCGGCGACGACTTCGACCAGAGGCTGATGGACTATATTGTGCGTCAGTTCAAGAGCGAGACGGGCATAGATCTCAGCGCAGATCGTATGGCCATGCAGAGGTTGAAGGAAGCTGCCGAAAAGGCTAAGATAGAGCTTTCCAGCATGGTGCAGACCAACGTAAACCTGCCCTTCATCACGGCAGACAGCACCGGTCCTAAGCACCTTGATATGACCATCACCCGTGCCAAGTTCGAGGAGCTTATACATGACTTGGTCGAAAAGACCCGCGAGTGCATGAGCATTGCCATGAAGGATGCAGGCCTTACCAATTCCAATATAGATAAGGTTATACTGGTCGGCGGCTCCACCCGTGTTCCCTGCGTACAGGAGCTTGTTAAGAACGTTACCGGCAAAGAGCCCTTTAAGGGCATCAACCCCGATGAGTGCGTTGCTATCGGCGCGGCCATACAGGGCGGCGTGCTCGGCGGCGAAGTGAAGGACATTCTGCTGCTTGATGTAACTCCGCTGTCCCTTGGTATCGAAACTGTCGGCGGCGTATTCACCCGCCTGATAGACCGCAATACCACCATCCCCACCAAGAAGAGCCAGATATTCTCCACCGCTGCGGATGGTCAGACAAGCGTTGAAGTGCATGTGCTGCAGGGCGAACGCGAGATGGCGAAGGACAATAAGACCCTCGGTCGCTTCCAGTTGGCGGGCATAGCTCCCGCACCGCGCGGAGTACCTCAGATAGAGGTCAGCTTTGATATCGATGCCAACGGCATAGTGCATGTAAGCGCTAAGGATCTTGGCACCGGAAACGAGCAGAAGGTCACTATTACCGCCTCCACCAACCTGAACGAGGACGAGATAAAGAAGGCCGTGCGTGAAGCCGAGCAGTTTGCCAGCGAGGATAAGGCCCGCAAGGAAGAAGTTGAGCAGCGCAACCATGCCGACAGCCTTATTTACTCCACCGAAAAGACCCTGAAGGAACTGGGCGATAAGGTGAGCGCGGATGATAAGGCGAAGATTGAAGAGCAGGTAGCGGAGCTGAGGAAGCTGATGGAAGGCAATGACACCGCCGCCATCAAGGCTGGATGCGAGAAGCTGACCGAAACCTCCTACGAAGCCTTCGGCAAGATATATCAGCAGCAGGCCAACCAGCAAGGCGGCGCGGGCTTTGACCCCAACGCGGCTCAGCAGGGCAATGCATCAGCAAACAATGACGACAACGTTGTGGATGCCGACTACGAAGTAGTGGACGACGACAAGAAATAAGCATAACGCTTAAATAGCAAGATATTTTGCATAATGCGGGGGCGATTTTGCGGTCGCCCTCCGCGTTGTGCGTTGTAAGAAGATAAGGAGTTGGGGACAGTGAAGGAAGATTATTACGAGCTGCTTGGCGTGAACAAAAACGCAACCGACGACGAGATTAAAAGCGCCTTTCGCAAGCTGGCGAAGCAATATCATCCAGACCTGCACAAGGGGGCGGACAAGGAAGAGGCCGAGGCTAAATTTAAGCAAATAAACGAAGCCTACGAAGTGCTATCCGATAAAGAAAAGCGTGCTAAATATGACCAGTTTGGTCATGCAGCATTCGATCCGGCTGCGGGTGCGGGCGGATACGGCGGATACAGCACGGGCGGCTTTGGCGATTACAGCGATATTTTTGACAGCATATTCGGCGGTGGATTTGGCGGTTTCGGCGGCGCACCGAACATGGGCTGCGATGCCAAAGGCCGCCGTCATGTCACCCCGGCATGGCAGAAAGCAGGCGCCGAAGTGGCTAACCGTTTCGAACTCATGGGCGATGCCAACCGCGGCAAGAAACTGGTAGTCCAGATGATTACCACCGTCTCCGCCAAAGGCTTCCCGGGCTTTGTAGAACAGCTTGACGCCGTAGCACTGAAAAAGAATGCTAACCTGGACCTGGAACCGATTATGATCTACTCCGATGACCTCACCCACATCGTTTCCGAAGTGGGTATCGCTTATCTCCATAAATGCCACAACATGGAAGAAAGAATGGACGCTATCCGCGCCGTGGCCGGAAACACGGAAGTAGGCAAACTGGAAGATCCGGAAATCACAAAGAAACTCCGCAAAGAAGGCATCGTCAAACTGCCGGAAGACCTGGGCATCAACCCTGCTGACGCTACCAGAGACCTCCTGGCTGCCAAGAACATGAAAGACCTGGTAGACTGGTCCGGCGGCCTCTACAATCCGCCAGCTAAATTCAGAAACTGGTAATCAGAAATAGAAACCCATCGGAAAGGGCTGTAGAAAAATGGTAATCATTTTTCCACAGCCCTTTTTTATGACTTATTCTGATGGTAAACTTCCAGCCATGCGTCATCTCAAGGGGGACCTGCCGGTATGGGGCAAGGACTTTGGGCTCTAATGAAACGCAGAGCCCAGAGATCTCCTGCCACCATGGGGCGTGCTGCCTTTCGGCGTGAGATTTCTCCACTCCGCTTCGCTGCGGTCGAAATGACGGGGGTGCAGGGCATCGTTTTGGTCAATTTGTCCCTCTGTAAATGACTGTATGCTGCCCGCCAACACCGTCATCTCGAGCGGAGGAACGCGCCGGTATGGATGGCAAGGACTTTGGGCTCTAATGAAACGCAGAGTCGAGAGATCTGGCGTGCCACATTTCGGCGTGAAATTTCGCCACTCCACTTCGGTCGAAATGACGGGAGGTGGAGTGATATCGGTGTTATTCATGCATTTCTTCACGGACTTTTTGTCTTTAGGGCTGATGGGGAGACAACTTCTCCCTTTACCGGACTATATCAGCAGAGAGGCGAAAAGGCCGGGCCGAAATCCTTCCTATGCCGCAGCGCACAATCCATGGAAGCGGAGAGGGAAGGACAGAAGCCTTCATGAAATTCACCTCTCCGGCGCGCCAACCATATAAAAACTCCTGAAGAAAACCTGCTAGAAATCCTGGTGGCAACTATGGCTATACCTGTTCTTCCTTGACGACACAGACATTCCGCTTAGGCGGCTATCCCTGGCCGATTCATCGAAACAGAACGCCTGAGCCCTACCGCGCATCAGTATGGGACGAATCAGGAGTTTTTTGCGTGGAAGCAGCCCTTCGGGGCTGTTTTTTTGTACCTCTATGAAAATCATTAAACCTGGAGAGGCCGGATAAGGAGAAGCTGCTGAAGGCGACTGATTCTTACGGAACTTTTATGAAGATAGCTTCCTCTATCTGCCAAATCCGCAGTCACAAAGAAATGCATTTTTAGATTTTCCGGTGGTATTTGTTTTGCCTGTGGCTTTTTCGCATTAAAGGGCAGGTATTCATTTAGCATGGTTAAGTTTACTATTCGATTCCTATTGTCTATTCGGATCGTCAATGATTCTTTTTGCGCCATACATGGTGAGAAATCGTTCGGGCCTGTTGTCATATTTGGAGGAGGTAAGGTCATTTTCCGGCTGGTTGAATTTAGGAATCTGGATGCCCATGATGCCCATAAGTGCATTGAACATCAGGTCATTGGTAAAGTCAGCGTTTTGATGGACTTTGAGTGTATCAAAGGTATGAGGATGATTATCTATGTATTCCTGAGAAAAAATCATATACAGGGGAATGTAAGTAATGGGATATTTGAAGTTTACTGCGTCATGGGTGAGACCATAATCTACCCCTTCTCCGTGATCGGAAAAATAAATGAAAGCTTGGAAATGGGGAATATGGCTGACAGTATTATAGATTTCTGAAACCACATGGTCATTATACAGGATACTGTTATCATAGGTGTCAATGAACGAATTCCCTCCTTGATAAATATTGTATGAAGAAGGATATCTTTCTTTGTAAATAAAGTGATTTCCCATCAGATGGATGACGATTAGCATATGGGATGAAGGATGAATCTGCTTCATGCCTTTTAAAACGATTTCATCATAATCAAAGGTCTTTATTCTTGTCCCGGATTCATTGCCTATATAGCTGTTCATCCACAGGGTCTTATCAGCAGTGGAAGCAATATAGGAAATCGGCGTGTCGTACATGCCGAACTGCATTTGATTGCTGATCCACACTGTATCGAATCCGGCGGCATGAGCAGCTTCCAGGAGGGAAGGGGACTTTTCCAGGGAAATGGTATTATATTGATTTTTGGCAGTTAATGCATAAGTCAAAACCGGTACTGTTTGTGTATAGCAGGAATAGGCGTGATTAAAGAGGATGACATGGCTTTTGTCTTTTATTGAGGAGAGCCAGGGAGTAGTATCGCGAGGATAGCCATAGGCGCCCATATGAAGTCTGTTTTCTGATTCACCGATAACAAGTACATAAACCCCTCCGCCGGGCTGCTCTTTTAGTGTCGAAAGAAGAGAATTCATCTTTGATTGCCTTTTCTCTCTTTGCATATTATATTGCTTATAGCTTTCCAAATAATTTTTGCTATCAATGTATATATCGGTAAACAGATTTTCGCGGCAGGTATAGAGAAGGAAAATAGATGAGGTAAGAAGTAATATGATTGAAATCCATTTTGCCAAGGCAGATGTAAGTAGCTGAGATTTCATATCTGCCCAGGCTTTAATGAAATAAACAGAGACAAAAGTGAAAATGGCCCAAGCCATAAGCACGGGCAGTAGGTTATGCATTTTCAGATAATTGATGGCTTCGTAAAAGTTTGTCTGGCTTATTGCAAGTATGGTAGATGTTTTTATCCAACTGCCTGTAATGAAATAGTAACTCCATAAGCATAAGGCGGGACCGATAAGGCATAAGACACCAGCACTATACAAAAGAAAACGAAGTATGAGTTGCTTTACCATAAGGAAGGAAATAAGCAGTAGACCTGCAATTCCGGCAAAAAAACCAATATAAATATAGACTTCGTATAAATTAATTGCCTGATGAGACAAAGGGAGAATACATAAAGGAGATATAGAGAAGACAAAACATGAACATAGGAAAAATATTAACTTTGAAGAGGGCATGATGCATATAATCAGGATAATGAAAGCAGTAGAGCAAGAGATGAAAGGAATACCTTTTAAAGCAGAAAAACCATAATTATTACATAATTCTGCGGCATATATATGTTCTGCCAATATAGCAGCAATTAATATAAGAAAATACTTGAAATAACTATGAAATTTTGCATGATTCATAGGGCTTTACTCCGAAAATTGAATAATACTTAAGGCATATGAAGGTTATTATTTATATTATTTTAAATTATACCATGTTTAAACTATATGGAAATATGAGAGTAAAAAAGATGCTGCCATTTTATGAGGTCACACTATGATTCGTAGGGAGTGTTTCTCTTCTGAACCCGAACCGCGAAGGGGCTTCATGTTGTGATATAATGAAAGCAAATAGACAAGGAGACCATATGACGACTTCATTTTATCTCTATGCTCTTTTAGTGGCGGCTCTGTCCCTGGCTCTTTCTTTCTTCGGTTCCCGCTGGATAGAGGGGCTTTATGTGAAAAACAGGGAGATTCTGACCTTTCCTGATGATGTGGAACGGCGGGGCCGGTGGCGGCCCTATGTGCTGGGCGTCCTGTTTCTGGCCTGCGGCATCCGCTTCCTTTTTATGACCTCTGGGCTCCCTCTATTCTTTCTCCTTTTCATGACGGCTCTGCTACTTCTTATGACGGCAACGGACTTTGAGCAGTACTGCCTCTTCGACAGCATGATGATTCCCCTGGCTCTGGGGGGCATGGCCCTTACGGCAGTGTCCCCCTCCCTCTTTACAGACCACGCCCTGGCGGCGGCCGGAGGCGGGGCGGTGTTCCTTCTCCTGGGCATCCTTTCCCGGGGCGCCTTGGGGGGAGGGGACATCAAACTCATGGCCTGCCTGGGCCTCTGGATTGGCACCGACGCCCTCATCTTCGTGGCGGCGGCAGGCAGTATCTTCGGCGGCCTTTCGGCCCTGGTGCTCCTTCTTCTTGGAAAAAAGAAACGGAAAAGCGCCTTTGCCTACGGTCCTTACTTTACCCTGACTACCGTAGCCCTGCTTCTTATTCGCGGATTATAATCTGTTTTCAGGAGGTGCTCCCTATGCGTTTTGATATGTGGAAATCCAAAGCCCAGAAGGGGGCTTTTCTAGTGCTGATAGCTGTACTGGTTCCGGTATTTATGATGATTGCTTCTCTAGTACTTGATTTGGGACGGGCATGGGTCTCTGCGTCGCAACTTCAAAATGCTACGGATGCTGCTGCTCTTGCTGGGGCTTATGTCTATTATAAAGATGATTCGGATGATAAAAGATTAGTTAAAAATCGGATAAATAACTACCTCAATAGCAATTACAACTCAAATGCCCGGTTTTATAAACTTGAAGATAAAAAGGACGTATTCATTCGGAATGCTAAAGATTCCGGTGATAATTCGATTTTACTCTCGGTTAGAGCATACCTGGATGTTTCTGTTGGTTGGGCACCAATAAAAGATTTAAATATAACGTGGCCAGTCATGTCTACTGTTAAATTATCTCCGATCCATGTTACTCCTTCTTCTGATGACTCTGTTTTCGGGTATGGAATTATTGGCGCCTACATTCGCCCTAAATATGGTTGGACTGATTCTGTTTTCATTGAAAGCCCGGGGAATAAATTGATAGGGAAAATGTATGCTGGAAACACAGTCCGCATGTATAATCAGGGATATTTAACAATTGATAAACCGGAAAACTTTTCAACGACTGCTAAGGATGACCATGAGTTGTGGACTTCTTGGTATGGTGATACGAGCTGTTCAGTGACTTCTGACGGTCGCCCGATTTCTGTAAATACTGAAGGAACTCAAGTACCTCCTATAGATATATCTCTAAAGAACAATGAGAGAACTAAAGATATTTATCAATTAGTCGATGAGATGGCTTCTAAATATGGAAAAGACGGACAGATTCATTGCGAAGATGGAAATTATTTTATCAAGACTACTGGTGACTATAGTAATACACCATCAAAGAATCCAAGTTGGCAGAATGATTTTGATTCTAATGTTAATGCTCCAGGTTGGAAACCGGAAGAGCATCCGGGACACCCCAATGCCGGTGGCGCACGTTATAAATATATAATTACCGATGGCAATATACGTATAGACCCTAGCAATTATGTAGATGACGGGAAATCTTACATGGTTATTATTTCACTTCATGGCAATGTTGATATTACAAGTTTAAACCTAGGCCCAAATCAGACTTTTCGCGCTATGATTTATGCTCCAAATGGGAAAGTTCGGTATAGTAATAGTAATTGTAATTTTGAAGGAAGCATTGTTGCTAATACAATAGATGTTGATGGAGGAAATAATACGTTTATCTGGAAAAATTTCCTGAGTGATAGCAGTTCATCTTCCTCCGGCGGCGGCTCTGGAGGTGCGGGAAGGCCTGACCTTAGTCAGAAAGGTGTTAGACTTCACCCTAATAAGGATGACAATTATGGAGATGCAGTAGCACTTTAGAATTGTTTGTCCCCAATTTTTTTAGCAGCCATCAAAAAAACACCACAAGGAAACCCGGTGTCCTGACTGCCCAATGAGTTCGGTGTCTGCATGGTCTACGGCCGCTGCTGTACGAGGTACGA
>ENA-OROD01002091-OROD01002091.1-human-gut-metagenome-genome-assembly--contig:-NODE-2091-length-14831-cov-4.307052_pt1 | contig 14831 bp, 12 predicted proteins | sample MGYA00242123_ERZ509038 | MGnify/ENA primary metagenome ERZ509038 (study PRJEB26280, sample SAMEA2338719) | human gut metagenome | biome: human gut; feature: human-associated habitat; material: faeces... | reverse complement strand
CTGCTGATTCCGTGCTGGGCTTATCGCACCAGACACAGAAGGCGCTTCCCTTTACATTGGCGTTCCCAATGGTTGTATTTGAACCGGTGCCGCCGTAAGGGATAAAGATATTAGGCGCCCAGTTTTCATAAATACGCTGGGGCGTGATACCGGCATAGCCGCTGCCATCATGGGCCTGTCCCAGCACATAATAATTGTAGCTGTTCAGGAAGTTGTACGCCTTATATCCGGCGTTCAGATATGTCCAGATGTTGTTCTTGCTGTTATTCGCAGTTGGCGTCCAATACTGGATCTCCATCCCCGGATTCAGCGTCACCACCTTGCTCCAGCCGGTGTCGGCAGATCGTAAGGCGTCATCGTTCCACATGCGGATAGAGGTATAGCCATATCCCTTTACCAGATCATAAATGTCGTTCATGTAATACATAAACGCATCGTATGCAACTGCATTGTTATTGCCGCTGCGATTCTGCGCATAGGTTTTCCAGTGGTCGAGCTGTTTCCACTTGGAGACTGAAGCAAGCGATGTGCCCCAGCCTAACAGCTCATCTCCACCGATGTCGAACTTGGTGCAGCCCAGTTCCTTGAAGAAGGCAGCGTATTCCGCATAGAGGTTCCTGGCAAAAGTCACAGCCTCCGTGTTTGAGATATCAATACCACGGGAATAGTTCTTTTGCGCAGCTTCCGGGCCGGAGCCTTGAACGATAGCCGTCCTTCCATTGTAATGGTAGTAGTTGCCGATATCCGTACCATATTTGGCGTTGTACTTCTTAACGGCGTAGTTCATGTGACCGGGACTGTCAAGGGAAGGAATAATCTCCACATGATAGAGCTTCGCCACCGCCGCGATTTCCCGCATTTCGTCCTGCGTGATATATTTGCCATTGTCTGCGGCAACGCCATAAGATGCGCCGCCAATGCAGAGAGTGTTGTCGCCACCAGCAAGCCAAGGATAGGTTTTGCTTTCCAGCCGGAAGCCCATCTCCTCAGAGAAATGAATATAGATGGCGTTCATATTTGACCAGGAGATTTCACGGATCATATCCTTGATCCAATCGGGGGAGTAGTATTTCCGCCCGCAGTCAAGGAAGAACGCGCGTTCGGGATAGTCCGGCTTTACTGTAACGCCGTTTGCTCTGTTGAGGCCCTTCCCGGTGAGCAGCGCCTGCTCCACAAAGCGGCAGCCGTAAAACAAGCCGTCCGCATCGGAGGCTTTGACCCAAAGCTGTCCGCCGTTGATAGAGATCTGGTAGCCCTCTTCCGCAATACCCAGAGAGGTGTCCAGCATAAGTACAATATCATGCTCTCCCGCCAGATTCTGTGTTCCGTAGGAAATCGGCAGAGTTGTTTTGGTCAATCCCTTTGCCTGCATTTCCTGAGAGAACAGTTGAATCTGGGCTTTCAGATCGGCATCGCTAATGTTAGCATCAGCTGTTTCCACCCAATAAATCTCGGTATCGCTTGCGATTTGCCATTCAGAAGCAGCAAGAACGGCCGTGGGAAACAGTGCAACAAGCATTGCAAGCTCGAGAAATAGTGCCATAAATTTAGTTTTACCTGTAATCACGTGATAAACCTCATTTCTTTTGTATTCAAATAGTCAAGCAAGCACTCTGCCGCCGAATGGTCCGGTACACAACGAAGCTGTACATATTCCGTCCGTTGCAGATAGCTTGCAGCAAGCTGTAAAAGACTTCTGTTAAAATTAGCATCCCAATCACTTTTCACCGCTTCGCCATAAAGAAGAAGATAACGATCCCGCATGGTCAACGGTGTGATGGTATTTTCAAGCCCCTTTTCAAGCTGTACGATAGCAGCTACCGGAGCACAGATATTTCGATATATTCCGGAAGTGCCTGCTATTGGACTGCCATAGGCGATCAAATCGCTACCATTGTTATGGAGTACAACCTTATCGCCGTTGATGACCTGCGCGTGTAGGGTCTGCTCCCATATTTTCGCCTGTGTGGACTTTCCTCCGCCGGATGGAGCTGTAAAGAGATACGCCCTTTCGTGATATATAACAGCCGATGCGTGCAGAATCAGCCTACCATAGTGCAACAACGGGCGCTCCGGCGCCAGATACAATAACCAATTTGCATTTTGCGCAAATCTTTCCCGAAACTCCTGTGGTATTACAAGAGTTATCTGCCCCGGTTTCAACTTTGACTCCAGCCGGTAGATACTCTTACCATGATCCCAATAGAAGCTCTGGAGTATAGTATCTTGCAGCCATTTGTCTTTTTGCAGGTCACCTGCTTCCACATTGATATTCACATCCGGCTCTGCCGGAAATACCTCCGTCACAAGAAACGGGCGGAAGTATTCCGGCAGATTCAGGAAGAAAGGGGAACAAATACGGAAATGCAGACCAGCAATAATCAGGTCATAGCGGAATTGCATTTGTTTTTCCGTCAGGAAGTAAACGCAGTCTGGACGTTACTGTGATAGCAAATCGTGTCCCAACCTTGACCCGGGATTGGGCCATCACCGGGAACTTGAATGCCGCAAGCCCCTTCAGCCGTAAAATATCCCATTTCAATCATTGAGTGCATATCGTCAAAGTCTGCCGTGCATCCCGCCGCGATAGGTTGATCAAGCTGAATTGCGCCTACTGTGATTGTTGGCTTGCTGTAAGTCTTTTTCATACGACTCATACCTCCTTACTTAATTGTGACCGTGATCGGTACAGTATTGGACGAGCGCAATCCGTTGGAATCATACACTACAACGGTGAAGCTCAGAATATCCGCGGCTGCCGGTAACCGTCCAAACCGCTTGGAACGTAACAATGCCGTTCTTTTCATTGGACGCAACCTTCTTGAATTCCACCGCATTGCCATCTGCGTCCAGAACCACGACGGAGACAGCATCGCCGCAGACCTTGGCGGTCAGCATTGCGTTCTTTCCGGAGACGATCTTTGCGGCTCTCAGCACAGCGGATTTGATCACCAGATCTTCATTGATTGTCGGTTCCTCAACGGGTTCTTCAGAGGGTTCCTCGACAGGCTCTTGTGGTGCAAGAGCCTTGTAATGCTCCTGCATTGCCTTGAAAGCAGTCAGAGCAGGACTGTTTTCAATGGCGTTTGCTGCCGCAGCAGCCCTTGTCTCCGGCTCGGCGTAACCGATGGTATACCCGCTGACTTTCAGGTTGGTCAAAGCAAGTGCAGCATACATATTATCTCCATCATTTGTACCAACCAGAAGCAGATACCGATTGTTTCTTTCATCAAAGATAAGATTGGCGGGATCTATCTCATAGTATTGCTCTGTCTCACTTTCAATCGTATAATAATAAGTTCCGGAAAGAACCGCATCTGCTGTACTGCCATAAATCAGATTGACGGGGTCAGTACTGAACTCGTAACTTGCCTTGCGGTGTGCGCCGACTTCAATGGTACGGGCATTGTCCGCCACACCTGCAATGGGGTACAAGTAGAACGCAAGGAAAGTATTGGCTGCACCGCCACTCATATACAATTCGTTGTTCGGACCCAAAGTCAGGTACTGATTAACATCCTCAGTCGTATCTAATAGCTGATCTGCGCTTTCAATCAACGTTGTACCGGTCACGAGTTGGGTCTCATCTCCGGTATTCGAGATATCTGCATAGATCGCCTTGCCATCGCCGATCAAAGATTTGATCTCATAGAATCTGGCGTGAACTTCATCGGGATTGTAGTAATCAGCATAATCGAGTCCTTCAAGCGGCTGATAAATACGGACGCCATCAATATAGAGAATTCTTGTTTTTGTTTCTGTACTGCCCGCCGCTTTCAATGTAACTTTGTATTCAGCAGCATCCATTCCGGTCACAGAGATGATAGGCACCTGATACAGGTCGCCGCCCTTGCTCTCGGTGATTACGGGGAACTGCTTGACGACGGTATAAGTTCCATCACCGTTCTTGCGTTCCACCTTCACAGAGACAACGGCGTACTGATTCTGCGTGGTGCGGCTGACGATCTCGAAGCCCGTTCCACGGAACTCGAAGCTCATCACATCTGCGGTTTCCTTGACCTCCAACGCGCTGAGCGAGCCGTTGGAACTGTCACCACCGATGAGACCGAGCTGTTGGTTCAGATAATTGATTACATTCTGCTGATATGCGTTCAGATCGGAAGTATCGAGAACCAATTTCGTGTATGTTGTCCCCTTATCCTTCTGATAGTTGGGATCGGAGCCGTAGGGGCTGTTTTGATCCGCGCTCTGCTTGTTACCCTCAGAATCATTGGTCTTATAGTGAGCCCAGCCGTTCTTATCCGTATTGATGTAGGTGATACCGGGGAAATCATCCTCGTAGTACACCACATTGGCGGGAACGACCTTGACAGTCTCCTCCATCACAACGCCGGTTTTGGTGGTAACAGCGGAAGCGCCGTCCTCCAGCACCTGCACCCGGATTTTTACGGAATCCTCGCCGTTCATGAAGCTGTTCATGGTGTACTTCAAGGACGTGGGATTTTCATCCGCGCCATAGGCAAACGTGCCGTAATTCTCGATCGCACTTCCATTGGTGATACCAAGTGTGCTGGCAGTGGTGGGATACTTATTCTCAGCAAGGCTCAGCGTATCGTTGACCATCAGGCCGAAGTCTGCACCATTCAGCTCCACAGGCAGGCTGTAATCCAGAACATAGATGTTGTCTGCGACATCATAGCTGTAAATGGTAACGGCCACGGGGCCATAGTTGCCCACCTTATAGTAATAGGTATCGGAGCCGGTCTTGGTGCCGGTGTAAGTGATGCCGTTAGCAGTGACTTTAGCGTTCTTGTTGACAGCAGTGCTGTCGGTCTTGCCGTTGGGGCCGCAGAGCCGGATATCCGTGCCGGGATTGGTGACGCCCGCCTTGGTAACGGCCTCGATCAGTTCAGCTTTGGTGGCAGTCACGCCCTTGCCCATCCACTCGTAATAATGGATTCCCGTATATGTAAACTGCTGCTTCTGCACTGTGCAGGTTGCGATGCCGTTCAGCGTCTTACGAGAAGCATTTTCAACATTAGATATGGCCGAGGTATAGACGGTGTTGGTGAACTTATCGTTAGACCAGCTTCCGGCGGGGATCTTGTAACTGAAGCCGAAGATGGAGATCGTATCGCCGATCTCAAGACCGTTCTTTAATAGGGCTTTCAGCTTTTCCACCGTCAGTTCACCGGCGGGGTAAGACGTCTTTGTCGTTCCGTCCGAACCGATAACACTGGCATAAAGGTCGGTGATCGCAGTCGCAGGGTTCAGGCTGATTGCATCTTTGCTGAGTGAAACGCCGATGGCGTTATCTTTGAATGCCAGTTCTTCAATTTTGGCATCGCCGTTATTGGTGAGGCTGAACTGATAGCGGACAGGTTGATTCGCATCTACAAAGCCGTAGTTGCCCACGTTTACGCCGTTCTGATAGGCAACCTTTTCGGTCAGCATGGAGGGGTCAACAATCTTGATGTTGGTCTCGATGCCGAAGTTGGCACCCGTACCGTGGCGCTCCATGTAATAGAAGTCAAAGTCGTAAACCTGACCGTCTTTCAGTCCGCAAAGAGCTTTGACATCATTGAGCTTGATTCCGCACTTGGAGATGGCGTGACCGCCGCCCATGTCCAGTACGCGGACGCCGTTAATGTATAGATACACATCATCGTCGCCGGTGAAGTTGAAATACAGGTTGTCATCCTCATAGAAGATAAACTGCGCATGGCCCTCCAGGGTCATATTGTAGTTTGTGTTTTTGTAATAGTGCGTAATGTCGTTCTGGTTCGGGTCAACAACTTCAAGATATTTGTTACCGTTATTTCCGAAGTACTTTTCATTGATTGGATGAAATCGATTCTCCGCCTGCAGGTTACCACGGACATAGGTCGTGTCTCCTCTGGTAGTGACTTGATCCGTCTGGCTATTGTAGATCACGCCGTTCGCAGTGTCATAAAAGCTGCCGTCGTAGGCGGAGTAATAAACATAATAATTACCCTTCTTGACAAGGTTGATCTGGTGATACTCCTCCACAGTCTGCCCATACCCAGGGTTATCGCTGTACAGATTTTGCAGCAGGAAGTAAGCAGCATCATAATAGGTGCGGCAATCCTTTGCCTCGGCAAGCGCCTTGCTTTTGGTATCCGCCATGCTGCCCAGCCCGCCATTGATACACCGGCGGAACACCTCTGCCAGGTCACGGGTCGCGCTGCCGGTGTTGCCGACATAGTTGTTATTGTTGTCAAACAGCTTAGTGCCCATGACATACCACATGTTATAGGTGCCATCGCTGTTCTTCCATTTTTCCGGGAGCGTTTTTTGCATATACTGAGCGATATACCCAACCGTTGCCTCCGTATAAACCGGCTTTCCGTCAGCACCGAGCATAGGCTCAACAAGGTTTGTGCGAACGTAGCAACCATAAAGCATCTGCACCGCGCCGCTGTTCAGGGGGGACTGTGAGGGAACCAGAGTTTCTGGTGTATCGCCCCAATTTCCGTTCTGCGTCACCTGTGTTCCATCGATATTCATTCCCTGAAAATGGGAGGCAGAAGAGGTGTCCAGCAAAGAATACCCCTTGGTGTTACCGTGGTGATAGGTTGCAAAATTTTTCTGCTTGACGGTAATCGTCTTACTGTTGCTATTATACGAAACACGGTAACTATCCTTAGAGCTATCGGTAATAGCGCTAAGGGCGGAATAATTTGTTGCGTTCTTATATACCAGAACAGCGAATTGACCATTGCCAAGGTTCAGGTCCTTTTTTTTGCCAATTACCAAAACACTCGCAATAGACCCATCCGAATTGCATATAACACAGTGCCAGTCATAGGCTGTTTTGGGATTATGTCCAGCAGTATAAATGCACGTTTGGGAATTTGCTCCCCAAATATTGTTTTCGTTAACATACGAATAATTCCGCTCAATCCATGTTGTTGAGCCAGACAATGGCTTTTCCATATCGCCAGTCTGCTCCAGGTCATTCCACTCAAACAGCATACCATCCGCCGCATAATCGCGGATGGTGATGGGCAGGGAAACATATTCATCTCCCGGCCCCTTTGTGTTTTCCGCATACGCAGTGACGCCTAATGCCGGCAACATGGATACGACCATGACCGCCATCAAAAGCGCCGCCAAAATTCTTTTTTTCATTGTGTATTTTCCTCCACTGTGGCAAGATATTGATGAGCGTCCAGCTCTGAAAGAAAGTCCTCGATATCCTTGACAGCTTCCTCTCTGCTCACATCGTATTCAGCAAGCAATGCTGTCAGCAGGTCTCCAAAAGTCTGCCCCTTTTCGAGTCTGTCCCACAGGAACATCCCAACCGGGCTGAGAATCGCCATCTGATTTTCGTTAATTGTGTCTCGGCTGATGGGAATGACTAAGCCTTCGCCGCAAAGTTCGCGGACACAATATCCCTCTTTGATGCGATACCGCTCACGCACTTTTTTCATCGCATCACTTTGCATATAGGCAGCCAATTCCTGATCGCTCAGATTCTCAGCTCCGTTGATTTCACCGTACGAAGGCATGAGAACATGTGTTTCCGATGCAACATATGATTTTTTCTTACCCAACCAATCTCTCCACCTTCCTTTAAAGTAAAAACGCAAGCATAAATTCAATAAGAATCGTACAAACTGTAAAAAATAAGTTCGATTTTTTCTTTTCGCAAAGTTCCGACCAAGCTATGACCTGCGTGTTCGTATACAGCATACATTTTACCATGGCGGAGGCTTTTTTGCAAGAGGTTCAAGCAAATTTGCGTAATTTTTTTACACTCAGTTCATTTTAGCTTGCAGACTTATTCACCAAATATACTATACCTACTTGCCTTGACAAGCCTCTGCACAGTCAAAAGCGCAGTCCATGGCCAACACAATCGAAAAACAGGAGGTTTAAAATGGCAAAAGATGAAAATATTTTCAGACGTAAGGACGGACGCCGGGAAGCCCGCTTTGTGAAGGGCTATCAGCCTTCCGGAAAAATCAAATACGGCTTCTGTTATGGCAAAAGCCATAATGCAAAAAACTCCGAGCATCCTTAGGATGTTCGGAGTTTTGACGTTTATTGAATTATGCGGCTATGCTGCTCAGTCCTCAAGACTGCTATGGTCACGAGAACCTTTGTAATATTCCTCAATGCCGCCGTTCAATATAAGATCAGCATATTCCAGAGGCTTGTTGTAGATGAGCCGGTCCGGCTCGGCGCGGTCAAAGCAGTCGTCTGCTACTTCATTCTCCACGGCAATTCAATCGATAGAAATCAAACAGCCGTCTGCGAATAGCAGCTCCGCACAGGCTGTATCAGTGTTGAACTCACAGGAAATAAGTTTGCTCATAGCGAAAACTTCCATAATATTATATTGATAATGCGATACTGTTCTCAATCACACAGGGCTGTATGAATACCGGCACGGCAGGATGCTGATGCATTTGAGATTTATCTTTGAAGCGTTAAGTGATTTAAACGCTCCTGGGGAATATATGCGCTACTATCGTCAACTGAGGGGGCTGACCACAAGGCAACTTGCAGAGAAGTTAAACATTGTACCGGCAACAGTTCTTGCTTATGAACAGGGGCGTTTTCCGATTCCGTACGATATTGCTGTTTTACTGGCTGAAGAATTGCAAATATCCGAGTCTCTGCTGTTTGATGATTTTTGTGTTTTCATAAGTGCGCCATATACGAAACTATTACATACGGTCAGAAAAAGTTACGGATTAAGTCAAATTGATTTTGCTGAAAAGGCCGATATTTCTCCAAGTATCTATGCAAAATGGGAGTCGGGCAGTCGCAGGCCGTCAAGAAAAATGTATCAGCAATTAAAAGCAATCTATTCCGAAATATAAAATCTTATTTGAGCGTGCTTACCTAAAACGGTGGGTACGCTCATTTTTATCCGCACATTCGATTTTCGTGATTACTTATATTACAATAATTGCAAAAATTGAGAGGAGGACCGGTTATGAAGCAAAAATACTATCTTGCACTAAATGCTCAGGAACTTCGGCTTATGATTGAGAGCCTGAACCAATTAAGAAACAAACTTATTGCTGACAGCAAGTACACTGATGCGGTAGATGAGGTCTTGCTGAAAATCATTGGCGCAAAACGTAAGAAATTCAAAGTCATTTTCAAGGAGGCGTGATTATGGAAAAGTACTTTTTTGACGAAAGAAACGGGCTTTGGTATGAACTTCAAGGCGACTACTATCTACCATGCTTAAAATTACCTGAAGTAGAACAACAGCCTGTCGGCTTATGGGGACAACGACACTTGCGGTATATCAAGCAAAATCGCAAGGTCTTTTATCTCAATCTGCTGACAAGCGGTAAACTGAATGGCTACCTCTCAGACATTGACAAACAGGCCGATGATATGTTTTCTCGTCTTGTAAAGCAAATGGCAGAGCGCGAAGGTGTAACAGAACGGCTAAAAGCCGAAAATCAAATGGAGTGGGTGGGTCGGATGAACAATATCCGCAGCAGAGCCTCAGAAATCATAAACAGCAATTTGATTAACACAATTTAATACGGTCAACACGGTAATTTCATACTTTTTAATAGGTATTGAACTGCATTTTGAGTAACACTTCATATTAAATAAGCAAACCCTCCTGTTCGGTCTGCATCGAACAGGAGGGCTTTTTGCAAATATGCAAAGTTGATTCTTTTAATATTATCTTACTCTTTTTTTCTTGCTGTAAACCGTTGCTCCGATTACGCCTGCTCCGCTGACGAACAGCAGTGCTACCCACAGAAGCAAATTGCTGTTATCGCCCGTTTGCGGACTTGTGGTATCCTTGCCGCCCGTCGGCGTTGTAGTATCAGTTTTGTCCCCTTCGGTTGGCTTCGTCTGCTCCGAGGCTGCTTTCTTAACCTCAAAATTTGCACTACATTCGCCGTCTGTATAGACAACAGCTATTTTATGTGTGCCGACCGAAAGTGTTTTGAGGTAATCGGCTTTTAATGTAATAACAGTAGAGCCTGAAACTGCCGTATAATTCTTCGCATCAATCAGCGTCCCGTCAACCTTCACGCCTGTGAATTTGCTGAAATCGCCGTTTGCACGGAAGGTCAGCGTTCCGTCGCTGTTCTGCGTCCATGTGCCGTTTGCTCCCTCAGTGATTTTATATTCAGGGGTTGTGCCGGATGCCTGTGGTGTCATGGTCAAATTTGTGTCAACCCACATCGTTGCATATCCGCCATTAGGATATTGTAACAGCGGGTCATAGTCGGTAATGTCATAATCGTAATATTTACCATTAATTTTTAATTTTGTATCAGTTGTAAAACAATATCCCTCTTTTGCCTTGAAATAAATTCCATAAGTGTAAGTTTTACCGCTTTCAAATTCGGTAAATAAATCATCTGGATTGTTGTCGTTCCAAAAATCGGCTGAGTAATGGTATTTTTTACCTCCATCTGTACTCCAAAATTCAGATTGATAAATATACGGAACATTCTCAGCTGTTTTTCCAGTGAATACAGGCTTATCTCCGACCTTAAAGCTGATTGTTGCATTATTTATTTCGACAATACTAATATTTTGTAACTGAACAGTTTCAGGTTTTATTGTTCTTACAGCAACTACAAAAAGTCCTGTTCCAGTATTTGTTATATTTGCATTATTTACATTTGTGCCATTCACCATTACTTTACTATTAGCTGCAAATGTATTTCCGTCTCTTGCTTTAAGAGAAAGACTATACATATAAGTTTTGCCATCCTCAAAGGTCGTTATTTTTTTGTCTTGTGCAAGTGCATTATTCTTGCTTTCATCAGAATACCAGTATTTTACTGGTATAGATTCACCGTTTACATTCGTTTCCATTTCTTCCCAATATTCGTATTCTATATCATATTGTTCATCCCATGGATCACATTTGTAAGCAGTTGCTTTTGGAACATCTCCCGGCTCATAATTAAAGGTTACACCCTCAATATCTACGTCACCAATGCTATTCTGAGAGCTTTCGTCAGTCGCTGTCACCTTTATGTCGTCAAACCAGAGGATTAACTGCTTTCTATCATCGGAGAGTGTGCCCGAAAACGCCGTTATAGTGGAGCCATCGCATATTACAGTGCATCCAACTCCGCTACCTTTGAATCCGTCATGGAAGTAGTAACCGTCTTTCGCTGTTAATTTCACTCCATATCTGTAGGTTGCCCCTGCAACCGGCTTTTTGGGATTGGATTTTGCAATTATAGGGCCATCAATAGTCCACTGCATCCAAAACTCGTCCGTAAGCGTCATCTGGTTTGCACATTCCGAGTTAGGATTGACTTCTGCTGTAAATGCAATAGGCTGTGAAGCATCAAGATTTTTCCAAATATTGCCAATGTCAACCATGGTGATAGCCTCATCTACAGCATCTGGTTCCTGCACATTCAGGTCATAAGTATAATCATATATTTGATATTCGTGAACATCCCGAATCACTGTGAAAGTACCGGTCGCATCCGGGTGCTCATTGAAATACTGCTTTGCCGCTTCTAAATCCGAACTAAAATCAACAGGATTGCCGGATGTGGGCGTAAAAGTATAAAGAGAGGCACTCTCAAAATGATCAATAATCAGCCCCGCACTCTCATTTTCACTTGTAACGGTTCCCCTAGCTTTGTACGGTGTCTCAATCTCGGTCTGAAGATTTTCCACTGCTGTCTGCAGCACTTCGGCACTTGGGAATCCTTCTGTGATAAAATTAAACTCACCGCTGCTTTTACTTACTTGTGTGGTTTCAACCACCGTACCGGTCGAATCCTTAACGGAAACATTGGCAGTTACATCAACTCGTGTGTGATATGCGTGCTTGTAGCCATCAGAAAAATACGTTACTCCCTGAGGGAGATAATCCGGTTTTGGTTGCTCGAGGGCAAGTGTCGCAACTTCCGCAGATGACTTTTCATTGGATTTATCAATCTGTTCATCCTTATTTTCTGTATTTGTATCTTCCGATGTATTTTCGATTACACTATTTGATGTTTCCTCTGTTGCATTTTGCTGTTCCGTCAGCTGAGTTTCTTCTCCCACAGCGTTCTCACTTTTGGTCGGATCTGTATCTTCAGATGCAAATGCTGTTACAGGTACGATAGACAGCACCATGCAGAGTACGAGCAAGATGCTCAGCAGCTTCCTGCTGTGTCTTTTTTGATTTTCCATAATGATTCCTCCATTTTCTAAGCCTTGCAAACAGACTCTTGTAATTTTGATCTTCTCAGCGACGCATTCGCCAGCACTGTCTCATTTTCCAGATATTGTGATATCCGGTCGGCAACAGCAGTAACGGCTCGCTGTATCCCATCTGCGGACAAGTATTTGTGTGGACGCACCATTGTGACAAGCAATTGTGTTCCATCTGCCTGTTCGCTTACAGAAATAGAAAAGACGCTTTTGTTTCCATATACCGATATCTCGGAAACGATTGTTGACGATTCTGTTTTCTCGTATCGGATTCTGTCCTGTTCCAGTACCTCGTATATGGCAACGATGACATACTGCCGGACATATGGAAGTATCCTTTGCGTAGTATTCACGATTCAGCCTCCTTCCTTGGTACGCTTCACTTGTTTCGCATAAATACCGACTCTATTATAGGCAAAAGAGGAAGAAAAGTATATAAGGGAACTCCGCCAATCTGTCAAAACGGGGTGGCGGAGTTCCGCCATTCTTCAAAATCAAGGCAAAAAGGTGATTTTTATCAAAAAAGACATAAAAAATCCGCCCTCCGTTTCCGGAAGGCGGCAGAGCAAATGCCAGGGTGAAAAATTATTTATTGTAAAGATTAAGCAGTCCGACACGGGATTTTACACCGGTCTTTTCGTAGATAGCGGAAATATACCGTTCCAAAGTTCGTCTGGAAACATACAGGCTTTCAGCGATTGCCTGAACGCTGTCCTCTGTATTGACAAGACAGCCGAACACCTCAGTTTCTCTTTCCGTGAAAGAAAACATTTCTGAGAATTTTCGCAGCTTTTCTTTCTCGCTGACAGCATCAGATGCATCTGTAATAAGCTGTTCCATAAATGCTTTCTTTTGAAAGGTATATGCTGCCGCCACGATACTGACTGCTACAAACAAAAACAGCACAAGAACAATGACGGCAATACTGCTGTCGGAGGACAGCAGGGTTAAAACGAGATTGGCAATGACAGCGGCGGTGATATTATTGACCGCACGTCCCATGCCTGCCCACAGCTCAGGTATTTTCATATGACTGGAAAGCTCCATAAAGCTGGAGGTAAAGAATACGGCAAAAAAGCCCGCCGACAGGTAGAAAACAATCAGGCCTACCAAAAACGGTCCGGCAAGTTTAAGTACGACGATACATATGGTTGACAGCACCATCACACAGTACATAACAAGCCCCATATATTTGCGATTCTTTATGTCAAACACAAATCCCGCCGCCAGACCGCTTAGCGCAAGCAGGATTCTCGGCCATTGTCCTATGTCAACTGTTCCGTTTGCATGAACAAGCGTTACCGCACTGTCAAGCGTACTGAAAATAAATGTCATCAGCACTACAAGCAGAATCATAAGAATTCCGACGATTGATCCCTTTGTGTGTTCTCCAGTATTGCTTTCGCTCTTTTCTTCATCCGATGACGCTTCTGACTTCTGACCATTGCTTTCACAATAAACACGGTCGTTCTTTATCAGCATCCAAACAAGCAGCAGCAAAAATACCGATAAAATGATTGCTTCCGCCGTTTCCGAACGAACAAGATTGTTGTTTGCAAACTGGAGCAGGATACCCAGCGCATAGGAAATACCCACAGTCCTTGCCAAATACCTGTCTGTTTTCATCATACGCATGGAAACATAAAAAACCGCGCTGCCGGCCAAACCAAGAAGCAGAAACAAAACAAGTCCCGCTATGAATGTCGCTGTATAAGCAGTACCCATACAGATAAAGGCTATGCACAAAACGGATGCAAGGCTGAAAACAGCAAAGCATACAGTTTTGAGACGGTTTTTACAAAATCGGTTCAATAACGGATACAGCAAAAAGCCTGCCGCACTTACTCCGAGTGCATAATTCTGTGCCAATACGGTTTTATCCTCTGATACCATGCGGGAAAGCACATCTACAAATAGATATTCCGCATTTAAAAACAGAAAGGTGAACAGTCCCATCAGAACAACAGCATTTATGTAAGAAATTCCATCCTTCTTTTTGAAACAGGCGCTTTGCGTGATTTTTATTAAAACATTGCTCATTGAAAAAATCCCCTTCATATGCTGTTGTCACTGAACTCCATAATGTCATTGGGAGTACAATTTAATGCACCGCAAATTTTGCCTACGATATCCACGGTTATGTTTTCACCTTTGTTCATCTTTGAAATGACATAGTTGCTGATCCCCGCCGCCTTTTCAAGGTCCTTCTTTTTCATATCCTTGTCAATGAGCAGCTTCCAAAGTTTTTTATAGCTTACTGTCATATCCGTTTCCTCGTTTCTTATATTCTTCATCATCGTGAGAAAAGAAATACTGTTATATGTTGGTACTGAGTTATTATGGTGTATTATAGCACAAATTCTTGAAAAATTCAAGCAATTATAAAGCGATAAATTTATTTTTAAATGTTACGATGATTACCTATAATAGCTCAAACAGAATAACTGCCCGATGGTTTTCAGGTTTCTGTACTCATGCGAGGCTTTTTCGTTTTGTCAGTCCTATAAAGCTATCACCAGATATTTCGGTATGTGCTTTATATTTGTATTATGCATAACCCACTCACCAGCCAAAGCAAAATAGAAGCCGCCCTTTCTGTCGGCATAGACATATCGAATTACATCGTAATCGTCTTCGCCTAAGGTGTAGTGGATTTTGCCCCAGTCGTTGTTATGATCGGCACA
>ENA-OROD01002087-OROD01002087.1-human-gut-metagenome-genome-assembly--contig:-NODE-2087-length-14844-cov-4.308878_pt1 | contig 14844 bp, 11 predicted proteins | sample MGYA00242123_ERZ509038 | MGnify/ENA primary metagenome ERZ509038 (study PRJEB26280, sample SAMEA2338719) | human gut metagenome | biome: human gut; feature: human-associated habitat; material: faeces... | reverse complement strand
CCATCATATCATACGGCGTATTCGTCGGGGCAGCCAATACCCTCGTCCCGTCATTGATGAACTTTTTCAGTATCTGGGCCGTGCGAATCTCGTTGGCGGCGTGGCTCGCTCCCACCATGGGCCTGAAAGGCGTATGGGTGGCCATGTGTGCGGAATTGTGCTTCCGTGGAATCATATTCCTGATCCGGCTGAGAGGAAAACAGTGGATGAAAATCTGACCGGAAGCCTTGCACGACAAAAATCTCACGGTTTCCGTAATTTGGGTTGTAACATCCGTAATCCGTCTACCCTTCAATCCATGATATTGGCGTAACTTTGCACATATATAATAGGTATAGAAACATAAGAAAGCCATATACGACTTCTAAAGTAACAAACTTTAAAAACAATCATACAATGCAACTGATAAAAGACATGGAATTCGGCGGCGAACGCCCCTTATTCGGCTCGCATGACTTGCATCTGGACCACGTGACCGTCCGTGCCGGGGAATCGGCCATCAAAGAATGCAGCAACATCATCGCCACCAACTGCCGCTTCGAGGGCAATTACCCCTTTTGGCACGTGCACGGTTTCGTCATCGACCGCTGTTTCTTCGACGTGGGAGGACGCTCCGCCCTGTGGTATTCCGACCATTTGAAGATGACCGACACACGCATCGATGCTCCCAAAATGTTCCGCGAAATGACGGACATAGAAATCGAGAATGTGGAAATCAACGATGCCGACGAAGTTTTCTGGAGATGCAACCGGTTGGACATAAAGAACCTGAAGCTGCACGACGGGCGATACCCGTTCATGTTCAGCCGCAACATCCGCATAGACGGGTTGGAAAGTGATAGCAAATACGTCTTCCAGTACGTGAAAGACGTTGAAATCCACCATGCCAAGATTACCACAAAGGATGCGTTCTGGGAAGTGGAAAACGTCACCGTGTACGACTCCGAACTGAACGGCGAATACTTGGGATGGCACTCGCGCAACCTGCGTCTGGTGAACTGCCACATCACGGGAGAACAACCGCTCTGTTATGCCCACGATTTGGTGCTTGAGAATTGTACTTTCGGCCCGGAATGCGACCGCGCTTTCGAATACAGCAGCGTACGGGCCACCATCAACGGATCGATAAGCGGCGTGAAAAATCCCTCTTCCGGATGTATCATCGCCGAAAGCTACGGCGACATCATCCTCGACGAAAACATCAAGGCACCTGCCAACTGTGAACTTAAACTTTGGGACGAACAAACTTGTTTCAGCGACTGCGTATGAAATACGATTTTGACGAGATAATTCCCCGCCGCCATACGAATTCCTACAAATGGGACAGCGCGACGGACAGCGACGTACTTCCTTTATGGGTGGCGGACATGGATTTCCGCACGGCGGTCGCCCAGTCGTCGAACGTCTATTTCGCCAAGGCGATCTGGGAGCGTTATGCCGACAACAAGGAGCGTTACAGCGACTTCATGAAAAAGCTGCACCTCGACCAAACCGTCGGACTGGAGGCTTTCGGCGAGAAAAAACCGCTCTTTCAGGATTGGAAGGAGGTGCCCGACCCCAACAGTATGCTCGTACGCCGCTCGTTCGGCTATCGTATCAAACTCTCCCCGATCCAGGTCATCACCCTCTACAACACCATTGCCAACGACGGCAAAATGATCTCTCCGATCCTGGTTCGGGAGCTGCGCCGGGGCGACGACGTGGTCGAACATTTCAAGGCCCGAACGCTCGTGGACAAGATATGCTCCGAACGCACGCTGCGCGAGGTCCGCAAACTTCTCGAAAGCGTCGGCACGGAAGGTACGGGTGCTGGATTTTTCCGCGACACGACCCTCTACACCGTAGCGGCCAAGACCGGTACGGCCCAATACGCCGACGACAAGATCGGCTACCGCGACGGCTACTACATCGGCAGCATGGTCGCCTACTTCCCGGCTCACAACCCCCGCTACACGGTGCTCACGACGATCCACACCAAACGGCAGGCCGGCAAATCCTATTACGGCGGCCCGCTCTCGGGTCCGGTGGTCAAGAAGGTCGTCACCTACCTCTACAACCGGGAGCACGACTGGGATCTCTCGCCGGAAAATTCAGGGGAAAAACACTATCCCCGGCGAATCAAAGGCGGCGACATCGCCCAAATCCGCCGCATCGCCGACAAATTCTCGCCCCGCACCTCGTTCGAAGACCGCAAAGGCTGGGGAACGGTACGGATCGACTCCCTCTCGAACGTCACGATCTCGACGCTCGCACAGGACGACCAAACGATGCCCAACGTCGTAGGCATGGGACTCAAAGACGCCCTGTTCCTGCTCGAAAGCCGGGGCCTCAGAGTTTCCTTCTCGGGACGAGGCTCCGTCCGATACCAAAGCATCGCTCCCGGCACGCGGATCTCGCGCGGGGGAGCCGTAACCATAACACTCAAATAAAGAGATGAAACAAATTCAAGAATTAATCAAGGCGACACAGGTGCTCCGCGTGGAAGGCAACTCCGATACACGTGTGAGCAGACTGGCGTATGACTCCCGCCGCATCGCTCCCGGGGACTGCTTCTTCGCCGTGAGCGGCACCCAAAGCGACGGGCACGCCTATATCGATGCGGCCGTCGCCGCCGGAGCGGTCGCCCGAACACCTCGCCCCGTCGGTCTGCTACGTCGTCGTAGCGGATACCAACGCCGCGATGGCCGACATGGCCGCCGCATTCTACGGCGACCCGAGCCGTCAGCTCAAACTGGTCGGCATCACGGGCACCAACGGCAAAACCACCACCGTCACCCTGCTCTACGACCTCTTCCGGGGCTTGGGCTACAAGGTCGGTCTGATCTCGACGGTCGTTTACCGCATCGACACCGAACGCATCGAATCGACCCACACCACGCCCGACGCCATCCGGCTGAACGAGATGATGGCCCGCATGGTCGAAGCCGGGTGCGAATACTGCTTCATGGAGGTTTCCTCGCACGCCATCGTGCAGGAACGCATCCGGGGACTGCATTTCACGGGCGGCATCTTCTCGAACATCACCCACGACCATCTGGACTACCACAAGACTTTCGCCGAATATATCCGGGCAAAAAAACTCTTCTTCGACAATCTCCCGAAAGAGGCTTTCGCACTGATAAACATCGACGATCGCAACGGCCGGGTCATGGTGCAGAACACGCGGGCGACCGTCAAGACCCTCTCGCTGCAATCGATGGCCGACTTCCGATGCAAGATCCTCGAAACACACCCCGACGGTATGGAACTGCGCATCGACGGACGTGAAGTATGGGTCCATTTCCTCGGCCGCTTCAATGCTTACAACCTGCTCTGCGTCTATGCTGCGGCCCTGCTGCTGGGCGCCGACCGCGAAGAGGTGCTCCAAATCATGAGCACGCTGCATCCCGTAAGCGGACGTTTCGAGTTCGTGCGAGCCGCCGACGGCACTACGGCGATCGTCGATTACGCCCATACGCCCGACGCTCTGGAAAAAGTGCTCCAGACCGTCGAGGAGATCCGCCGCCCGGGACAACAGCTCTTCGTGCTGTGCGGCTGCGGCGGCGACCGGGACAAGACCAAACGCCCCGAAATGGCGCAGATCGCCGTAAAATACGCGACCACCGCAATCCTCACTTCGGACAACCCCCGCCACGAAGATCCCGACGCGATCCTCGACGACATGGTCGCAGGACTCGCCCCGGGTGACCGCTACCTGCGGATCGCCGACCGCGCCGAAGCCATTCGCACGGCCGCGATGCTCGCCAAGCCGGGCGACATCCTCCTGCTGGCCGGCAAGGGACACGAAACGTATCAGATCGTCGGCGACGTAAAAAACCATTTCGACGACAAGGAGGAGGCTCTCCGTGCCTTCGCCCTCTACGCTAAAAATTAACCTGCGACATGCTCTATCATCTTTTCAAATATTTCGACAACGTTCACAACCTGCCCGGCGCAGGTATGTTCCAGTACATTTCGTTCCGCGCGGCGGCAGCCATCATCATCGCCCTGCTGATCGTCATCGTCTTCGGACGCAACATCATCAACTTCCTGCGCCGCAAACAGATCGGTGAGGAGATCCGCGATCTGGGGCTCGAAGGACAACTCCAGAAGAAAGGCACGCCCACGATGGGCGGCGTAATCATCCTGCTGGCCATTCTCATCCCCGTACTGCTTTTCGGACAGCTCGACAACGTCTATATCCAACTGATGCTGGTTTCGACGATCTGGCTGGGGCTGATCGGCTTTCTGGACGACTACATCAAAGTCTTCCGCCACCACAAAGAGGGGCTCAAAGGGCGTTTCAAGATCGTGGGACAGGTCGGCCTGGGCATTATCGTAGGTACGACCATGTGCTTCTCGCCCGACATCGTCGTCCGGGAAAAGACGACCGAACCGGTCGAAACGATCTACCTCGACGAACACGGCCGAACCATCGCCGACCACATCCAGCGGCGCATCGTCAGCTCCGAGAGCCGTCAGACGACCCAGACCACGATTCCCTTCGTCAAGGACAACGAATTCGATTACAGCTGGCTCACGGGCGGCAACCGCACCCTCACTTGGATTCTCTACGTCGTCGTGGCGATCCTGGTGGTCACGGCCGTTTCGAACGGCGCCAACCTCACGGACGGACTCGACGGCCTGGTGACGGGGGTATCGGCCCCGATCGTACTGGTGCTGGGCATCCTGGCCTATCTCTCCGGACACATCGTCTATGCCGACTACCTGAACATCATGTACATTCCGGGCAGCGGCGAACTGGTCGTCTTCGCAGCGGCGCTGGCCGGTGCGCTGGTCGGCTTCCTCTGGTACAACAGCTTCCCGGCACAGATCTTCATGGGCGATACCGGCTCGCTCTCCATCGGCGGCATCATCGCCGTCTTCGCTCTCTGCATCCGCAAGGAGCTGCTGCTGCCCCTTCTCTGCGGCATCTTCCTGGTCGAGAGCCTCTCGGTCATGCTTCAGGTGAGCTACTTCAAATACACCAAACGCAAATACGGCGAAGGACGCCGCATTCTGCTCATGTCCCCCCTGCACCATCACTACCAGAAACAGGGTTTCTTCGAAACCAAGATCGTCACCCGTTTCTGGATCGTGTCGCTGCTGCTGGCGGCCATTACCCTGGTAACGCTTAAAATCCGATAACCCCATGAAAAAAATAGTTGTCCTGGGCGGCGGCATCAGCGGCTACGGCTCCGCGATCCTCGCCAAGAAGAAAGGATTCGACGTTTTCCTCTCCGACAAGGGGCGGATCGCCGACCGCTACAAAGCCAAACTGGACCAGTGGCAGGTCCCCTACGAGGAGGGGCACCACTCCGAAGAGCGGATCCTCGCGGCGGACGAGGTCGTCAAGTCGCCCGGCATTCCGGACAAGGCGCCGCTGATCGTCAAACTCCGCGAAGCGGGCATTCCGGTCATCTCCGAAATGGAGTTCGCGGGCCGCTACCTGGGTAAGGCCCGGACGATCTGCGTCACCGGCTCGAACGGCAAGACGACTACTACGTCGCTCATCTACAAGATCCTGCGCGACGCCGGCTACAACGTAGCCCTCGGCGGCAACATCGGCGAGAGTTTCGCCTACTCGGTCGCTACCGGCGATTACGACTGGTACGTACTGGAGTTGAGCTCGTTCCAGCTCGACGGCATGTTCCGGTTCCGCGCCCATATCGGCGTGCTGACGAACATCACGCCCGACCATCTCGACCGTTACGACTACTGTTTCCAGAACTACGTGGATGCCAAGATGCGTATTACGCAGAACCATAATTCGCGCGACTTCTTCATCTATTCGGGCGACGACGAGGTGATCTGGCAGCAGTTGCCCAAATACGACCTGCGGATGAAGCAGCTCCCCTTCGCGGCCAAAAACGCCGTGGCGAGCGGCGCAGGCGATGCGTTCCTCCTGGACGGAAAATTTACCGCGACGGTCGGCCGGGAGTCGGTGGAGATCGACACGGCCAAAATGCGGATTCCCGGGCTGCACAACGCTTATAATGCTATGGCGGCGGCGCTCGCGGCGCTCGCGGCCGGAGTATCCCCGACCCGCATCCGCAGCTCCATCTACGACTTCGCGCCGGTGGAACACCGGCTCGAACCCGCCGGAGAGATCGGCGGCGTAGCCTACATCAACGACTCGAAAGCCACCAACGTCGATTCCACGTGGTACGCACTGGAGAGTATGAAACGTCCCGTAGTCTGGATCGCAGGCGGTACGGACAAAGGCAACGACTACGAGCCGCTCAAGCGGTTCGCCCGCGAAAAAGTGCATACGCTCGTCTGCATGGGCATCGACAACCGCAAGCTGGTCGAAAGTTTCACGGGCATAATTCCCGAAATCATTTCGACCGATTCGCTCGACGCGGCGATGCAGGCGGCCCGCAAAGCTTCCCGTCCGGGCGACGTGGTGTTGCTTTCACCGGCCTGTGCGAGCTTCGACCTCTTCAAAAATTACGAAAACCGGGGCGAACTGTTCAAACAGTGGGTCGCCGAACACGCGAAATAATAAGATGGAAGCGGAAAAACAGACGGAGAAAACGGCCGGCAATCCGAACACAGAGGGTACGACTGTGCAGACCGACGCACCCGGACAGGAGCCCGGCATGAAACTCTTCGCCGGGGACAAGGTGCTGTGGATCATTATCGCGGCACTGGCCGTCATTTCCGTACTGGTGGTCTATTCCTCGACGGCGAAGATGGCCTACGATGCGCATACGGCTCGTTCGACGGCCCACTTCCTGCGCCAACAGCTGCTGATCCTTTTCGTCTGCGTTCCGCTGATCATCATCGTACACAAGATCAACTCCCGGATATACAACCACCTGGCGCTGGTCGCCTATGCAGGCAGCGTTCTGCTGACGCTGGCCGTCTATTTCATCGGCGCCACGACCAACGGCGCCGCCCGCTGGATTCCGCTCGGTCCTTTCCAGTTCCAGCCTTCGGAAGCACTCAAGGTCGCCACCGTACTGTTTCTGGCCCGGCAGCTCGCCGGCCGGCAGAGCGTGATCGACAAATTGCGGATCATCCCCTCGCTCAACCCGCTGCGGTGGAAGCGCCCCGACCAGCGCAAAATCTGGCGCGAGGGCACGTGGCCCATCCTGGCCCCCGTCCTGCTCTCCTGTGTAGTGATCTTCCCGGCCCACACCTCGTCGGCCGTGCTGGTCTTCTTCGCCTCGTGGGTGATGATGCTTATCGGACGGGTGAGGATCGGTGAACTGATGAAACTGCTGGGCCTGGCCTTCGCCGCCGCAATGCTGGCCGGCCTGCTGAATCTGGGCCGCAGCGAAACGGCCGGCGGCCGCGTGGAAACCTGGATCGACCTCTGGACCAAGCCCCAAACCGAAAAGCCGATCGACCAGCTGACCGACACCGAGCGTTCGATGATCGCCATCCACAACGGCGGCATCCTGGGCGAAGGCGCCGGACAGAGCGCCATGCGCGTAGAGATGATCCACCCGGAAAGCGATTACGCCTACGCCTTTTTCGTCGAGGAGTACGGTATCGTCCTGGCGCTGCTGCTGCTGTTGCTCTACCTGTGGATCTTCTTCCGTGCCATCGAAATTTTCCGACGGTGCGGCACGGCATTTCCGGGTCTGCTGGTCCTGGGATTGGCCCTGTTGATTACCTGCCAGGCGCTGCTGCACATCATGGTAACGGTAAACCTGATTCCCGAAACGGGACAAACCCTGCCGCTCATCTCACGCGGCGGCTCCTCGACGATCTTCACGGCTATCGCCCTGGGCATGATCTTGAGCGTCAGCCGACAGAACGACGAACAATCGCACGACATGCCCAAATCGGAAAGCATCTATGAGAAATAGTCCGCGACACTTCCCCACCGAAACCGCCGTTCCCGAGGGATCGATGCAACTACCGACCTCCGGTTCGAAGACCGTCGGACAACCCGCAGCCGCACACTACCGGCTTCGGCTCTGTTCCGACATCCTGCCCCGAATCGTCAGCACAACGGAAAATCCGAATCTGCCGGAGCCACCGAGCCTCCCGACATCGGATTTTGCCCGTACGATATAATTGAAAAAACGAAATGGAAGCGATCAGATTAGACAAATACCTCTGGGCCGTACGCATCTTCAAGACCCGCAGCGACGCGGCCGAAGCCATCCGCCAGAACCGGGTGCTGGTGAACGACGCCTACGCCAAGCCTTCGCGCGAAGTGCGGATCGGCGACCGAATCGCCGTCAAACGGATGCCCGTGACCTATCTCTTCGAAGTCGTGGGCTACGTGTCGAGCCGCCAGCCGGCCAAGAACGTCCCCGACTACTGTCGCAACATCACTCCGCAATCGGAACTCGACAAGCTCAACATCCCCCGCGAAACGGTCTTCGTCTTCCGCGACCGGGGTACGGGACGTCCGACCAAAAAGGAGCGGCGCGAGCTGGACAGCCTTATGGAGGAGATATATTTGGAAGAAGAGGAAGAGTAACCAAAGAAATATAATACTTATCGGACAATAATTCCATTCAAACGAACTTTTTTTTCACAATAATGTTATTTTTGCAGTATGGGAAACGGCAGAAACCTTCAACTTAAATAAAAATACCATTATGAAAAAAATCTTTACGTTTTTAATCGGTTTGTCCCTGTGGACCTTGACTGCGACGGCACAAGAACCGGTCGCCGAAACGATCTCTCCCGTTGCGACGGAAACGGATTCGCTGCAGCGGGTCGTCGATGACCTCTCCCAGCAATTACGGCACCAAAAGAACGAGGAGCTCGATCGCAAAATATGGAAAAACAGGTCCAAGTACTTCAACCTCGGTTACGTAAAACAATCGCTCGTATTCAAGGATTTCGGCGACGAGAAGCTGAAAAACGATTTCGGCGTGTCGATCAGTTGGGGTAAAACCTATTACCTGCACAAAAAACCGTTGCTCGGAATGTTGAAATTCGGTCTGGACTGGAGCTGGGTCGATCTGAACTATTCGAAATACACGATCTCCGAACCGGAAGAGCCGGGTTCGGGTTCCGTCGGCGACATTATGGATGAAACGATCGACATCGGCAATCATCAGCTGGAATACGGTATGCAGGTCGGTCCTTCGATTACGATCAACCCGGTTCACGAACTGAAAATCAGCCTCTATTTCCGACTCACGCCCTCCTACTCGATGATGTACCTCGACGATAGTTTCAACTCCAACTTCGCCCTGTTCTACAGCTTCGGCGGATCGGTGGCCTGGAAAGTGATTTCGGTCGGCGTGGAAGGTCGCTGGGGCCAGGCCAAATACAATGGATTCTCACTCGAAGATGCAGACCTGGAGGGCATCTCATCGACCAAAACGAAACTGAAAACCAACTCCGTCCGTTTCTACGTCGGATTCCGCTTCTAAAAAGCGCCGACCGCAATAACGAAGAAACGCGCCGCTGAATATCAGCGGCGCGTTCTTTGTGTTGAGCTACCTGGATTCGAACCAAGAATAACAGGACCAGAATCTGTTGTGTTACCATTACACCATAGCTCAATGTCCTTTCGGTGATGCAAAAGTAGAACTTTATTTTTCAACTGCAAAGAAAATTCCGAAAAAAATTTATACTTTTGTTCATAACCCCTTTCGGGAAAAACGGCCTGCAAAAGTAAAACAACACATAAATCAACCAATTATGGGAATCAAATTCCGTCTTATCGTCATGAACTTCCTGCAGTACGCGATCTGGGGTTCGTGGCTCATCTCGCTGGGCGCCTACCTCGGCGGAGGACTTCAGTTCACAGGGTTGCAAATCGGCAGTTTCTTCGCTACGATGGGTATCGCATCGCTCTTCATGCCGGCCCTCATGGGCATCATCGCCGACCGCTGGATCCCCGCGCAGAAGCTGCTGGGCATCTGCCAGCTCATCAGCGCCGGGTTCCTCGTCGCAGCCGCCTCGCAAACCGCCTACGGCCCCCTGTACACCTGCATGTTGATGAGCGTCATGTTCTACATGCCCACCATCGCCCTCTCGAACTCGGTGGCCTACAATGCCCTCGACCTGGCCAAACTCGATGCCGTGAAGCACTTCCCGCCCATCCGGGTCTGGGGCACGGTCGGCTTCATCGCCGCCATGTGGTTCGTCGATCTGGTTCAGATAGGCGGCGTACAGATCAAACTGACCTATTGGCAACTGTACGTTTCGGCCATCCTCTCCCTGATTCTTGCGATCTACTCCTTCACGTTGCCGGGCTGTCCGGTCAGTCATGCCCGGAAAAGCCAGTCGTGGATCGACACGCTCGGACTCCGCGCATTCGCTCTCTTCAAGGAGAAACGCATGGCGATCTTCTTCATCTTCTCGATGCTGCTGGGCGCCGCTCTTCAGATTACCAATGCCTTCGGCGACAGTTACATTCAGAACTTCGGCACGATGCCCCAATACGCCGACTCGCCCATCGTGCGCCACTCGGTAATCCTGCTCTCGCTCTCGCAAATGTCCGAAACATTCTGCATCCTGCTGATTCCCTTCTTCCTGCGACGCTTCGGCATCAAATGGGTGATGCTGATCTCGATGCTGGCCTGGGTGCTCCGCTTCGGATTCTTCGGCATCGGCAATCCGGGATCGGGTGCCGTTTTCCTGATCCTCTCGATGATCGTTTATGGGGTCGCATTCGACTTCTTCAACATTTCGGGCTCGCTTTTCGTCGAAAAGGAAACTACCCCCGACATCCGTTCCTCGGCACAGGGTGTCTTTATGATCATGACCAACGGACTCGGTGCTTTCTTCGGCTCTTACGCGGCAGGTGCGGTAGTCGATGCTTTCGGCTGGCCCGAATCATGGTATATCTTTGCAGGTTACGCGCTGGTCGTCGCCATCGTCTTCGCAATGGTCTTCCGCTACAAACACAAGCCCGAAGAGATGGGGGCCGTAAGCCACTAACAAGCAATCCCCGTCACAACAAACGGCCGGAAACTATCACGTTCCGGCCGTTTGCATTTATAATTCAAAGTTCTCAACGCATCAGCACCGAGCTGTCCCCGTAACTCAGGAAACGGAAATCGTGCGTGAGGGCGTAGTCGTAAATCCGATGCCAATCATCTCCCACGTAAGCCGACACCAACAACAGCAACGTCGATTTGGGCTGGTGGAAGTTCGTGACGATATTGCGCACGATCCGGAAACGGTATCCCAGCGGCGTAATCATGATCTGCGTGGCGGCCTTGAGTTTCTCGATCCCCTCACGAACCATATAGTCTGACAGTACCTGCAATGCTTCGCGGCCCGTAAACGCCTCGGGCAAGTCGTACAACTCCCACTGCCCGATCACGCGGCTCGCATCGGGCGTACCCGAGGTACGGATCCGCCATGCCAGCGCAGCCAAAGACTCCAGCGTCCGCACCGAAGTAGTCCCCACGGCCGTGATATTATCCCATTTTTCCAACAGCCGCCCCACGCTGCTCCGACGAATCTCGAAATGTTCCGTATGCATCGGATGCGCCGCCGCATCGCGGTCTTTCACGGGCAGAAATGTTCCGGCCCCCACGTGCAGGGTCACCTCTTCGAACGAAAAACCCTGCGTCCGCATCCGCTCGATCAACTCCGGTGTGAAGTGCAGGCCGGCCGTCGGAGCCGCCACGGAACCTTCGAATTTCGAATAGACGGTCTGGTAACGGGTATTATCGATCTCCTGACTCTCGCGGTTCAGGTACGGCGGGATCGGAATCCGGCCCAGATGTTCCAGCAGTTGTCCGAACGTCAGATCAGCCGTCCATTCGAAGCGGACGATCTGCTCGCGGCCGCCCTCGCCCTCGCGCCAGGCCAGCATCCGTTTCGCGCGACCTTCATATTCGAAATCGATCACCAGCGGGCCTTCTTTCCATTTTTTGAGGTTACCCACGATGCAGCTCCAGCGGCACGAACCTTTCACGGCGAACGCCCGCTCGTAATCCGCCGGATCGTGCGGTTCGAGGCAGAATACCTCGATCCGAGCACCCGAAGGTTTGTGCATGATGATCCGCGCCCGAATCACCTTGGTATTGTTGAACACCAGCAGGGTCCCCGCAGGCAGTATGTCGCCGATGTCGCGGAAGCGGCGCTCCGAGATTTCACCCCGTTCGTAAACAAGCAGCTTCGATGCCGATCGCTCCTCGAGCGGATACTTGGCGATCCGCTCGTCGGGCAGGTCGTAGTCGAAACGGTCTATGTCGATATGTCTTTCCATTTTCAGCATATAACGGGCACAAAATTAACAAAAATCCCGGTCTTTACGGAAAAGATACCCGGTTTAGACCAGCAAATAAATTTGGCGCTGCGCTCGGCTTTCACTATCTTTATCTCACAAAACTTTGATTTAGATAGGAGGCGCCTCGGCAACGCTCAAATAAATTTGGCGCTGCGCTCGGCTTTCACTATCTTTGCATCAGATAGAAGGCGGTTCGGACAAGCTCGAACGGGTTCGGCTCGTCGTTCCCTTTTGCTATCTTTACAAAAAATTTCGCTCTGATAGGCTGCATCCGGATATAAGTCGGCTCGATCCGGCTTCATCGCACGCCAGCACTATCTCGGCCTGTCCAATCGCTGAAAACCATGAAAACCGATTTTCTGGTCATCGGATCCGGCGCCGCCGGACTGAGTTTCGCCCTCAAAGCCGCAGAACACGGCCACGTTACACTGGTAACGAAAGGGAAAATGGACGAGTGCAACACCAACTATGCCCAGGGAGGCATCTGTTCGGTGACCTATGCGCCCGACACTTTCGAAAAACATATTCACGACACCCTGGTCTGCGGTGCCGGCAAATGCGACCCCGCAGCCGTCGAACTGGTAGTACGCCGGGCCCCGGAGCTGATCCGCGACCTGATCGCCTGGGGCACGAAATTCGACAAGACACCCGACGGACGCTTCGAACTCAACCGCGAAGGCGGACATACCGAGCATCGTATCCTCCACCACGAGGACCTCACGGGCGCTGAGATCGAACGGGCCCTGATAACCTCGATACGCAAGCACCCCAACATCACGGTTCTCGAACACCATTTCGCCATCGACCTGCTGACACAGCACCACCTGGGCGAATTCGTCACCCGCCACACGCGCGGCCTGGCCTGCTTCGGAGCTTACGTGCTGAACCTGGAGAGCAACGAGATCGAAACCGTGCTGGCCAAATTCACCGTCGTCGCTGCGGGCGGCTGCGGCAACGTCTATTCTTCGACGACCAATCCGAGCGTCGCCACAGGCGACGGCATCGCCATGTGCCACCGCGCCAAGGCCATCACCGAAAACATGGAGTTCATCCAATTCCATCCCACCTCGCTCTACCATCCGGCCGAAAAGCCCAATTTCCTCATCACGGAGGCGATGCGGGGTTACGGCGCGATCCTGCGTCTGCAAAACGGCGAAGAGTTCATGGACAAATACCACCCGATGAAATCGCTCGCACCGCGCGATGTGACGGCCCGGGCCATCTATACCGAAATGACCCGCCGGGGCGAGGACTTCGTCTATCTCGACGTGCGGCACAAAGATCCGGAGCAGACGCGCCGGCATTTCCCGAACATCTATGAAAAATGCCTCTCGCTCGGCATCGACATCACCCGCGACCTAATCCCCGTCACGCCGGCGGCACACTACTGCTGCGGCGGCGTCAAGGTGGACACCAACGGCGAAACCTCCATCAAACGGCTCTACGCGCTGGGCGAAACCTCCTGCACGGGACTGCACGGCGGCAACCGTCTGGCATCCAACTCACTGATTGAAGCAGTGGTTTACGCTGATGCTGCGGCCAAACATGCTTTGAGTGTGCTCGACCGGTATGATTACAATGAGGACATTCCCGAATGGAACGATGACGGCACCATGAATAATGAAGAACGTGTGCTGATTACACAGAGCATGAAAGAAGTGAACCAAATCATGGAAGCCTATGTGGGTATCGTGCGCAGTAATACGCGCCTGATTCGTGCCTGGAACCGTTTGGACATCCTGTATGAAGAAACCGAACGACTGTTTAAACGCTGCAAGGCATCACGCGAACTGTGTGAATTGCGCAACATGATTAACATCGGATATCTGATTACGCGTCAGGCAATGGAACGCAAAGAAAGCCGCGGCCTGCACTACACGATTGATTATCCGCATGCTAACGCAGAAAATAAATAATAGAATGAAACGAAGCATTTTGACTCTATGCCTGCTGGGACAAGTATTGTTCCTGTGGGCACAGAATCAGTATTATGTGGCTCCCAATGGAAATGACAATCACGACGGAAGTTTTCAGAAACCTTTCCAAACCATTGAACGGGCACAATTGGAAGCTCGAAAAGCTCAGGGAGAAACAACCATCTATTTGCGTAAAGGTATCTATCGGCTGGAACGCCCTTTAATCTTCACCCCCGAAGACGGTGGAAAAGAGAAACCATTATCCATACGTGCCTTCCGCAATGAACAAGTAACGTTATCCGGCGGAAAAGTATTACACCCTGTGTGGAAGCCTTATAAAAAAGGTATCCTGACAGCTGTTCTCCAAGACGACATACGTCACCCGGATATGCTGTTGAGTAACGGAAACATCCGCCACATGGCACGTTATCCCAATTTCGATTCCACAGCAGTGCGTTTCAACGGTACCTCAGCCGATGCCACCGCTCCCCGGAGGGTAAAGAGCTGGAAACATCCCGAAGGAGGATACCTCCATGCCATGCACATAAGCGACTGGGGTGATTTTCACTACCGCATCACCGGTAAAGACAAAGCCGGAAAACTAATGCTGGAAGGCGGATGGCAGAACAACCGCCAATCAGGATTACACGCCAAAAACCGGATGGTGGAAAATATATTCGAAGAATTGGACGCTCCGGGTGAATGGTTCTATCAGGCGGAATCTTCCACCTTATATTATTATCCCATGCCGGACGAAGACGCAAAAACAGCCGTCTTCGA
>ENA-OROD01002083-OROD01002083.1-human-gut-metagenome-genome-assembly--contig:-NODE-2083-length-14855-cov-2.875946_pt1 | contig 14855 bp, 9 predicted proteins | sample MGYA00242123_ERZ509038 | MGnify/ENA primary metagenome ERZ509038 (study PRJEB26280, sample SAMEA2338719) | human gut metagenome | biome: human gut; feature: human-associated habitat; material: faeces... | reverse complement strand
GGGAAACAGCCCGAATCGACGACCCAGCGGCCGCCGGCAGCGTAAAGAGTCTCCGGAATGCCGATCGCGTCGCAACCGGGAAAACGGCGGAAGTACCAATCGACGCACAAACCGGGTTCAGTGTCCCGCGGCTCCAAAGGCCGCGCATAATCCTGCTTCTCATAGCGGACGGTTATCCAGTCGCCCGTACGGCCGTCGGCATGGTAGGGCCGGATGTGCAGCATACAATCGTCGCGGATAACCAGCGGGGCGTCGTAACGCGGCGAGTTTACGGTCGGCACCGAGCCGTCGAGTGTATAGCGCAAAACGGCACCGGGCAGCGGACAGACGACGGCAGTCCGGACCGAATCGGTGAAGACGCTGACAGCATGATAATTCGTCAGCGACGGAATCCGATAGTTGACACCCTCATCATCCAGCCGTCGGCAATAGTCCAGCAGCCGCGACATGAAAGCGTCCTCGTCGAACTTGCCCGGCTCGGTCCACCCTTTCTCGGCCAAAACGAGCAGGCGCGGGTAAAACATATATTCCGCACGGGACCACGTGGGGATTTTTTCGGTCCAGAGGTTGCCCTGCACACCTTTGATCTGTCTTTTCTGCGCATCGGACAGCGAGTCCGGCAGCATATCGAAGCGACAGATGCGCGCGAGCGAGTTTGCGTCCTCTTCCAGCGAGAAATAGAACCACGACTGCGGACAGAGGACGACCTCACAGCCCTGCCGGGTGGCCGCACTCACGGACTGCGGTTCCCACGGCCGCCACCACATGACCGTAGCACCGGGAACGGCTCCGCCTTCCAGTATCTCGTCCCAGCCGATCATGCGGCGTCCGCGGGCTTCGCAAAAGCGCTGCATACGGTGCATGAACCACGCCTGAAGAGCCGCTTCGTCAGGCAGCCCTTCGGCACGCATACGGGTCTGACAGTCGGGACAACGTTTCCAGTTGCTCTTATCGACCTCGTCGCCACCCATGTGAACATATTCATAGGGGAAAAGTTCGAAAAGCTCTTCCCAGACACTTTCGCAGAACGCCAGTGTCCGGTCCTTGCCCACGCACAGCGGCGAAGAGAAGGATTGCCCCCACGAACCGCGTCCGAAACAGGCCAGCCACGGATAGCTGTCGATGGCCTGCAAGCAATGGCCGGGCATGTCGATTTCGGGAATCACGTCGATACCCCGAACCGCGGCATAGGCCACCACCTCGCGGATATCCTTCCGTGTATAATATCCCCCGTAAAGCGTGTCGGCGCCATCGGTCCGCAGCCGCCGGACGGGAAGCAGGAAATCGTCGTTTTGTTCCCGCGCCGCGCGGCCCATGCACAACGTGTCCTGCCGATTGAAAAGCCGCCATGCCCCCTCTTGCGTGAGTTCGGGATAACACGGAATCTCAATCCGCCAGCCCTGATCGTCGGTCAGATGCCAATGAAATTTGTTGAGCTTGAGCCGGGCCATCTGGTCCAGCAGCGTAAAAATCTCCTCTTTGTCGAAAAAGTGCCGGCTCACGTCGAGCATCACGCCGCGCCATCCGAACGCCGGCCGATCGGCGATCTCCGCATAAGGAATCTTCGCTCCGCTTCCGGCTTTCGCTGGCAACAGCTGCCGCAGCGTGGCGATGCCATTGACGACGCCCCGGTAGGAACCGCCCCCGATCCGTACGCCGGCGTGCGTCACCGACAGGCGGTACCCTTCAGGCGGCAAGGCGGCCGAATCGAGTTCCAACACGATATCTCCCCGGTCGCACCGATCTACGGCGACAGTGCCATAAGGCGCCAGCACCTCGTTCACGTAGCCGGCCGCGGCGATGAGAACCGTATCGGCGATGCCCAACTGCAACCGTTCAGGGAGCCGGTAGGTCCCGTCGCCCCATATCGTTTTCTGCGGAGCGGGAATCAGCACGGGCCGTTCATCCGGCGCAGGCCCGGTGCAGGCCATGAGCCACATTCCCACAGCCAACGCAGCATAAATGCGAACAAGTGTCATGCGCCCGGTCACGATCAATTGCCGTTTGCGGCCGTTACACGTCCGTTCCTGCGCAGAGCCAGCGTATCGCCGTACTGAGTCTGCAGGCGCACCAGCTCATCCGTCATTTCCCGCCGGGGCGCAGCATATTCCGGCAGGCCGTAAAGGTTCCGCAGTTCGTGCGGATCTTCCTGCAGGTCGTAAAGCTCCCATTGGTCGATGTCATTGTAGAAGTGGATCAGCTTCCAGCGGTCGTTACGCACGCCGTAATGGCGCCTGACCATGTGTTCGGCCGGATATTCGTAGAAATGGTAGTACAACGAGCGCCGCCAGCCAGCAGGATGTTCGCCCCGCAGCAACGGCAGCAGCGAAACACCCTGTATGTCGTCGGGCACGGCGACTCCGGCCAGTTCGAGGAATGTCGGCGCATAGTCGATATTCTGCACCATTTCGGCGATGTCGCCGCGGACACCGCCCGGCAGACGCATCACCAACGGCGTGCGGAACGACTCCTCGTACATGAAACGCTTGTCAAACCAGCCGTGCTCACCCATGTAGAAACCTTGATCGGAAGTGTAGACCACCAGCGTGTTTTCGGCCAGCCCCGACTCGTCGAGATAATCCAGCAGGCGGCCGACATTGTCATCGAGCGATTTCAGTACTTTCATATAGTCACGCATATAACGCGTGAATTTCCATTGAGCCAGTTCTCGGCCCTGCGGATTGCGGCGGTAGAAATCCTCGATCAGCGACGTATAGAATCGGTCCCACGCCGCCCGCTGTTCGGGATTCATCCGCCCGACAAACGCTTCGTAGGTGCCTTTCAGGCGACTCCGCTTATCGGGCCGCCACATTTTGAGGTCATAGATCAGGTCCATGTCCTTCATAATGCTCATCTCCTGCGCTGCGGCGGCCGGACGCCCCTCGTAATCATCGAAAAAAGTATCGGGAAGCGGAAAGTCCAGCTCTTCGTAAAGCGCCAGATTGCAGGTGTCGGCCATCCAATTGCGGTGCTGGGCCTTATGATGCACCAGCAGGCAGAAAGGTTTCTCCGGATCACGCCCCGAACGCAGCCAATCGAGACTCTTGTCGGTAATAAGGTTGGTTATGTACCCTTCGGAACGCACCGTATCGCCCGTCTGGCGGATAAAATCGGGATTGTAGTAATCGCCCTGTCCGGGAACGATCTCCCAATGGTCGAACCCGGTGGGCAGACTTTCGAGATGCCATTTGCCGACGACGGCCGTTTCGTATCCGGCCTGTTGCAACAGCTTGGGGAAAGTCTGCTGCGTATTGTCAAAGACGCAGGTCGTGTTGTCGTAAAAACCGTTTTTGTGGGAATGCTTGCCCGTAAGCATACAGGCGCGGCTGGGGCCGCTCAAGGAATTGGCGACGAAACTGTTGGTGAAACGCACGCCCTCGACGGCGATGCGGTCGAGATTGGGCGTCGAAGCGTAACGCGTATCGTAACAGCTCATCATTTGCGCCGTATGGTCGTCGGTCATGATATAGAGGATGTTCATCGGACGGGCCGGCGCTTCGGACTGCCGGGCGCATCCCGTCGCAGCGACGGCGGCCAGTCCGCCGAGCAGAAAGAGTCTTTTTTCCATATTCCAGTAGTTTTTATCGCTGAAAAAGCGCAGGGGCGTATTGCAGGGCCCCTGCGCTCCATTAACTCGGTTCTAAATTAGCAAAAAAGAGCGAACGGAACAAGAGTTACATATTGTCCATATCGGGCGCCCATTCCAATCCGGTCGCAGGGCCGTAAGACTGCGGGTCCCACAAGTCGCCGGCACGCGAATATTCGCATTCGGCGGTATTGCCGTTGCCAGTGGCGTCCTCAAACGTGTACCCATGGCCTTCGTTCATCTTCCAGTAGCCCAGCAGGCCTTCGCTCTTGGGATCGACGTTATTCACGTTGTTCTTGAGCTGAGTGGAGGTGCGGGCCACGTTCCACAGGCGCACTTCGCTGAACGAGATGGTCGTATTGCAGTAGCTGGGCTGCGGCAGCAGGGCAAAATACTTGAACGTAACGGTATTGCGCGGAGCCGATTTCTGTACGACCTGCTCGCCATCGAGGTAAAGGCTCGTCGCGGAGCCGTCGAAGACGATGGCCACATGCTGCCACTTCTTCGCCTCGCAGGGCGTCACGGCAGTTTGGCCGGGCTGGGCCATGGTGTTCATCTGCATCCAACGGTTCACCACATCCGAAGTGGTGGACGAAGCCTCGAAGCGGACCCACATACGGTTGTTGATATTTCCCTCGCCGTTGTCGAAACCGACGATCATGTAGTTACGGGCCGTGAACTCCTCTTTGTACATCTTGAACTCGATGGTATAGGCATTGAAGGTGATGGGCGCATCCTTCATGTTCAGCATCACACGGTTCAGTTTGCTGGAGCCTCCGGTCCGGTATTCGCTATTGAAGATCGGAACGGGAATGATCTTCTTTCGCTCGCAGACGATCAGGAAATCGGATGCATCGCCCAACATCTTCATCCCGCCGCTTACGCAGCGCAGCGTCACGGGCAGAGCGTAGACAGAACCCGAATCATCCATCTCTTCGGAGAAGGGCAGGATGTCGATTTGTGCAGGCGCGGCAGCCACTTCGCCGGCCGGAACTATGACAGGATCGGCAGGCAGTTCAAAACAGGTTTCCGGCAACTGTACGTATGAAGTTCCGTTAAGTGCATTATAACGCTCCAGCACGTCGGGATTCATCTCGAAGCGGAAAGCGGTCTCTGTATCGCCCTTGCCGCCCAGACGAACGGTAAGCGAAGTCTTACCGCCGTCATCCTCGACCTTGACGGTCGTACTCGACGCTTTCTGAGCCTCTTTGATATAGGCGGCATTGTCGAGCGCACCGAGATCGGCATTGTCGCAGCCGGTAACGAGCCCGGTCAGCAGCGCACCTGCGAATAAGGCCCGGCAGGTGCGGATATTCAGCATATTTTTCATAATCTCATTCGGTTTTATTATTGCTGGTCGTCAGCTTCCGTTCCGCCCTTTTCCAACTTGTCCATGGCGTTGATGGCGGCACGGAAATATTTGTAACAGTCATTCTTGAAGTCGTTCTGCATCTGGTAAGCGCCGATGCCGCCCTTGCGAAATCCGTTGGCCGGCTGCCAGAGCGCCATGGCCTGCAGCGAATTGGTGTAGGTCCCGTCCGGAAGGCGACAGCTCGTTCCACCGTATTTCCACATCGCCTCGGGTTCGAAATTCTCGGTAACAAGAGTGCGGTTGGTGATGGTCTCCTCGTCGATTATGTCACCGAAGGCGTTGACCAGCCCGGCCAAACGGTAGGAATCCAGCGAAGACTGGGCTGTCAAAGCGTATGTCTGCAGAATATAGTAATCAAAGCATTCGATTGTCTCCTTAGGCATCGACGACACCAGTCCGTCAACGATCAGCAGTTTGCCGCTTCCCGATTTCGGACCGAGACGTTTGGAGCATTCATCGACGAACCACGTCGTACGCTGCGAGGGGGAGGTGCCGGCATAGATATCGCCCTGCTGGGACTGATTCATCACGATATTGCCGTTGTGGTAAGACCCCAAACCGGGTTCATAGTCGAGGTCGAGACCCGTATAGCCGTACTTGAGCACCTCGTCGACCAACCCGTTGGCGTATTTGCGGATGGCCGCCTCGATCTGGGCGGCATCTGCATCGTCCGTCCAGCCCCAATACTCGCGCATCAGGCGCACCTGCTCCCATGTATCCTCGACACCGGCGGTCACCTCTTCGGGCGTCGCCTTGGCGCCGACGTTGGTCAGCAGGATGGTCACGACCACGTCGGTACCTTTCAGCTTCTTGACCTGAACAACCTCTTCCATCTGTTCGGGCGTAAGGGAAAAAGTCGCCCAGTTGGCCACCAGCGAAACGCTGTCGGGAATCCCCATCAGGCTGGTCGCCGTCGTGGCCCCCGTGGGGTCCCAGCCGCCGAACCAACCGAAGGCGATGGGATGGCTCTTGTCGGCTTTCCATGCACGCAGGTTCTCGTAATAGGATGCGGGCTTGTGCTGCGTGAAGTCCCGCGCTTCGGGTTCGGTCCAGTCGCTGCACGAGACAAAGGCCCCGGCCGCGAGGACCGCTATCATCAGGGAAATTATCTTCTTTTTCATATCACACTTGGTATTTTCATTTTAAGGTCTTATTTCTTCGCCCACCACACATCGGTGCCGTGCAGGTCACTGCCGCCGAGCAATTCGACGCCCCTGAGTACGTTCTCGCGGTTGTTGTCGTACTCCGACTGGGGATAGTGCAGGCGGCGCATTCCCTTGCTGCTGTCTACATTGCCCCACATGCCGCCGCTCAGGTTGTTGACCACCTGCAACAGGCGGGGATAGCCCGTCCGGCGCACGTCAGCCCATGCTTCGTGGCCGATCATATGGTTGGCGATCCATTTCTGGGTGATGATGCGCTCCAGTTCGTTGCCGTCGTCAGCCCATTTGACCGATACGGCCGTACCGAAATCCGAAACGTTATGCTTGTTGCGCGGATCCGCATAGGAGAGCGCGGGAGCCGTTTCGGAAGCGATATAAGTCTCGTACGAAGAGCCGTTTCCCCAAAGTTCGAGCGAGGTTTTGACCCCCGTGTTATAGAGGTTTTCGGCCGTGTCGCCCATCGTCCAGCCCAGCAGAGCGCCCTCGGCGCGCAGGAACCAGCTTTCCGAAGCGTACATCACCGGCACGGGGTCCTTTTCGGCGAAGAGCGGATAAGAGTAGGTCGCATAGTCGGTCGGCGTCACATTCTGAATGCCCGCACGCACACCGACGTAGATCCCGTCGTAGCCCGACTTCGAAAAATAGGAAGCCCGGCGCGGATCCTCGTAGGCGTTCATGTACATCACGATGCTGGCGTTCGACCGCAGGTCCTGCCAAGAGGTGCTCGTCGCTTGCGTGTAGAACGGATTCTGACGGGAATCGGACGAGAAGCTCAGGTTCTCGGCATTGGCGTCTATCAGACCGTATGTCGCCATATCGCGCACAGCCTCTTCGGCGATGCGGCGCGCTTCCGGCTCCACACCGCTCATGCGAATGGCCATCCGCAGTTTGAGCGTATTGGCGAAGCTCACCCACAGCCGCGAATCGCCCTTGAAAGAGCTGATATCGAAATCGCGCATCAGAATGCCGTCACCGGCCGACGCGAACGTGTAGAGCGTCTCCATCGCCGCATCCAGATCGTCGATCATCGCCATGTAGACATCGCGCTGGCTGTCGTAAGGCACCGAGAAGGTGCCGTTCTGCATCTTCGAATAGGGAATCGGACCGTAGGCGTCGGTCACGCGCAGCATGGCCGCCACGCGCAGGATACGGGCCAGCTGGTAAACGGGACCCTCGCCGCCGGTCTGGGTCTCGACCTTGAAGTAATTGCCGTAGAAATTGGCGAATGTCTGCTCGAAAATATAGTCGTTGAATTTGTCCGACGGATTGTAGGTAGCGATGTTCTGTCCTTGGTAGGACTTCACGGCAGAGGTGTAACCGCCCAGTTCGTCGGCCACAAGCACGTCGTGCATCTGCGAAGCATTGACCTGAAAATGGGTGACGAACTCCATCATCGCGGGAAAAAGAATGCCCACGCCGACGTTGTCGCCATTCAGGTCGTCGTCCGACGGGCGGAAAGGTTTGGTATTGTAATCTTCGAAATTACCGGTGCAGGCCGCGGCGGCGAGCATGGCCACACAAGCCGCAAAACGGCCGAATCGACGAATTATAGTGTTTGCTTTCATCTTGGTCAGGATTTTAGAATTGTAACTTCACGGTAAATCCGATGTTCCGTAAGCTGGGCAGCATGAAGTAGTCCACGCCCTGCAGGAAGTTGTCGGCCGTCGAGGGCGTCAGTTCGGGGTCGAACGGAGCCTTGTTGTAAATCATCCACAGATTGCGGCCCACGAGAGAAACGGTCATTGCCATCTTCTGACGGAACCAGCGCTTGGGCAGCGTATAGGCCAGCGACAGCTCCTGCATACGTACGTTGGTCGCATCGTAAATGTAGTATGCGCCGGCACCCGTGCCGGCACCGATGGTCTGATAGTAATTCTGAGCGTCGACCATGCCGTTGTTTATCCGCACGCCGCCGGCCTCACGGGCTGCCGCCGAACGTTCCGAAACGCCGTAGTAATCGAGGAACGCCTCGGTATTCGAAACGACAGAACCGCCCAGACGGGCCGCGAACATCACATTCAGGTTCAGTCCCTTCCATGCGAAGCTGTTGCTCCAGCCGATATTGCCCTTGGGCAGCAGGCTGGCGACCTTGCGGCGCTCGGTGGTGGTCAGTTCTACCTTGTTGGTCTGCGGATCGACATAAATGTTTCCGTTGAGGTCGGTGCGCAGTTCGCGGTTGATGTAAAGGTCGCCCATCGTGCCGCCTTCGTAGAGGATGACCTGCGGCGAACCGGCGTCGCCGAGGGTCGCCTTCTCCAGATAGGGCATATCGATAGGCTGTCCGTCGACGGGGCTGATGACGCCGTTGGCGAGCCTGATGATCTTGTTGCGGTTCATCGTGTAGGTCACGCTCGTGTTCCATGTGAAGTCTCGCCACGTATTATGGTAGTTCAGCAGCATTTCGAGACCCGAATTGCGGACCTGACCGGCCTGCACGAGTACCGACGAATAACCCGACGTGGACGAAGGGGTCGATTCGAAGGTCTGGTTGAAGGTATCCGAGCGGTACCATGTAGCGTCGAAGTTGAGCTTGCCGCCGAAGAAACGGGCATTGAGACCTACTTCCCACGACTTGGTCTTCTCCGGCTTGAGGTTCTCGTTGGGGAAGCGGTGAAGCGAGTCCCACTCGTGCGTCTGTCCCTTGTAATCATAGTAGGGTTTGGTCAGGTAGGCCGCATAGGAAGAGCCTACGGCCGAATAGGAACCGCGCACCTTGAGGAAGGAGAACCATTCCGGCATATCGACCATCTCGGAAACGACGGCCGAAAGTCCGACCGAAGGATAGAAGAACGACTTGTATTTCGAGAAGGCGAGAGCCGATTCCCAGTCGTTGCGGCCGGTGACGGTCAGGTAAAGCATACTCTTCCACGCCAGCTCGACGTTGGCGAAGATGCTCTGCGACTGAATGTGCGAACCGTCCTCACGCTCCTTGTAGTTGGTGGTCGATATATTGGTAATCGAGAAGAAGTTGGGAATCTTGCGCAGGTCGCCACCCCAGCCCATGAAATCCATGCGGACGTCCTTGAGCGACGCACCGACATTGGCGCTCAGGTGGTAGTCCCCGGCGAAGGTAAGATCGATGTTGGCGATGGCATCGGCATAGATCTGACGGTCGTTACGCTTGATGATCGAATACATACCCTTCTCGCCTGCGAAGTTGGTGTCGGTGCCGGCATAGCGCTTCTCGGTAATGTCCATATCGGCGTTATCGACCTTGACGCGGCCCGTCACGTCGAGCCAATCGGTTACGTCGTACTTGAGGTTGGCACTGAGCATATAACGACGCTTTTTAGTCTGGTTGATCATCTTATTCATGATCCAGTAGGGGTTCTGGAACGACATGTCGCCCGAACCGTAATCCCATGCCTGCGTATAGAGGTTGCGCGATTCGTCCCAACGCTGGTAGAGACGCACGTTGTCAAAGTCGTCGCCGCGCGGAAAGAGATAGAGCGCCGGCAGCGGGTTGAAGTATTTGCCCGCTGCGATCATGTTCTTGTTGTCCTGCAGGATGTAGCTCGCACTCAGATCGACGGTCAGCTTGTCTTTGAGGAACTTGGTGACGTCGCGGAACGTGAAGTTGTAGCGGTTGTAGCCGCTGTTGGGCAGGATGTTGCGGGCATTGGTCGTCGCGGCCGAAAAATAGGTCTGGTGCTTCTGCGTACCCGTCGAGAAGGTCAGGGAGTTGTTGACGTTCGACCCCGTGTTGAAGAATCCTTCGGGATCAAAGCGGCGCAAGGTTTTGTCGCCCCAGCTCTGGTAGGACCCGGAAACATTGCCGTAGGTATTCTGGAAGCGGGGCATCACGAAAGGCGACGAGAAGGTGGTGTTGTTGGAGAAGGTCACCGACGTTTTGTCGGCCTGTCCCTTCTTGGTGTTGATGAGCACCACGCCGTTGGCAGCGTCCGAACCGTAGAGAGCCGCGGCTGAAGGGCCGGTCAGTACCGAAATCGACTCGATGTCGTCGGGGTTGATGTCCGCCACGCCGTCCGACCCCATGTAATTGCCCTGCAGGCCGTCGTCATTCGAGCCGAAGCTGACGTTCGACATCGGAATACCGTCGATCACATAGAGGGCGTTGTTGTCCTTGTAGAGCGATTTGGCACCGCGCATTACCACGCGGGCCGCGCCGCCGACGCCCGCCGCCGAGGAGTTGATCTGCACACCGGCGACCTTGCCGTTGAGGGCATTCATGAAGTTGGCGTCCTTAACCGTAACGATGTCCTCGGATTTCACCTGCTGGACGTTGTACGAGAGCGCCTTTTCCTGACGTTTGATACCGAGGGCCGTCACCACCACGTTATCCAGCGCGACGGCCGATTCGACCATCGTGATACGGAAATCGGCGCGGCTTCCCACAGCGATCTCCTGCGGTTCGCAGCCCAAATAATTGACCACGAGCACCGGGTCCTTCACCGAAGCGGGAATCTGCAGTCCGAAACTGCCGTCGACATTGGTGCTGATACCGATCGTCGTACCTTTGATAACGACCGACGCGCCGATAATGGGTTGTCCGTGTGCATCGAGCACCACACCCGCGACATTGCGCAGGGATGAGGATGCCGCCGCATCCGCCGAACGCTTCGAAAGAATGATGTTCGAACTGTTGATCTCATACGTCAGATCGGTGCCTGCGAGCATTTGCGCGAGAGCCTCGGCAACCGGCTGTTCGCGCACCTGCACGCTGGCCGTGCGGTCAACGCTGATATTCTTGTCGTAAATAAACAGAAATTTGGTTTGTTTTTCGATCTCATCCATTATCTGCGTCATTTTCACCTGTTGCATATCAATAGTCACACGGCCTGCCTGCGCCCGGACGGTCCCGGCGGCAAGGCACAAAAACGCAGCAAAAAGGGAGATTATCAGGTTCTTTGATTGCCTGATACTTTTTTTCTTCATATCTTTGTAGATTAAAGGATAATAGTTTTGGTTAGTCGCAAATCATGCGAGAGACCGTTGTCCTTTCCGCCCGGAACTGCTCCAACAGTTTCGGGCTTCCTTTTCCGGGATAACGGCAAAAGACAAAATGCGGGATTATCTCATAGGCAGGCAAAGTTTTAAAGTTATACGTTCGGTCAGTATATGGTTATCGTGCTGGTTTCTTGGTCGTATGCGTAGTGGAAAGAACAACTGCGCTGCAGGATGCGCAGGGCGTGTTCGATGCCGTCCGAAATGCGGATCTTACCCATCGCTTCAATATCGGGCATACGGTCGAGCTTCACATCGAAACGCACGCCGTAACAGTGTTCGAACCGGTGGAGTATATCTGCAAAACTGCGGCCGCTCACCGAAATAAGGCCCTCGGCCCAGAGATATTCGTTGGGATCGTCCGACGTACGGAGCGACAGTTGCCCGCCGCTCAACTGCACTTTTTCGTGGGGTTTGAGCACGACCTGCTGCTGCGGGTCGGCAAGGGAACTCACCCGGACGCTGCCGCGCATGAGCGCCGTAGAGAATACATCGTGCCGCTCGTCAGCATTGACGTTGAAGCGCGTGCCGAGCACCTCAACCTTACAGGCGAACGTCTCAACCACGAACGGCCGGCGGGTGTCACGGCTGACATCGAACAGCGCCTCGCCCGAAAGCCGTACCTGCCGGGAATTTCCTGCGAAAAGCGACGGATATTCGATCTCGGCCCCCGAATTGAGCCACACATTGGTACCGTCCTGCAGCGTGAGATTGATGCTGTCCTTCGGGCGCAGCCACGCGGGTCATAAGATTCGCCCAGCTCCGCTCCTTATAGGAAACATATCCCCAACCGATGCCGACGGCCAATATAACGACGGCCGCCGCCTGTACGGCATACCTCGTTACACGGCGCCAATTCAGCAGACGGCCGCGCGCGGCCTTTTCCTCCGGAGCGAACAGCAGCAATGCATTGTACATTCCGCGTTCGCGGTCGAAGATACGCCGGTTTTCCTGATCGGCATCGAGCCACTCCATCAGACGCCGCTGTTCGTCGGAGGTGGCTTCGCCTTTATAAAAACGATATAAGGTTTCTTTTTCCATATTACGACACGCCCGTTCCGGGGCTTTACATTAATAAAGCACCCCGGCGGCCCGGTTTCCCGGAAAAAAGAACATTTTTTTTGATTTTATCGCAGAATGCGCTCCAGAACGCCTGCGGCAAGCACCAGTGGCAGGTAATCACGCAGGACTTCGCGCAGTTTTCCGAGCGCTTTCTCAAGCTCGGTCTCCACACGGCGCTCGGTGATCCCGCACTCGGCCGCGATTTCGCGGTAGGACTTGCCGTGGATGCGCCGGGCCGTAAAAACCTGCCGCGTCAGTTCCGGCATTTCAGCCATGCAATCACGCACCAGTTTCTCGATCTCGCCGGCAAAAAGGTGTTGAGGATCACAAAGCTCCAGCGAGCGGATATTCTCGCTCACCACGCGACGCTGAAGGTCCCCCACTTCGTTGTGGACCCGCATCCGCACCTGCAGGGCCCGCAGGTAATTCAGGCATTTGTGGCGTATGGTCGTGAGGATATAGGCCGCGGCATTGCAGTCCGCATCGAGCCGGGAGCGGTTTTCCCAATAGTAGATGAAAGCATCCGTGACGACATCCTCGGCGATGAGCCGGTCCTGCACATATCCGACGGCAAAACTTTCGAAACGGGCTTTGTAGCGTTTATAAAGCTCGCCGAACTCGGCCTCCTTATGCAGGGGGGGGGTAATGACGTTGCGGTCTTTCATCGTGGGATTGCAAAATTCAATGGAGTAAAAATAGCTTATTATTTTCAGACTAGAAAACCCGGTTCCGAAAAAGTTGCCCCCAAGAATCTCCGCCGGCCCCCTCCCCGACTGGATAAAGCGGCACGGAAGGTTCCTGATTTCCGCCTGAAATCGCTGAATGGCATGCGTCCGTCCCCTTCCCCGTCCCACTCTTATATATATGATAACCGCTTCCGGTTCGTCCGGCGAAAAAAAGCTGCGGCAATCCGCAGTCAACTGCAAAATACCGGCTATAGGCCCGGATTCTGCCGATGAAAAAACGCTGCGGCCGGAATACCGGAGAAAACGATATGCGGCTGCAGAGGGAAGCCTAGATCTGTAAAAAATTTGCGAACCGGAACAAAATAATTAAATTTGTAATTACCCTTATGCGATCTAAGGGCCGATCCATGACAAAAAAAAGTGCACAAATAGCGTTCGACGACGTTCTCCGGCAAGTCACCGAAGGGAACGAAGAGGCATTCCAGCAACTCTACCTGCACTATCACGACCGGCTTTTCCAATTCGCACGCATGTATCTGCACCAGCAGCAGGCGGCCGAAGACGTCGTTGCCGATCTCTTTTTTCAACTGTGGAAAAGCCGCGGAATGCTCGGCGGCATCGAAAACTTCAATGCCTATATCTACCGCGCCGTGCGCAACAGTTGTACCAACTACCTGCTGAGCGGCTACCGGAACCGTATGTCCGGCTTTACACAGGTACAACTGCAGGTCAGCATCGATCCTGCGGTCCCGGCGGACGAGGCGGTTGACTTCCAACTGCTGAACAGCGCGCTGACCGACGCTGTGGAACAGCTCCCCGAACGCTGCCGCATCATCTTCAAGCTGGCCAAGGAGGACGGCACCAGCGATTTCCCCGTGACCGGCACCAGCGATGCACTGCCCGTTGAGGCGCAGCTGAAGCTCATCCGTGCGCTGCCGCCCCAAGCACCGTCGAAGGACAGCTAGCCATCGCCATGCGCCGTCTGAAGGCTGCCGCAGCCCCTTTCCTGAAAAAAATCTGAAAAAATCGCAAATCGGCTTAGTGGTTTCTCAGGTCCGTCTTGTCTTATTTGTAAACGGACAATAGACGGAACCCAATGACTGATTCGAAACATACGAACGACAACAATTCATTATTCACCCGTATTCAGGTAAAAAGTCCTTGTGCAGACGAGCGTTACAGCGCAGGGAATTCCTTCACGCGCCTGATGACGCGCATCCACGCCGACGCAGTCAATAAGGCTCGGCCGGAGCGCAACTACACCAAAGCCTACCGCATCTGGCTGGCCGCGGCATCGCTCATGATCGTTTTCCTCACTTCCGGCTGGCTGGCGACCGCCCTGCGTCCCGCACCCGAAATGCTCATCCGCAACAACGCATGGGAAAAGGTGGAGAACCTGACGCTTGCCGACGGCACGCAGCTTACGCTCAACCGCGGCGCACAACTGATCTATCCCGAAAAATTCGCCGGCCGGACCCGCGAGATATTCCTGTCGGGAGAAGCCTATTTCGACGTGGCACACGACAAAAAACATCCTTTTATCGTTCGGGCCGGGGATCTGAAGATCAAGGTGCTGGGTACGAAATTCAATATCGAGGCCTACCCCGATTCGGAGACCATCACCACCACGCTGCTGGAGGGTTCCGTCGAAGTGGAGAGCCGGCTCAGCCGAGAGTGTATCCGCATGGTTCCCAGCCAGCAGCTCTCGTATGATATTCAGAGCGGCGAAATGAAACTCAGCACGATCTCCGACTCGAAAGAGCCCGTACGCTGGAAAGACAACGTCTGGGTGCTGCACCAGACGCCGTTCACACAAGTATGCCACCGGCTGGAACAGATGTTCAATGTCAAGATCGTGATTATGAACGACAAGTTCATCGGGAAGAAATTTACCGGAGAGTTCCGTTTCGGGGATTCGCTGGAATCGATCCTCGAAGTCATCCGAATAACCACACCGTTCACTTACGAACGCGAGGAGGATACGATCATCCTCAAATAAAAACCGAACCTACTGCAAACAA
>ENA-OROD01002081-OROD01002081.1-human-gut-metagenome-genome-assembly--contig:-NODE-2081-length-14875-cov-17.275439_pt1 | contig 14875 bp, 12 predicted proteins | sample MGYA00242123_ERZ509038 | MGnify/ENA primary metagenome ERZ509038 (study PRJEB26280, sample SAMEA2338719) | human gut metagenome | biome: human gut; feature: human-associated habitat; material: faeces... | reverse complement strand
CAGCGCGGGCGTGACCTCTGCCTGCTGCATCACCAGCTCCAGCTTGCGCAGCGGACGCTCGTCGGCAGTGCCGCGCGCGGCATCCACCTGCGCGGCGTAGTAGCGCCGCAGGATCTCCATGCGCGACGCCTGGCGGCAGACGTCGTCGTCAATGATGCAGTTGCCCGCCATGTTTACGCCCATGTCGGTGGGGGACTGGTAGGGGCATTTGCCGGAGATGCGCTCGAAGATCGCGCGCAGAACGGGGAAGATCTCCACGTCGCGGTTATAGTTGACGGTCGTTTTGCCGTAGGCCTCGAGGTGGAACGGGTCGATCATGTTCACATCGTCAAGGTCGGCGGTCGCCGCTTCATAGGCGAGGTTCACCGGGTGCTTGAGCGGCAGGTTCCAGATGGGGAAGGTCTCGAACTTGGCGTAGCCCGCGCTCACGCCGTGCTTGTGCTCGTGGTAAAGCTGGGAAAGGCAGGTGGCCATCTTGCCGCTGCCGGGACCGGGCGCGGTGACAACAATGAGCGAATGCGTGGTTTCGATATAGTCGTTGCGGCCGAAGCCGTCGTCGCTCACGATGTGCGCCACGTCGGAGGGATAGCCTGCAATGGGGTAGTGGCGGTAATTGCGCACGCCCAGTGCGTTGAGCCGCTTGATAAAGGCGTCCGCCGCGCTTTGCCCGGCGTATTGCGTGATGCACACGCCGCCGACATACAGCCCCAGCGAACGGAAAGCGTCGATCAGGCGGAGGCAGTCGTCATCGTAGGTAATGCCGAGGTCGCCGCGCACCTTGTTCTTTTCAATGTCGCCGGCGTTGACGGCGATGACGATCTCCACATCGTCGCGCAGCTGCTGGAGCATGCGGATCTTGCTGTCGGGCTGGAAGCCGGGCAGTACGCGCGAGGCGTGGTAATCGTCGAACAGCTTACCGCCGAATTCCAGATACAGCTTGCCGCCGAACTGGCCGATCCGCTCGCGGATGTGCGCAGACTGCATGGAAAGATATCTGTCATTATCAAAGCCGGTTTTGCCCATTGGAGTGCCTCCCTGTTCTCACAACACAAATATGGGTTTATTATATAGAAACAGCGTGCGCTTGACAAGAAAAGCACGCGCCGAAATTTGACTGAAAAAGCGGGAAGAATTTCTGCTATTTTCCCTCTTTACTTTTCGGCGCACACGGCGTATGCTATAAATAGTCACCCTTGTACGCAAATTTTGCGCTTCTTTGCAAAAAGGGCTTGACAACGCAGGGGGGAGTATAGTAATATATTACTGTTCGGTTCGCGCGGTTAGCTCAGCTGGTAGAGCACATGCTTGACGTGCATGGGGTCACAGGTTCGAGTCCTGTACCGCGCACCAGAGAAAAACCTTGAAGCTTCAATGGCTTCAAGGTTTTTTATTGCCCTGAGGTGCCATTTACCCTTTATCGTACCCTTTATAAATTGAGAACATTTGTAATAAAGCCTTCCATACGCTGCGCGCTGACCGAGCGCATATCGTCTGTGAAATGACCGTAGACATCAAGGGTGAAAGCGGCGGTCGCGTGACCGAGATTGCTCTGCACGGTTTTGATGTCATCACCGGCGCGGATGCAGTTCACGGCGTAGGTATGACGAAGATCGTGTATCCTTGCGTCGGGAAGGCCGATGCGTTTCACGATACGCTTGAAGCTGTCGAAGATCGCACGGTAGGAAACATAGCGTCCAAACTCATTGGTGAACACCAAACCGCTGTCCTCCCACGCCGGACCTGCCATTAACCGCTGCTCGGCTTGCTGCACCTTCTGCGCTTGCAGCAGCTTCATCACATACGGCGCGGGTGTGATGGTACGGCTCTTGTTGTTCTTCGGCGGGGAGAAGTAATAAGTCCCACCCTTTCGCTGGCTTCTACGGAGCTGCTTATTGACGAGAATCGTACCCTTTTCAAAATCAACACAGTCCCACATCAGACCGAGCAATTCACCCTCGCGCAAGCCAGTGAAGAGATCGATGGTGAGCGGAATTTCATACTTGCTGCCTTTCAGGAGATTCAAAAGCTGAGCGGTCTGTTGGTCGGTCAGCGGATGAATCTCTTTTTTGACGATTTTGGGCAGAACACATGCTGTCGTTGGATTGTAGCGAATGTAGTTGAGAAGAACAGCCTGTTGGAGCGCCTTGTGCAGCACACCGTGAATGTTCTTGATGGTTTTAGCACTTAGGGCAGGTTGTCCGTCGTGTTCCTGCGAGAGTGAGTTATAGAGGCGTTGAACCGTATGAGCCTTTAGTGTTTCAAGCGGAATATTACCGAGCGCAGGCCGCAGATATAGCTTAGCTTGTCGTTCATAGAGATACGCCGTGGAATCCTTGACGCCGATCTGATAGTCTTTCAACCAAATATCAAGCCATTCATTCACGGTCATTTTGCAAGGCTCCTGATATGTTCCGCTGTCGATCTCCGCGGTGATCGCGGTGAGCTTTTGCCTTACCTCCTTCTGCGTCTTGCCATAGACGGATTTTTGAATCTGCTTTCCCGTTCCGGGGTCAATGCCGAGGGTATAGCGCGCCTCCCAGCGCCCATCAGGACGCTGACGGATCGTGCCGCCGCCCTTGGCTCCTTTTGTCTTTCGTGTTGCCAATGAAACCTCCTGTTCTTCTGAGATCATAAAACGGCCAGTCAGTCCGTTGTTTTATCGCTGTTTGTCTCTGTCGAGCCACGCCACAAAGTCCTCAAGGGACAGCTTACCACTGGTACATAGGTCGCGCTTCTTTCGCGCTTCCTTCGACCATGCGGTGAACTCTGCCTTGGTCATCGTTCCGTATCGCACACGGGCATTGTGGGCCTTGTAGGAGCGCGTAAACTCCCTTGTGGCAGGATTCTTCATCTGCCTGCTCTGATACTGCACCACCGCTCCCATTTGTCGGCAGGTCTTTTCCGAACCTTCCATCAGCCGCGTGCAGTAGTCCTGCGTGATGTTGCCGGTCACTACGAAATACCTGCCGCAGTTTTTGCACTTGTGGATCGGGAGCGGCAGGCGGAGACAGTACGCCTTCAAATAGTTGTAGAGGTCGCGCACACTATTGGGATAGAGCACCTCGCGCAGCGCTGTCCTGATCCCGCGCTCCCGCAGTATCTCCACGCTGTAATGGTAGGCGCTGTCATACGCCGGACTATCCAGCATGACCTCCTCGGTGGCAAGCTCGCCGTACCTCATATCGTCGAAGCGGAGCAATGCATCGTAGTGCGCCTCACGGTATCTCTCTGCCGTGGAGTAGTCCGGCTGATAGCGGTCATCCAGGCATCGTTCAATCAGCGCCTTTGCATCACGGACGATGGCTTTAAAATCGTTGGCGAATGAAAGGACAATCGCTGCGTCAGCATCTTGACCGTGTGCGTATGTGGATTCCAGCTCGCTCAGCTCCTTTACGAGCAGCCCAAAAAACGGATGCACTTCGCAAAGCGGCATCGACAGCTCCAGCAGCTTTCTCCATGCAGCTTCGTCCTTTTCCGCTCGTACCAGCTTGTTAATCTCAGAAAGGACGCAGTATGTGTCATAGAAGTCTGTATCATAAAGGTCGATGAGACATTGACCGAGGTCCTGCGTTTGATCGAGATAGGTCATGCGGCGGCCTAATGTTTTGTCATACAGCGCAAAGTGTTCTTTTCGTTCCGGCGTAATGTAATACCGGAACTCTATGTGTTCGGGAAAGACCATAGCTGCCCTCCTGTTAGATATATCAAAATAGATGTCGGAAATTATCTATTGACTTTTTCGTATCAACATTATACAATCACACCACGATAGTTACATTCTGCATTATAATCTTTATAGTCCATAATGTCAACTAAAATTTTCAAAGGAGGCCTTACATGAACAACAACTACGAAAATCTGCCCGCGGTGCTGAACGCCAATCAGCTCGCGGCGGCGCTGGGCATCTCCCGCGCAGGAGCATACCAGCTCCTTAACACGGGGACGTTCCCCACGCTGCGTATCGGCAAGCGGCTGCTTGTGCCGAAGGACAAGCTCATCGACTGGATCGAGCAGAACACGGGAGGTGGGAATGCGAATTGAAAAAGAAACGACTGCCCCGATTCCATCTGTTGCACCAGATGAGGAGCAGCCGTCTGCGCTTGCACGCACAGACAGTATAACAGACATTGAAGAAACGCACAAGCAGTTTGGAAAGATCCAGATCATGACCATGCCGGAGCTGATGGAAACACGCTTTCGTGTCCGTCCGGCGGTCATCGACGGACTGCTGCCGGCGGGGACTTACCTCCTCGCCGGTGCGCCGAAGATCGGCAAGTCCTTTCTCGTCTTGCAGATAGCCTATCAGGTGAGCATGGGAGAGCCGTTTCTCGGCTTTTCTTCCCGGCAGGGTACGGTTTTGTATCTTGCCTTAGAAGATACCTACGAGCGATTGCAGAAGCGTCTAGCGCAGATGACGGAGCAGGACAGCGAGCACCTGGTCCTCTCCGTTTTCTCTGAAACGCTGGACGAAGGATTGCTTGAGCGCCTAACCGACTTTTGGGGAGAGCACGCGGACACGGTGCTTGTTATCATCGACACCTTGCAGCGGGTGCGAGGCCGGACACCGGACAACGGCAGCTATGCCGCCGATTATGATACGCTGGCAAGGCTGAAAGAGTTTTCCGATACCTTTGGCGTCACCGTGCTGGTCGTTCATCACACGCGCAAGGAGGGCGCGGAGGATGTGTTCAACACCATCTCCGGCACCAATGGCTTGATGGGCGCGGCAGACGGCGCACTGATTCTATACAAAGACAAGCGCACCGCTTCGGATGCTGTTTTAGAGGCGGTAGGACGCGACCAGCAACAGCTTCGATTGCACATCTCTTTTGATGCCGCACATCTTCACTGGGAGCTGATCGAGGTGGAGACGGGACGGTTCAAGGAACCGCCGAACCCGCTGGTCGAGCTTGTTTCTCGGCTGGTGAATGAAGAAGATCCATCATGGAGCGGTACGGCGACGGAACTCGCGCGATGTCTTTCCGAGATGGACAGCAGCCGGAGCTTTACGCCGAACTGGATTGTGCGGACGCTGAATGTGCAGCAGGAAAATTTGTTGCGCAAATATGGTGTCCGCTACGTTTCCTACCGCACGAAAGAGGGCAAAGCGCTTTCGCTGCGGTGGGACGGTGTACGGTAATGTACGGTATGTACGGTAAAAATGGGAGTGGGGGTATCCCCTCAAAATACCGTACATTATCGGACATACCGTACACCGATAAGGTCATTTTCCGTGCCGTGAGGCGGCGGGAAATGACAGCTTGAGGGAGTCCAGAGGGAACGGCTGGCACACGGACTTTGGTACAAAGTCTAGTGTGTTATACCCATCACGACGGGGGACGGGAAAACTGCGCGGGGACGCCGCTCCCCGCGCAGTTTTGACCGGGCCGAAAAAGAAGAACGACAGATGACGGTATCGTCATCTGTCGGGCGCACTTTTTCAGAAAGTCGTGATGGGGATTCTACGCTCCCTCGTCCCCAAAACGATAACAGGAGGAACAACGATGGCTTACGCCATTTTACGATTTGCAAAGCGAAAGGGCGGTGCTGCCAAGGCCATTGCTGCCCACAATGAGCGGACAAAGGAAGCATACGCCAGTAATCCGGACATTGACAAAAGCCGCACCGTGCAGAACTATCATTTGATCGCGCCGCGTTGGAGCTACGGGCAGGAGATCCGACACCGTATCAGCATGGCGGGCTGCCGGGTGCGCAGGGACAGCGTGAAATTTGTGGAGACTTTGATCACAACCAGCCCGGAGTTTGCAAAAGCACATGAATCAGAAATGCCGGAGTATTTTGAGCGGGCGCTCGGCTTTCTCAAGGAGCGCGTGGGCGAGGAGAATATCTTTTCCGCCGTGGTACACATGGACGAGAGGACGCCGCACATGCACTTATGTTTCGTGCCGCTGACGAAAGACAAGCGGTTGTCTGCAAAAGAAATTCTCGGCAACAAGAAAAATATGATCCGCTGGCAGGACGATTTCTACGCCTGCATGGCGGAGCGGTGGCCAGAGCTGGAGCGCGGCGCGCCCGCCGTTGAAACCAAGCGCAGACATCTGACGCCTCGGTGGTACAAGAAAGTGACCGCAATGGATGCCAAGCTGGAGAAGCTGGAAACGGCCTTGAATGGTATCAATGTGCTGAACGCGGGCAAGAAGCGCGAGGAGGCGGTTGCGCTGCTGGCGCAGTTACTGCCGGAGGTAGAGTCCTTTCAGGCAGAAATTCAGTGGATGCAGCAGGCCGTGTTACAATCGCTCTCCATGCAGCGATGCAGCGTCGAGGAAAACGAAACGCTAAAGGACGAGCTGGCCGCCGAGCGACGCAAGAGCGCCGAGCAGCGCGCAAAGCTCACTGTGCTGGAAGAGCGTTACAAGCGGACGGAAAAGCTGCTGAAGCAGTTGCCGCTAGAGATAACGAAGCAGATTGAGATATGTGCAAATCGCATAGATCGCATAGAGAGGTGAGAGATAATTTCGAATTTGCTATTCGAACTACACAAGATACGCTCCGCGTAGCGCGACTTGTGAGCTTAATTTTGCATTCATCAAATTAGGCCTGGACTTTTCTTGGCTGATGCGTTAAAATATGCTTGTCTCATATTAAAAAAAGAAGTCGAGAAAATTCTAAAAAGGCCTGGACTTTTTCGCGATTTGGCGTTATAGTGTTACAGATGACTGTTGTGGAGGGCTCGATATGCCAACCTTTATAGATATGTTTGCTGGTGCTGGAGGCTTTAGTGAAGGATTTTTACAAGCCGAAGAGTCTGGTAAACACTTTGACTTCTTGCTGGCGAGCGATATAAATCCCACTTGTGAAGTGACCCATCGAATGCGGTATAATCGTCAGCTCGGCTTAAACACAGAATTTTTGACCAAGGATATAAGTGATCCGGATTTTATCGAAGCGCTTTTAGCAAAAATCGAGTCTGCATTTGGAACTGTGGAGGTCGATGTTCTAACAGGAGGTCCTCCTTGCCAGTCTTTCAGCTTAGCGGGGGAACGTAGGAAAAACGATAAGAAAGACGACTTGTTTTCGTATTATCTCAAAGTAATAGAGGCAATTCGCCCCAAATACTTTGTGATGGAGAATGTTGCGGGAATTCTCACGAAAGATAATGGAAAAATCAAGAATAGAATTCTCAGAGAGATTAAGAATATTGTTGATTACGAAGCACTGGAATCCTTTGTAAATACTATTGAGACATCTCAGGTATTGGAGCATATTGATAACCAAGGGAAAAAGCAAGAACTCAACCTAAGTCTCAAAGTCCTCAAAGTGTGGATTGAACAGAATTCTCTTTCAACAGAGCGCAGATCGGATTATTTGAGAGTACTCACCTTATTTGACTCGATTAACATAAACCAGCGTCAAAAGCAGTTTGCACTTGATTCACTTGTTGCATATAAGAATGAGATCCATAATCATTTGCTGGAGCAATTCTGTTCTGAGTTATCTGGTGCACTGGTTGATGTATATCGGAACAACAAAGAGACAGCTGAAGATGACAGAAATGTTATCCGGCAGGTTCTCTCCTTAATTTCACACCAGACGGATATTACGCACATCAGAGAGTGTGTAAAACGAGAAATAAGTGCATCTCAACTTAAGCGCAGTGAGTATAAGGAACACTTTGATTGCATTACTGACTATCTTGATGTGGCAAAAATTGTGGCTATCGCAAATAAGCAGTGTGATTTTCTTATTGAGACGGCTTCAAACGACAGAATTGTTTCGACCGTTAGACAAATCAAATTGGCATTTGAAATTTTGTTCGAGGGTGCATATGAAACAATGCAACGAGTTCTCGAAATTGCAGAAAAAGCTGGAGCAAATATGGCTTCCCTTCGACCTATTGCAAATAAAGTGGCACTGTACCATATCAACAGCCCTATTCAGTTACTTGCGTCTGATTATGGCGTTCCGCAAAACCGAGTGAGAGTTGTTTTTATCGGGTGCAGGAATGACCAGCAAATAATCACTGAGATTCCAGCCACGGTAGCAGGTGATAAAAAAGTCACTATCGCAGAGGCAATAGGGGACTTGAACTACATTGCCATCGGCGACCATCCACTTGACTATAATGACGCTTATTTTTCAAAGTTCAGAGAAACGGATAGGGGGTCTGTTCTCCGTACCGTTGACGGAGTTCTTGAAGCAGATGCAGATGGACGTGAGTGCCACACATTTGCAGAATGGAGCCGAATAGGGCGTTTAAACCCCAAAAGATTTCCAAGACTTAGTAAGTGTCTGCCGACATATACACCGGCAAGTTCGTTTGATGAAGTTGCATCACGGCCTATGAAAGATGCCGCCATTCAGAATCACGAATCCTCTAACCACAGCAAAGAGGTTCAAGAGCGTTATGCTTTGATCCGTAAATACGGAGACTATCACAAAGCCAAGGCATACGAACCGGATAATTCTCTTATGGATACCAAGAAGAGAAATTACACAGTGATCAATCCGGATGGTCAAAGCACGACAATTACGACGATGCCAGATGATTTTATCCACTATGGTGCCAATAGATCGCTTACAGTTCGTGAAATGGCCCGGCTTCAATCATTTGATGACAGTTTTGTATTTCAAGGGAAACGTGCAACGGGCGGCGAAAAAAGAAAGTCCGAAACGCCACAGTTCACGCAAGTCGGAAACGCTGTCCCGCCGCTGATGGCCAGAGCAATCGCAACAGAAATCCTTAAGAAAATCAAATGAAAAAGGCGAGGGAACATCCTTCGCCTTTTTCCGGATTTACAGAATATACTCGGTTGGTTCGCCCAGCAACAAGGGCAGATCATCTGGCATCATTTTGAAAAGGACGCCGTGGTCTCTCCACTTGCCATCTGGCTTGAAATGTGCAGCAAGGTCAACGGTAATTTTGTCCGTTTCCAAAAGTGGCGCTAGCAAAGAAGTATTTGGACTTTTTGTATGCAATACCTTGTCATACCTAAAGTATTCAACACCATCGTAGCTTTCAGAAACTGCCTTGATCCAAAATGTCTCGCGGTGCTTTATAAGAAGCGCTTCACGAAGGTTTTTCATTTGCCAAGAGGAGACAAATTCTCTTCGCTGTTGACCTTGATGGAGCATATCTAACTTATCTTTGTTCGCATCAACACTCAAAAGAAGGTTGTAGGCGTTCGGGCGAGAACATCTGAATGTTTCATAGAGCTGAAGGCGCTCAATGGTGCCTCCCCGTGGCATTTGCAACTTTCCATAATGCTCAACGATTTCTCTATAGGACATTCCTTCATCAGGTACTCTTGTAAACAATGTGGATCGAGTCGTCGCTCGTTTGTTTCCATTTCTGGTTAGGCGAGTAGTTTTTAGTTCAATTCCCTTGTAATCTGGCGCTTTAGAGTTGTTTCGGCTAATTCCAAGGGCATTTTCAAGCGTATCTCCGACTCCGGGATCGCCCGGCGTAATAGAACGCAAAAAGCCCTGACGATGTATGACGCGAAGCTTGTTGAGCAGTTCCTCGGCAATAGCCCATTCCCGATGAGCAGCCTCCTGAATAATCGATGCTGCAAAACCGTTATATCGAATTCCTGCTGCGACCTCTGGCTTAGAAAGGTTGAAGATATACAGTTCTTTGTCGATAACGACTATGGCAAGCAAATTGCAAGGCGAACAGTACCTACGCAGATTTGAAAACCAGATGCGAGGGTCGCCCATCTTTGTTACTGGGCGATAAAGAGAAGCAATAGAGTCTGTAACATCGCTGTAGTTAACAAAATGTGCAGGAACTAAGACTTTGTTGTTCGGCCCTTGCCCTTGCACTTCATAGTTGTGAACCCGAGCGTCAAGGAGCAGTTGTCGGACAGGAGCAGTCGCATCCATAATGGATTTTTCGTATCCCGTTGGAGTAGGAACAAGAAATGCAACTGGTACACCTGCCTTTGCAAAGTATGGAATGAACAGATCTATCGGGGTGTCTGACATTGCAAGCATATTTCGTCCTCCTAGAGCCGTGATTGCGGAAAACAATATTATATTACCATAGAAGTGGCGAGAAATCAATTTGTATCGTCTTAATACATCTCTGCTGTATGAACTTGAGGGGGCAAAAGCATAGTTGCTTTTGCCCCCTCAAGTTATAGCTATTTTACTGACATATCAGTCCATTACAGGAGGAATGAATGCACCACAACCTCTTCCGCTGCGCTGCTGATATTATTCATCGCCCCTACCCATGCCATTTGATCCTTGGCCTTTAGCTGTTCTGTGATGCCTTGCGCCTGCGCCATTTGCTCAATTAGCAGTCGCAGCATCTCATTTGCCTCACGGTCAACTTCGTTGAGATGGTGTATCAGTTGGCCGGAGGTTTTCAAATTGATATAGGCCACTCTGCGGTACTCCTTCAGATACTTGAGCCGTATACGGCCAAAGCGCCCATAAGTCGGGCCTTTCGTGGATACCACCAGGTTGGGCAGGTAGTAGTCTCCGTACTTGTTGTATGTAATTTCCATTGTGTGACAGTCCTTTCTTGAGCCTTGATTTTACCCTTATTTGTACCCTTTATAGCGTTAGCTCTTATAAAACAACTGGACTGACTGGTACCATGTTTTACAGTTTCAGAACTGTTTATCACAAAATTTGACGGAATTAGTTGCAGAAAATAGTTTTTCTTGAATTCGAGTCCTGTACCGCGCACCAGAGAAAAACCTTGAAGCTTCAATGGCTTCAAGGTTTTTTGCTGCCCTGAAAGGGCTTTTTGTTCCACGTTTGCTCCACTATGCCTTTTTCTTTCTGAAATTGACCGGGAACGCTCTTTATGGAATACGGAACAGCCGCCTGCCGTTTTCGGCAGTGACGCGGACGATCTCCCTGGCAGCCATCCCGCGCAGCTCGGCAAGCTTTTCTGCAACGTAATGGAGATTGCGCGAGTCGTTGCGCGTGCCGCGCATGGGGACGGGGGCCATGTACGGGCTGTCGGTTTCGAGCAGGATCCTGTCAAGCGGGACGATCTTCGCGACCTCGACGGTCTTCTTCGCGTTCCTATAGGTCAGCGGGCCGTCGAAGCCCAGGTACCAGCCAAGGCGCAAAAGCTCCTGCGCGGTCTCCACGCTGCCGGAATAGCAGTGAAATACGCCGCGCACTTCGGGAAATTCCCGCACGATGGCAAGGCAGTCGGCGTGCGCATCGCGGTCGTGTACGATGACGGGGAGCTGAAGCTCCCGCGCCAGCGCCATCTGATCGCGGAAGACCTCCTGCTGAAGTTCACGCGGCGGGTTCTGCTCCCAGTAGTAATCCAGCCCGATCTCGCCGATGGCGGCGACCTTCGGACTGTTCGCCCACGCGCGCAGCACATCGAGGCTTTCGCGCGTGTAGGGCGCGCAGTTTTCCGGGTGCCAGCCGACGGCGGCGTAGACGTGGGGATACTGTTCCGCGATCTCCACCGCTCGGCGCGACGTTTCGAGGTCGCAGCCGGGATCGACGATCAGCCCCACGCCGTTTTCCGGCATGGAAGCGAGCAATTCCTCGCGGTCGGCGTCGAACGCCTCGTCGTCATAATGGGCGTGGGTGTCAAAAATCAGATTCATGCTGTCTCCTTCTGAAAAAGAGGGCCGGAGACCGCCCCTCTTTTCGTTGCAATTCAGCAGAGCTTTGCGCCCGCGGGGATCTTATCGTCCACCATGATGAGGTTGAGCTTTTCCTCGCCCTTCTCGGTGTGGACGGCAGAGAGCAGCATACCGCAGCTCTCAAGACCCATCATCTTGCGCGGGGGCAGGTTGACGATGGCGACGAGCGTCTTGCCGACGAGGTCTTCAGGCTGATACCACTTGTGGATGCCGGAGAGAATCTGGCGGTCGGCGCCGGTGCCGTCGTCGAGCGTGAAGCGCAGGAGCTTGTCGCTCTTCTTCACGGCCTCGCAGGCCTTGACCTTGACGGCGCGGAAGTCGGACTTGCAGAAGGTGTCGAAATCGACCTTTTCCTCCGTCATCGGCTCAAGCTCCAGCGCGGGGAGCGCAGCCTTCTTCTGCGCCTCCTGAATGGCTTCCAGCTCCTCAAGCGCCTTTTCCAGGTCGATGCGCGGGAAGATGGCTTCGCCCTTATGGACGGTGGCGGTAGCACTCAGGCTGCTCCACTGCGCGGCACTCTCCCAATTGCGGCAGCACGCGCACGCGCCGATCTGATCAAAGATCTTCTCGCAGGAATCGGGCATGAACGGCGTGAGCAGCACCGTGCAGATGCGGATGCTCTCGAGCAGGTTGTACATAACGGAGGCAAGGCGGGGCTTGTTGGCCTCGTCCTTGGCAAGCGCCCAGGGCGCGGTCTCGTCGATATACTTGTTGGCGCGCTGGATGCACTTGAAGACCAGCTCGAGCGCGTTCTGGAACTGAAACTTCTCCATCTCGGCTTCGTATTTGCCGCGCAGGGCGGAGAGCAGAGAGATGAGTTCGTCGTCGAGCGCATCGGCCTGGCGGTCCTCCGGCAGCGTGCCGCCGAAATACTTTTCGACCATCGCCGTTGTGCGGGAGACGAGGTTGCCGAGGTCGTTGGCAAGATCGACGTTGATGGTGTTGATGAGCAGCTCATTGGAGAAGTTGCCGTCTGAGCCGAACGGGAACGTGCGCAGCAGGAAGAAGCGCAGCGCGTCCACGCCGAACATCTCCGCAAGGACGTAGGGATCGACGACGTTGCCCTTGGATTTGCTCATCTTGCCGCCGTCCAGCAGCAGCCAGCCGTGGCCGTAGACGTGCTTGGGAAGCGGCATGCCCATGCTCATGAGCATCGCCGGCCAGATGATGGAGTGGAAGCGGACGATCTCCTTGCCGACAAAGTGGACGTCGGCGGGCCAGAATTTGTCGTAGTCGTCGTACTTTTCGTTCATAAAGCCGAGCGCCGTGCAGTAGTTGAACAGCGCATCCACCCAGACGTAGACAACGTGGCCGGGGTCAAAGTCCACGGGGATGCCCCAGGTGAAGCTCGTGCGGGAGACGCACAGATCCTCCAGACCGGGCTTGATGAAGTTGTTCACCATCTCGTTCACGCGGGAGCGCGGCTGGAGAAAATCCGTGTCCTCCAGCAGGTGCTGCACGCGGTCGGCGTACTTGGACAGGCGGAAGAAGTAAGCCTCCTCCTCGGCGTCCGTCACCTCGCGGCCGCAGTCGGGACATTTGCCGTCTACAAGCTGGCTCTCGGTCCAGAAGCTCTCGCAGGGCTTGCAGTACTTGCCCTTGTAAGTCCCCTTGTAGATGTCGCCGTTGTCGTGCATCTTCTTGAAGATCTTCTGGATGGCCTCGACATGGTAGTCGTCCGTCGTGCGGATGAAGCGGTCGTTTGAAATATTCATCAGCTTCCACAGGTCGAGAATGCCCTTTTCGCCGCAGACGATATTGTCCACGAACTGCTGCGGGGTCACGCCCGCGGCCGCGGCCTTGTCCTCGATCTTCTGGCCGTGTTCGTCGGTGCCGGTCAGGAACATGACGTCGTAGCCCGTCAGGCGCTTGTAGCGCGCCATCGCGTCGGTCGCCACGGTGCAGTAGGTGTGGCCGATGTGGAGCTTGTCGGAGGGGTAGTAGATGGGAGTTGTAATATAGAATTTCTTCTTGTTCATAGGTGTTTTCCTCTTTTCTGCCCGCGCCGAATGAAAGCGGGGCGTAATTAGTTACAGTTTACCACCGAAAGGGCGGCATTTGCAAGGCTTTTACAAAGAATCGTCCTCGTCGATCCACTTCTGCACGGGGATGATATCATAATCCTCCTCTGTCCGGCGCACGATCACCTCGTCCAGACCCGCGTTGATGATCATGCGGCGGCACATGGGGCAGCTCGTCGCATCGTGCAGCAGCGCGCCGGAGCGCGCGTCGCGCCCGACAAGGTAAATGGACGCGCCCACCATGTCGCGCCGCGAAGCGGAGATGATGGCGTTCGCCTCGGCGTGGACGCTGCGGCAAAGCTCGTAGCGCTCGCCGCGCGGCACCTTAAGCTGCTCGCGCGTACAGAAGCCGAGATCGACGCAGTTGCTGCGCCCGCGCGGCGCGCCGTTATAGCCCGTGGAGATGATCTCGTCGTTTTTCACGATGATCGCGCCGTAGACGCAGGCAGGTCGCGCGCTCGAGTACCGTCTGCGCGATGTCAAGATAGTAATTCCGCTTGCTGACACGCTCCATATTGAATCCTCCTTGTAATGGTGGAAAAGAATATTACAAAATGTTATCGGAATTCGTGTTCACAGTAGGGGCAGCGGCCGTAGTCAAAGTCGATGACCGCGCCGCAGACGGGACATTTTTTGCGCGGCAGGCCGCCCGGCGCATCGGGCGGGAGATAGCCGGAGCCGATCTCCGCCTCGTCTGCCGTGCCGGCGAATTTGTCGCTGCCGGGCTGAAAGAATTCGAGCTTTCCGCACCTGGGGCAGGCGTAAATTTCAATTTCCATCGCGCCCGCGAAGAGATTCGGCAGGTCGCCGAGTACCCAGCCGGTCTGACCGAGCTGAATTTTCTCGCGCTTGATAAAGCGCATTCCCGCGCCGCAGCGCAGGCAGCTGAGCTGGTTTGCCATCTTATACCCCCTGTAAGTCGAAAACGGGTGTGTATTCCTCTTTCGCGCTGGACCGCTCCTGGCAGAAGCCGTCGGTCAGGCCGCAGTCGCGCATATACTGCACCGCCGTGCGGTATTCGCGCTCGCTCAGGCGCCGCGCGAGCGCGCCGGCCGAACCGGGCTGCGGCGTGTACTGGCTCATGAGCGAAAAGAGTACGGTTTTCGGCGGAAAATGCGCGGACACATAGTCGATCACACGCTTGGTGTTTTCCAGCTGACCGGGCAGAACGAGGTGGCGCAGGATGACGCCGGACTTCATCAGCCCGTCCTCGCCGATTTTGTACGCGCCGACCTGCCGCACCATTTCGTCGATGGCCGCGGCGGCGGC